>Ga0206906_1105_pt1 | contig 14295 bp, 11 predicted proteins | sample Alteio_BWOrgHeat_79_FD_152935 | JGI IMG/M metagenome (GOLD analysis project Ga0206906, IMG submission 152935) | Enriched cells from forest soil in Barre Woods Harvard Forest LTER site, Petersham, Massachusetts, United States -... | ecosystem: Environmental > Terrestrial > Soil > Temperate forest >...
AAAACGAAGTCCCTCTTCCATAGCGATCGGAGTGATTAGCTCGATCGACATTTCGATGTTATCGCCAGGCATAACCATGTCAACTCCTGTTGGCAAGGTTGCAACACCTGTTACGTCCGTTGTGCGGAAGTAGAACTGCGGTCGATAACCATTGAAAAATGGTGTATGGCGTCCACCCTCTTCTTTCGAAAGGACATAGACTTTCGCGCTGAAATTCGTATGCGGAGTGATCGAACCCGGCTTAGCAACAACTTGCCCGCGCTCGAGATCGGTCTTTTCAACGCCGCGAAGAAGGATACCGACGTTATCGCCAGCCATACCTTCGTCGAGTTCTTTGCGGAACATTTCAATACCGGTAACAACAGTCTTTTTGTGCTGACCGAGACCAATAACTTCAACTTCCTCGCCGACGCGAACCTTACCGCGCTCGATACGACCTGTTCCTACTGTGCCACGACCGGTGATCGAGAATACGTCTTCGATAGACATAAGGAATGGCTTATCGATATCACGAACCGGGGTTGGGATATAGGTGTCGACAGCATCCATAAGCTCATAGATACATGCCAGACGTGGATCATCAGCTTTTGCAGCTGCATCAGAACCTGCATTCAATGCCTGCAACGCAGAGCCGCGAATGATCGGAATATCATCGCCGGGAAACTCGTACTTCGTAAGAAGTTCGCGAAGCTCAAGTTCAACAAGCTCTAAAAGCTCAGGATCGGCAATATCCACCTTATTAAGGAAGACAACGATACGCGGTACACCAACCTGACGTGCAAGCAGAATATGCTCGCGAGTTTGAGGCATGGGACCGTCAGTTGCTGCGCAAACGAGAATAGCCCCATCCATTTGAGCAGCACCCGTGATCATATTCTTTACATAATCGGCGTGGCCTGGGCAATCGACGTGGGCATAATGACGAGCAGCAGTTTCGTACTCAACGTGCGCCGTGGCAATCGTGATTCCACGTGCCTTTTCTTCCGGAGCGTTATCGATAGAATCGAACGAGCGAATTTCGCCCCCGCCCATTTTCTTTGCAAGTGCCATCGTAATAGCAGCCGTAAGAGTCGTCTTACCATGATCAACGTGACCAATCGTGCCAACATTAACGTGCGGTTTGGAACGATCAAATTTTGCTTTTGCCATTGTCGTCTAAATATAGATTGTTTACAAAATACTTTGCCGCAGGAAGACAAATATCCTGTGGGTTGTTCTTAAACGTAAAATTTTTTGTTCTAAAGGTAATCCATTCATCGCATGCCGTGCGCTTGAAGCGAACCGGCTTTCACCGATTCTCGGACACAAACCTAAACAAGTTCAGATTGTTTGTCCGCACGCCATTATAGGCTGGCAGAGGCGATTATAGTGGTAAAGAACTATGCTCTTTTTACAGAGCGGGGTGATAACGGAGTTTTGGTTCAAAGAGTTTCCGCTATCCTAACGATAGGGTAAATTTTTCCCATTCTATTAAACGCCCCCTTCAATGCCCTATATTTGTATAAAACATTTCATATCGATTGGTGGCAAAACTTTCTACAATAATAACATATCTACTAGTCTTGACTGCCACAGCAATCTTCCTTGCCGTGGCAATACCAAAGATATTCTTTCCCTACGAGATGCACTGGATGGAGGGGTCTATGCTTACTCAAATTTCCAGAATTGTGAACGGCAGACCGCTATATACGGCGCCGACTATCTATTATGTACCATGGCTCTATGAGCCGTTATACTATTATGTCTCCGCTCTGATTGCCAGTGTTGTAGGAGTATCTTTCCAGGCAGTGCGGATTCCTTCGATTCTTTCTACAGTCGGCATCCTTATAATCGTCTTTATAGTAGTTCGGAGAGAAACAGGGAAAACCTTTTATGGAATAGCAGCTATAGGGCTATACCTTGCTGCTTATGGAAAGACCGAGTACGTCTTTGTGATGGCAAGGCTCGACCCCCTCTTCAACATACTTCTTGTTGCATCTTTTGTAATAATTTATTATTCGCGAACTAATAGGTCAATCATTTTAGGAGCGTTATTGCTTGCTCTTAGCTATTTTACTAAACAAACGGCGCTTGTATTTGCTCCCGCGATCGTTTTGTATCTTTGGAGAGCCAGAGGCTGGAAGCCTGCACTTTTCTTTGCTGGTGCATGCACACTATTCGTACTTGGAGGAATAGTTATTCTCGATAAAATATATGATGGGTGGTTCACATACTACACATTGTTAGTTCCAAGGGGCAAGGGAAAGACTCTACGGTGGGGATATGCCATCAACGGATTCTTTGCTTATTTGCTATTACGGTGCTGGCTCGTAACAACGGTAACATTATTTCTGCCTATAAAAACTTATTTTTCGAAAAATGATGAGGGTAATGCAACCCACTTTTTTGGTTTCTTCTTTGCGAATAGTCTTCTTGCCGGTTTTCTGGGAATATTAAATATGGGCGGAGGGCATAATGTATTTCTTCCGACTGCGGCTGCCTGTGCTCTATTTTTACCTATCTTCGTGCATCAACTATCATTGCAGCATAAATTATTTCGTATTAAACTTTGGCTCATTCCTATTCAGATCGCTCTTCTTATTGCTCTCGCATGGAAAGACCCGAGAAATATTGCGCGGACCATAGATAAGTCGAACCAGGAAGAATTTTCCCGAGATATAGAATCAATGTCAGGAGAAGTATGGATTGCATATCATGGGTACACCGAAAAGTATACACATAAAACCGAGTATGCCGACATAAACGCATTGCAGGACGTTCTTCTCGTAGATGATTCCGCATCGCATATACTTCAGCACGAGTTGGACACTGCGTTGCTACATAAACATTGGAGTTTTATTATTTCGGATATCCACGATACATTTCCACATTATTCGCTGTACAAAAGTACTGCTAATCTCAATAAGATACAATCAAACGACGAAGCATTGCTCTATATTTACAAGCCTGAATAATTTTTTTTCTATTTCTCTCGGAGCAAAGTAATCGTATCCATTGTTGCAATGCACCAATAACTTAATCCATGCTCGATATAAAAATCATACGAGAAGAACCCGAACGCGTTCGTGCTGCAATTAAGGTGAAGCGTACTGACGACGTCATTGATGAAGTGCTTTCTCTCGATGGAGACAGACGCGGCATCATCACACGTGTTGAAGTTCTTAAGAACAAGCGTAATACTGTCAGCGAAGAGATCGCACGAATCAAGCGCAGCGGTGCAAATGCCGATGATGTTATCATTGAAATGAAAGTTGTCAGCGATGAAATCACACAGCTTGATATTACTTTGCGCGAAATTGAAGAGGATCTGAATGGTTTGCTCGATACGATTCCGAATATCCCTCATGCCGACGTACCACACGGTGAAGATGCTACCGGGAACATAGAGATAAAACGATGGGCACCATATAACGATGAATTGCTTCTACAAAAAAGATTAGGACTAGATCATCTTCAGGTAGCGGAGAAATTTGGCTTGTTCGATTTTAAGCGCGGAGCGAAGATCGCGGCTGCCGGCTTCCCTCTTTATACAGGGCGAGGAGCAAGTCTTGAGCGCGCATTCATTAATTTTATGCTCGACGAGCATACCCAGAAAAACGGATACACCGAGGTTCTGCCGCCATTCTTTGCCAATGCTGAATCACTCAGAGGCACAGGCAATCTTCCAAAGTTTCGTGATCAATTATATTATATGCCGGAAGATGAGCTTTTTGCAATACCAACGGCAGAAGTACCGATCACAAATATGTATCGGGATGAAACATTGAAAGCCGAGGATCTTCCGATTAAATATTGCGGTTTTACTGCTTGTTTTAGACGAGAGGCGGGTTCGTACGGTAAAGATACAAGAGGTTTTTTGCGTGTGCATGAATTCAATAAAGTAGAGCTTGTAAAATTTTCTTTGCCGGAAAATTCTTATGATGAGCATGAGGCATTAACTCGCAACGCAGAAGAAATTTTGGAAAAGCTGCAGATTCCATATCGCAGACTTTTGCTTTGCGATGGCGACACCGGATTTTCTAATGCAAAAACTTACGACCTTGAAGTTTGGGCTCCCATCGAAGGTAAGTGGCTCGAAGCTTCAAGCTGTTCAAACTATGAATCATTTCAGGCACGAAGAGCAAACATCCGTTTTAAACGCGATCCTAAATCCAAGCCTGAATATGTTCACACGCTCAATGGCAGTGCGCTTGCCACATCGCGTCTGATGGTTGCTTTTCTTGAAAATCATCAACAGTCCGATGGATCGATCAAGATACCTGAGGTTCTGCATAAATATTTAACGTTCACTACTATTTCTTAACGTGAACGATACAACTTTTTTATATAGAGATGATGCGGGTATACCAAAACTATACTGCGAGGGTTCAGCACTCGATGAAATTGCCTTAAAATATGGAACTCCTCTCTATGTCTATTCGCGTGAACAAATTCTCCAGAATTACAAATCTTTTTCCAATGCTATAAAAAAGACGGGTAATAAAAATTGGGTTTCCTATGCAGTCAAAGCAAATTCTAATCTTGAGATATTGAGAATACTTGCTGAGCAGGGAGCAGGAGCATCGGTCGTTAGCGGGGCGGAATTGCTAGCCGCACTTAAAGCGGGCTTTGATCCCAAGAAAATCTCTTTCGATGGACCCGGCAAAACCGATGATGAAATTTCTCTTGCGATACGATCGGAAATTTTTGCAATTGATATTGAAAGTATTCAGGAGCTTTCAGTCGTCAACGATATTGCAAAATCCCTTGATAAAAAAGCAGGGATTTGCATTCGTGTTAATCCTCATGTTGATGCGAAAACGCATCCGTATATCTCTACAGGACTTTCACATAATAAATTCGGCATTCCTTTCGATAAAGCTTTCGATGCCTATCGCGCTGCAAAAAGTTTTTCCCATCTAGAAATAGTAGGATTACATTCGCATATAGGCTCGCAAATAACCGAGGTTTCTCCATTCGTCGAAGCTGCAGAATCCATTTCACAATTTATTCTAGATCTTCGCGAGCAAGAAGGAATAGTTATAAAACATATTAATGTCGGAGGCGGCGAGGGCATATCATATCATAATGTTGTCATGCATCCGCTGCTTCCCAACGATGAGTTGGTAAATTCTGTCCCATCAATTGATGATTTTGTATCCTCCGTTGCTACGATTTTATCACGAACAGGCTGTACAATCAACACGGAGCCGGGTAGAGCTATCGTTGCAAATGCTTGCGCTTTGATCACCAAAGTTCTTTTTACAAAATCAAACGGCGAAAAGCATTTTGTTATTGCTGATGCTGCCATGAGCGATCTAATGAGGCCAAGCCTTTATCAGGCATACCATGAGATTATACCAATTCAAATTAACCCCAATTCGATTCAGAAAAAGGTCGATGTTGTAGGACCAATTTGCGAAACAGGTGATTTCCTTGCCAAAGATCGGCTGATGAATGATGCACATCGGGGTGATATGCTGGCAGTACTGTGTGCAGGAGCGTATGGATATGTTCTTGCATCGAATTATAATCTGCGTCCGCGGGCTGCAGAAGTATTAGTTGATGGAAGTTCGTATAAAATTATTCGTAATCGTGAACAAGTAGAAGATATCATCGGTTAAGGTTTTGAATGAGTAAAAATATCAGATTAGCTGTCGTCGGCGCCACAGGTGCAGTAGGAGCAGAGATGTTCCGCGTTCTTGAAGAGCGGAATTTCCCCTATTCAAGTCTTCATGCTATTGCCAGTGAACGTTCTGCAGGTAAGAAAGTCCAATGTAATGGGAAGGAATATTCTGTAGAAGCGATCACTCCAAATATTTTTTCCAAAGTAGATATAGCGCTCTTTAGTGCCGGGAGCGAAATTACAAAAGCATTTCGCAAAGCTGCGAACGACACCGGATGCATTATCATAGATAATTCCAGTGCATACAGAATGGCAGAAGATGTCCCATTAGTTATTCCGGAAATTAACGGAGAGGATATTAAAAAGCATCGTGGCTTGATCGCCGTTCCGAATTGTTCGGCAATCGTCATGCTTATGGCAGTTTACCCTATCTCGTTACTGCAGCCGATAAAACGAATTGTTGTTTCAACCTACCAAGCCGTAAGCGGTGCGGGAGCGAAAGCTCTTGCAGAGCTCGAAGAACAAACAAGAGATTTTATTGCAGGAAAGCAGATAATTCCAAAAGTTCTTCAGCATCAAATAGCTTTCAACCTTTTCAGCCATAATACTACGATTAATGAGCAGGGCTACAATGGTGAGGAATGGAAGCTCATCCATGAATCTAAAAAGATCTTACACGATGATACGATTTCCATTACAGCAACATGCGTGAGAGTGCCGGTTATGCGCGCACATTCAGAAAGTATTAATATCGAATTTCGCGGATCTCGACCATCACTTGAAGAAATACGCCATGCCCTTGTAAAATTTCCAGGCGTAAAAATAGTTGATGATAGAGAGGCAAATTATTTCCCGATGCCGCTTGATGCCTCAGGCAAGGATGATATTTTAGTCGGTAGAATTCGTGAGGATATTAGCAACCCTAATGCCATCGACTTATTTGTCTCGGGCGATCAGCTTCGCAAAGGTGCGGCGCTTGATGCAGTACAGATCGCCGAATATCTTGTTGAGAATAATCTTGTCTGATGCAAGAAGTTGAAGAAGAATTATTAGGCATGCCAATTTCTTCTGCTGAACGGAAGTTTAATGAGCGTGTAACGAAAGTTGAGAAAAATAATTTTTGGCTCGGCGTCAGCAGCGGGGTATTTTACAATTTAGGCTGCGCGTTCATTTCCCGAACAACTGTACTTCCAAGTTTTCTCTCGCATCTCACCAACTCAAGCGCTCTCATAGGCATTGTTGGTACATTCCAGGATGTGGGCTGGTATCTTCCGCAATTCCCTGCCTCTGCATGGGTCCAGCATAAGCCGCAGAAGATGCCAATGTATCGTTTATCAACGGCGCTTCGTATTGTTCTTTTCTTTGGATTTGCAGCTGTCACTATATTTTCTAGCAACACGTCTCTATTACTTATTGTAACGGTAGTATCCTTACTATTATTTTATCTCTGTTCTGGTCTTGGCGGAGTGGTTTTTATGGAATTGTTCGCAAAAGCTATTCGACCTGAGAAACGAAGTGTGTTCTTGGGAATCAGGATGGCAGTCGCCGGAATACTTTCGGCAACAATAGGCGCTTGGGCAATCTCTACCCTTTTATCATCGACCAAATTTCCTCTCAATTATGGTTTTGTTTTCTTGGCGGGCGCCGTTATAAGTTCTGCCGGACTACTGTTTATGGCAGTCATGCGCGAGCCTCGCGATTTGCATAAAACACCGCAACGATCCCTCGGCGAGCAGATCAAGATGGGAACACAACTCCTTAAGACTGATCATCGGTTTCGCTACTATGTAAAAACGCGCTTACTTCTCGGACTTTTTCCATTGGGACTGCCTTTTCTTTATCTGTTTGCAAAAAGACAACTCGGCTTTCAGACTTCTGAAATAGGCCTCTTTATTGCAAGCGAATGTATCGGTCTTGTCATTTCGAATTTTATTTGGTCGAAACTAGCAATCACAAAATCGAATAAAACGGTACTTATTTTTTCATCACTTATCGCTGTTCTGATCCCCCTGCTCATTATCGGCTATTCAACGTTGGAACTTCCACATGAGGGATTTATTATTATTTTTGCAATCGCAGCAGCAGTTGATTCGGGTTATACCATCGGTGGCATGAGTTATATCATAGAAATAACTCCACAAAAAGAGAGAACGACATATACGGCATTATATAATACATTGCTCGCCTTTCCAATTCTCCTCTCATTTCTTGCAGGAATGCTTTTGGATAGTTATGGCTTTGTCGCACTCTACAGCATTCTATTAGTATTTGCTATCATATCGGTTCTATACGTTCGGCGGTTAGAAGTGAAGCCTGAATTCAACGGGGCGAGAAAATTATTTTGAAGTAAGATTAACTTTCCTATAGGTGTGTTGCGAATCCCTATCTGTCAGATAAAATTCACATGATGAAATAAATTCATCGTCGGTTATTTTAGAATTTATAAATTTCTTACATGCCACACTAGGGAAAATAGCAGTAAGTATTTCTGGCTTCAAATCTGATTTCTCATCATCATTTAAAAAATCTCGACTTCCATAAGTTACCGAAATACCATAATATCCAAAATCATTACTCTCGAATAATGGTTCAAAATAATGGATCGAGGGTAAAATGCTTCCAGTTAGGACATGCTCTGCACGCTCCTTACTTTTCATTTGGAGTGTATTGAAAAGGTCGTTACAATAGACCCGCGAAATAATGAACATTCTATCCGTATCCTTTCGGCAAATATCAATACATTTATGTTGATTATTGACGAAGAATTTTGCAGGACTATTTCCTAACAGTGTAAAATTATTGAGGAATCTAACTATATTGAACCAATTATTATTTATTATTTCCCATTCCGGCGTGGTTTTCTTTTCATCCAAATATCTCCCAACAATAGGGATTACTGACATGCTATTTTGCGGTGCATTTCGCCCCTCAAAATTATCGAAATATGATAAAATATATGTCATGCCAGATTCATATTGCAGTTGCAAGAAATTGTCAATCTGCTGCAGTCCAGCAGTTTTATTATCCTGAGCAAATGATTGACAATCGCAAAAAAATAGGATCAAAATTGCTAATATTTTTTTCATAGATATTGCCGATAATTTTTAAGAATTATCCAAATAATCTCCGATTTTAGCTGTTAGATTAAAGCGCTATGTTTACCTCATTGTAAAGCATTTCTAGATAAGCATCACAGCAGACATTATCGAAAGCGAATCCTGAAGAAGAGTCGGGATATTCAACAACAGTCGCATGGGTATGATGAATAGGACATTCTATCATCTCTGCCGCACGCTGGCATAGCTCTTTCACTTGCTCAGGAAGTGCATCTATTGCTCTGAAAACTTCATTAAAATCTATTGCCATATTCTAAAAACAGCTTGGATGCCCAAATAATCCCGTATTTTTGCAGTATCAATATAAAGTAAAAATAAAGTATAAAAATGAGTTTGATTATTGGGAAAGATTTAGTTTCACCAGGGTTATCAATTGCGCTCTAAAACATAGGGCTTACAAGCACTTTATTGTTGGATGTAGGCTATGAAAAAGATACTCACGTTGAATGCTACCGTACGAAGGGAGAAGATCCAGATATTTGCGAAATCGTCTGTCAAGCTTATGCTCCGAACATTCTTTCTGGACATCTACCGAGGCAAATTACTTATCAAGATAAAATTTTATTTTTATACGAAGGAAATTTCCATCAACATTATGAGCCTTGGTATGTCGGCTATTATGAAAAAGATAGCAAGATAGTGTTCTTTAAACACGATGGCTATAATGTAGCCAATGCTTATGCCGAATTACTAATTGAACTTTCGGAAAATGGTCTTTTGAATAGGTGACTTAGAATGTTTGCCGGAAAATTATTGTTTTATGCACGATGCTTCAAGCCAGTAATACAATTCAAATTTTTCTACCTTTTCTCTATGGCACATTGCTCTTTGGCTTTATAAGAGTTTTTGTTCGTCCCGGCAGGAAAAGGTTGTGGTTATTCCCGACAGTTCTCGTTGCGCTCACTCTCCATGCAATTTATATCGGTCTTTATACAATAACTAATGGACATTGCCTCTTGACGACTAGCCATGAGCTTTTTTCGCTTATTGCATTTACACTGTTGGCAACATACGTTATAGTCGAGTTGCGACCTGCTGAATTATCAGCCGGTACAGGCGCAATGGTTCTTCTCGTTGCTTTTTTATTCCAGCTTGTTTCATCGCTTTCCTCCCGGACGAATACCCTTGCAGCGCAAAACCCGATATTTTTGGATACTCTTTTTAATATCCATGTAACAAGCGCTGTCTTCGGCTATGCAGCGCTTACTCTTGCTACTATTTATGGCTCGCTGTATTTATTGCTTTACCGGGCTATGAAAAAAAATACCTTCGGTGCATTATTTCAGGAGCTCCCCAGCCTTGGAAGATTGGAGCGTTTTGGCATTCGCGCATCTGCAGCCGGTTTTATTTTTTTAAGTATTTCTATCTTATTTGGAGCTTTATTAATCAAAAAGAGCATGCCATTGATACAGGGATCCAACTATCTTCTTGATCCTAAAACGATAGCCACGATTCTTACTTGGTTAGTTTTCGGCACAACACTTGTCATCCGTCGTGTCGCGAAAATAGAAGGACGAAAGCTCGTAATTTTTTGGATGTCGGGATTTGCTTTAACACTTGTTTCGATGACGATCATTAATGCCTTTGGCACGGAGTATCACAATTTTCTATAATGCCTTCGAAGCTTATTGCCATAGGAATTTCTCATCATGCCGTCCCTGTTGAACTCAGGGAGAAAGTCACTTTTTCCGGATCCGAAATTCGTGCCACACTCTCTCGCTTAAAAGACTCAATCACTGATGAAGCCCTCCTAGTTTCGACATGCAACAGAACAGAACTCTATGTTCGTCCCTCCCATGATGAACTCTCGGCAGATTATTTAATTGATTTTCTGCTCGAAGCAAAAGCACTCCCTCCGGACGAACGCGCAATACTGAAAAAAGAATTTGCCCGTCTATCATACTGCGATGCAATTCTTCACTTATTTGAAGTAATTGCCGGAATAGATTCGCAGATTCTTGGCGATCAGCAAATCTTCGGGCAAATAAAGGATTCTTTCCGTATAGCAGAGGAGATCGGATCTACCGGTACATTCATGACAAAGTTTGCTCATGCTGCTTTTCATGTGGCAAAACGAACTCGCTCAGAAACCGATCTGACCCTCGGCGCCGGGACGATAAGCTATGCAGCCGTTGAATTTGCGCGAAAGGTTTTCGATGATTTTAGCGATAGAGTTGCCCTCATTATCGGAGCCGGAGAAACTGCAGAATTATCTGCAGGGTATTTAGCCGAAAAGAAGATCGGTAAAATAATTATTGCAAACAGGACGCAAGAGAATGCAAAGACTCTCTTGCAGAATCTTGCTCGGGAAGTAACTCTCCCGCACACCGAAATTATTTCATTGTCCGAAATCCCTTCAGTGCTGGGAAAAGTAGATATCGTTATCAGTTCGACAGGTAGCGATGATATTATTCTTCATAAGTCAGATGTCGAAGCAGCATTGAAGGAGAGAAAGTCATCTATCCCTCTTGTACTTATTGATATTGCTGTTCCTCGTGACATTGACCCGGAAGCTGCGAAGTTGCCGAATGTTTTCCTAAAGGATATTGACGATCTTTCGTCTATCGTCGATCGGAATATGCAGAAGCGGAAAGATGAGATTCCCAAAATCAAATCTATTATCAATGAAGAGTTCGAAATTTTTCTTGCTCTTTTTGCAAAACTTGAAGTAGGTCCAACGATTGCCGGACTTCGAGAAAAATTCGAAGCAATTCGTAAAGAAGAATTGGAGCGGCATCGCACAAAACTGCCACCTGAGGAATTTGCGCGTTTTGATGACATGACGCGAAAGATGATGAACCGATTATTGCATACACCAACCGTTATGCTCAAAGCTCCAAGGACAACGAAAGACGATCTTCAATCCCGTATCGAAACAGTCCGAATGCTTTTTGCTTTGGATGAACAGAATAACGATAAATAATCTTAATGACTTCCACCCGCCCTTCTCTCATAATCGGTTCGCGCGGAAGCGAGCTAGCCTTATGGCAATCTAATTTTATCAAACGTAAATTAGAAGAGCTTTACCCCAAACTTACAGTAACAATTTCAATAATCAAGACGACTGGCGATAAAATCCTTGACTCGCCTCTCTCACAAATCGGCGGCAAAGGAGTTTTTACTATCGAACTCGAACGCGCTCTGCTCCGCAATGAAATAGATATTGCCGTGCATAGTCTGAAAGATCTGCCGACTGAGCTTGATACGGGATTAACTATTGCCGCTATTCCTGACCGTGTCAATGTTGAAGATGCTTTTTTATCGAATGATCCGAAAGCACAATTATTCGAACTTCCAAAGGGTGCGAAAGTAGCTACCGGAAGTCTTCGAAGAAAAGCACAAATTCTTGCACGCCGCCCTGATTATGAGATCATTGATATTCGTGGTAACGTCCCGACACGTATCACTAAACTTCATGAGAGTAATTGGGATGGAATGCTCCTTGCCTCAGCGGGAATAGAGCGTTTAGGGTTAGCCAAGGTAATTACCCATCATATTCCAACAACGGTTATGCTGCCTGCGCCAGGACAGGGTGCACTTGCAATCGAGGCGAGAGAAAACGATGAGGAAATTGCAAAGTTGCTTTTTCCTTTAGAAAATGCTGATGCCCGTTTATCATCCTCAACTGAGCGGGAAATACTCCATGCCTTAGGCGGAGGCTGTCAATTACCGCTTGGGACGTATGTTCGCAAAGATGGCGATGATTATCTTATCGATGCCTGCATTGCCTATCCGAACGGTCAAGGTATGATGCGCAAGCAACTTCGCTCGACACAGCAGGATTTAATAAATAGTGCGAAAAAGATCGCCGATGATTTTCTTGCAGCCGGAGGTGCGGATATTATCTCCCATCTATCAAACCTTGAAAGGATGGAGAAGACTCATTAATATGCCAAGAGTACTTCTTACACGTCCAAAGCAGCGCATTGTAGAAGATAATTCTTTCACCAATATGTTGAAAGTTCAAGGAATTGACGTGGTTGAAATTCCGATGATTACCATTTCGTATCCGAAAGATACGACGGCGCTTGATGATGCGCTCTTGCGGCTTGCTAAAAAAGAATTCGATCTATGTGTGTTATCGAGCCCGACGGCTGTTGAATATTTTGACATGAGGGCAAATGATCTCGATGTTGCGGATCAAATTCGGAGTTTAGTCGGATTCGCTACCATTGGTGCAAAATCTGCTGAAAAATTAGAAGAATTCGGATATAGACTTACTGTACCGCTTCCCCATCACAATGCCGGTGCTGCTGCGCTGCTGATATCGTTAAGAACTTATGATATTCGCGGAAAGAAAACTTTAATATTGCAATCACAGATCGGAATGGCAGTTCTTGTCCGTGCCTTCGAAATGTGCGGTGCCGAAATTGAACGACATGTTTTATATGAAACGACAGGACCTTCATTGCGAGATTGTGTTAGCCTCTTGCGATTATTCGAAGAGGAAGTTCAGGAACGCCCGAATGTTATTGCATTCTTCTCTCCATCTGCAGTGGAACATTTCGTTCGGACGCTTGCCGAAATGGGGGCAAGTCATCTTTCATCGCTGCCAATACTTGCAGCCATCGGAGAAACAACGGCAAAGGAGATAGAACTATTACTTCGCCAAAGACCGGAGATCGTTGCACGAAAAGCAAATCAGGAATCGCTTGCTCAAGATATACTCGAATATTTAAACGTACATAAATGAAACTGCCCTTAAAAAATGATCTTCTGCTTCGCGCAGCACGTCGGGGAAAAGACTGAGCGTGCTCCGGTTTGGTTTATGCGCCAGGCTGGGAGATATTTGCCGGAGTATAGAGCAATCCGCGCAAATCACGATTTTCTCACAATGGTAAAGACTCCCGAACTTGCGACCGAAGTAACGATTCAACCCGTCGATCTTGTAGGTGTTGATGCAGCAATCATTTTTTCCGATATTCTCACAGTGCCGGAGGCAATGGGCATGAAGCTTATCATCGAAGAAGGTAAAGGCGGTCCCCGTTTTCCTGATCCGATCAGATTATATACGCAGATACGCGACCTTAAAGATATTAATCCATCAATTGATCTAAAATATGTCGCAGACGCAATAACTTTGACAACAGAAAAGCTTGCCGGGCGTGTGCCACTTATCGGATTCAGCGGTGCGCCGTGGACACTTTTTTGTTATATGGTAGAGGGTTCAGGCTCGAAAGATTTTCGTCATGCAAAGGAAATGATCTTCACTCGGCCGGATGAAGCACATAAATTATTACAAAAAATTGCCGGTACTGTTGCGGATTATCTTGTGATGCAGATCGAAGCAGGCGCTGACATCGTACAGATCTTCGATACTTGGGCAGGCATTCTTACTCCCGATGATTTTAATAATTTTTCTTTACAATACATTGGCGATATTGTACGCGATGTAAAAAAGCGTACAAATAATCGTGCCCCTGTTATTGTCTTCTGTAAAGGAGCCAATCATTCTTTGCTTGAAATTGCCGGAACAAGCTGTGATGTTATCGGGCTTGACTGGACAATCAATATTGCCGAGGTAAAGGCACTTATTGGCGATGAGGTTGCTTTGCAAGGAAATCTCGACCCTGC
>Ga0206906_1107_pt1 | contig 14144 bp, 12 predicted proteins | sample Alteio_BWOrgHeat_79_FD_152935 | JGI IMG/M metagenome (GOLD analysis project Ga0206906, IMG submission 152935) | Enriched cells from forest soil in Barre Woods Harvard Forest LTER site, Petersham, Massachusetts, United States -... | ecosystem: Environmental > Terrestrial > Soil > Temperate forest >...
GTCGAAGTAAAGGGCCGTGATATGGTTGCAGGAATTCCGAAGACGATTGAAGTAAGTTCTATCGAAGTTCGTCAGGCGCTTGCAGAGCCTATCAATCAAGTTGTCGAAGCAGTGAAGCGAAGCTTGGAACGCACTCCCCCTGAATTATCCGCCGATATTCTCGATCGTGGTATGATGCTTTCCGGCGGAGGAGCATTGCTTAAAGGGCTTGACGAACGCCTTCGTCTTGAAACAAATCTTCCTGTTCATGTTGCAGAAGATCCGCTTACAGCCGTTGTGCGCGGCACGGGAAAAGTGCTTGAAGATCTTCCGAAATATATGAAAGTGCTATTAAGAAGTAAGCGGTATTAATTCATTACTGGCAGTAAAGACAGATGCGGCGGCTCTTGAATCTTTTTCTCCTCTTTAAAGAGTATGTTGTCCTGACGCTGCTTGTCTTTCTCTCTTTTTTTTTCATGGCGCTGTCGCGTTCTACTGAAGTTCAGCCGCTGCGTGCGGTGACGACAATCCTTGTCGGCTCACTTCAATCGCTATACTCCTGGATACCGAATCCGTTTACTGCATCAAGTGAAAATGAGGAATTACGGAAGCATAATATTCTTCTTTCATCCGAGCTTGCCCAGTTGCGACGTGCAAAAGGAGAAAACGAAGAACTGAGAAAATTGCTCGGAATAAAACCACGCCAAGGGTGGAAATTACTTGCTACGGAGATCGTCGGAAAAACTTCGATCGGCGACCGCAACATGCTGACTCTTTCTGCCGGTGAATCATCCGGTATAAAAAAGGGAATGGCAGTAATGACCGATGGCGGACTTATCGGCAGAGTCTATTCGACAAGCGGAGGGTTCACTCTTGTGGAAGGATTATTCAACCGCGATATGCGTGTTGCCGTAAAGATTGCTCGCACACGTGTTGATGGTATTCTTGGCTGGGAAGGTGGCGATGAGCTTGTTGTGCGCGATGTGCCGAAAGGTTTGGATGTAAAGGAAGGCGATCTGGTTGTAACGAGTGAATACTCGACTTTTTTCCCCTCGGAAGTTCCGGTCGGTGTCATTTCAAAATTAGAACCCGAGCCAAATTCTCTTTTTAGAAAGATTTACCTTACCCCGGTCGCTCATCCGTTTCGTGTCGAGCATTGCTACGTTGTCTTGAAAGATGAAGCGCTCGAAGCGGAAAAGGCTGCGCTTGAAACAAAGGCAGCCGAAGAGTTGAATAAGAAAAATACTGTCGGTAGCATAAAAAAGAAAAAATAATTCACTGTGCCATATTTGATCGAATCGATTGTCGCCATTATGCTTGTCATTGTGCAAGTGCTTGCGAGCCGCTTTCTATCAATTGGAGGAGCGATGCCTGATCTTGTCGTTATATTTCTGGCGTTTATCATCATCGCGCGCGGGCAGCTTGTTGCCGAGATCGCCGGATTTTTCCTTGGTCTTGCGCTCGATATTCTTTCGAGCGGCACACTTGGCGCTCATGCGCTATCACTGACGCTTGCAGGATTTCTGCTCGGATACTTTTATGACGAAGAACTGGCAAAGCAGCGTCTGAGAAATTGGCCGTTCCTGCTTTTTGTTTTTGCTGCATCGGTTATTACAAATCTTGTGTATTATTTTTTCTTTACTGCGGGAAGCGGGCTGAGTTTTATCAATTATGCAACGGAGCGGGGTGGGCTGGTGACTCTTTACACCGTCATTGCTGCCATCCTGCCAATGTATTATTGGTCGAGACAAACACTCTATTAGAAAATACGAATTACGAGAAAGGCTGTCATTCTGAGCGAAGCGAAGAATCTGAACTTACAGCCAAACGAAAATTTAGATTCTTCGCTTCGCTCACAATGACAAAAAAAATCTGCTAACGACTAAAGAGTACCGACTGAAATTATGGGAAAATTAATTCTTCTGCGTCATGGCGAATCCGAATGGAACTCCGAAAACCGGTTTACAGGCTGGATCGATATTGGTTTAACCGAAAAAGGGAAAAAGGAGGCATTCGATGCGGGAAAACTAATAAAAGATATTCCTATCGATTTTGCTTTTACTTCCGTTTTGAATCGCGCTATCGATACTCTTACCGAGGCCTTGCGCGGGGCAGACCAAGAGCTTGTCCCCATCGCGCAGGATGCTGCGCTCAATGAAAGAATGTACGGCGATCTCCAAGGATTAAATAAAGCCGAGACTGTAGAGAAATTCGGCGCCGAGCAAGTAAAGATCTGGCGCAGAAGTTATGATGTCGCTCCACCAAATGGCGAAAGCCTTAAGGACACAGCCGCCCGCACACTCCCATATTTTGGAAAGGAAATCATGCCATTAGTAAGAGAAGGAAAAAATGTGCTGATATCAGCACACGGAAATTCTCTTCGCGCAATCGTTATGGATTTGGATAAACTCACCAAAGAAGAAGTGGTCGAACTCAATATTCCGAATGCAGTTCCGATTATTTATGAGATCGATGAGGAAGGGAAGATCGTCTCGAAGACGATGTTAAGCTAATCATTCCGCTTCCACGACTCTCCAAACCTTCCCGAGAAATTGGATTTGGATGCATAGATACGTTTCGTTGCGCCGATGGCTGCGAGGCGCTCTTCTACGACGTGGTTTGCTGCTTCGTTTGTCGTTATGCCAAGTTCTTGCGAGCGGAGAAGGATCTTCTTTACCGTGTTGTAAATGTTTTCAGCTTGTTTAAGCGCACGTGACTGTGAGTAGCCTTCGAGTTCACTGGCAACGTTGATGAGTCCGCCGGCATTGATGACGTAATCTGGAGCGTAGAGAATCCCGCGTTCGGCAAGCTCGATGGAATGCTTATCTTCATCGGCAAGCTGGTTATTGGCAGGACCGGCGATGATTTCGCATTTTAATTTGCCAATGGTTTGATCATTGATGACTCCGCCCAACGCTGCTGGCGCAAAAATATCGCAATCGGTATCGAAGACTTCATCAGCAGCAATTACTTTTGCTCCGGTATCTTTCGCAACTTGCTTTGCTTTATCGACATAAATATCGGCAATGAAAACTTTCGCTCCGGCTTCGGTTAAATGTTTAGCAAGTGTGGAAGCAACATGTCCCGCACCTTGAATTACGACACGCTTTCCCTCAAGCGAATCATTACCATATCGGATATTTGCGCAAGCTTTGATTCCGCAGAACGAACCATACGCCGTAACAGGAGACGGATCTCCAGAGCCGCCAAGTTCGAAGGGAATACCGGCAACATATTTTGTCTCGTGATAAATATGCACCATATCATTCACTCCCGTGCCGACATCTTCGGCAGTTACGTAGCGCCCGCCAAGTCCTTCAATGAATCTCCCAAAAGCACGGAAAAGCTGTTCGGTTTTTTGTGTATGCGGATCGCCTATGATAACGGCTTTTCCGCCTCCGAGATTAAGTCCCGCTGCCGCAGCTTTATAGGTCATGCCGCGCGAAAGACGCAACACATCGTTTAGCGCATCGAAATCGCTTGCGTATGTCCACATTCTCGCTCCGCCGAGGGCAGGTCCTAATGTCGTATTATGAATCGCGATTATTGCACGTAATCCGGATTTTTTATCGGAGCAGAAGACAACTTGTTCGTGATCTTTTGCCTGGAACATATCGAAAAGTTCAGGGCGATTTGTCATTTCGGATGGCTGTTCTGTGGCGGAATATTTTCCGTTAGTGAGAGCGGGATTCGTAGGTAAAGCAGCAGTCTTTATTGCGGACATTGCTCTTGTTTAGCTATGATATATGAGCAAAAAAGGTAGGAATGTATTTCTTACCCGGTTAATATGCCTAAAACGAAATAGCGGGTAGTTCACGTTCCTTTTATTGTAATTGTCGAGATGTGGCACAGCTATGACGAAGCAATCGATAAATTTATGTCATTCCGAACGGAGATTTTTTCTGCGAAGCAGAAAAAACGATGTGAGGAATCTTCTAAATAGATTGCAGTGAGCGAGAGTCTGCCAATTATAAGGGGATTCCTCACATCGTTTTTTGCACTTTGTGCAAAAAATCTCCGTTCGGAATGAGAGGCAAGTTCAGGAGTCCTTCACTAAAGTTATTTCCCCAATATCCAATACGCCAGCAATGCAATACTTTCTCTCAACCTATAATACGCCAGATCAAAGAACGGCTGCTTAATTCCGGACGGACTTCCGATCGCATCAATGCCGTTGAACTTACACATTTCTATCGCGCGGGCAAGATGGTATTGGTCGCTGATGATGATAAATTTTTTCCAGCCTTGCTTGAGGGCAAGTTCATTACGAAGATACAGAATTTGCTCTAGTGTCGAACGAGAATTTATTTCAGCGACAATTTTACTTTCGTCGATGCCGCGATTTATAAGTTCGCGCTTTGCGATTTCGCCCTCGGCTTTTTCTCCGGGAGAATTAGCTCCGGTGGTAACTATTTTTGGTACGACATTTTCTTTCAGCAATTGCTCGCCAAGTTTTATCCGCTCGAGTAATGTAGGGCTTGGGCGGTCTCCGCGTTCGCCGCCGTGCCAAACTGCCGCGCCTAAGATTACTCCTGCATCGGCGTCGAATGTGCGTAATTCATTAAAGTCGGAAGTGACATCATACGTGAATGAAAAGATGAATGTAAAGATAATTGCAGATAGAAATACAAGGGAAGTATTTTTCAGGACGCGGAGCGCACCGGAAATCCGTGAAAACTTATATTCTTTTCTGGGCAGAAGAAGCGCGATGAATGCCGAGCGGAGCAAAAGATAGGCAATGGATGCAACACGAGGAAATTCGCCGATCTCGAAATTCTTCGCTCCGAGTGTTATCCAAAAAATAATAAAACCTGTCAGAATGACAATGTTCGTCCGTAAAAAACTCATGCGGAAGGGATTATAGAAAGCGCGAACAATAAGAAAAATAATAGAGAGAAAAAGAACGTTCGAAAAAATATCGCTGCGGGTAGAGAAGCGGAAAAATTGTATTGCCAAGCCTTGCTCGGCATATCGTGCATTGGTGAGTACATAATGCGTGGAAAGTTCAATAAGTGCAGCAGAGCCAAGCAGTATTCGCTTGGCGAAATTCCTGCTTGACGAATCCGTACTAGGCGCTGAATACGTATCTACCATAATTCCATGCAACTCTTCGTTTAAGGGGCGTTGTTTGATGGAGCTAAAATTATAACAAAAATACGTCCCTTTCTTCCGGAGTTGTCGTGATTGGGATGAATCTTGAACGAAACACTTGGTGGAACAAATTCAGTTTTTGGCATTAGGCGGCGCGCGCGAGATCGGAGCGAACGCATATTTCTACAAAATCGGCGGCTACGGTCTTCTTGTCGATGCCGGATTACATCCCGAAAAAACCGGATGGGATGCCTTCCCGAAGGCAGAGCTGCTCGATCCCTATAGTGTCAACTCCTTCATCGTTACTCATGCGCATACCGATCATCTTGGCGGAATGCCATTCCTTTTGCAATCACAACCGCAGGCACGAGTCATTGCAACACCGGAAACGTCCGAAATAGCGCGCGTTATGCTCGGCAATTCTTCCAGTCTTTTGCCAAAGCAGCATCCGAAGGAAATAATAGATAAGCTGACATTCTATACTGAAGAAAAGATCGATAAGATCATCCGCAATATCGAGCCGCGAAAAATAAATCAGAGTTTTATTCTTAATACTGCGGAAGAAAAAGAGAAGCAGATAAAATGCACGTTCTATAAAAGCGGACATATTCTGGGCGCAGTAGGAATGCTCATCGAACATAACGGTAAACGACTTTTTCATACCGGTGACACCTCTTTACATTCGCAATATCTCATCGGCGGCGCCGATCTGCCCGATGCCCATGTTGATGTCGTTGTCACCGAATGCACCAATGGCAAAGTCGATGCTTATCTCAGCAATACTCGCGAGATGGAGCTGGATCGGTTAGAAAAAACGATCACAAAAATCCTGGAAGGCGGCGGATCCGTTTTGATCCCAGTTTTTGCATTGGGTAAGATGCAAGAGGCGCTTGCCATGATCTGGGATGGAATGCGAAATAAGCGCATTCCGACCGTTGATATCTACACCGGCGGTATGGGAAAAAAGATCGCCGATATTTACGATCATTTTCGCTATAGTGATTCGCGAGAGAAACCTGAGGAAGTTCTGAAAGAAATTCCGCAATTCGATATGCCGCGCCGCGAAGAATTATTCAGCGGAAAATATTTCAAGACTCCGAGCATTGTTCTTGCCGCAAGCGGAATGATGCAATCTGGCACATCAAGTTATTTCCTCGCTCAGCGCTGGCTGCGTCAGAAGAATTTTGCTATTTGTTTTATTGGCTATACTGATCCGCGTACTCCTGGTTACGTTGTATCCCATGCCGAACCCGGACAGCGTATTAAATTCGGCACGATGAAGCGTGAAGTCCCCGTTCGCTGCTCGATCGAGCGATTCCGTTTCAGCGCTCATGCCAGAAGAGAAGAGCTTTTGGAAATTATCGCCCGTCTGCGTCCTAAACATGTCGTCCTTACCCATGGCGATACCGATGCGATGAATGCATTTGGCGAATTGATCTTAGAAACATTCCCCGGCACAAAGGTCAGCGCACCCGAGAATGGGAAGTGGTATAATTTGCTGGAAGCAGAGTAGTCATTAGTCACTAGACTTTAATCGTTAGCAGAGAACTACAATGACTAATTTTCGCTAAAGACTAACGACTAAAGACTAATGACTTAAATAAGGCACGAGCTATCCTCTCCCCTTGTTTACAAGCTAGTCGTTAGATGTTGTCGTTAGTCTTTAGAAGGCTTCCGATTCAGCTAACGACTAAAGACAACAACTAACGACTAGATATATGTCAGATAAATCGAATTCAGTACAATCGTTTATGGTAGGCGCCCTTGTTGGCGGCGCAGTGGGCGCGGCATTTGCACTGCTCTACGCTCCGAAAAAAGGGGCCGATCTTCGCGATGATATTTCCGATACGGTCGGCGATATTTCCTCGAAGTTCAGCTCGCTCTTAAAAAAAGCAAAGGAAGCCGGCGAAGATCTTATTCATGACAGCATGGATAAAGGCGATGAAGTTGTGCAGGAAGCATACCGCAAAGCCGAAGATCTTATCGCCGAAGCGGACCGCATCATCTCCGATGCGCGGGCTAAAATCAGTCTGTAGTTATTTGTCGATAGTCGTTAGCGGAAAAATCTAACGACTACCGACTAAAGACTAACGCCTAAAAACTAACTACTAAAATATTATGGATATCGCAATTGAAATAGTCGGGATTATTGCACTTGCCGCATTTGTGTGGTTCATAGTGGTCGCTATACGCGCATTGAGTTCTGCCGATACGTTCTTTCTGCATGCCGAAAGCATGTTGGCCGATATTAAAAAAGATGTCAGCCAGATGGCAAGCGAAGTTTCCATTATTCGCATTCACGCCGTTCCGGTTCTTGATAATATTGCCGAAGTTGCCCAGCGCGTCTCGGGCATCACCGAAGGCCTGGCTCCCAGAGTCGAAGCGATTTACGAAACCGTCGACGATACGCTCAATGTATTCCGCGGTGCACTCGATGATGTCGAGCGCATTAAAGATAGCGTCGTCGAAACGATAGAAAGTCCTCTGAATGCCGTGAAGCGAACCACAACCGGAGTCGTCGGCACATTAGTAAAAGGAGTAAGCGTAGTCCGCGAACTTATCTCCGAATTCCGTAAGAACGGGAAAGCATAGGAAGTGGTCAGTAGCTAATAGCCAGTAGCCACGGAGAAAGAGAATCTGGCTACTGACTACTGGCTACTAACTACTTTTTCTGTAACCTTTTCCCTCCTCAAACGACTTACTAATAGGAAGTTATTCTCCAATATTCTAAGCCAGGGTGTAACAAAATCCAAATCCCGAAGTCTTTATAGACGAGAGTTAGGCTCTATTTTAGTAAGCCCTATGCAAAACCGGAAAATCATCCAATATCCTCGCAAAAGCAGCCTCTGGCTTCTTCTTATTCTCGCGCTTATTACGGAAAATTCCTCGGCGCAATCGTATTCAATTTCTAGTGATGGAAAAGATTTTTGGGTTGGGTATATGTTCCCAAGTTATAATAAGGTTGCCGCTCCGGCAACATTGGGATTTTACTCCGCAACTATATTAATTTCGAGCTACAGTGATAATACAGTTACGGTTTCATTCTTTAACAGAACCACCGGCGTAGAGCAAATCGGTTCGACGTACTTCGTCTCTGCGCGGACTGCGGTTCAGGTTCCGCTGCCGCTTGCTTTCGTTCAAATGGGGGATACCGGCGATGTTCCAGAATATGCTGCTTGTCACGTAACGGCAAGACGAGCTATCAATGTCGAATTTTTCAGTACCGGTGCTTGTGCCGGAGGAAGTTTTCTTCCTTTACAAACTTCTGTGCTCGGTAAAAAGTATGTCATAGCAAGTTATAATGATAATAATGGAGCAGGCGGGATTGTGGGCGGTGGAAACTATGGACCTTCCGCAATAGAAACATCCGAAGGGTTTTTTGAGATCATTGTGCCATACGATAGTACGAAAGTTACGATCACTCCGACTTCGACAACGATGGGCGGCCATGTAGGAATATATGGTAAGCATGCAACTGGAGTACCGGTACCATATACAGTGACTCTAAGGCGCGGGCAATGCTATCTTGTAAAATCTGGCGGCAGTGATGCTACGACTGATATATCAGGTTCTATCGTCGAATCCGATAAGCAAATAGCTGTGATCGCCGGGCAAGAGAATGCAATGTTAGGTGGCGTCAGCAGCAGAAATTTAGAGGGGCGCGATTTTATGATCGAATAAATGGTCCCTGTAGAATTTTGGGATCATTTCCATTCAAAGTTAATACTGCTACTTTAAAGCATAATAATCCGAATTTTAAGATCACCGGAATCGTACCGGCAATGCCGACTATACTTTTCGCAGGCGATTCAGTAGTTATTACAGCCTGCTTTACTCCGAAAGATACTTCGACGCAAATTGATACGATCATGCTTGCGGCGGGCTGTTTCAACCTTCCTATAGATCTAATCGGCAATGCCAACATCCCAATTATTTTTGCAAGTGACCATGATTTCGGACCCGTGATCGTCGATTCCACGAAATGCGATACTGTCGGTGTCTATAATATCGGGAAGATGCCATTCACCCTGACAACAAATTGGGTATTAGATAAAATGGGCGTAAACTTTACATTTGATAATCTTGGGTCGAATTTACCAGCCAAATCATTTGGGAGTGATGATCTTCCCATCGTGCTTAATCCTGGAGCAAAAGTGCTTCTTAATTTCTGTTATACCCCTCATGCTGAAGAGCATGATTCGTCAGTCGTGCATTGGGGGACAACTCTTGCCGATCCATATAAACACTCGAAGAAAGATTCTTCGAGGCTTTATGGAGAAGGTGTAAGAACGGGATTTGTATGGGATAGAACTGAGCAACCTATGACTATTAATATTAATGGTATAGATTCATTAATCATACGAGTTTACCTCTTCAATAATGCTCCACGTGGTTCAGGCGCACCGCCTGCCCATGTAGATTCAGTATTTATCACTGGAGTAAATGCTGCGGAATTTTATATTTTATCAAACGAAAGGGGATTCAACCCTCCCGATAATTTCGATCTCAATTCCGGCGATTCAGTGTGGTTTGATATCGTATTCAATCCTTCTCGAGTTACTCCTAAACCACCTCTGGATATTTTCCAATATGCTCAACTTGTAGCAAGAGACCGAAGTGAAACAGATAAAGTTATCGATTTTACCGGAGTGCGTACCAATGGAAGTGGAGTAAAAGAAACTCCTCAACAATCGCAATTCTCGATCTTCCCTAACCCTGCAACTGGTAATGGGATTATCATCTCCTTTAGTCTGTCCGAACCCACCGAGGCGGGTTCCATTATCTCTATCTTCGATGTTCTTGGAAGGGAAGTGTATCGGAATACTACTATGTCCGGTACGTCTCAGATCGCACTGTCTATCAAGGATTTACAGAATGGAATGTATTATGCACGCCTGACTTCGGGCAATATGACAACATCGGGAAAGTTCGAGATATTGAAATAATTTTTATGAATAACTTTATTAAGTCCATCATTTTGATTCTTGTAATATTTGTAAGTTATGCAGATACTACAAACGCACAAATACGGGCTGGTGGACCGCACTTTAAGATCACGGTTGATACAATGTGCGCTTATTGGAATATCTGTGTATATGATTCGACTTTTGGACAAATTAATCATGGCATTATGCAAATTGATCTGATGGACGATCCGACAGGCGAGTTATATGGTATTCATCCCGGACAAGTATTGGCAAATACTAGTTTCGATGATTCTTTAGACCCTTCTCATACCTTCTCAATTCAATTCTCACTTGCTGACTCCGAAGTATGTTTCAAAGTGCTTATAGATAATGGCATTGATTCGGCGTATGCACCGATTTTTATTGTTGATGATCAAGGCGCTGCAGTAATATTTAAATTGTATTACATACCTCCACCTATAAAACTTTCTAAGGATTCAGGAAGATATTTTGGTATTATGCCAGAACATGATACTTGTGAAACATTTATTTTTAAGAATTTCGGAATCGCTGGTACTGATAGTTTTGCAATAAATTCAGCAATGTTAACTTTAAATAACCCAGGGTATTTATTAACTACTATTCCTCAGCTTCCCGTGATTTTAAAAGGAGGTGATTCTTTAATTATGACTGTCTGCTTCAAAGCTAAAGATACTATGACCCAGATCGATACGATCAAAGTCAGTGCAAGCTGCTTTATTGTTCCAATTTCTTTATTAGGCAAGGCTTCCACACCACTAATTTACGCAACCGATTGTAATTTTGGTACCGCAATTGTTGGCACTTCTTCTTGTCGTGATCTGACAATCTTTAATAAGGGATCGCTTCCATTTACGCTTACAAAAAATTGGCTGCTGCATGATACAATTAATTTTTCAATGGATTCTTCAAGCGCAGCTAAACTTCCAGTTGATATACAACCTGGAAAATGGGCAACCCTAACTTTTTGTTTTTCTCCGCATATTACCGGTCCAAAAGACTCGACTACAATTGATTGGAATACAAATATCGAACCTCCCTATACGAAGCAAACAAAGTCATGGTCTTTTTTGAAGGGCACACCTATTAAGCCAGGGCTCATTTGGGATAGAACGACTCAATATTTCGAAGCTGATTCTGGAATAGCTTTTGATTCAGTAATTCAACGTGTTCAGTTAATAAATAGTGGTACCGCCTACATACGGAATATAAAAGCATTCAAGGGAAAGATTCGGCCGAATATAGGATTATTGACGACTCATTAAGTTATTTGCCTTTAGAAAACTTCACAATGCAGCCCGGTGAGATCGTTTGGGTTGATGTTCTTTTCAAACCTGATCTTACAAAACCATATCCATCCAGGTTTGCTGACCGAATCGATTCTATAATAGCTTCATTTTTAAACGTAGAATCAGGAAAAGATACATCCGTATTTCTCAAACTTATTGGAACATGGAGTAAGGATGATGTGAAACCACTTCCAAGAACTACTCCTTTTTCTATTCGTCCAAATCCGGCATCAGGAAATTCCATAATCATCTCTTTTAGTGGGATGGATTTTAGTTCGTCCGAACCCTCAGCTGAGGGTTCCACTATCTCCATCTTTGATGTTCTCGGAAGAGAAGTGTATCGGAATATCATCCAACCCCAAACATCCGAGATTGCAGTTTCCATCAAGGATTTGCAGAATGGAATGTACTATATACGGCTTAGTTCAGGGAAGCCGGATTCCGGGAGATTCAATAATGTAGTGCTGCAAAAGAGTACGTGCTCGATTTTCGTTTTCAAGAACACCGCAAAAATTATTCCGACTGATCCGAAATCATATCCATTCAAAGTGAATTCGGCGGCACTTGCATTAAATAATCCGACGTTTCAGATCACGAGCATTGTGCCTCAGTTACCATTGACCCTATATGCAGGAGATTCAATTGTCATCACAGCATGCTTCACTTCGATAGATACGACGACACAAATTGACACGATATTACTGAACGCAGGCTGCTTTGTTAATCCGATCGATCTTAAAGGTAATGGCGCTATTCCACAGATATGGGCAAGTAATCATGATTTCAGTACCGTGATTGTTGACTCGACAAAATGCGATACAGTTGGTGTCTATAATAGAGGGAAATTACCATTCACCCTTACAAAAGACTGGGTGCTGGATAATATGGGAGTGAATTTTACATTCAATAATGTCGGGTCGAGCACACCATACAAATCATTAGGAAGCGACGATCTCCCCATCGTTCTAAATCCGGGGACAAAAGTGCTTTTGAATTTTTGCTATACGCCTCATGCCGAAGAAATTGATACAACTATAATGCATTGGGGAACAACCCTTCAAGATCCCTGCAAATCCTCGATCAAGGATTCTTCAATCCTTTATGGAAGTGGAGTAAAGACCGGTTTCGTATGGGATAGAACGGTGCAGCCAATGCAAGTTGCATCTCAGAAAATAGATTCTGAAATTATAAGGGTATGGCTATTAGATAATGGTGGACGTTTGTCTCCCCCTGCACATATAAACTCTGTTTACTTTAGTGGCACTGATACTTCGGATTTTCATATAATGGGAAATCAACTGGGATTTTCACCGGTGCAGAATTTCAACCTTAATCCTAATGATTCAGTATGGGTAGATGTCATGTTCCGTCCCGATTTAACAAAACCTTACAGTATTCGTCAAGCCGATCTTGTTGCATCCGGAAACGTGGAAAAAGATAAAGTCATCCATTTCACAGGCACAATATTGGCAAAGAACGATGTCAAGACCCCGATGCAAATACTATCGTTTACTATTCGTCCAAATCCTGCATCGGGGAATTCGGTAATAGTCTCCTTCCCAGAGCAGATAACAAATGGCACTATCACTATCTTTGATGTTCTGGGAAGGGAAGTATACTTCACACCTATTCCACAAGGTGCTTCCCAGGTTCATATTCCTCTCGGCAATATCCCGAATGGCATATATTATATACGTTTACAATCAGAGAACACTACCGTAACACAGAAATTAGAGGTCTTGAAGTAGCCACTCAAGTGAAACAAAACTCCTGACGATGTATCCTTCCGTTAATGCCGGCTATTTGAGAAGCGGCATTGTTGTGGTATATAATTTTTCGGGCACGAAAAAGCCCTAAAAATTGTCTGCTTCTGCGTTGTTATGTCATGTAGGTATTTACTTGGCATTCTATTTCTTCATCACCATCGGATTTTATGAGAGTCAAGTGCCTTTTTAGGTTCTTGACCACACCATGTTTTACAGTATTTTGAGATAATAGATAATATTATATGAAGCTCTCAACTATCCTTTCCCTGTCGTTTATAGCGTTACTTTCTTTTTTCCTTTTTGCACAGCCTGTGTGTGCATTCCAACCTACGACGCATACCATAAGTTTTGGTGGAAACCTTGGCTCGCATTATTCTCCGACCAAAATAACGGTGGAAGTCGGGGATACAATTATTTGGCAAGGCGACTTCAGTCAGTTTCCTATGGTCGATAGCTCGAATGTGCCCGGAGTCGTACCGTTCGTGCCGGTCACCTCAGGAATGAGTTTTAGCTTTGTTGTCCCTGCCGCTGGAACGTATCGTACCGAAAATCCTACTTGGGCAAAACTTGGGATGAGAGATACCATTATTGCTATATTCAAATCCCATGGAAGCTTGACGAATGAAGGGCGCGAGTTTTATCTTAGCATGATCTATCCGACATATAATAATTGCGTGCCGTCTCAGGTGAAAAATGATTTTGGTATTTATGCGCTCCTTACGACGTATTATCCTGACACAGTCTATGTCACTTTTTATGACGGTTCGGGCAATGAAATGTCGCCTACAAGATATATTCTCGGCGCAAATCAATTTGAGCAAATTGACCTGACTCCGAATATACCGACGATGAGGCTTGATGGTATCCCCGAAACGCCCGCGTATAAAGCTTGTCATATTACTTCGAAATATCCGATTTCGGTTCAGTATCTGAGCAGAGGTCCTAATTCCGGCGGTTCCTATATGGCATTTCCGGTGCTCTCGCTCGGGAAAAATTATGTCATAGCGAGTAACGGAGATGATGGTCCTTCGAATTCAGGCGCTTTAACCGGTGGCAGTCCTCTGCCATCAACG
>Ga0206906_1086_pt2 | contig 14089 bp, 13 predicted proteins | sample Alteio_BWOrgHeat_79_FD_152935 | JGI IMG/M metagenome (GOLD analysis project Ga0206906, IMG submission 152935) | Enriched cells from forest soil in Barre Woods Harvard Forest LTER site, Petersham, Massachusetts, United States -... | ecosystem: Environmental > Terrestrial > Soil > Temperate forest >...
CGAAGTAGACATGCAGGGGATCAGCCCAGCCAGAGGCGGGAGCGACCTTAAATTCTTCATATGCCATCCTCCCACTACGGTCGTAACTGGGCGGAATTCTGGCAGCGAGCCTGAAGGATCTGCCGGTTGAAAAGCAGGTTATGGAGCTTCAGTACGGCTGGGACGTTCTTCGTTCTTTGATTTGCTGCCCACCCTGGAACTGCTTGCAAAGATCCCGCTAAAGGATCCTGGTAGCAACGAATCGAACTCTTACACCACTCGCGAACTGAAATCAGTGGCGCTGCAACGCTGGTTCGAGCTCAACCCGGTGAGCGCGCATGAGGAGGCGCTGAGACAGATTGGCTCGCCCGACCCCTCACTTACCGCAGATTCTCTTGCTTTTCTACCTAAGGAAAAGCTCCCGCGGTTTGAAAGCTTATGGGCGGACGAGCTCGTGACTGCAGATGATTATCAGAGAGAAGCAGTATTCGCTTCACTGATGGCACGGTTTGGCACCGGATCTGCTGTTGCACAGGTTTGGGAGAAGGCGAATGCCAAGGTCGGCGAATGGGCATGTGCACCACAGGGCGCAGCTCTCGGGTATCTGGTCAAGTTCGATCCTGCATCGGCCCGTCCTCTGCTTGAGCGCGCGGTCAAAGAACGGGGCAAGGGAAAGTCGGCATGCAACCGATCGGTTTTTCAGGACATTGCTCTCTATGCCACAGATCCTGTCCTTACCGATGTCGCTCAGGAAGCCCTCGATGACCCCGATCCACAGGTTACGATGGATGCGCTGATTTACCTGATGAATTACGGAGATAAGTCCGTCGAACAGCCGGTGTGGAATCGATACGTGGCGTGGAGTGAGGAGTGGCGGGGACGAGCAGATGTTCTGGAGTCCCGCGGAGCGGGTTCAGTTGGAAATTGGGAAGAAGTCGGGCTCGGGGAGAACTTGGCGCGGGCGCTCATCCAGAATCAGGGATGGCTGGCAACTCCCGATTTGATCTCCCGCGTGCTGGAGCGATGTGTAGGCGACCAGATGTGTGCGCAAGTGAAGCAAATCGCAGATCAGGCGAAAGCCGGACCTGGACCCTATCCCGTTTCTGCCTATCGCTCGGGCCAGAATGAGAACTATCAAGTTGCCCAGTACAGTTCCAAGTCGCTCGAGCTGCTCGAAGCGAAGATCGCACAGTTTCCGCGCGGCACGAAGTTCGCACTAACACCGACCTCGCCGCAGAATCAGGATCAGAAGCAGCTTGAAGAGCAGGTGCAGGCGCTTTTTGAGAGGAATGGAATGATCCTTTTGCCTGTAGCGGTTCCCCCGCCCTTTTGATCGTCTGGAGTTCACCTCCCTGGTATCGCCCTAACCGGCGTCCTTCGAGCGCTGGTTGTATGGTGGACTACTCTTCCCCGACGGTGATCTGGATCACGGTTGGGTCGGAGTCGGCGGTGATCCACTCGCAACTCCAAAAGTTGCCCAAGTGTTCAGGTACGTCTCGAGCGTAGACCCATCATCCGCAAGTTGCTACTCAGTTCTGAGGGCCTGCATAGGTTGGACAGCCGCGGCACGACGCGCAGGGAAAAGGCAAGCGGCAATTCCCACGACGAGAAGAGTCGATGCGGCGAAACAGATGAGCACTGGATTGTAGGGGCTCACCTCAAACAACAGGCTCCGCACCGTATGCGTGAAGCCAAAGGTCAGGCCTATTCCCGCGGCCATTCCCACAAGGACAGGCGCGAGGCCCTCGTGCAATACGAGGTTGTAGATATTGGTGCGCTGCGCACCAAGCGCAATCCGCAGGCCGATCTCGCGTTGCCGCTGAACCACGGTGTAGGTGATGACGCCGTAGACACCCAGCCCGGCGAGCAGAAGTGCACTGACGGCAAACACGAGCAGCAGGTCCATCTCGAAACGCCGGGCGTCAACCGAGTCGGCAACGATGCCGCCAAGCGAGCGCATGACCGGCACAGAGGCTTCGGAATCCACGCTCCAAATGGTCTTGCGGACAGAATCAGCCATCATAACGGGGTCCTGATGTGTGCGCAGAAGCAGGCCTGCGGTGCCGTCGCAGCGGTACCAATAGGGCATATAGACCATCATTGGGTCAGGTTGAGCTAGCGAGATGGTGCGACCATCTTTGACAAGACCGATGACCGTGAAAGCCCCTTCCTTCGGTGAGCCGGCGCGCACGAAATGCTCCCCGATGGGATTCCTGCGCGGCCAGAATGTGCGGGCGGTAGACTCGGACACCAAGACATAGTTCTTTCCCTCGTCACTCTCAGTCAGGGATCGCCCGGCGAGCAGGGGTAGATGAAGTGCCTCGAAGTATCCGGGGCTGACAAATCGGAAGTGCTCTGAAGGGAGCTGCATGAAGGGGCGAGTATCGCCGGCGACCCGGATCATGTCGATCCATTGGTCACCGGCCAAAGGGAGCTGGCTTACGAGACCTGCTTGTTCAAGGCCTGGAAGCTGATGCAGGCGATCCAGTACCTGGTGAAAGAAGGCGGTGCGCGCCGGCCGCTCTGCGTAAGACTTGCTGGGCAGATTGACTGTGACGGCGAGGACGCGATCGCTGTCGAAGCCACGGTCAACATGCATTAGGCGGATGAGGCTCGTTGTGAGCAGGCTGGTAATGAGCACGAGCGCCACACTGACGGCTACCTCGGTGGCAACCAGCAGCCTGCGGAGCCGCTTGGTGCTAGGTGCTTGGCTCGCGAGCCGCGACGCGCTATGCAGCACCTCGTGCGGGTGTGTGCGCGAGCTGATCCAGCTTGGAATTCCTCCGGCAAGCAGGGTAGCGAGGACTGAGAGGATGAGAGCGCAGGCTGCGCCCGTCCAGTCGAGATGCAACGGACCACGGAAATCGAGCCCAGACGGTAGGAAATGTGCGAGCGCCGGAACAAGAAACGCAGCGACCAGAATGCCCAAAGATCCCCCAAGGATCGCGAGGAGCGTAGGCTCGCGCAAGGCCATGCGCAAGATCTGGCCCCGGCTTGCGCCAAGCGCGGCTGCCACCGCCATCTGCTGCCTGCGGTCCACAGCACGCGATAACAGCAGATTCGTGATGTTCACGCAGCCCACCAGAAGCAGTCCTGCGACTGCCGCCAGCAGAATAAGAAGCGGGGTTCGATTGTTGCCGACTACTGCTTGCTGATAAGGCGTGAGCACTGCGGAGAGCGTCGCCTTTTCTTCCGGCTTGAGGCTCATCATGATGGCGTGCTGGAGAGCGTTGATCTCAGCGCTTGCCTGGGCAACCGAGATTCCGTGCTTAAGACGGGCAAGGCCAAAGTAGTTGAAGTCACCCATGGCCTCCTGCAGCTCATCTTTCGAGAAAGCAAGCGGTGTGAGGGCCCCTATGGCCTTCTGACGATCGGCATTTGGGCCGGCAATGATATCGACGACGGGCAGATGAAAGGCCGCGGGCATGATGCCGACAACGGTATAGGGAAATCCGTTCAACGTGACCGTCTTTCCCAGGATTGCCGGGTCGGAATGAAACTGCGTGCGCCAGAGGTCGTACATGAGCACGACAACGCGGTCGCGCCCGGACTGGGCCTCTTCGCTGGTGAAGGCCCGGCCAAGTAGGGGAGAAACATCGAGCACGGAGAAAAGACTGGGTGTGGTGTTGGCGACCTGGACCTGCACGGGGTGTCCGCCGATGCCGAGGGGCATGGAGCTTTGACGCATCACCGATATAGATTCGTAAGCGTGGGCGTTCTGCTGCCACATGACGAAGTGATTGGCATTGATCGGGAGCGTGGGATAGATATCGCGGAACTCGGCAACCTGTTCTTCGATCATGACGATTTGCTCAGGGTGCCGATAGGGCAGCGGCTTGAGCATGACATCGTAGTCGAGCGTGAAGATGGCTGCTGTTGCGCCAATTCCAAGGGCAAGCGTCAGCACTACGGTGAACGTAAAACCGGGCGCCTTACGCAGCTGACGGAAGGCGCAACGCAGGTCTTGAAGGAATGTTTGCATGGAAATCCTCGTGCCGCTATGAGTGCAATTGCCACGCAGCAAGTCCCATACCAAAAACAAGCGTGCAGGCAAGCCCGCATTGATAACAGCTTAGTTCTCTATACGCGGCTTGGTGCCGGGAGGTTCTGCACGAAATCGGAGTCTGATGTCCGGAAACGGACGCGTAGGTGTTTCGTCCGCAGCGAGTTCCGAGAGGATCGTGGCCGATCCGCAAGTGACCTGGTTTTGGGGCAACTTCCGCATAGGCGGTGATTCTACCGGAATTGCATTTATGGGCCGTCCGGCCATTCCCGCTTCCAAGGCACTAGGGGTATCATTGGCCCATGTTTCGGTCCATGGTTGCCATCCTTGCGCTGGCAGTCCTGATTCAGGAAGCGTCCGCCCAAAAGCCTCCGGCATTCGGGAGTGTTTCCGGATTCGTTTTCTGCAGTGACACAAATACCCCTGCCCGCCTCGCCTCCGTGGTTCTGCGTCCGCTCCCTTCGGCCAAAGTCAAAAACTCTGCACCGGGTGCTACAGAAGGGGTGGAAGTGCGGACGGTTCAGACCTCGATCGATGGCAGTTTCTCCATTCCACAGGTTGCGCCCGGCAGATACTACGTCTTGGCAACAATGGAAGGGTACATCTCGCCTTTGGCCACAATAGGAATTAGTGACTCAGACCTTCTGAACGTTGACGAATCGACCAAAACAAAACTCCTCGCGCACGTGCCCACCGTGGTTGTGGAAGGAAACCTCGGAGCATCCGTGAACGTCTCACTGGAACGAGGCGCGGCCGTGGCAGGCACAATTCTGTTCGATGACGGAAGTCCGGCTCCTGGTCTCTGGGTTGGCTTGCTCACGCGCAAGCAGGGTAAATGGGTTCCCGTCGAGACCGGCTCTGCTGCTGGATTGGTGCAAACCGTCAAGACAGACGATCGCGGCCATTACCGGATCAGCGGCATCCCGCCCGAAGAAGAGTCTCTCTTGAAGGTCCAACTGAGGGTGTCCAGTTCCAGAAACTACCTTTCGAAGAATGGAGGCTCCTTTCATGATCTCGGAGACTACACCCTCGCCGTCTACTCGGGCGACGCACTGAGGCCCGGCTCCGCCAAGCCATTTGCGCTCAAGCCGGGAGAGGAACGGCCGGGGGAAGATGTCGTTTTGCCGCTATCCAAGCTGCACAAAGTACAAGGGGTCGTCACCATGCAGCGCGACGGTCGCGTGCTCAATGAGGCAACGCTCTCCCTCGTTTTCGCTGACGACAAGTCCCCGGCAGGAAAGACCAGGATTGCAAACGGCGAGACCAGCTTCTTGTTTCCATTTGTGCCCGAGGGAGATTACGTCCTGCAAGTGAGCGGTGCAGCCGATGTCGGGTTTGAAGAGGTCTCGAACGGACCGGGCACGATCCCGCCTACACATACTGAAACACATACATTGCACAGCTACGGTTCAACCGAAATGCCCGTGCACGTGGACGGCGATTTGCTTGATCTCAATATTGCCGTGCCCGACGAAGCCGCACATTCGAACTGAACCTTGCACCCCACCTTTGAGCCCGAAGCGAAACATGCACAATCGGGACATCACCCAAGCTGAGGTAATTTCCCCATGGCGGTGATTCGCCCGGAACCGGACAAATAGGAACCCGAAGGTGACGGAATTGTTAGCGCCGCAGGTCGGCTCGCCGTTACAGTGCGGTCTTAACGGTCAATGAGGGACTCCATCAGATCTTCGATCTCCTCGGAAAGAAGAGGGTCCTGACCGCTTTCCATCCCTCGGGCACTCTGACCGATCCGGAAGATCGAAGCACTTTGCCATCGTTGTAGACAGACACGACTGAGCCAGACCAGCCGCATATAGTCACTCTTCCTTCCTTCCATTCCACCTCAGGGAAGTTTCCGGATGGACCCTCGAACATCACCAGAAATGAGGAGCCGCCCGGTAGCTCGATCTCATCTCCCCAAGGTTCGAGACAAAGGACAGTGGATTCCAAGTGCGGATTAACCACCCAGACTCCCTGAGTGTGCGAACTCGGTGTAGGAATCTCGGATGTCATGCGATGCCCCTGCAATCGATGCTAATGCACGAATTTCTATCGTGGCCATTACCGGCCAATCACTGCCCATTTTTATGTGGTGTAGAATATTGTAATTTTCGGTGCCGATCCTGCGTTTTTTTTTCTGCTGAGGCGACCATGCGCTCTCCAGGGGAAATCCAGTTGGCTACATCAAGGGCCTGACGGTCGTGCCTCAACAATGCACGACTGTCAGGCCGTCCGACTCCGATTTCGTCCTCCAGACGGCCACCTGGCACTCATAAACTGCCGATCGGCTACTAAGTCGGACCTCGAATCCCACCATCTGAAGTAAGAAGCCCAGCTGAAGAATAATAACTCTACTTTTCTTTCAGACGACTCTCAATTGCTCCGCAAAAACTGAGGTTCAATGAAATTGGCCGGTAAAGACGGCCAATGGGGAAGTTTCGAGTGACCCGGATCGCCGCCCGACGAACCCTACGGCGTGAGGCCCCATGCAGCCGAGACTTGGGGACCGGCCCACTTCTTGATTTGCTTTTCCCACTGGCATGCAGAGAGGGCTTCAACACAGTCCAGAACCATGTCGCGTCCTGCTGCGTCGCTTTGTTCGAGAGCACGTTCCAAAAACTCCATACAAACTGGAACCTTGCTTAGGGAATGTGCTTCGTCCTCCGAAGCCGTGTACTGCAGGACTTCAGCTTCCGAGCAGATAAATCGAGCGAAATCGCCGAACGCGAGATATGACAAATTCTCTCGTTCCCACTCGGTATCGATTGAAAAAGCGGGGACGGCTTTGCGAAGTTCTGAAATGGCTGTGTCTAACGTGAAGAGCATGTGTTGCCTGCGAATGATACGCGTAAACCCAAGTTTGCGGTGTGATCCTTTTATTCAGGTCGGATTGTGGGCGACTCTGACCCTACCGTGAGCCAAATCACAACGCCGCCAGCCGGTCCCACGAGGAAAGGCGAAGGAATTTCAAAGGGAATCTGCCGTCACTCGACCACAACAGAACCATACAGCTCGTTTCCCGTTCAATTCGGCGTTAAACGATAAATGGCGAACCTATGGTTGGTGGTGGATGTACAGGTTGTTGTTCAACGATGCGGCAAAGGCTTCGAGCGAAACAAACTCCATTGACCACGAGAGTCTCTTGTTGTGTCCAGACTTGAAGCAAACGTAGAGGCCTGAGCCCTTCTGAGTGTGGCGGACATATACTCTGTCGATTGTGTGCGCGTTGTAGGCGGTACGCGTGGTCCAGAAGAGAATCTTGCGCTCGATAACAAGTTGACCGCTGGATCTGTCCGCAGTGTATTTCGACGGCACGGATGCATACAGCGCGAGTAAAGCAAAGAATGAAACCGCCAACGCGCCTACTGCCTCATCAGCAAAAGTTGATCGGGATGGTCTTGGTCTCGTCAGCCAGAGCGAAAGCGTTAAAAGTGCGAGTCCGCCAAAGAGCCAAATGCCACCTGTGGTACGGGTTTCTTCAATAACGACGCGGTGGTGCGAATGCTCGATTTCGCATACAGAGTGACCGAAACTCCACATGGCTCCCCCATCCAATGTTCGCATAAGGAGCAGCTTGCCGAATGTTGTCGGATGGTGGACGGCTCGTTCCTTTGACGCGTGTTCGCCATTCCCTGCTGACTGTCGCCCGGACACCGTAAATCGTAGGGGAAGAGTCGGCGGTCATTCACTCAGAATGGGAAGCTGCTACTATGCTGCTCTAGCACGAATCCCGGTGGAATTGTGCCCATAACAGTTAAAGCCACTCTGATCCTCTCGCTGACCGTCATTGCAATTCCAAACGTCACGTCAGCTCAATCTGACGCGAGGTCCGCATCCGCCCAGAGCGCCGTACCTTTGCCGCTCCCACCCATGCCGACCGAAGCGAATCCAGCGTTCGAAGTCGCCACGATCAAGCCAAGTGACACGTCCGCTCCGCATGGTAGGTTTATTCGGAACAACGGCCGCCACGTGATTGCCTTCAACATGTCCGTCGGAGACCTCATCATTTACGCCTACGGCCTTCAGGCCAAGCAGATCGTCGACGGCTCTCGGTCGCTACTATCCATGCCCTTCGATATCGACGGTGTACCCGACATCGTTGGCCGCCCGAATCGCAGTCAATCTCGGTTGATGTTTCAAAAGCTGCTCGTCTCTCGTTTCAAGCTCGCATTTCATTACGAATCTCGCGAACTTGCTGCCTATGCAATCCAGATCGCAAACGGCGGACCCAAGCTCGCCCTGACTACGCGCAAACCCGGCGAGGGTACCAACTTTTCTTACTCTTGTCCGCCTGTACTTACGGTTCGCAACTACTCCATCTCCGACTTCGCCAAAGGCATGCAGGATGCGTTCCTAGACAAACCTGTCGTCGATCAAACCGGGCTGAAAGACCGCTACGACTTCGATCTCAAGTGGACTTCGGACGACTCGCAGACCTATTGTCCGGTTGATCCTGCTGGCTCTCGTGACGATCCGAACGCCCCGCCCGGCATTTACACCGCCATTCAGGAGCAGCTCGGACTCAAGCTCGTCCCCACTAGGGCACCCGTTCAGGCAATGATCATCAATCACATCGAAACGCCGTCAGAGAACTGACTTTTTGTGCAGCGGGAGTATCGTGGCCGATGCGTACATGACCCCAAGGTCATGTATGTAATGGCGGTGATAGTGTGCCATGAGCACGAGACGCTCGAAAGAGCAGAACGTGCGTAACTGCTTAACCGATGAGCGTCGGCCCCTCGGAATCGGCTTACAGGAGCGGATTCCAAACCACCTTCGGCGGCTGTGGCGAAAAGCCATGGTCGTGAGCGCGGAAGGAAAGGGGCCGGGGAGGACGGGGTCAGGTATCAGGCAAGAAGAGGACTGCAAGGAAACCACTGTTGAAGTGTCGAAACCGATGAGACGATGTCAAAACCGCGGACTTGTCACTACCGCGGGACAAAGCTCCGACGAAACCTGTTTACGGGCGGAGCGGCATCCGGCATGAGAGGTGGCCTGACTTCGGGCGAAGGGAGATGGTTGCAGCCCGTCGCGTCGCCTGATCCGAGCGATCCGAAGCTCGCGCACTTGGACGGGCTCAATCTCAGCCGGGCATGGATGCTGGAGGGAATCGCTGCCGGTCTGCCGAAGCGCGACAAGAGGCTGCCCTCAATCACGGCGGCTGCCGTGGCACACAGGCAGACAGGCTTGGCGGCTGTGACGGGGGAGCATTACGAGGGCGGGCACTGGCTGGGCAGCTTTGCAGTCTACCTGGTCACGAAACGAGGCGTTTCGAGGACTCCCTGAGCGACCGCCTCCTCCGCGGGAGCCTCCTCGGCGACCGCCTCCTCCGCGGGAGCCTCCTCGGCGACCGCCTCCTCCGCGGGAGCCTCCTCGGCGACAGCCTCTTCCGCCGGAGTTTCCTTGGCGACCGCCTCCTCCGCGAGAGCTTCCTTGACGATTTCCTTCTTCGCGGGAGCTTTCTTGGCGACCACCTTCTTCGCGGGAGCTTTCTTGGCGACCACCTTCTTCGCGGGAGCTTCCTGGGCGACCACCTTCTTCGCGGGAGCTTTCTTGGTGACCACCTTCTTCGCGGGAGCTTTCTTGGTGACCACCTTCTTCGCGGGAGCTTTCTTGGTGACCACCTTCTTCGCGGGAGCTTTCTTGGCGACCACCTTCTTCGCGGGAGCTTCCTGGGCGGCCGCTCTCTTCGCGGGAGCTTTCTGGGCGGCCGCTCTCTTCGCGGGAGCTTTCTTGGCCAGTGTTCTCTTAACGGACGCTTTCTTCGCCGCAACTTTCTCCGTGGTCTTAGCGATCGCCTGCCCTACAGTGTCTTCAATTGTTTTTTGGCTGACTCCCTTGCCCACGGCCTTCCTGACAGCAGTTTCAATCTTCTTGACAGCCTTTTCACGCCTGCGCTCTTCGTTAGCCATGCTGAGGTCCCTCGGTAGACCGTTTGCGCTGCAACTCGGAATTCTACAACGCGACTCCGTGCTCTCGCCGCAAGTTCGTTTCTCCCCTTCGAGTATTGCTGAAAGAATCGACACTGAAGAATCGACACTGACGAGTGGACGGTGATACTCCCGGAACATCGAATGAGATGTGACCCGGATTACATTCAGGAACAATTGCAAAACATCGGGTATGGTGGCCAGAGCGAACCAACCATTGAGATCGTCGGAAAATTTGTGGCTGAGGTGGTACATCCTCTTGGCGACGCATGTTGATTTGACTTTATCGATGGCCTAGTCCAGAGTCTCCAAGCTGATCACCCTACGCTGATTCCACCCAAAAGGAAGCCACTCCTTAGCATCACCGTTCATATACGCTGGTTCATTGAGTAGTGTCCACAGAATGGAGATGTTTGTGATTATCGATCTCAAGCGATGCATTCTTGCTTCCACTCTCTTTGCCGTATTTGTCACGGCTGACGCACATGACGCGTTTTCCCAGCATCACGCGGTTTTGCCCGGCGTCTCGGTCCACCCTATTTTTGTGCAAAGCCGGGCTCCCGATTCAACAACACGGCCGCTCTACGAGACGCGGGCGAACCATGACCCAAACGGTACGGGGAAGTTCTACATGGGCCGGGAAATCGCTCAGGTAATGGGTCCAGGCGGCATAGAGTGGCTGGACCGGCGTGAGCGCGAAGAAGAGGAACATCCAGCCAAGGTCCTTGACTCGTTGGATCTTCGACCTGGAGAGGTCGTTGCGGACTTAGGCGCAGGTTCGGGCTATTTCACATTTCGAATCTCGCCAAAAGTTGGCGAAACCGGCAAGGTGTTGGCCGTCGAAATCCAGGAGGCGATGCTAAATACCCTCCGGGCGCGTGCGGCCACGATGAAAGCGACAAACGTGGAAGTAGTGCAAGGCAGCGAGATCGATCCTCACTTGCCCGTCAGTGGAGTAAACCTTGTGCTTGTGGTGGACGTTTATCACGAGCTGGCTTTTCCATTTGAGGTGATGACGAAAGTTCGTGAAGCCCTGAAGCCAGGGGGTCGTGTGGTCTTTGTCGAGTACCGCAAGGAAGATCCTGCGGTCCGCATCAAGGAAGTGCACAAAATGTCAGTGAAGCAACTGGAGAAGGAGATGAACGCGGTAGGGTTAGTGCGCGTGCGTACAGTGGAGACACTACCACTGCAGCATATCGTTATTTTCGAGAAGCACAATTAGGCTCTCAATCCGCACCTGGAATACTGGACAATCGGGCCGCGATTGGCGCCCTTCAATTACTGGGCTGGCGGTGCCGTCACTGCACGAGCAGCCTTCTTAGCCGCCCGCCTGGATTTAGCCCACCGCTTCTTCTGGGCTGCGGCAATCCTGGCACGGGCTTCTGCGCTCATTACACGCTTCTTTGGTTGCTGAGCGGCTACCTTCTTCGCCGCTCTTCGGGTCGCCGCTCTTCGGGTAATCACACCGCCAATATTGCTACCCTTAGCCAATACGTCCCGTACTTGTTTTAGCCGTGCAATCTCAGCATCAACGGCAGAGATGATGGATTGATGTTCCACTTGGTGTTTCCTCCCGTCTGCAATCTTAATCGACTTATACGAGTGAAATAGATTCGCCCGTCGGGATTGTCTCGTTTGACCTGATGGATAGAATCGAACATCCAGTTCAGGCCACGCCCTGGGAACGGGCGTAGGCGTCGCGGGCTATCTGCGGGTCGCGAAGAAGTGCAACGATCCTTTTGCCGCTGGGAAAGATCTTGCGACAAGTCTACCGCTGAAAGCCGCGTGTTTGATGGCGAAGGAGCCATTCTGAGCGGGTGGTGGCCGATGCGTACATGACCCCAAGGTCATGTACGAGTGGGCGGTGACTCGCCATGAACGCGAGTCTTGTCGCCGCTCGAAACTCTCGCTCTACGCAGCGACCTCGCCGCCTTCTACGCCGTAGAAAACAACCCACACAGCCAGGTCAGTGAAAGCTTCGATTTGGTGTTCCGTCCCAGCGGCGACAAATAACAGATCGCCTGCCTCGAACGGGTCTCTCTTGCCATCGTGGACCAGGACACCCCGGCCACGCACCACGATGTACAGCTCATCCTGTGTGTGAGGAGTCTGTACATTCGGCCGCATGGGAATCGAGAGTTTCACTTTGAGGGTGCCACGCTCAAGAAGGCTCACGGCGTGGTCGCTCTCAGGACTGGGGATTCGCTCTTTGGCGTCGGCAAAAGTGATTACGCCGCTCCGATCGGGCTTGCTCATCGGTCACCTCTCTGGGGTTAATAGTCGTAGGTGCGACTGCACCGCGGCTAGATGCGAAAGATAACTAACGTTGAAACCAATGCGCTCATGGGCTGAGTTGGGGGTGGATCGTGGCCGACTCGGACCTTTGCCAGCCCTTCGTCTTCCTGACCGGCTCGGCAGCAGCCTCCTAACCCGGTTAGGAAAGAGTGGGCGGTGATCCAGGAGTAATGAAGCAAAGAGCACATGGAAGATTGCTGTATTGACGCGGCTGCCAATTTGCTGCGGCTTGGTTCATAGAAACCGGGTTTTTCGTCAAGTGCATCCACAGCAGAGCGCTAAACGACTGACTTCGCTTTGAGTAACCTACCAATCGAATCTCGAGTTGCTGATTTGCGTATTGCAGGCCATTGGAGAACACCCCTTTCTCGCTTCCCCGGAGAGGGAATTGCGCCTCATGGAGATGCTTGCCGAAGTTTGCGAAAGAGATGGTCTGCCGCATCCCGTTAATCTTGGGAAGTGAAACGCAGTAACGAAGCTTAGCAACGATCCTTTTCGGGCGGGCACCTTCGTGAAATACTCCGAGGATGAAAATCAGCCGGAGAAACGCCTGCATCCTTGCCCTGTTGTTGATCCCCTTTGCCGCGGACGCGCTGAAGACAGCCGCGCAGACACCCGCCGCGGACCCGCTGCATTCCTGGGTGTCGGGCACGGATCCCGCTGCGCTGGAGTCCTGGGTAAATCTGAGGCTGACCGAGGAACAGGCCGCAATCGACAAGCTGCTTGCGGTCACTGGGATGCGTACGGTCGAGAACACATTGCGCCCCTTCGACGACGCGCAGAATCTGCTCGCACTCGCCAACAACAACGCCTACATGACCTATTCGCTGGCCGCCTCGGCGGCGCTACGAGATAGGGGCCAGGCGCTCACCGCGAAGATCTCCTCGGCAAGTACTGGGCTCAGTTTGAACCCCAAAGTCTACGCAGCCCTGGCGGCCGTCCCCCTGCCTGACAATGACCCGCCGACCCGCCACTACCTTGAGCGGTCGCTGCTCGAGTATCGGCTGAGCGGCGTGGACAAGGATGCCGCCACGCGCGCCAAAATTCAAGCGCTGCAGGACAGGATTACCGCGCTTTCGCTCTCGTTTGGCCGCAACGTGGCGGATGGGACGCTTAAGATCACCGCGACACGGGCCGAGCTCGACGGACTGCCGGCCGATTACATCGCACTGCACAAGCCCACCCCCGACGGCACCTATACCTTGACAACAAACGAGCCAGACATGCGGCCCGTGATGAGCTTCGCCAAGTCAGCCGACCTGCGCCGCAGAATGTTTCTTGCCTACAACCGGCGCGCCTATCTACAAAATGTTCAGGTTCTTAAAGACCTGCTCGCAGCGCGCCACGATCTGGCGACTACGCTGAGCTATGCAAACTATGCCGACCTGGCTACCGCCGATCAAATGATGGGCACATCGAGCCATGTAGAGGCCTTGCTCAATCAGTTGGATGATGCATCCGGTGACGTTGCAAAACCCAGTACGGCCAGTTACTGGCCTTCGCACAGCAGCAGCAGCCTGGATTGACCAGCATCTCAGAATCCGATGCAGGCTTTTGGGGAGAGCAGTATCGCCGCCAGAAGTATGACTTCGATGCGCAAAGCGTGCGGCCTTATTTTCCATACGACGAAGTGCAGGCTGGAATCCTGCAGACGGCTTCGCGCTTGTTTCACGTGACGTTCAAGCCGGTCAAGGACGCCGTGGTTTGGAATCCCTCGGTTGACGCCTTCGATGTGCTCGATGCGGCGCAGGGCAGCCAGGGCAAGCTGCTGGGGCGCATCTATCTCGACATGCATCCGCGCGAGGGCAAGGATAAGTGGTTCTCCAGCGGGCCCATCGTGCCCGGCATTCGCGGCCGCCAAATTCCCGAAGGAATGCTC
>Ga0206906_1108_pt1 | contig 14074 bp, 11 predicted proteins | sample Alteio_BWOrgHeat_79_FD_152935 | JGI IMG/M metagenome (GOLD analysis project Ga0206906, IMG submission 152935) | Enriched cells from forest soil in Barre Woods Harvard Forest LTER site, Petersham, Massachusetts, United States -... | ecosystem: Environmental > Terrestrial > Soil > Temperate forest >...
TATCAACCGGAAACTCTCGCCGGGGGGCTCGGCGTCATCGATTATGACGGAGACGGATGGCCCGATCTCTATTGCGTGAATGGGGCTACCATGCCACAGCTCGAGAAGACGGATCCGAGTTATTGGAATCGACTCTATCGAAACAATCGCGACGGGACGTTTTCCGATGCCACGGAAAGAGCTGGCGTAGCCGGAAGCGGTTATGGAATGGGCGTCGCTGTTGGAGACTACAACAACGATGGCCGTGAGGATATGTTTGTTCTGGGTGTTCATGGGAACCAGCTTTTCCATAACAACGGCGATGGAACGTTCTCCGATGTGACTGAGGCGGCCGGGCTGAACCGACCGAGGGTTCGGGGACTGTGGTCGATCGCTGCGACATGGGTCGACTATGACGGTGATGGGAAGTTGGACCTGTTTATCTCCAACTACTGCGAATGGTCTCCGGAGATCGATCCGATTTGCGGCGGAATCACGCCTGAATCGCGACGCTATTGCCACCCCGACCATTACCTTGGGGAGCCTATGCAGTTGTTTCACAACAACGGCGACGGGACTTTTACCGAAGTGACGAGAAAAGGACCTTTGGCGGACGTGCTGGGCAAAGGAATGGGAATTGCCGTAGCGGACTTTGCCGCAGATGGCAAACCTGGATTTTTTGTCGCAAACGATAACTCCCGCAACCTGCTGTTGCGCAATACAGGGCATGGCTTTAAGGAGACAGGATTCGATGCCGGTGTCGCCTATAACGGCGACGGCCGAAGTATCTCGGGAATGGGCGCGGACTTCGGGGACATTGATGGCCACGGCCGATTTGACCTGGTGATGACCGCACTGAAGAATGAGAGCTTTGGTGTCTTCCTGAACCGCGGAAACGGTGAATTTGAAGATGGGAGCGTGCAGACGGGGCTGATGAGCCTGACTCACCCTCTGAGCGGGTGGGGATGTGGTCTGGTCGATCTGGATAACGATGGATGCCTCGACTTTTTTGTAGCCGGCGGCGGCGTGGACACGAGTGATGGGATGACAAATCGGATCTTCAGAAACATTGGCGGCAAGTTTGCGGACGTGTCCCGCGAATCCGGTATCGGACTCGGCCCGGCGCGCTTGCATCGCGGCTGTGTGTTTGCCGACTTTGACCGCGATGGCCGCCTTGACATAGCAGTAACCTCGATGGATGGGCCGATTGAAATGTGGTGGAATCGCAGCCCCGCGCAGCATTGGATTCTATTGAGGCTCACGGGCATACGGAGCAATCGCTCGGCGATTGGAGCGATAGTTACTTGCAAAACTGCAAGAAGGACGCAAATTCGATGTGTCAGGAGCAGTGTTGGCTACGCCTCGAGCAGCGACTTGACCGTTCACTTCGGGCTTGGGAGCGAAGGCAGGAGTGCGATCGAAGTCCATTGGCCTTCCGGAACTGTGCAAAAGCTTGGCGAAGTGGCAGCAGACCAGCGACTTGAGGTCAGGGAGCCTGCCTGAATTCGGTGCACTGATCCAGGCTGCGTTCAGGGCAAGCTTTCGACTCACCAGCAGCAACAAGGCGCTCTAACGGAAGACTCTCCCTCTCCATGGTGCCGTGGTGGATGCAATCGAAGCGCGAAATGGCGATGCAGCAGAAACCGTGATTGTCGCAATCCTGGGTCAAACTTCGAGGGGCATAGTCACACAGAGGCAAGGCCCTCATGAAGGGCAAGATCGATATCAAGCCTCGCAAGCCTTCCTAGAGTTGGAGTTGAAAAGCATGTTCAAACAAAAAAAGACGTTTCGGTCTGCAGCCTGGTTTCGCCGATATGACAAAGACGGCTTTATCCATCGAGGCTGGATGCGCAATCAGGGACTGCCGAGTCATGTCTTCGATGGCAGGCCTGTCATCGGTATCTGCAACACGTGGTCAGAGTTGACTCCATGCAATGCACATCTGCGCACTATCGCGGAACACGTGAAGAGAGGAGTCTGGGAGGCGGGCGGACTGCCTCTCGAATTCCCGGTGATGTCCACAGGCGAATCGACCCTTCGCCCCACGGCCATGCTCTTCCGCAATCTGGTCAGCATGGATGTGGAAGAGAGCATTCGCGGCAACCCGCTCGATGGCGTAGTTCTGTTGTGCGGATGCGACAAAACCACTGTGTCGCTTGTCATGGGAGCGGCAAGCTGTGATGTTCCAGCGATTGTTGTCTCAGGTGGCCCGATGCTGAACGGCAAATACCGTGGGAAGGACATCGGATCGGGCACGGATCTGTGGAGGTTCAGCGAAGAATTGAAGGCCGGAACCATGACCCAACTGGAATTCCGAGAAGCAGAGAGTTGCATGTCTCGTTCGGCCGGTTCCTGTATGACGATGGGCACGGCGTCGACTATGGCAAATATCGTTGAAGCCCTGGGTATTGCGCTCCCTCAGAACGCGGCAATTCCTGCCGTCGACTCGCGCCGCGGCGTGCTGGCGCATATGTCCGGGCGCCGCATTGTCGAGATGGTTCATGAAGACCTCACCCTTTCGAAGATCCTCACACGGAACGCATTCGAGAATGCCATCCGTATTAACGGCGCCATCGGCGGATCGACTAACGCCGTCATTCATCTGCTTGCGATTGCGGGACGAATTGGCGTTCCATTGGCGCTCGATGATTGGGACCGCATTGGGCGGGATGTCCCCACACTGGTCGATCTCATGCCATCAGGCCGCTTCCTCATGGAGGACTACTACTACGCCGGCGGTCTCCCGGCGGTTATCCGGGCGCTCGATGACCACGAGTTGCTCCATTCGAACGCGTTGACTGCTACGGGGAAATCGATCGGAGAGAACTGCAAAGACGCTCCGAACTGGAATGAAGAGGTAATACGTCCGTTTGACGCTCCACTTGTGCTGCACGGCGGCATGGCAATACTCCGTGGAAATCTTGCGCCCGACGGTGCTGTTCTAAAACCGTCTGCCGCATCTCCAACGCTGATGCATCATCGCGGCCGCGCGATCGTTTTTCATACTATCGAGCACTACAAGCAAAGGATCATGGATCCCAATCTCGATGTCGACGAAGACTCCGTACTTGTCCTGCAGAACTGCGGTCCGAAAGGATATCCCGGAATGGCCGAGGTCGGCAATATGGGGCTGCCGCCGAAGCTTCTCGCTCGCGGGATTAAGGATATGGTGCGGATTTCAGATGCCAGGATGAGTGGCACAGCGTACGGGACAGTGGTTCTCCATGTGTGCCCCGAGGCCGCTGCAGGCGGCCCCCTGGCGTTTGTGGAGGATGGCGACTTCATTGAACTCGACGTGAAAGCGCGACGTTTGCATCTCGATGTCTCCGATGACGAGCTTGCTCGCCGACAGGCCAACTGGACACCGATCCCTTTACCCTTAAACGGCGGCTATCAACAAATGTATGTGCAGCATGTCATGCAGGCATCGGAAGGCGCGGATCTCGATTTTCTCGTTGGTTGTCGCGGTACGGAAGTCACGCGAGAGGCACACTAGGGAATTTGACCAGAGGAAACCATGCCATGGGAATGTCCACATTTCAGGAAAGGGTGTGCCAAGAACCTCGAAAGAGGATGCTGTTTTTGAGATGGAGGTAGGTCCTCCGTGTTCGGCTTACAGGAGCTGATCACAAACCGCCGAATGCTGCTGATTGGGTGACCAGGAGGTGGTGGACGATTCGGTTAAAAGGCTGGCGGAACCAGTCAGATAGGGGATAGAGAGTTGAACGCAAGTGAACCACTGACCAAGCGTCGAAAAGATGTCACGACGATTCCAAAACCAAGGGCTCTTTTCTCTCTTGGGACAAGCTCAGAGGGTGCCTGTTTACCGATTGAGCGGGATCCGGCGTAGAAGTGGCAAGACTCTGTTTCAGGCTCAAATGCGGAACTTGGGAAGTCTCATGCTGATGCTAACCGAAACCCTATAAGCGAGACCCGCGAAATGGAAAGTAGGAATGCAGCATGAGATGGCGGATCATCCGTTAGTGTGCGCTGAGCAGCGCATTGTTCGGGAGGGTTGAAGTCCGTGCGCCGGGATAAACCGGTAGAAAGCAGAGGAGGAAGAAGCCTTACGAGTAAGGATTAGCGATCCGCTCGGCCCCGAGTTTTGCGTGGCGTTTCCGTGAGGGGCGACACGAAACGTAAACAGGGGGATAGGTGGGCTGGGTATCGATCTTCGAAAAACCCCAATCAGGACGCCGACGTTTTTGGACTTATGCGGAAGGCAACATGCTCCGAGGGCGATAGCGCGAGCTCCGGAGCAGTCCTGCGTAGTCGTAGACCCCAGTGCACGCCTAGAAACTTTCTACACGAGAACCGGGAGACCTCGGAGGCGCCTGTCGGCGCAGTACTACGAAGAGTTCCTCGAGGGGAAGCTCCAGGAACTTTCCCATAGGCAGCGGAGTGAGCGACAGGACTGCGGGTGAAGGCTTTGGCCGCGAGACCCGGAGACAAGCCACCGAGGAGTCACACATTGGCATAAAGGAGGGAAGTAATGGTACCTGTGAATCGCCCGAACAAGGATGGGAAACCATCGGCGGAGGGCGAGGAGGGAAGGCCGATGATCAAGGAAAACGCCCACCAACCACACACGACCTCGACACAGAGCGAGACACGCGTGTCCCAGGGGCTGGAGGGCGTGCGGAAAGCAGCAAAGGAGAATAAGGGAACGAGATTCACTGCTCTGCTGCACCACATGAGCGTTGATCTACTGCGGGAAAGCTTCTTCGCATTAAAGCACAAGGCGGCACCCGGAGTAGACGGGGTCACGTGGCAGGACTATGAGGCAGGCCTAGGAGTGTGTCGGAGATAGATTCCTTCTGCGGTTAATTTCAGGATGAAAGCGGTGTGTTGGTTTTACGATGCTGGCTATGGGCAAGAGTTTTCTCCCTGACGATGTGAACCAGTGGTTGCTGTTTCCTCCTTCGCTGCACGATTGGCTTCCAGAAGGCCATTTGGCTCGTTTTCTGGTGGATGTTGTATCGGCGCTTGATCTGAGGGCGATCTTTGCCTCGTATGAAGAAAAGGATGGTCGTGGGCGAATGCGGCACTTGTCGATCCAGGAACAGGTGAATCATCTCAATCAAATGCTCCGAGGTCACTATGCATACTACGGCGTTGCCGGAAATCTACGGGCATTGCTGCGGGTGCATAGGGCCGTGGAGCAATACTGGCGCAAAATGCTGAGCAGTCGGAGTTGGCACGGAACGGTCCGATGGGAGCAATTCCAGCGGATCAAGGGTCAGTTCCCGCTGCTTAGACCAAAGCTGCATTACCCTTATCGAGCGCTGCAGGCTATCGCCATACTGTGAATCAACTTCTGAAGAGCCCAGTGCGGGAAATCTGCACGCTGGGTTCTGTGGGAGCCGGAGGTAGGTGACTGCCTCCGGCCACCCAGTGGTACTGGGCGACCGGTATCCCTACCGCGATCTCCGGCGCTCAGATGAGGGGCGCTGTATCCAAAGGCGGGGTTAAGCGCCTCGCTGGCCGGAGATGAGAGAAGGTATGGAGAAGCCTAAACGGGCACGAAAGCGAAAGCCTGATACAACCAAGGTGAACCTGAAGCCGCTCTCCGCATTACTCCGGAGGACAGGTGTCCAGCGTGAGGTGGAATCCGAAGGGTATGAGGAGAAGTACCGGGCCGTAATCGATGGGGGCTACCTCGACGATGAACCGGTCGGCCAAAGGTGGGGCAAGGTCGAGCCCGCACTATAGGGGCGAAGGCGTTCTCATTCACCCACCGCACCAGGGTGTTTGCGGTCGGCACGGTATGGAAGAACAATGCGTGACCTCAGGAGGACTGGCAGCGTCTCTGGGTGGCACTGGAGTAAGCGGACCTATAAGCGAGAGCGAAATGGCGAGCGATGCGCAGTCAGTAGTCGGACGGCTGAATGGTACCAGAAGCATGGTGAAAGCCATGTGACCGGGCAACCGGCGACTGAATTGGGTCGGGGAAGGCAGCCGGCGAAGGCAGTTTGGAAGAGAGAGGAAGGCAGTGAGTAAGGACGGAAAGGGGGATCAGTTCCATGAGTGAAATACCCGTACATTTCCGCCCGAGGAGAGTGTCGGACTGGATCAACCCGACGGGTGCAAAGAAGGTCCATTCATTAATGGACAAGGTATACAAGCGGAAGAACCTGGAGATGGCCTGGGAAAAGGTACGGTCTAACCGGGGAAGTGGGGGCGTCGATGGGAAGAATCTGGAACAGTTCTCTGCGGAACTGGATCAGCAGTTAGACCAGTTGCACACAGAACTCAAAGGAGACACCTATCAACCACGACCGGTGCGGCAAGTGCAGATCCCGAAAGTGGGGAAGCCGGGCGAGTATCGCATGCTGGGAGTCCCAACGATTTATGACAGGGTATGCCAACAGGCACTGCTCAATCGGATAGAGCCAATTTTCGAACCGGTATTCGATGAAGCCAACTTCGGATATCGGCGAGGGCGATCGACACAGGACGCAATGCGCAAAGTGTGGAAGGAGATACAAAGCGGATCGGAGTGGATCGTGGAAGGGGACTTGAAGGACTTTTTCGGGTCCGTCGAGCATGAGAAGCTTCTTGCGCTGGTAGCCCAACAAATAGCCGATGGCCGGGTGCTGCGCCTGATCAAGGCAATGCTCAAGGCTGGAAGTTATGGAAGAGGGCGACTCTATCCCACTGAGCGTGGGACCCCGCAAGGCGGTGTGGTTTCACCCGTTTTGAGCAACGTACTCCTGACTCCGTTTGATCGGGAAATGCGTCGCAAGGGGTATCAGGTAACGAGGTACGCGGACGACTGGGTTATCACTTGCAAATCCGCGGCAGAGGCGCGAGCGGCGATAGTAGCAGCGCAACGGATCCTGGAGCAGTTGGGCGTGTTACTTCATCCGCAGAAGACGCGGATCGTCCACGTTCGACATGGATTTGAATTCCTTGGCTATAAGATCAAGCGGGGTCAGCGGCCACTCAGGCTGAGGTCTCAGCAGATCCAAAGCGGGGTGCGTAGCGGTGATCTATATGCGTACCCGAAGGAAAAGTCGATCCAACGCTTCATGGACCAAGTGCGTGAGCGAACTCGGCGCGCGCGTGCCACTGAATACCTTGGAACTGATCGCGAACCTCAACCCCGTGATCCGGGGATGGGGCAATTACTACAAGCGTGCCCACGTCCGAAAGCTCTTCGGCCGGCTCAACGGCTGGATCGTACGTCGCATCCGGTCACACCGATGCAAGCGATGGCGTAACAGTGGTTGGCGACAACTTCCTGAAACCACGCTGTACGGCGAGTACGGGCTGGTGAACCTTGTTCAACTAATACCTTCGAGAGCATCCCGGAAGCATGAGTCTTCGTGAAAGCCGTGTGCGGGAAAACTGCATGCACGGTTTGGGCGGCGGACGGTGGCTAGCATCGGGGCAACTCGATGCGCCACCTCCGACCCGACAGCGTTGAAGCCTCTGTAATGGAGAGAGATCGAAGCGGATGACGTGGTTCGATGGCGGCTTTGGGTCAACTGGGCAACCAGGAGGAATCGCTGACCGCCTGAGACGGGGTGTTCTCGCGAGGGAGCACTCTCAACTCCACGAAGAGCCGTGTAAGGGGAGACCTTTAAGCACGGTTCTGTGAGGGCCTGGAGGTGCAATTCCTCCGGGCTACTCGACCGGTTATACAGCAACTTGAATGCTGCAAGTTGAAGGACTCAGTCCACCTGGACGCATGGACTGAGTCAGATTCGACCCGGTTCCGAGCGGACAGTGATGGAACGAGAGAGCAAACCTTGTATCCCATATGCCTATCTTCCGCGATTCGTAAGGATGACCGAGTGTATAGTGAGGTATCTGCTGGAAGCATGTTCACAGCACCGTGAATGCCGCGCCATGCGGTGTCTCTTCCTTTCCCGTGCCCGGAATCAAGCATGACCCCTTCTGGAGTCAACCCGGTATGGCTGCAGGCGCAGGACGTTCTGAGCGAGAGCGAACGGCGCGTTCGGCTGATGCTCGATTCAGCCGCCGAGGCGATTTGTGCGTGCGATTCGACCGGCGCATGCCTTTTCGCAAATTGTTCGGCGGCGCGCATTCTCGGATACGGCGATCCGGCGGAATTACTCGGAAGGAATCTTCATTCGCTGGAGCATCATACCCACAGGGACGGCACGCCCTATCCCATTGAAGAGTGCCCCATCTATTTAGGGTTCCAAAAAGGCGAGAGCGTGCACCGTGATGACGAGGTGTATTGGCGAAAGGATGGCACGAGCTTTCCGGTTGAGTATTGGTCGCACCCCGTCGTCCAGGAGGGACGAACCATAGGTGCGGTGATCACCTTCATCGACATCACCGAGCGCAAGCAGACGGAAGAGGCGCTACGCAGAAGTGAAGAGCAGAACCGGAGCCTGCTTCAGATCAACAATGCGATCATTACGAACCTTACTCAGGAAGCCTTGTTGCACTCGATTTCCGAGGCATTGCACCGGGTTATTCGCTTCGATCGGTGCGCCATCACTCTCTATCAGCCAGAGCGAGATACGTTCCGCTTTCTGGCAGTCGAGGGAGAGTTGCTGTCGGACTACTTCCAGCCGGGGATAGAGGACCGGCGCAGCGAAACCAGCGTCGGTTGGGTTTACGACCACCAGCAGTCTCGCCTGTGCGGTAATCTCCAGGATTCGCCACAATTCGCGAACGAGCGGCGTCTCGTGGCGGAAGGTATTCATTCGATATGTGTCCTGCCCATGGCCCTTCAGGGAAAGTGCATCGGCACGCTCAGCTTTGTAAGCCGGGAACGAGACCGGTTCTCCGAGCAGGATGCGTTGTTTCTGCAGGAAGTGGCGAACCAGGTGGTTCTGGCAATTCGAAACATGCAGTCCTACGACGAGATTGCAAGCCTAAAGGGCAGGCTGGAAAAGGAGAACGTTTATCTCCGCGAGGAGCTGCGAGCGGAACATAACTTCGAGGAGATCGTGGGAAACAGTCCGGCTCTGCTGAAGGTGCTTCGCGACGTGGAGCAAGTAGCTCCCACCGATTCTACTGTACTCATTTATGGGGAAACGGGGACGGGGAAGGAGCTGGTGGCGCGCGCGATTCACAGCCGCAGCACCCGGAACAGTCGCGCCCTGGTGAACGTGAACTGCAGCGCCATTTCTGCCGGTCTCGTAGAGAGTGAACTTTTCGGTCACGTGAAGGGGGCATTTACCGGCGCGCTCGATCGCCGCATCGGGCGCTTCGAACTTGCCAACTGCGGAACCATCTTCCTCGACGAGATCGGGGAACTCAACCTTGAGACGCAAGTGAAGCTCCTCCGCGTTTTGCAAGAGCGTGAGTTTGAGCCGGTGGGCAGCAGCCGCACATTGTGTGTTGACGTACGCGTGATCGCCGCTACAAATCGTAATCTTCGCGAAGCGGTCGAGGCAGGCCGGTTCCGGGCTGACCTCTTCTACCGGCTGAATGTCTTTCCAATCGAGATTCCCCCGTTGCGAGAACGCCGGTCCGATATCCCGAAGTTGGTGACCTTCTGCCTGTCGCGTTTATCGAAGCGGTTCGGGAAGAAGATTGAGGGCGTTTCCCGGGAATCGATGGAGCACCTTCTGAACTACTCGTGGCCGGGCAACATTCGGGAGTTGCAGAATGTGATTGAGCGTGCAGTAATTGTTTCGGCGGAACCCATCCTTCGGCTGGACCGGGACTTGGCTCCTGTGACGGGTGCGAGAGCCGCTGAGAACCACTCCACGCTCGGTCCTGAGAGTCACGCCATCGTCCCCGAACCCACAGCGGGACTGCCGACTCTGAACGAGGTTGAACGAAACCATATCCTCGCGGCTCTTCACAAAACCGGGGGGCAAAATCGAGGGTTCGAATGGCGCCGCGAAGATCCTGGACCTTCATCCCAACACGCTCCGTCACCGGATACAGAAACTCGGAATCCGGACGACTCCCTCCCGCCCGTCGTAGTTGCCCGTACATCAAACTGCCCGCGCCACCAAATATGGGAGCTTCGGCGACGGCCCACGACCCAGGGCGAGAAGTTGCGTGATTCGCGCCCACGCCCCTTTGGCGCGGGAAACAATCTCCCTATTGGTTTAGCGGCTACGGGTTAGAGGAATTTGAGAGCCACCAGTTTGCAGAGCCGGGGCGAAGCTGCCGCCAGTCGCGACATGGAATCGTGATTGGCATTTCGATTGCACTTAACCCGGTCAAAGGAGCGGCCGAGTCGAATGTTACGGATTACGGTGGTGGAGTCGAATGCGCTTGCCGTCACGCTTCGGGTAGAAGGACGGATCGCGGGCCCCTGGGTGGAGGAACTCCGCACAACATGCAATGTGCACACCAGCCCGGATCCGATTCAGTTGCACCTGGAACTTGAAGACGTTTTCTTCGCTGATGCCGCGGGAATTGCCTACCTCAAAGGATTGCGGGACCAGGGTGTTGGGCTTTACCATGTCACTCCATTTTTAAGGGTACTATTTAAGAATGATTCCTCGCCGGACGGATCCTAACGCAAACGGCAAGGCACATGCCGAGGCCGAACCACGAGAAGCTGGCGCGTTCGGTTGATTCCGGTCGTAACAAGAAGAGGTCTTCGATGTTCGAGCAAGTTGAGCATGGCGATCGTTCCTCGTCGTCCGGATATCCGCAGTGCAGGCAGCGCACTCCTCACGCGAGGAGTCCGCTGCCTTCTTTAGGGACGCTCGTGGCCCGGATGTCTCACGACCTTCGCACTCCCCTGGCCGCGATCCTAGCGAATGCGGAATTCCTGGCCCATTCAAATTTGAACGAAGAGGAACGAGACGAGTTATACGAAGAGATCCGTTTTTCCGTTGACCGGATGAACGAACTCGTGTCCGACTTGTTGGAATGCTCCAAGGGGGGAGAGGTCCTTCGCCCGGCGATTGGCAATATTGTCGTGACGACGGAGCGCGTGATGAGAATGATCGGCGTACGGCCGGCATTCCGGCGCATCACCATCACGCATCGCCACGAAGGATCGGCCATCGGCTGGTACAACTCCAGACTCCTGGAACGAGCGATGTCGAATGTTGTCCTGAATGCCTGCGAGGCGGTTTCCCCTGAGTCGGGACAAGTCGCGATCACCACACTGGGAGGGCCGGCCTGCTTGCGAATTGACGTATGGGATAACGGGCCGGGATTTCCCGCGGAGATACAGGACTCCGTATTCCAGCCGTTTTTCACCTACGGCAAATCCGAGGGCACGGGGCTGGGCCTTGCCATCGCGAAGAGGATCATCGAAGACCACGGTGGCGAACTTTTCTTTGATGCAGGAGAGAATACGGGGACCTCGTTCAAGATTTCAATTCCCTTCGCCATTCCAGAGGGAGCCGTCAGCTAGACATCGCCGATTCGAATCCGCTCAGTTCCGCAAGCTGGCGGCGGCGCAGACCGCAACCGAGCAGGATGGCCAGGATCGCTCGATTACGCTTTCCTGTAAGAGTCTGGCCATCGGGTAGCTGTCAGAGCGCCGCAGCCTCGCCCGCTGTAAGCCAGTTACCCAAACGAGAGCCCAACATGCGACCGCACAGGGCACAATTCCGTCAAACCAAACGAACGGAATTCCCCGGAGGTTGTATCGCGTGTCTTCGGGCATGCACCCTACGAAAAGCCGGCGACAGCTACGCTTTCGCGTGGCATACCGGAAGAGACACACGGATCGAGGCGAAATCCTACAGTCCTCGCCGAGTTTCGATTGGACGGCTGGGCACCTCAGGCGCGTCGGGGCATTCTTTATTGGGTAACCCACCGAATGGGTCCGGCGAAGAATCGAGGGATGGGGAGCAGTTACCTGCTTCCCGCCTTCATTTCTACACGTTGTATTTCTTCCAGGAGAGCGTCGTATTCCTTAACAATGGCGCGCTGAAATCCACCCTCGCTCCAGCGCAACGGATCACCGGCATCATCTCCTATTGGGGGATGGAGATGTTGTTTCTTGCGCTTCTTGATGAGTTCAATCACATCATCGACGGTCATAGCAACCTCCTGTCGGACGTTTATGCTGCTGCACGATTGAATCTTCGCCTGCCTATAGGTCGTAATAAAGGAAGAATTCGTAGGGCACGGGGGCGAAGGTTGACCGGAGCCAGTTCGCGCTCTCGCTTGTAGCGGATCCACGTCTCAATCAAATCTTTGGTGAATACATCGCCCTGCAACAGAAACTCGTAATCTTCCTCCAAAGCGTCTAGAACTTCGCCAAGTGAGCCTGGTGTGCTCTTGATCTTTGCTGCTTCAGACGGCTCCAGTTCATACAAGTCTTTATCCAATGGATCTCCAGGATCAATGCGATTCTCTATGCCATCGAGTCCGGCCAACAGGAGAGCGGGAAAGCACAGGTAGGGATTGGCGGAAGGATCGGGGCAACGGAATTCGATGCGCTTTGCCTTCGGACTGGTGGAGTAGACGGGAATCCGGCACGCAGCGGAGCGGTTGCGCTGTGAGTAGGCCAGATTCACTGGAGCCTCGTAGCCCGGTACCAGCCGACGATACGAGTTTGTGGTGGGGGCGGCGAACGCCAATAGCGCCGGTGCATGTTTGAGAAGTCCGCCAATGTAGTATTTGGCGGTTTGGCTTAACAGGGCATAGCCGTTGGTATCGTAGAAGACATTTGTCTCGCCTTTCCACAGGCTTTGATGGACGTGCATGCCGGAGCCATTGTCGCCGAAGAGCGGTTTGGGCATGAATGTGGCCGTCATGCCATGTTTCTTGGCGATCATGCGGATGATGTACTTGTAGTTCAGCAAATTGTCGGCCATCCTGGTGAGTGTGCCGAAACGCATGTCGATCTCACACTGGCCGGCGGTGCCTACCTCGTGATGATGCACTTCGACCTTCACTCCCAATTGTTGGAGAGCCAGCATGATCTCGGATCGGACGTCCTGCAACTGGTCTGATGGTGGCACAGGGAAATAGCCTTCCTTGTGTCGCAGCTTGTAACCAAGGTTTGGGCCATCTTCTCGCCCTGTATTCCAAATGCCCTCGTTGGAATCGACAAAATAGTACCCGCTGCGCGCCGTCTGGTCGTAGCGGACATCGTTGAAGATGTAAAACTCCGCCTCAGGTCCCCAGTAGCTGATATCGGCGATCCCTGTACTCGTCAGGTAGGCCTCCGCCTTCCGTGCCACGTGGCGCGGATCGCGACTGTAAGCCTTTTGGCTGATCGGGTCGTACACGTCGCAGATCAGGTTCAGTGTGGGAATGGTGAGCACCGGGTCCACAACGGCGGTTTCGGCGTCTGGAATCAGAAGCATGTCGCTCTCATGGATCTGCTGGAATCCGCGAATGCTCGAACCATCGAAGCCGATCCCATCGCTGAACAAGTCGTCTTCGAGATCTTCTACGGGAATTGAAAAGTGTTGCCACATTCCCGGGAGATCAATAAACCTGAGGTCAACGATCTTGACGCCGGAATTCTTGGCCAGTTCTCTAATCTCGGCGGGAGTACGTGGCATGCTGCTCACTCCTTTCACTTGTGGCTGTGATATTGATTCTTGATGCGGAGAAACCATCGGAAGCGAAGGAATGATCTCACTGCTCAGAATCATTCTCTTTGAGATTAGAAATTATACTGCCGTTCCAAGGAACCTATAAAGATTTCAAAAAAAAATCACAGAAGGTGGCGCCACAACCTCTTTTAAAAACAGCTGCTGCATCTTCCGTGCTGCTTTGGACAGTCGGTAGGCCCCGCCGGTAGGGAGACTTCCGTTTAGAGTCAACCGCCATTCGAATTATCGGTAACAGGGCCGCTGGAAACGCCGGGGAATTGCGACGCCTGCCTGAGAAGTGAAGCGAGCAGCACCGCGAGGGCTTGGCGGATATCCTCCTCTGTGATGGGCCGCTTCTCTTCCGAGGCCTTTCTTATGACTTGCAAGACATAAGAATCACAAAAGACCATCGACCACTCGGCTGGTATCAAGGCAGCTTGCACGTGACCGTCGCGTTGCACGCAGAAAGGTGCAGCAAGATTGTCCGCGAAACGAATCCGCCCCGCAACCGGGGAACGCCCCAACTGGTCGAGCAAGGAGGATTCAACCTGCTCGAGAAGCTTCCGCGCCGCCACTACATAATTCTCGGGAACGGTTTCCAAGAGTATGATATCGGCGCGGTCTGCGCTGATGTGTTG
>Ga0206906_1109_pt1 | contig 14066 bp, 13 predicted proteins | sample Alteio_BWOrgHeat_79_FD_152935 | JGI IMG/M metagenome (GOLD analysis project Ga0206906, IMG submission 152935) | Enriched cells from forest soil in Barre Woods Harvard Forest LTER site, Petersham, Massachusetts, United States -... | ecosystem: Environmental > Terrestrial > Soil > Temperate forest >...
GGCAAGGCGGGGAAAGCCGGGAACATGCGTTCTCGGAGCTTTACCGCAGGTATGCCTCGCGTATTTATCAGTATGCGCGCCGCATACTCAATGACGGTACGGATGGCGAGGATATTTTACAGGAAACGTTCATCAAATTTCTCGGGATTATTGATAAGGAAACAATCGTCGAGAATGTTCCAGCATATTTACTACGTATTGCCCGCAATCTTTCCTTGCGGACCGGAAGCAAGAAGCAGATAACGGTGCCGATCGAAGATTATCATTCGATCTTTAACGAAGCACCAATGGAAGCCGAAGAGACATCAAAGATCTTGCAAATGTCGCTCGAATTATTACCAAAGGATCAGCGCGAGGCATTGGTGATGCAAGTATATGGCGGATTATCCTATTTGGAAATCGCCGATGTCATGGGAGTGCCCATGACGACCGTACGGAATTGGATCGTCCGCGCAAAAGATAAGATGCGCAAGATCGTCTCTCCGTATTTTCATGACCAGGAGGGCGAAACACAAGAATTGTAGTAGCTCCGGCTTTAGCCGGAGCTACTCGGCTAAAGCCGACTCCACTAAAAAAGGAAACTGATATGTCAATAACAAATAACTCATATTCCGATCTCATTCATCTCTTCATAGACGGAGAGGCGACGGAGACTGAGCGCAATACGCTCTTCAATGCATTGAAGGATTCGCCTGAACTTCAGGATGAATTCCATTCTGCTATGGAGCTGAAGAAAGCGTTTACTACCGATATTATGAATTTGCAGCCGCCGAGCTATCTGGAATCGCAGATCGCCGAGCGCGCCGGAATCATCGTTGCCGCAAGCGCCGCTGCAGCCAATGCACCGGTCGTCGTGAATGCCGTATCGAATGCAGTTTCCAACATGGCTCCGGTTGCTACCGGAATTTTATCAAAAGGTGTCATCACGATGATCGTCGGAACGTCAGTCGGTATTCTTTCAACAATAGGAGTTATTAAACTGACATCGAATAATAATTCAGCAAAGACGACATCTCCTGTTGCTCCGCAAGCAGTTACTCGCCAGGCAGAGCCCCGCACTGCTCCGCAATCGTTTACTACTTTAGATCAACCTGCTCCAATGACTATGGTTGCGGCAACTGTTGCAGAAAAATCTGCAGGACCTGCTGAAGTGAAAAATGAGAAGATAAATGCGAATTCAATTCAGAATGTAAAAGAGAATACTTCGGAAGCAGTAAAAGAAACTCCGGCTGAAAAAATAAAAGAAATTACTCCTAATGCAGTAGCAGAGAAATCTTCTGAGGTTGCAAATAAGGAAAATAATGCTTCGGTAGCTGAGACTCCGAAAAAAGATCAGTCGAGCATGGCGATGATTTCACCCGCGACTCCGATGATGCCGGCAATACATGCAATCGGCGGCGAAACGGATCACAGATTATTCCATTCAAGTGAGTTGATGGATAACGGCTATGGGATTGGCAAATTCTCTCTTAGATTAACTGCTATTGCCGCATCGAAATTATCTCAGGGAAATGACATGAATTTCTCGACAACGAAAAATTTCGATTGGCAGGGTGCAGTGAAATATGATCTCGATCCATCAGATGCAGTTGGTGTAGAATTTGGAAATGAAGTATTTCCTATCTATCTTCACAATGCTAATGGCGGATATGACCAACACCGCTCAATTTCCTGGATCGGCGGTTCATTTACATATTCTGCGATCTATTTAGATTTACCGCTTGGTTTGACGCCTGAATTCCGTATACTCGGTGCAGGAAGCACTTCTGGACTATTCGTAATGAAAGGATCGGCGGGGCTTTGCAGCACCAATATATTCCATATATCCCGGGATGACATTTTCAGTGAATGCTGAAGAAACTGTTATTCCAGTTACCAGTAATGGGGCAAATATTTACGGAATGAAACTTGGATTAAATGCAGCACTATCATTTCACTTTTAATCGTAACGAAGACAGTGAATAAACTATTCTATCTCTCCATTGCCGTTCTGTTGGGTGCTTCGATAAGCTCCTGCAGGGAAGCGTCTTTTACCGAGCCGCCAATCGTGAGTCCCTGGTTTTATTCCGATACTACGGCAACGCTTTTGGGAGATATTTCCCTCGATAATCATAACGGGAATCCTCATGCTCCGCCTCCCGGATCGCATATTGTTTTAGCTTGGGAAATCCCGAACACGACGAATGGGATGTCATTCTATATTTTTGGCGACACGGCACTCATTCAAAAAGGAAATAACTTTCTCTATGCTCTGACTCTTGGTGATTCGCTTCCGAAAAATATTGTCCGTCTCTTAGCGACCGATACGCTTGCTATTGCTCATGTTTTTCTTGCTGCCCCCGGAGTGTTGAAGAATGGAGATACACTTTCATATTCGGGCTTGAGTACGGATGTCAGGATTATCGGAGCGCTTGAAGATGAAGTTATCGCGTTCCGCAGAGGAAATCCGACAATTACCGGAAGCAAGGGACTTATCACGCTCACTGATATGAATTGCGGACGAAACACCTCGGGGCAATATGTCCTTCTTCACGGAGATGTGTTTCCCGGAGACACAAAGATCAGCGATATAAGACCCGATTTCGGATTCGGACCGGGGATTCAGATCGATGATGATAAGCATGATATGGCAGAACATAATTTATTCTGGATGCAATAAAATTTTCCAACTCCTTGATCCTCCCAAATAACACGAAGGAAGAAATACCAAAAAAGAGAGGACCGGATCTATATGATCCGGTCTTTTTTTATTTTATAGAGAGTTGTCATTCGTAATTTTGCAAAAACCCCACATTGAAATGAAGCACTTTTTCTTTTTATTCTTTATCTCCGTTCTTGCAATTAATGCTCACGCTCAACTTACTCCCGATGTAACTTCTTGGATCATTAATCCTGGTGGACAAACCGGCTATGGGGGACTTGTCTCGAATGTCGAGCAAGTGCAATACTCCGCCGATAATGTGTACATCAGTGCATCATGTATTCCCGGATATGATATCGGTCCAACATGGGGTAGTGATCCAAATAAACCGGCTAATCAGAATTTTGTCTATAAATTAACCCGTCATCCGGTAGCTAATACCGGAACAGCGATCGGAACGCCGCTCGGCCATATCGGAGTATGGAAAAATGGCGTCAGTATGTTTAATGCAAAAGATGCTCATTCCTATAATAATGCCGGTGTGTGGAATCAGAATGCCATCATGGTTGAAGGCTCGACGTTCGATAACTGCTTGGGACATCCGGCTCCGAATGGAGAGTATCATACACATTTGAATCCCCGGTGTCTTTATGATGATACCGATAGCCTGCATCATTCACCGCTTATAGGATTTGGATTCGATGGTTTTCCCGTTTATGGAGCATATGGATTTTCCAATACAGATGGCACCGGAAAAATCACAAGAATGAAAAGCAGCTATCGGATGAGATCGATTACCGATCGCACAACTCTTCCCGGCGGGGGGATGGCTTCTTCTGCTGGTCCTGCAATTTCAACGCAATATCCGCTTGGATATTATATCGAAGATTTCGAATATATCAAAGGCTTAGGAGATCTTGATGAGCATAATGGAAGATTTTGTGTAACGCCGGAATATCCGAAAGGAATTTACGCCTACTTTGTAACGATTGATGAAAACCAAACAGCAACATATCCTTATACACTTGGACTGACATACTATGGAACAGTCCCTGACGGGAATACCGGTCCTACATCCGGACACAATACCGTTTCAGAAGCAGTCACGACTTATAGCACAAGCGGAGTTGCAGAAGAGGCGGCAAAAATGACCTATGAAGTGTATCCAAACCCTGCATCACAATATGTAACGATCATTATTGATCCATCTGATCATAATAATGCGGCAATGAATATCATGGATATGAACGGTAAAGTAATTTTTCATGTCGAAGATCTTCAGCCTGCAGTGCCATTTGTTGTTGATCTCAGGAATTTTGCAAGCGGTTCGTATCTTCTTACGCTTACCGATGGCAAGGGCTCTGTCGTGAGAAATCTTGTGGTGATGAAATAATATTATATTTCTTTGTAACAAACTGGTTCTTCACTGTGTCTTATTAATATGGCATTAGTACGGGTTTCACAGGGGAAAATAGTATTTAAAAAAGGGGTTCTTGGTAGAATTGGTGTTGCGCTTATCCTTTGCTGCTATCCGTTCGCTGCTTTTTCGCAGGTAATCATTCCCGACAATGCGCCGATCGAGGTATTCAAGGCAGATGGAATTCAGATCGTGGATACGATCCTGAAATTTCAGTTTCTCGCAAAAGATCACCCCACTCCCGGACAAATATACCTTGCTCCCATTCCTGAAGGAACAAATGCTCTGTCATCGGATATGCTTATTATCGATACCGGAGGAAATATTCTTTTTCGAAAAAGACCCGATTCTCTTTTTGCCGTTGATTTCACTCATCAGCCGAACGGGCTTTATACGTATTTCGATATCGGATCTAATAAATTTTATGGATTCACAAGCCTGAAATATCCGACCCCGATCGATAGTTTCCAAGCCGTAAACGGCTATATCACCGATAATCATGAATTGCGTTTTCTTCCGAATGGCGGTCACGTACTGCTGGGAGTGGAAAACGTTAAAGAAGATATTAAAGACACCGGTTTATTCGGAAATGATAGCACTATCCTGCAGCATTATAGCATTCAGGAGTTTGACCGGAACGACAGCTTAGTTTTTATCTGGAAAACGCAGGATCATTTTCTGGTCACCGATGCAACGCATGAACTTCTTTCTTCGCGGGCAAATTTTATCGACTATGCGCATTGTAACTCTCTCGAGCTCGATGGAGACACTGCCTATATTCTTTCTTCTCGGAACATGGATGAAATAACGAAGATCGATCGCAGAACAGGTAATATCATCTGGCGGTGGGGGGGGAAGCATGATCAGTTTATGCTGAAAAACGATTCGACGGGTTTCTCGCATCAACATTTTGTGCGTCGTTTGCCGAACGGCAATATCACCATGTACGATAACGGAGTATTTCGCCCGCACAACCTGCTTTCATTCTCCCGTGGTGTGGAATATGCACTCGATGAAGAAAACAAAACGGCAACGGAAGTATGGGAATTCCGCCATGTGCCCGATGTCTATGCCGAAGGAGCTGGCAGTGTGCAGCGTTTAGCAAATGGCAATACCTTCATTGACTGGGGATCGTATCTTGCTCTTGCCATAACCGAAGTCCGTCCTGACGGTTCAACTGCACTCGAAATGGAAATGACGAATGGCAGTGGGAATCCGGCATATTATAGTTACCGCGCGTATCTTGATACCCAAGCTCAAAATTCCGTCTCGCCTGCCGGGTCACAGCAATCGGCTGCGCTTGAACAGAATTACCCGAATCCTTCAAATGGCATTACGACAATTTCCTTTTCATTAGGTGAAACGGAGAACGTTACCCTTGCTTTATATGATGCTCTCGGAAGGCAGGTAAGAATACTATTTCAAGGAACTGTAGGAGCGGGAGATTACCGGAGAACATTCGATTGCGCCAGTCTTCCAAGCGGCGCATACTCTTATACGCTCAGCACGCCATCGCAAACTCTTTCAAAAATACTGGTGATATTGAAATAGTCCGGAAGTTTTCTTGCCTTATTCGGGGTTATAGTATAAGTTATGAACCGGATTGTTCAATATTGTATCATCGCTCTCTGTGCGCTGGCAGCTTCGAAAAGCTTTGGGCAGAGGTCGTGCGTTTTTTTGGGTGAAGAAAAGAAGGTAATGCAAGAAGAAAATGACCGTCCGAAGGGAATATTTCGTCATAATCATACTCCGTCAATACTTCAAACTCCTATCATTCCCAACGCTGCTCCGGATTTCCCGAATATCGATGTTGATAGTAATTATCTGGGAGATCAGGATGAACCTTCGATCGCAATTAATCCTACAGATCCGAATAATATCATTATCGGATCGAATGATTATCTGAATGATTCTTCTTTGACCTCGTATTCTTCCCGTGATGGCGGCATAACATGGAAATCCAAGCGGATGCCTGCAAATTGGACCTTTGCCGCTAATGCTACCGACCCGGCTATAGCATTTAATTCTTCGGGCGAAGCTTTTTATTCTTATGGCAGATGGGCGAACGATCCCTTTAACTTTCCGCGCAATGATATAGTGTGTAATTCATCGTCCGATAGCGGAAAGTCCTGGCATCTGCCGGTGCGTGTAATTTATAATAATGATTCGACCGCTTTTGACAGAGCTCAGGTATTAGCCGATAAATATTATCTTGCGATAGATAACACTCCATCCTCTGCTTTCCGGGGTCGGATCTATGTATCGTGGGTTGAATTCGACGAAACGGTTTCCGACCGGGTCAGGTGCTCCTATTCATCGGATAATGGACAGCATTGGTCAGTGCCGGTGTATATAACTTCTTCCGGTCATTATGAATCGCCGATTCCGGTAGTGGCGCCGGATGGTAGCCTCTATATTGCTTATGAAGATCTTGATACGGCAAAGCGCCATATCTTGCTTGCATATTCCGGCGATGGAGGAGTTTCGTTTATTGTACCTGGGAACGTGATTTCCTCATATTCCGAGCTTGGTCCGTATTATCCTGCCGGTGATATACATGGACATCCAATAATCAAAGGCGGTTTGCGCGTCAATAGTTTTCCGACGATCGCCGTGGATTATTCCGAAGCCCATCATGGAAGAATATATCTTGCCTGGACGGGAATGGGCAATGATAACCGTAATCATATTTATCTGACACTCAGCGATGACATTGGCAATCACTGGACTACTCCGAAACCCATTGAAAATGATCCATGGCCTATAGCAACCGATAAATTTTTCCCATGGATTGCCGTTGATGACTCAACGGGAGATGTCGGTATCGCCTGTTATGATAGCCGGGAAGATACTACGAATGTGCTCACTGATTTATATATGTTTTTCTCTGGCGACGGCGGACAAAGTTTTACGCCGGAGAGAATCTCCGGCGAGTCATCCGATATTCGGGCAAATAGCAGTCTGGATACTTCCGGCGATCATGGACCAAAATTTTTCTTCGGCGATTATATCGGAGTAGCGGTACATAATAAAATATGGTATCCGGCATGGACGGATTCGCGCGTTGGATACGATCAGGAAATTTTTACTTCTATCGTTCGTCCTTACGCACCATCGGCACCGAGAAATTTTGCAGCTGTTGAAAACGGGATGAGTCATTTTCCTGATCTGAGTTGGGACTATTCCGGACTGACGACATTCGGCATGCCGCTTGTGACCGGCAATAACTTTATTTTCCGCTTGAAACGATTGGATGGCGTATTTTCGATCGATCTTCCTTCAACCGCCCGAAGTTTTACCGATTCTCAGGCAGTGATCAATAAAAACCATACTTATATGCTGCAGGTTATCACTTCCGATAATGATACGTCGTCGATCGTAACGGCATTTTTTACTCCTGCTTCGTCAGTGTTTCCTGCAAAAACAATGAGTTCATTGCATGCAGAATTGAGTGAGAATCCGGTCCGGATCGGATCGTCGCCGGAAATAAAACTATTTGTCGATGAGCCGGCGACTATTACCATAAATATCTATTCAATAATTGGGAAAAAACAAGAAACGCTCGCTCTAAATAAATTTATTTCTGCCGGAGAAAATGATTTCGAATTCTCGCCGAAGCAATCCGGATGTTATTTCTATGAAATAATCGCCCATACTTCCCAAGGCGACCAAAGAAGCTATGGGAAGTTTGTCGTGATGCCGTAATACTTTCCGTATTTTTGAGTCCACAACATCAACACAACTATGCCAAAAGCACCGACGCTGACGATCGGTATTGAAGAGGAATTCCAGCTTATCGATCCCGTTACGCGCGATCTGAAGTCGCATATCCTGCAAATTCTCGAAGAGAATAAAACGATTCTTGCCGAACGCATCAAGCCGGAAATACATCAATCCGTAGCTGAAGTAGGTACAGGAATTTGCAAGACCGTTCAGGATGCCGAACGCGAAGTGTTAGGGTTGCGTCGCTTTTTAAAAGAGCTTGCCGAAAAGCAAGGCTTGCGCATTGCCGCCGCAGGTACTCATCCATTTGCCGACTGGCGCGAGCAGGAAATTTTTCCGAATGCACATTACGATAAACTGGTCGAAGAAATGCAGCTCGTCGCGCGCGCAAATTTGATCTTTGGCTTGCATGTTCATATCGGCATCGAAGACCGCGATCTGCAAATTCAGATCATGAATGAATACCGGTATTTTCTGCCGCATTTATTGGCTCTGAGTACAAACTCACCATTCTGGCTCGGAACCGATACAGGGCTAAAAAGTTTTCGGACGAAGGTTTTCGACCGCTATCCGCGCACGAATATTCCGGACTCCTATTCCGATTACAGCGAATTCGATAATTTTGTGAAGCTGCTTATCAAAACAGGTTGTATAGACACAGGCAAAAAAATCTGGTGGGATATCCGTCCGCATCCGAATTTTCCGACATTAGAAATCCGTATTTGCGATATTCCAATGCGCGCCGAAGAAACTGTAACGCTTGCTGCGCTGATGCAGGCAATTGCGGCAAAGCTCTATAAGCTTCGTGCGAAGAATCTTGGCTTCCGCAGTTATCGCCGTGCATTGTTGATGGAAAATAAGTGGCGCGCGTCGCGATACGGAATTAAAGGCAAGCTGGTGGATTTCGGAAGAGAAACCGAGAAGGACGAATCTATTCTCATTCTTGAACTAATTGAATTCGTTGACGATGTCGTCGATGATCTCGGCTCGCGCGAGTACATAGAAGAGGGAGTTTCACGAATCTTAAAAAATGGCACCGGCGCTGACCGGCAGCTCGATGTCTGGAATAAAACGCATGATATTCATAAAGTCGTGGATTATATCTGCGATGAAACGGTTGTGGGGTTATAGCGTACAATATATTGAATGAAATTGTATCCTAAGTATTTTTTTCTCTTTGCTTTATTACTCATCTCGCACATTTCTTTTGCGCAACCGCAGGAGAAGAAGCAGAGAAAAAAACATAAGAATGCCGATACTGTGGGCGTTGTAAACGGCATGGTTATTACGTTCTATGACTTCCGCCAGCAGCTTGCCGCAACGATCAAAGAACATAAAAGCGAAATAAAAGATAGTGTTGTCAGTGATACGGCTTTCACCAGATTTGTCAATATGACGTGGGATAAACTCGCCGGAGAAATTCTTATCGAACAAGAATTACAAAAAAGGAAACTGACCCTCACGACAGAGAAAACGATTTCGATGTTATTGAAAAATCCCCCGAAAGAACTGAAGGACGCATTTATGGATTCTGTTTCTCATACATACGATGAGAAGACGCTAAAAGAATATCTGCAAAACCCGAATCCGGATCTGGAGCGTACGAAAATTCTCGATTATTATCAAGCGCATTTCGAGCAGCATCGGCTTGGAGCGGCATTAGTGCCAAAAGCGAAAACAGAACAGGAGCGCACCCAAGAACTTGCCGACTGGCTGAAGAAAAAATTGCTGAAAGCGAATATCGATGACAGGCGCACAGCTTTCGGATTTTATTGATTACAATAGTGGCTCCGACTTTTAGTCGGCTCGTTCCGACTAAAAGTCGGAGCCACTACTAAAATTTTATGTCAAAAGAAAAACACGTTAAGCATATCTCTCACGAAGGCCCGATTCTCTCCATAGATACGGATGAACTCTTCGAAAATAATCCCGAACGCGACAAAAAACTTTCGCAGCGCCGCCTTGCCCGCGAGCGGGTTCTGCAATTATTGTTTTCTCACGCCGTCAACGAGCGTGATACTGATGATCTCTATGCAGAATTAATTAAATCGGATGTAAATCTCAATGAACAAGCGCTGGAATTTGCCCGTCAACTGCTGGTATTTTATAATATTCACGAAGCAGATATCAATACGATCATCACCGAGCGTCTAAGCAACTGGGATTTCTCCCGCGTTGCGCTCATTGATAAAATTCTCATCCAACTCGGTATAATCGAATTTAAATATTTTCCCGAAATTCCTCCGAAAGCGACGATCAACGAACTCATCGAAATTGCCAAAGATTTTTCCACTGAAGAGAGCGGAAAATTTATCAATGGAATCCTCCATGCGATCAAAGAAGATTTAACTTCAAAAAACGAGATGAATAAAGAAGGCAGGGGGTTGGTAGAGCAGAGCAGCTGAGTAACATTAGTGGAACGGGCTCTTAGTCCATTCGAGCGGACTAAGAGTCCGCCCCACCGGAAAAGACCCCAACTCCTTCGTATTTTTGCTTCATGCCCACGCTCAAAAAATCCGTAATCACCGCCTGGTCGAGCTTCGACTTTGCGCACACGTCGTACTCCATCATCATGGTGACCTTCGTCTATCCGCTCTACTTTGCGAATACGATCGTTACAAATGGCAGGGGTGATCTCTATTGGAGCATTGCAATGAGTTCATCAATGCTGATCGTCGCGCTGCTTGGTCCGGCACTCGGCTCTATTGCCGATGAAACACGCTCGAAGAAAAAATTTCTCTTTGTTTTTACTGTAGTTCCGATTCTTTGTACTGCGGGAGCCGCATTCTTGCAACCGGGTATGATATTTGCCGGAATGCTTCTTTTTATTCTGGCAAATGCTGGCTATGAAGGCGGCACAGTATTTTACGATGCCTTCATTCCGGAAATATCTCCGCCGGAAAGCACGGGAAGGGTTTCGGGATTTGGATTTGCTGCAGGATATGTCGGATCGTTGGCAACAATATTCGCAACAAAAGATCTTCTTATCTCCGGAAATATCTCTGCCTCATTTCTTGTCACTGCCGGAATATTTACAATATTTGCGATTCCTCTTTTTGTTTTTGTGCCGGAACAAAAGAAACGCTCCACACTTTCGCCATGGTCACTGATTAAAGGTGGATTTAGACAAGTAATCCAGACAATAAAGCACATCCGAAAATACCGTTCGCTCAGTATTTTTCTCCTTGCTTTTTTTCTTTATAATGACGCTGTTCTAACCGTCGTGGCGTTCAGCGGACTTTATGCAAAGAACACACTGCACTTTGAGATTGGCGATCTCATTAAGATGTTCGCTATGGTACAAACTGTTGCGATCATCGGCTCGATTGCATTTGGTTATGTAACCGATAAATTCGGACCGAAGCGAACGATCATAATCACGCTTTTTATATGGATCGGAGTAGTTGTTGGAGCTTTCCTGACATCAACAGTTACGGAATTTTATTTCGTTGCCGGAGTTGCGGGACTAGCTCTCGGCTCCAGCCAATCGGCGTCGCGCTCGATGATGGCGCTGCTTACGCCAGTCGAGCACACAGCTGAGTTCTTCGGCTTTTACGATGGCTTCTGTGGCAAAGCCTCAGCTGTCATAGGTCCTCTCGTCTTCGGCGCGCTAAGCACAGGCTTCGGTCAGCGTCCGGCAATCGTCTCGCTTGCTGCGTTCTTTATAGTTGGGTTGGTGATGATGCGGCGGGTGACGCCGACTACCGCTCCAGTATAATGCGAACCTATCAAATTTCCCGAATGTTATTTTTTTATGGAGACTTATCAAATCGAATTAACAGAAGAAGAGGCAAAAGGTCTTAAAAGACGCGCCGAGCGGCTTGGCATTCCCTATAATGAACTTCTTCGTTCAAGCGTTCGCGAACTCGCTCAACTCTCTGATGAACGTATAAGGGAGCTAATAAAAAATAGTGTCCGTCGCCATGAAAATGCTTTGAAGCGTTTGGCGTGACTCTTTACCCCGATCTCAGCCAAATTTTCGAACTTTATGACGAAGTCATAAGAGTAAGCGGGGGTGCTTATGGTTTACGCGATCTCGGCCATCTTGAATCCGCTTTTCATCAACCTCAACAGACTTTTGGAGGCGAAGGTTTATATCCTTCGTTGCACGAAAAAGCAGCCGCATTGGGCTATGCGCTGATTATGAACCATCCTTTTGTCGATGGCAATAACGAATCGGACTATCAGCAATCGAATTCTTTCTCGAATTGAACGGACATATTCTGGAGACAACCGAAGATGATGTTGTCGAAACAATTCTCCGAGTCGCTAAAGGTGAAATGACGAGAGGTGCGCTGGCTGAATGGATAGAGAAACATATCTCGAAAATCTCATAACTGAAGTCGACCTCATCTGAATGAATTAGGGCATGAATTTTTGCCGTAACAAAAGAGGCTCTTAAAGTGTCTTATACTTAACTATAAACAAGATGAAAACTTCATAGTCGTGCTTTTCATAATGATTCTTTGCTCAGAAGGTTTTGGGCAAAATGGATGGCAGTATGTGTCTTCACCAGACAATAAGATCATTTATAACATGAAAGCGTGTGGAGAATATTTTATTTATTTTTATGATGATTGCCCTGATTGCTTATATCCTGGTCCTGGTAGAATTTTTATTTCACAAGATGGCGGAGTGCATTGGTTTATTGATTCAAGTTTTTATTCAACGAGTAAATTGGGGCAAATAACTATAGGGAGTGAAATGCGATCTTTATTTTTCTTAAATTCCAATTCTGGATTTCTATCCGGAATAAATTATGAGAATCAATATGGTGGAAATGGTACATTTGATAGGGCAACTGCTTTTATCCAACATTCTTCCGATCAAGGACATTCGTGGAGCAATTTCAGCATGCCAACAGAAACGTTAATCAATAAAATATTCTTTATAAGCGATAGTGTTGGATATGCTATTGGTTCATCTATATTTGATTATACAAATGGTTATCATGGCAGTGAAACGATAAATCAAACAACGGATGGTGGATCCACATGGGATGTTTTAGGAAAATGGAAAGATACGGGAATTGGAGAAGTTATTTTTGCCGACTCCCTTACTTTTTTTGCTTATCGGGGAAGTAAAGATTCCTTGCTTCTCACTCTGGATCGGGGCAAGACTTGGCAATATAAGAACGGCACGACTGTCGCAATAGCTCCTGCAAAAGCTATCTATAATCTTTTCTACCATAAAGGTGTCTTTTATGCAACATGTGACACCGGCTTTATGAAAAGTTTAGACTGGGTGATACTTGGGAATTCGATCCAGGACCGCATACTGGTTATTATAATGTTCATTTAGCCTATGTAAATGATTCCGTCGCTTACAGAGATACCTACGATTCAATAATAAAAACTACTAATGGTGGTAAATCTTGGTTTACCCAGTTAAAATATCCAGATAAGGGAATCACATGTATTGCTGCTGTTTCCGATTCTATTGCCTATGCAATTGGACTAATTGGTTTCTATAAAACTATCGATGGTGGAGGCCCACCAATTTCATCGGTTAGTAATGATAAAATAAAGAAGGTAGTAGCAATCGAAAGTTACCCTAATCCCGCAAATGATAAAATCAATTTTACTTTTTTACCCAACAATTCTACTAGCTTTCTAGCCATCTTTGACGAACTCGGTAGAGAATACAGAAAATTTCCTCTCGTGGCGGGACAAAATTCTTTTGAATTTGAGACAACACGTCTTACATCAGGGATTTATTATGTTCATGTCAATGAACGGAATTGCAAGTTCGCTATTCTGAGATAGTCTCATCCCACCTCCAAAAAGCTTTCTTTTTGATGATAGAGCCGCAGTAATTCTTGTCTTGTGGCGAGATTTTCTTTTTTGCGGAGTTGGGGATCGGTTGCGGTGAGGGTTTTTACATCTGCTGCGGCTTGTTCCAAGAGTCTGTCGTCTCGGGTAAGGTCGGCGATCTTTAATTTCAGGACGCCGGATTGCTGAGTGCCGAGGAAATCGCCGGGACCACGGAATTGGAGATCGGCTCGGGCGATCTCGAAACCATCCGTTGTTTTTTCTAAAATATGCAGGCGTTCAAGAGCTTGAGTTCGCTCTTCGATTGCTTCGCTTGTTAGCGTTGCCTGTGGATCGGGCGTGAGTTTATCTGATGGCACCAAAATGCATTCCGATGCCTTTCCGCCGCGCCCGACTCTGCCGCGAAGCTGATGAAGCTGGGCTAAGCCAAAGCGCTCAGCATTGCCGATAACCATCAGTGTTGCATTCGCAACATCAATGCCGACTTCGATGACGCTCGTCGAAACCAGAATAT
>Ga0206906_1110_pt1 | contig 13949 bp, 12 predicted proteins | sample Alteio_BWOrgHeat_79_FD_152935 | JGI IMG/M metagenome (GOLD analysis project Ga0206906, IMG submission 152935) | Enriched cells from forest soil in Barre Woods Harvard Forest LTER site, Petersham, Massachusetts, United States -... | ecosystem: Environmental > Terrestrial > Soil > Temperate forest >...
TTTCCCCGGTTTTCGACTTCCCCGCAACACCACCCCTGAACAGCCCAGCGTGTGCCCAGACATCCGCTGCGCTGACCAGCGAAGTTTCGCTCAACTATGGATCGCACCACCATCAGCGACCAAATCGACAGAATCCTGCACAGCCGGAGCTTCGCCAGCAAAAGCCAGCTCAGGAAGCTGCTGGAAGTTCTATTTCAGAATATGGAGTCACAGTCCACTCTGAAACCGGACCGCGTGATCCGCGAACTGTGGCCCAATGAGACCAAGACCAAGGGATCCGCAGACGTAGCCACGGAGATGAATCGCCTGCGGCATGCCCTGGAGTCCTATTACCAAGGGGAAGGTAGCGCGGATCCCATCATGATTTGCCTTCCCAATCGTGCCGCACCGGCTCCCGATGGCACCCAAGAAAAGCGCTGGATCGTGGCCAAACCTCGGGAAGCAGAAACCGCCGAATCGCGGCTTCCCAACGGGGATCAGAGGCCGGTATCGCGACTGAGTGCCCACTGGCCTCTCAGACTGGCCGTCGCAATAGTTGCGATTGGAATCATGAGTTTCGTCGCCATTCGAATGCTGACAGCGGATGATCGGCCTCAGATCGGACGGCTCGATGCTTCGACGCTAACGATCATGAATGCAGAGGGAAATGAACTTTGGAGGAAGACCTTCGCTGAGGGATTCACGACCGATTGGTACTTCGCGAAGGCCCTGGGGTCACGTCTCTGGATCGGGGACCTCGAGGGCAAAGGCCACGCCAGCGTTCTTTTCCTCTATGGCCCTGCTGACCAACAGTCGCACTCGTCCACGGTGATCTGCTACTCCGATCGAGGGAACGAGAAATGGCGCTGGACTCCCGGGAGAGAGCTGCCAGAACTCAATGGAAGTCCCGCGACGTTCAGGACCGCAGCCCTTGTGGTATTGAAGGCAACGGACAAGCGACCTCCACGAATCGTGGTTGCGAGTATGCACAGTATCTGGTGGCCCAGTCAGATCGCGGTCCTGGATGCCAATGGCAAAACTGTCTCGGAGTACTGGCACTCCGGCGCCTTAACCTACCTGATATCGGCCGACCTGGATGGCGATGGCAGAGAGGAACTCATTGCGACGGGAGTCAGCGAATACGACCATCAGGCGGAATTGTTGGTGCTTGATCCGGATCGCGTGTTTGGCGCTTCCACCGAGGAGCGTCCCGAGTTTCAAATCCACGGCATGGGGGTTGCCCAGGAAAGATTGCGCCTGTTGTTCCCCCGCAGCGATTTGAATCGAGCGTTGTTTCAGTTCAATTGGGCCACCGAGCCCACCGTCGAACGTAGCAGCGTTCGACTGTCAGTCACGGAGTGCATCACCCCCCCGGGTTGCCGTATCTATTACGAGTTCGACAAGGACTTTCGTCTGATTGCGGCCTATGCCGGAAGTGATGAATTTCGCAGCGCTCATGCACGCTTCTATCAGGGCGGCAAAGACGCGCATCCGTTGAGCGAGGAAGAACAGGCGGCATTCCAAAAAGTCCGCTGCCTGGTGGGCTGCAAATCGGAGTTCGTCCCCGTGGGTAAGCTGGTTCCTTAGTTAATCCGTGTACAACTGCCTCAGCAAGACACGGATTTCATACCAGTTCATATCATTTTTGCCGCCGAATCTCCCAATTAGCGCTATCCCGTGATAACTTAGCGCTCCGATGGGGCCGTTTGCCGTCTCTGGCGCCGCTCCCAGGAAATCGGAGGAACTCAATGTTCAATCGCGGACTTGGGTGGGCACTTGTTCAGGCTCGCAATGGGAAACTGATTCGATTCTCGTCAAATTCTGGCCTGTTACTGTCAGCTCTTCTTGTCGTGGTGTTGCTTATCCCCAGTTCCGGGTGGGCCAACACGTCCAAGAACTGCCCTGTCGAACCGAGTAGTGCGGCGATTGTCTCCGGCGAGACTTACATTGGGTCCAACTGTGTCCTCACTACAGTTTCCAATCAGGACCTGTTCACATTTAGTGCCAATGCTGGAGACACTTGGAACATCGTCGCCGAAGGGGCCAATGTTGTCTATCCGAACCAAATTTGCTTCTCTCTCCACGACCCTAAAGGGAACGCAGTCGTTGGGGGCTGTAGCCAGTCCGGTGTGGGGATTTTTTTTGCAGCCGCAACGAGTCAACTTGCGCTCGCCGGCACCTATACCATTGATCTGTATGAGATGCAGACCGCAAGTGTCGACTATGGCATTTCCGTGGAGCGCCTAAGCCCCGCGCCCGTTGACGCCACCGCGTTGAGTTTGGGGAAAACAGTGAGCGGGACGGTAAGTCCGCCGAGCGCCCAGGAGGCCTACACATTCTACGGGACCACAACCGGCAAATATCAAGTAACAGCGACCATGACGTCAGGCGCCTATCCGCAGAACCTCTGCTTCACGGTGTATCGGCCGGGCGGTGCCGCTGTCGTCGGTCTGACGTGTACCTTGAGCGGAGTCGGGCAGACGACCATTCAAGCAGACGTTACTCCGGCAGTAAACGGCTCGCATGTGATAATCGTCGATACGCAAGCAAACGATGACACACTGAATTTCGATCTGAACGTAACCTGCGTATCCGCTCCAGGCACGTGCGGTTCGCCTCCGCCGCTGTGCTCCATCGCCGATGCCCTCCAATACGATGCGACCTCAGGTACTCTTACGATGAACTTCACGGTCGGAACGCCCGTCGCTGCGACCTGGAACGCTTGGCTGACTTACCAAAACACAATCACAAATCTGTTTACCGTGTCCCAGCCAGCCACGAAACAGCCGGTGACCATTACCAAAACCACTAGTTTGCCCAAAAAGGGCAGAATAGGAGTTCTCTCCACGCTCACCACGCCCACGAAAGGAATCACCTGCTCCAATTTCGCGCAGACCAATACCGGAGCGCCATAGACGGCTCAGTTGTCAGCGCGGGTTTCGATTCTTTCTGGTTGTCTACCAGATGCGCACGCGCTCTGCCGGCGCGAGGTAGAGCTTGTCCCCCGGCTGCACCTTGAACGCCGCGTACCAGGCATCGATGTTGCGCACCGTGGCGGCCCGATACTCGCCGGGGGAATGCCCGTCGGTCATCACCTGCTGCCGCAGCGCAGCCTCGCGTGTCTTGTCTCCCCAATTCTGACCGAAAGCCAGGAAGAATTGCTGATCGCCCGACAAGCCATCCTGCGTGGGCGCGGTCTTGCCCGAGAGGGAAGCCCGATAACCATCGTAGGCCGCCGCAATTCCCGCGACGTCGGCGATGTTTTCTCCGAGTGTCTGCTTGCCATTGATTGCCAGATCTGGGAACGGTTTGTAGGTGTCGTATTGAGCGGCGAGTTGCGCCGTAGTGGCCTCAAAGTGCTGAAGATCGGCGGGAGTCCACCAGTTCCGTACACGGCCCTCCGAGTCGAATGCCGCGCCTTCACTATCAAAGGTGTGGCTGATTTCGTGCCCAATCACCGTGCCGATGGCGCCGTAGTTGGCTGCGGCCGGAGCCTGCGGATCATAAAATGGCGGCTGCAGAATCGCCGCCGGAAAATTGAGCGCATTTTGCAGCGGCAGATTCACCGCATTCACGGTCTGCGGCGTCATGCACCATTCTTTCCGGTCCACCTGCTTGCCCAGGCGAGCTACCTCGCGCTGATAGTCCGACAGATGTCCGCGCCAGATGTTGCCAAAAATATCGTCCGCCTTCACTTCAAAGCTGGAGTAATCGTGCCACGTCTCCGGATACCCGATTCCCACATATAAAGTCGAGAGCTTGGCCTCAGCCTCCGCCTTGGTTTTGGGATCCATCCAGGTGAGGGCTTCAATGCGCTTGCGAAATGCCGCAATCAGATTGGCCACCATGGCCTCAGCCTGCGCCTTGGCTTCCGGTGAGAAATAGCGCTGCGCGTAAGCCTGCCCAACCACGTCCCCCAACTGATCATTCACCAGGAACACGCCCCGCTGCCAGCGTGGCCGTTGCTGCTGCGTCCCTGAAAGCGTCTTGCCAAAAAATGCGAAGCGTTCATCCGCTAAAGCCCTCGGAAGAACTCCGGCGTAGGCGTCGATCAGGTGGAACGCCAGCCAGTCTTTCCACGTCTCGAGCGACGTAGACGCCACCAGCGCGGACTCGCCCCTAAACGCCTCGGGCTGCCACACTGTGAAACTGCCCTGCTGGCTGAGTCCCGCGCCGCGAAAATATTCGACCCAATCAAGGCCCGGGGCCTTCGAGGCAAAGTCCGCCGGAGTCCATGTGTTGTCGGCCTTGTGGATGTCCTCGCTATCCGCCAAACTGCGATGGCTCTGCGCAATGGCATGTTCGAGTTCAAAAATGCGGACTGCTCGCGCCTCCGTGTCAGTGAATCCGGCCAGCTTGAGCATGGCCGCGATGTGCGCCTGATACTGGGCGCGAATCTTGCGCATCGACTCGCTGTCGGAAAGATAGTATTCACGGTCCGGCAATTGCAGGCCGCCCTGCATCAGGTAGGCGGTATAGCGATCAGAGTCGTGAAACCCGGGCGCGACCCACAGTCCAAAAAGATTTGCCGTATGAAAGACGCCGTTATTGAGCGCGTCCACGTCGGCGCGCAGCCCTTCGCCCAGCGCATGCGCCAGCTCGCGCTTGTCATGGATGGCGGCGATCTCCTCGAGATGCGGACGAAGCGGCGCCAGCCCTTTCGCTTCGATGGCTGCCTCGTCCATGTAGGAGTTGTACAGGTCCGCGACCTTGCGCGTGGCGGAGCTTGCTGGTGGATTTGACTTGGCGATCTCTGCAATTAGATCGGCGGTGCGCTTGTCGCTGAGGTCCGCCAGTTTTGAGAAGACGTCGACCCCGGCGCGATCCGCCGGCAGCTCAGTGCGCTTGATCCAGTCACCGTTCGCGTATTGATAAAAATCGTCCCCCGGCTTCACCGAGCGATCCATGTTGGCGAGCGCAACGCCATGCGTCTCCGGCGGAGCGGCATTCTGTGCATAGGCGGAAGTGGTTCCTACCGCAACGCAGGCCACGACAAACTTCCACAATCCAGAAATAGCTCTCATTGATCACTCCGAATGGATCTGGTGCAGCCTGTAAGTGTACCCATATTTCAGCTCGAGACGAGGGTCATGGTGAGCTCGATCATTCCCAACGCACGCCGTGCTGGCGTAGGAGTCACGAAGGTCTGGGCACCAGGAGGCGGTCTTGCCGGCCCCTCCTCATCGAGTCGCCAAACAGCCCCGCTACAGCAGTCCGCCAGTCTTTACCGCTAGTAGATTCAGCGCCATCTCCAGCTTCGTGATGGCGGCGCCGATTTCTGGATGCCGCCCAACTTCGTCCTGCAAAGCCTTCAATATCTCGTGAGCACTGGTAATGTACGCGACTGCCTGGCCGGAATCTTTGCGGTCATTGTCGTCACTTGGCGAATCCATGAACACACCCCCTATTTCTCGATTGATACAAGCATCCCCTGCCTATCTTACATTTGGCTGAACAGGAGCGAACGATCCGGTCGCAACTGCGCAATCTTGCGATCTGGCGCAACACAATTCGCCGACCCAATCGTTGATTCAAATCGCAATTTCGTTCACATCCTTTTCAGAAACGCATTCGCCTCCGCCACCCGCGGAAACAATTTCTCCTCCGCCTGAAACTCCGCCGAGTGCACGCATCGCCGGCTCCCCCGCAACCGCACCGGATGCTTCAGATGCAGCATCTCGTGGTACACAATGTACTCCACCACAAACGCTGGCACGCCGGGATGGTCGAAGATCCGGCTGATGATGATCGCGTTGTGCGCCGGATCGTAGTGCCCGAGAATGCGCCGGGTCTTGGTCTGGCTCCAACTCATCCGCGGACGCGCCATCAACCCGTGAAAAAATCGCGTATTCAATTCCTCAAAGATCGCATCAAGATCGTAGAAGTGCCCGCGCGGAGAACGTAGCTGTTTACGCCCGCGCATTTGCCGCACCAGGTGCGTCTTGCGCACGATCTCATGGCTGGCCACATACTTCCGATACCGCGCCGCCTGCCCCCGATCAATGGGCCGCCGGTACATTTTGGCCAGCAGAATATGCGCGATGGCCCGTAACACCGTGTCCGGCGCGCCTTCCAGCAGATCCGACAACCGCACCAGCAACCGTCCCTCGCGCAGCCGGATCGTATTGTTGACGTTGGCAAACGCGTAGAAATCAATCTTCAATTCGGGGGAAAGGGAACCCGGCCGCAGTTCCCGGTAAGTATCCTGAAAGATTTCCAGCAGCCCTTCGCGCACGGTGAGTTCAGGTTAGCACGAGAGGCACGCATCAGACCTCTGGAAGAATCGGGAAGGGAACGACTTCAGTCGTGCCGTAGAGCGCTCCACAATAATGGCTTCAGCCCCTGAGGAGCCTTGGCTGAAGCGCACCCGTCGCCCAACGCCGCCCCTACTCCGGCTTTCCCGCATTCTTCGGATTCGCCTTGGCATTCAGCTTCTTATGCTTTGCCGCCTCTTCCTGATCCGCCAGCAGTTTCTTATGATCGTCCGCCGCCGTATCCACCGTGTCGAGCACGTTGGTCAACACGAATTCGTACTCGTGAAACTCTTCTGGCGGAACATCGGCCGCGTCCTTCAGCGCCCGCAACTTTGCCTGAAATTCGTTATCCGCATCAATGATCACCTTCAACGGCTTGCGAATATCGTCCTTGCGCTCCACATAGGTGTCAATGTTGTCGTTGAGTTCGTCGTAGAGCAGCAGGAAGTCGTCCAGCTTGTCGTGGGTTTGCTGTGGACGGTTTTTCGTCTTGGGATCGCTCCGCATCTGCTCCAACGCCACTAGTCGCGCCCGGGCAAAGTCCACATACAACTTCAGCCGATCCCGTGGCTCCCAACTGGCGTCGCGTATCTGGTCGATCTCCGGCTGCGTGAGCGGATCGCGATGGCGCTGAGCCAACGCCGGCGATCCTCCCATCAAACTTCCCGCGAGCATCACCAGCCCCAAAACTCGCAACGCCTTCATTTCGCGCCTTTCTTGAACATGGCCGCCAGCAGATCGTCGCGTACGCGCTGCAACCGGGTGATGGCCGCCTGCACCGGGGCCTGGTCGTCGTGCGCCAGCGCATGCATGACCTCGGTGAGCTTTCGCGTCATCACCCGCACCGCAATCTCCGTCTGCTTCTGATATTTGTGCGATTGAATGGAGTAATCGCGCGCCAGTTCTGAGTACGCCACCACGTCAGTCAACTTGGTCTGAGCCTGTTCCACGTCGGCGGCCGTGTAGAGCTTGTCCGCCTCCGCCAGTTGACGCTCTGCGATCTGAACGCACAAATGTGGCCGGCCTCCGACGCTGGTCTCTGAAACCCGCGCCTTCATTTCTTCGACCGTAGGGTCCGCCACGGGCAATGCGTGCGCCGCCAGGGCAGCCGCCAGCACGACCACAGCAGACAATTGAACTCGATACCCAAGCCCAAGCATGATCAAGTCCCAAGCATTCTATTTCTTCGACCCGCTTCTTCGACTATTTCTTCGACCCACTTCTTCGACTCACTTCTTCGGCTCGATCGCAATCAGCCGGTGTGTCGCCTGCCACTCCTGATCAGGATACTTCCCGTTCGCCGCTTTGAGAAAGAGATGATAATTCACCGCCGCCTGTTTCTTGTCATTCGAGTTGCCATGACCCGTGGCTCGCCACATGTTGTCATAAGCCGTCGCGCGCAGGAAGTACGTAATCGCCGTCTCCGGCAGCGACTTCGCCCGGTAATCCAGCGCCTTGATAGCCAGCGGATACTCCTTGTTCTCGCTGGCCGCAAACGCAAGATTCCCGTAGGCCTCACCAAAATCCGGTTTCAGCTTCACCGCCTCCATGAATTCCTTCTCTGCATCGGCAAATTTCTTCTGCTCCAGCAGCGACTTTCCCAGTGCGTGATGCAAATCGGCATCATTCGGCTTTGCCACGAGCAGCGCACGATAAGCCGCCTCTGCCAGATCATTCTTCTTGATCGCGAAATAAAGATCGGCCAGATCACGCTGCGCCGCAGCATCGTTAGGGGCCAGCTTCAGTCCAGTTTGCAGCTCTGCGATCGCATCGTCGTTCTTCCCCTCGTCAGCCAATATCTGCCCCAGCTGAATGTGAGCCGCAGCTTTCTCAGGATGCGCCGCAATCAGCTTGCGCAGATACTCTTTCGCCTCCGGCAGCCGCCGGCCGCGCATGTAAATATTCGCCAGCCCGGTCACCGCATCCGACGCTGGATCAAGCACGATCGCCTTTTTGTATTCGCTCTCTGCGTCGGCAAACTTGCTCTGCTTTTCCAGCAGAAGCCCGGCTGCCACATGCGGCTCCGCATCTTTAGGTTGGAGAACCGCGGCTTCTTTGTAGGCGGCAACGGCTTCATCCGGATTCGTCGCTTCCAGAACATGCGCCAAAGAAATCCACGCCCGCGCTTTCCCCTCGTCGACATGGCTGGTCGGCTTGAGTTGCGTCGCTGCCCGCAGGAACGCCGCGGCATCGGGGCTGCCAGTCTTGGCCAGTTGCAACCCCAGGTTCAGATTCGATTCGAACACATCCGGCTTCGCCGCCACCGATTTGCGATACGCAGCGATTGACTCGTCCACGTTGCCGAGTCCGTTCTCCACAAACCCGAGGTCGAACCACGCCACATAGTTCGCCGCATCGCTCCCCACCGCCGCGCGCAGCAGCGGCTCCGCCCCGGTATAGTCCCGCTTTTGAATGAGAGCCTCGGCCTGCGCCAGTTCCGGCGCCGCCGTCCCTTCCTCTTCCACCCGGACGTGGTGAACCGTCTTGCCATGCGACTTCCTGCTGGAAGAAATTCCGGATTGATCTTGCGCCGGCGCCGACTCGGGAGACTGGGATGAGGTCGATGCCGGTGGCGCACTCGCAGCCTGAGCCCGCGCCGACAAGCATCCAGCCCCGAGCGCCAGCACCGTGCCGACGGCAAGGCGAGCGATCCTGCTGCTATCGACTATGGGGCCGCGAGTTGCCATTTCCATTCAGTAGATGCGCCAGATATTTTCCCGTGTAAGAGCCTTCCAACCGCGCAATCGCATCCGGCGTTCCCGCTCCCACAACCTTGCCGCCGCGATTCCCGCCCTCCGGCCCCAGATCGATCACCCAATCCGCCGTCTTGATGACCTCCAGATTGTGCTCGATCACCACAATCGATCCCCCTGCCTCAATAAGACGGCGAAAGGCCGCCAGGAGTTTGCTGACGTCGTCAAAATGTAGCCCGGTCGTAGGCTCATCGAAGATGTAAAGCAGCCGCATCTTGCGCCGCGCCTCGGCGCTGCCCGGCCCGGATCGGCTGGCTTCCTTCGACGCCGGCTGCAAGTGCGCCGCCAGCTTCATGCGCTGGGCCTCGCCGCCCGAGAGAGTAGTCGCCGACTGCCCCAGCCGCAAATATCCCAGCCCCACTTCTTCGAGTGACCGCAGTTTGTCGGTGATCTTCGGCACCTCGGCAAAGAACTTCAGCGCTTCCTTCACAGTCAAATTCAGCACTTCATGAATGTTCTTTCCCCGATAGCGCACGTCGAGCACGGTGGGCTTGTAGCGCGTCCCCTTGCACTCTTCGCAGATCAGCTCAACGTCGGCTAGAAACTGCATCTCGACCGTCACTGTGCCGTCTCCCTGGCAAGTCTCGCAGCGTCCTCCGGGAATATTGAACGAAAAATGTCCCGCGCCGAAGCCTCGCTTCTTTGATTCGGGCAGGGAAGCGAACAGTTCGCGAATCGCGTCGAACGCCTTGATGTACGTCACCGGATTCGACCGCGGCGTCCGCCCAATCGGCGACTGATCTACCAACACCACTTCCTCAATAAACTGATCACCCTCCAGGCTCTCCCAACTGGCCGCCGACCCGGTGGCTCCGTTGCTGGCTTGCTGTTTAGCCTGCGCCAGCGCGCGATACAGCACCTGATGCAGCAACGTAGACTTGCCCGAACCGGAAACGCCCGTAATCGCCACGAGCAGGCCGAGGGGAATATCGATGTCAACGTTCTTCAAATTATTCGCCCGCACTCCGCGAATCTTGATCTGCTGCGCCCCCGGCTTGCGCCTCGTAACCGGCGACTGAATCCGCAAATCCTCCGAAAGATATCGCCCCGTCAGCGAAACATGATTGTGCAGAATCTCGTCGTAAGTCCCCTCGGCAACAAGCTTCCCGCCATTCTCGCCCGCCCCCGGCCCCAGATCGAGAATACGATCGGCCGCCCGCATAATGTCCGGATCGTGCTCCACCACTAGAATCGTGTTCCCCAGATCGCGCAAGTCGTGAAGAATCTTGATCAGCCGGTGCGTGTCTCGCGGATGCAGCCCAATCGACGGTTCATCCAGCACATAAAGCGTGCCCACCAGCCGCGATCCCAGAGAAGTCGCCAGCTGAATCCGCTGCGCCTCGCCGCCGGAGAGCGTGGAAGACAGCCTGTTCAATGTGAGATATTCCAGCCCCACATCGTTCAGAAATCGCAGCCGCTCCCGAATCTCCTGCAATACTTTGTCGGCAATCTCCGCTTCTTCGGCTCGCAGCTCAACCTGCTCAAAAAATCGCAGCGCCTCTTCCACCGTCAGCGCACAAATCTCACAAATATTGCGCGAGTTGATCTTGACCTGCCGGGCTTCGACGCGCAACCGCGTCCCATTGCAAGCCGAGCACACCGAATACCCCCGATAGCGGCTCAGAAACACGCGCACATGCAGCTTGTACTTTTTCCGCTCCAGATAATTAAAAAATCCCCGCACCCCCAGAAACTTGCCATCGCCATTCAGCACCAACTCTCGTTGCTCGTCCTCCAGATCGGCCCAGGGCACGTCGAGGGGAATCCCCGCCTGCTTGGCATACCGCTTCAGATCAGTAAACAGCGGACGATACTTCGGCTTGGTCCAGGGCTCGATTGCCCCATCCGCCAGCGTCTTCAACTTGTCAGGAATGACCAGATCAAGATCGAAGTCGATCGTATTCCCAAACCCCTGGCACCGCGGGCAAGCTCCATAAGGATTGTTAAAAGAAAATAGCCGCGGCTCCGGCTCCTCATACCGCAAACTGCAGTGCTTGCACTCAAACCTCTGCGCAAAGCGCAGTGTCCTTGTGGTACGGGGATCGCCTGACTCACCCGGAATCTCGAAAATCACTTCCCCCGATTCCCGATAAGCCGTCTCAATCGCATCCACAGCCCGCGTTCGAGCCTCCGCGGAAACGACTAGCCTATCGACCAGCACAAACACCGGCAGCCCGAAATTAATATCGAGCAACGACTCCGGCGTAGAAAACTCAAAAACCTCCCCACCCTGATAAAGCCGGTTGAACCCCGACTTCCTCAACTCAAACAACCGAGTGCGCAAAGCCTCACTCAACCCGGGTGCCCCATTTCTCGCGTCTTTTGCGAGAAGTGGGGATTTTTTCTTCCCCTTGGTCGAAGTCGAAGGCTTGTCACTCTCGGCGGGAACCACCCCTGCTCTCTGCAAAGGAAACAACACCTGCAACCGCGTCTCCGGGTCGAGCGCTAGAATGACATCTGCGACCTCATCCACCGTATCCTTCTTCACCTCGCGCCCGCAGTTCGCGCAATAAGTCCTCCCCACCCGCGCAAACAGCAGCCGCAAATAATCGTAAATCTCGGTCGCCGTCGCCACGGTCGACCGCGGATTCCGCGTCGTATTCTTCTGCTTGATGGCCACTGCCGGCGCGATCCCATCAATCGTGTCCACGTCCGGCTTCTCAATCCGCTCCAGAAACTGCCGCGCATACGCCGACAACGACTCCACATACCGCCGCTGCCCCTCGGCATAAATCGTGTCGAACGCGAGCGAGGATTTCCCCGACCCGGAGACCCCGGTCACCACCGTCAATGAATTGTGGGGAACCTCAAAATCAATATTCTTGAGGTTATGGACGCGGGCCCCGCGCACAACAATGCTGTCCGTAGGAGTCAAGTCAGAAGACATCGGGTCAAGACTCGGCAAGCCGCGTGAACCCGAGCGCACACACTCAGCCCCCTCCGCGAGCCCAACCGAATCTTTCTATTATAAGGGATGACCACTTCGTAGAGACGTAGCCTGCTACGTCCCCTGCCAGCAGTATTCCCAACGATGGTGAGAAAGACGTCGCAACCAACGCCTCTACGAGCAGATGTTTATCGACGGTCGGCTTCGTTCTCCCGATCCCGCCTCTTCCCATACCGAATCGCGTATCCAAAGCCAAACAGCATAATCCCCACCGGTGGAGCCAGCATCACAAAAATCCCCCGGTTGATCGCCCGCTGACCTTCCTTCGGCGTAGCCTTGGCATTCGCGCTGCACATGGCGCATCCCTGGGCGAATGCCGGAGCAGCCCAAAACGCCAGCGCCAGAAAAAAAAGTCCGACTCGAATTTTCGCGCTCAATCGCACTCTAGTGCACTCCTAGTCTCAGAATCCGGTCCGCATCCGGAAAGAAAAAGAAATACATGATGACGAAGCACCCCGTCACCGAGATCACCAGCAACCAGCGCATGATCGCCTTCTCAAACTTCAAGTGCATGAAGTACCCGATGATCAGCGCCGACTTAATGATCGACAAAATCAGCAGCACCTCCAGCATCCGCACCGGTGCGAAGACCTGCTTGTATCCCAGCACCACTTCCACAGCGGTCAGGACCAGCAGCGCTCCCCACACCCAGAAATACTGTCCCTTGCTATCGTCATGCGTCGCGGCATCGCTCATCGTCAAGGCCCTCGCTGAAATGTGTTAGCTGATCTTGGTCGACATCAAATACACCAGCGGGAAAATAAACATCCACACTAGATCGACAAAATGCCAGTACAATCCGCAAATCTCCACATCCTGCGCGTCATAAACTTTCGGCTTAAGAACCAGAATGATCGTCGCCACCACCAGCGCAATCCCGAGCGCGTGCACCGGATAGTGAAACACGTTTCCCGAGGGAATCAGCAGCGCCGCCGCAATCCAGATCACCGCCAGCACCGGCAGAAACCACTTTCGAAACGCCACCACTCCCAGATAGATCACGCCAATCGTCACGTGCAACATGTGCATGGCAGTCAACCCAAAGAACGCCTGCGAAAATTGCGGCACGTTCTTCGAGATGTCCGCCAATTCACCGGTAGCTGCGCTCGCGGGCTGGGTCACGCCCAGGACCGTCAAAAAGCCTGGGATAGACAGTCCCTCACCAATCAGCTTGCTCCACTCCATGCCGTGCAGCACGATAAACGCCGTGCCAAACACCATCGTGGCAAGAAGCCAATTGCGCATCCAGACCCGGTCGTTGCGTTGCGCCGCGAACACCGCCATCACCATCGTCAGCGAACTGGAGAGCAGGCACGCCGTCATAATCGTGGCATTGATAATGCTCGCCACGTGAAATGGAGTCGGCCACGGAGTGGTGTAAATCCGGTTGTAGCTGAAGGCAAACAGCAGCGCTCCGAACGTCAGCGAGTCCGAGGCCAGGAACAGCCACATCCCCACCTTCTTCGAATAAGCTCCAAACAGCGGCGCCTCATAAGCTCCCGGCAGCCCATGTTGGACAGCAGCGGCGTCAGACATTCCGAATGATCCCCTTTCACTTATCATCCTGAGGCGGGCGTCCTTTGCCCGCCGAAGGACCTATGCAACCTCTGTGCAGCTTCTACCGCGCGAATCCCAACAACGCAAAAACATAAATCCACAACACGGCCATGAAATGCCAATACCATGCCGTGATGTCGACCACGATCCTTCGCGCCTCAACCGGCTTGTTCAGCAGGGAAGCGCTCGCCGCCCAAAGCAGCGCAATGATTCCTCCCGTAAGGTGCACCGCATGGGTGATCGTCAACAAAAACACAAACGAACTGCTGGGATTCGTGCTCACATAAAATCCCCGAGCATGCAACTCACCCCACGCCAACCATTGCCCCGAGAGAAACCCAATCCCCAGAAGTACAGTAATTCCCAGCCAGGGAAACGACTTCTCGCTGCCCAGCGACACTCCCGGAATCCCTGCTACCGGAGCCAGCGCCGCCCGTCGTGCCGCATCCCTCCGCGCAA
>Ga0206906_1111_pt1 | contig 13732 bp, 12 predicted proteins | sample Alteio_BWOrgHeat_79_FD_152935 | JGI IMG/M metagenome (GOLD analysis project Ga0206906, IMG submission 152935) | Enriched cells from forest soil in Barre Woods Harvard Forest LTER site, Petersham, Massachusetts, United States -... | ecosystem: Environmental > Terrestrial > Soil > Temperate forest >...
TTCGTCTGGTTAAACAGAGCGGTGCGACCTTTGAAAACCGGGCTCACTTCTTCGCGATCAGTGCCGGCCTGATGCGACAGATCCTGGTGGAATACGCTCGCAGCCGGGCAACTGCCAAGCGCGACGGAGGAAAGCGGCTGGATATCGAAGCCGCCGTTCTTCAGGCCAAGTCTCCCAGTGTCGACGTCGTGGCGCTCGACGATGCCCTGAAGGAACTGGCAAAGCTCGACCCACAGCAGTCGAAGGTCATAGAGATGCGCTTTTTCGGCGGGCTTTCGATTGAGGAGACGGCGCGCGTTCTGGAGATTTCACCGGCGACGGTCAAACGGGATTGGGTGATGGCCAGAGTATGGCTGCACCACCAGATGAGCCGGACCGGCAGCACATGACAGCCGAAGAGTGGCAGGAGATCAAGGCACAGCTGCACCAGATTCTGATGCTCGAGCCCGAGCTACGTGCCGGACAGCTGGAGGACCTCGTGCAGCGTTATCCGACGCTGCGCGGAGAACTCGAAGGGTTGGCCGCATCGTATGGCGAGATCAAACAAGATTTTCTGGAGCCTGCGAGCGCGTGGTGGTCCAGCCAGTTGGAACAGGAGCCGACGCTGCCCTCGCTGATCGGCGCCAGAATGGGACCCTACGAAATCATCGGTCAGATCGGGGCCGGCGGTATGGGCGAGGTGTTCCGCGCCAGGCGAGCCGATCGGGCATACGAGAAAGAGGTGGCCATTAAGCTGGTGCGCGCGGGCCACGATTCGACGTTCATTCTCAGCCGTTTCAGGCAGGAACGCCAGATACTCGCCGGTCTCGACCACCTCAATATTGCCCGGCTGCTCGATGGAGGAACTTCGGAACAGGGCTTGCCTTATTTCGTCATGGAGCTCATCGATGGTTCCCGAATCACCGATTACTGCAAAGAGTACGCGCTGAACATCGACGAAGGCTTAAAGCTGTTTGTCCAGGTGTGCCGAGCAGTTGAGTATGCACATCGGCACGGGATCATCCATCGCGATATCAAACCGGGCAATATCCTCGTGACTGCCGAAGGCATTCCGAAGCTGCTCGATTTCGGTATTGCGAAGCTGCTCAACCCCTCCTCGAATGCTTCGTATTCCGCTACCACGATGAGCATGTTCCGCCCGCTGACACCGGCATATGCAAGTCCGGAACAGATCAGCGGGGGACCGATCACAAAGAGCACGGATATCTACTCGCTTGGCGTCGTCCTCTACGAACTGTTGTGTGGCCAAGGCCCGTATGCGACAACCGACGGAAGCCCGGACGATGTCGCCCGGGCAGTGCGGGAGACTGATCCCCCGCCACCCAGCGAGGCGAGGCCCACCGGTGCCGCGGCGGCGGAGGGCGAGCGGGCGGAACCGCAGCGTGCCAGGCGGGAGCGCCTGAAACGACTACGTGGCGATCTGGACACCATCGTGATGACGGCGCTGCGCAAGGAGCCGGAGCGGCGCTATGCATCGGCGGAAGCCTTCACGCAAGACATCGAGCTCCACCTGGCAGGCAGGCCAATCTGCGCGCGCAAGGATTCGTTGGTATATCGCGCCGCGAAATTAGGGCGACGAAACTCCCGGCTTGTTCTAGCAGTCTTGGTGCTGCTGCTCGCCATCGCGTCGAGCATCGCCGCCGTCATTTGGCAGACGCGCCACGCGCGGCCGACAGTCCCTGCGGACAATTCCGTGCGAGTTCGCCCTTCGACTGCCGTACTTGGTTTCAGAAATGTGAGTGGGAAGAGCGAATATCCGTGGGTTTCCCCGGCCTTATCCGACGTCCTGAATCGAACCTTGGCGGCCGGCGGGCAATTCCGTAGTGTCAACCAGGAATTGGTGGCAAAGAGCAAAGTTGACCTGGGTATTCCGGACGCGGAAGTGCTCGACCGCGCGCAGCTGAGCCGCATGCGTCGCGCGCTCGATTCGGACTACGTCATTCTTGGTTCGTACTCCGTTGGGAACGGCGAGATTCGCCTGGACATACGTGCGCAGGATGCTCGCACCGGGGAAACCATCGCTTCGGTCTCGGACAACGGGCTGAGTTCTGCGCTCGTCGAACTGGCGCTCCGCACCGGAGCTAGTCTCCGGCAGAGGCTTGGAATCGCTGAGCTGACCTCGGCCGAGCGAAAGTCGCTTACAGCATCATTTCCAGCTGCACCCGAAGCGATGGGCGATTACTCGGAGGGGCAGGAGAGGCTGAACCTCCTGGATGCGGAGGGAGCAAAGGAAGCGCTAGTGAAAGCGACGGAGAGAGAGCCCGAACATGCCTTGTCACACTACGAATTGAGTGTGGCGTGGTCAATGTTAGGATACGAATCTCGCGCGATGAATGAGGCCAAACGGGCCACTGAGTTAAGCGGAGCATTGTCGCGGCCCGATCAGCTTTCGATCGAGGCACGGTACCGCGAGACGATTCACCAGAAGGCCAGGTCGGTGGAAATCTACAAGACACTCTTCCAGTTGTTCCCCGATGACATCGAATATGGATTGCGTTTAGCCGAATTGCAGACCGACACTGGGAAGGGTGCTGATGCGCTTGAGACTGTGAGGGCTTTGCACAAGCTTCCGGATCCAATGGGCAAAGACCCGCGTATTGATCTGGCCGAGGCCAATGCCGCCAGTTCCCTGGGGGACTATCACTTGGGGATGAAGGCAGCTGCGCACGCGGTTCAACAAGCAGAGGCAGACGGAACACGCTCAATCGTGGCCCAGGCTTATCTTCGGCAAGGCGTTGCCTTCCATCACATCAAGGATTTCGAACGAGCGAAAGAAAGTTTTCAGTCAGCCATTGCGCTATACCACACCCTCGGAAATCAACGCGGAGCCGCCTCGGCGTGGAATGGGCTCGGAAACGTCTTTCAACGCGAAGGGGATCTTGCCGGTTCGAGGCATGCGTATGAGCGGGCTCTCGAGGAGTTGCGACAAGTGGGCGACAAAAGCGAAATGGCGGGAGTAATGGGCAACCTCGCGAACGTCGTGGGTGACGCGGGCGATCTAGACCTTTCATTGAAGCTGTACGACCAGGAGCTCAGCATTGCGCGCGAGATCGATGATCGGCACCTGATCGCCGAGACGCTTAACAACATCGGGGTGATCGAAGTTTTGCAAGGTCGGCTGACACATGGCGCCAATCATTTTCAGGAGTCGATCGAAATTCTGCGCGACTTAGGGGACATAGACTATGTTGCGCAAGCGTTGGACAGCCTCGGCGGCGCCCAGCTGCTGCGCGGAGATGTTACCGAAGCCATCAATAGCTTCAATGAAGAGTTAGCCAATTTCCAAAAAGCCGGAGACGATCAGGCCGTTGCCTATGCATCGGGAAACCTCGGCCAGGCGCTCGCGATGAGCGGCGATCTCAAAGGAGCGGAAGAGAATCTGAATCATGCTCTGGCAATGACTCGCAAGTCCGGCGAGAAACACTATATCGCCGAGAACCTGACAGCACTCGGCCAGGTGCACTATTACGAGGCCAGAGACCAGGAGTCGCGGAAGGAATATGAGGAGGCGATCTCGATCCATGACGAAATGGGCGAAGCTTATACACAGGAAGAAACGCGACTGGGCCTGGCCGCACTCGATTTAGAAGAAGGACGTTATGACGAAGCAGCCTCTCTCACGCGCAAGGCGCTCAGCGAAGCGGAGAAGGAGCGCATGCGCGACATGCAATTGATGGCTCACACCATGCTCGCAAGGATTCTTGCCGAACAACATCAGCCCGGCCTAGCGCGCAGTCAGCTAGCAACTGCTGAGCGCATCGCCGGCGGCAGCGAGAACCTAGCCGCCCGATTCATGTTGGCGATAGCCAAGGCCGAGGTAGCACAACCGACGGTCAGTACGCGGCTCAGACGCGAACTTCAGGCTGTGGTGACCGAGGCTCATGAGCGCTCGTTGATTCCTGCTGAATATGCGGCAAACTTCCAATTGGGACTGGATGAAGCCTCCTCATCAACGAGCCACAACTGCTCGCGGCTCAATGCCCTTCGCAACGAGACCTCGGCCCACGGCTTCCGGCGGATTGCCGAGGCTGCCTCCTCCATATGCCATTGAGTGGAGAACTGAAGTCATCACCGACCACAGCGTTGGTCGCTCATTGAGATTCAAGCCGGAAACCGGGAAGTGGGGCATAGGGAGATAGTGCACGCTCCGTCGTAGAAGATTCGTCATGTGGCTCTCACGTGTTCAGCAGGTGCAAAGGATTCTCGTGGCAGCTCGGGTTGTCATCTGTCGCGAACAGGGAGATAACTGATTTCATGACAGCGTCGGCTCCCTCAGCCCGACTACACTGGCTGCTGCTAGACGACCGTGAAGCTCGGGAGAAGGAGCCGAGCATGATGATTATAGGCTGTGACTTTCATCCAAGTTTTCAGCAGATTGCGTACGTAGAGCAAGAAACGGGGGAGTACGAGGAGCGCCGTTTGAGCCATCGCGGAGAAGCGGAAGCATTTTACCGGTCATTGGCAGGCAAGGCGGTGCGCATCGGAGTGGAAGCAACGGGGAATGACCGTTGGTTTCACAAACTGATGAGTGAACTTGGTCATGAACTTCTAGTGGGGGACGCCAGCGCGATTCATGCTTCGGCACCGCGCGAGCAGCGGACAGACAAACGGGATGCGAGGCACATTTTGAGATTGCTGATGGAGAATCGGTTTCCCGCCATCTGGCAGCCATCGGTGGCCAACCAGGAACAGCGGCAGTTGCTGTTGCATCGCTGTCGGCTGGTGCGCATGCGGACGCGGATCAAAAATCAGTTGGATTCGATCGCCAAGAACGAGGGGCTGACCGGTTCGCGGGTCTGGAAGGCGAAGCGTCGCCAGCAGATCGAGGCGTTGCCGCTGTCGGGCTGGTATGCCGAGCGGCGTAAAGATCTACTCGCGTTGCTGGATGAGATCGACAAGCTAATCGAGCCTCTGGACGAGGCGGTGCGGGCGGCAGCTGAGCAAAATGCCGAAGCGCAGCTGTTGATGACCCATCCTGGCGTAGGTCCGGTAGTATCGCTATCCTACGTGCTGATCCTGGGAGATTGGAGGCGATTCCCGCGCGGCAAGCAAGTGGGCAGCTATCTGGGGCTGATTCCGGCCGAGGCGTCCAGCGGCAAGCATCAGCAGCAGATGGGACACATCACCAAGCAGGGCAATACGCTACTGCGTTGGCTGCTGGTGGAAGCTGCAACCAAGGCACAGAGCAAGGATCCGAGTTGGCACCGGCAGTATGTGCGTCTGTCGATGAACAAGCATCACGGCGTGGCCAAAGTGGCTATCGCCCACAAACTGGCGGTTCGTTTGTATTGGATGTTGCGCTCCGGGCAGAACTACAGGCAGATCGTGGAGCGCGGTTCGCATGCGGGGCAGTCCGATTTGGCCGGTGGCTGCGGTTTGAGGCCGATTAACTGATTGGACGCCCCGCCTCTCTCGCCAGGCGAGAGAGTTTGAACAAGTAATCATGGTGCTTTACCGGGCCGAATACATGGCTGGTGGAACCAACAAGGTTGCCATCGAGAGTGATTGAATGCAAAGTGCGGGCTTGGGTCGTTTAGCAGCGCAAGACGTTTTTCCAATTAGGGGTCGAATCTCAGAAAGAACCTGACATTCGACCCCCAATCCAATTGTGGAAGTGGGGAGGCCGGTGTCAAGGGTCGAGATAAACGCAAAGAACGCGCCCTTGACACCGCCCTCCCCACACCGACGCCTCTCTACGCAATTTTTACGGCCAAGGGCCGTAAAAATCGCCTTGACAAAGCCGACGAAGTCATACACGGCCAATATCCTGGATCATGCCCTACGACCTGTAGGTAAGAAGTTATATTTTCTTTCAGTTGGATTTTTCTTCAGGAGGCGGGGCTCCGCTTCCGGCAGTGATCTTGGCGGGTCGAAGCCAGAGGCGGAACCCCGGTGAGGTACGATCCTCTTTGTCTCAGTTTCCGCCGGGCCGGACAAGATTGCAACCGACTGGGCAGACGACTGCGACAAGATTATCTTACGCCGGTGCCCGGTTTGTGATCGGGATTCGATCATTGGTCATGGCCGTCGCCGCAAGCAGGCTCACGATGAGCATCACGACTGGATCTGGATCCATCGCGGCCGCTGCGCTGGTTGCGGAAAGACTTTCACCTTTCTCCCGCTGCTCTCTCTTCCTTACACGCATTACAGCCTTGTAGCTCGCAGCCAGGCGTTGCTGCTGCGCTTTGTAGAGCACTGCTGCTGGGATAAGGCGTTGCCGAAGCTCAAGGACCCTGATCGATTAGCCGATCCATCCACTATCCGCCGCTGGTCGAGCGGTCTGGACACTTCTCAGCCTGCTCTTTCCTTTCTCCGCCAGACCGTTACGCGCGCAACTCATTGGCTGGATCGCGGTCGTCAGGGTCTTGACGAAGGGGTACCACCGGCATGGCTAACTCCGGCCCTGGAGATCCTCTGGCCTTTGCGTCTCTAAGAAAAACACCTTCACCCACCATCCTTGCCTTGGATCGTTGGCGTCCTGCTCCTACGCTGGGCTCCGGAGGCGAAAAAAGCGTTGTGGGCGAAGACGTCGAGACACTCAAGCGGCGACTGCCGCTGCTGGACTATCTGCGGCAGCACAACTGGACCGGTCATCCTGCGAGTCGATCCGAGTTCGTCGGACTCTGTCCGTTGCACGAGGAGACCCGGGCCTCGTTCTATGTCAACACGCGCAAAAATGTTTTCTACTGCCACGGCTGCGGGCAGGGCGGAGACCTGATTCGCTTTATTCAGTTGTCCCGCCATCTGTCCTTCCGCCAGAGCCTCGCCCGCCTCGATTTGCAGACCAGTCCTACAGTCGATTCGGCTGCGGTGCTGGAACAGGCTGCTGCTTTCTATCAACGGCAACTCGATCACTACCCCGAAGCGATGCGCTATCTCAACCGCCGCGGAGTACAAGATCCCGCCCTGATCAGGGAACTCGAGATCGGGTTATGCCCCCGGCGGAAGTCTGCGCCGTCATCTTACGGCACAGGGTTATTCCTTCGATCTGCTACGGCAAGCCGGGTGGCCTTCTGCCTGTTGCGGCCGGCAAAGTCGCCTTCGCGTCGGCGGCCAGCACCGCGGCCAACAAAGGCCTCAACGAACTCCTTGCCGCAGAGGAGGAGATCGAAGCAGTTCACATTCTCCGCATGGATGTCTTCAGCCTGATGAACGCGGTCCAAACAGACCCGACGCACTTTGGGTTCATCGACATCACGGATCCCTGCCTTACGACCGTCCTGTGCAGCGATCCCGACCACACATTCTTCTGGGACACGTTCCATCCCACCTTGTTTGGTCACGCCTTTTTCGCGGTCACGCTCGAAAATGCACTGGCAAACCAACACGACTAGCCTGTCGCCCATTTTGGCCGACCGATGCGCAAGAAAGACGACGTTCGATCCGCTTTGGGGGCTCGCGGACCCCAATTCAGGGGAATGGTTTCCCCAGGAGGCCCTGGGACTGGCCGGACATGCAAATCATGGGTCTGTCGCGTCCGGCTTACCGCAACCCCATTCTCGGGTCATTGGCGCATTGACCCATGGCCGGAATGGGATTGACCTAGTCTATAGACTAGTTGTCACCTAACTTATGCACGATTTCTCAGGATACGCAGTCCACAGGCGCCTGATCTGGTAGTTGCGCGTCACCAGAATGGTTAGCTCCGAAATCCGGCGCGTTCATAGAAAGCCCGTCCCACAAGGGTTTGCGCGAACTTATCTCTGAGCCCAATGAAAATCGCATTTTTCCTCTGTAACTCTGGATGGATCGGTGCTATGCATAAAATTCTATGCACATGCCGGCCTGTGTTTTCAACGAGTTGCGGACGGCCTGCCATCGAGCGGTCAACAGAATACAGAGATTACTCGGAGCGAGATCTGCGTAACTCAGGTGTCATTTGCGGACGGCAAGTAGTTTGAAAAACAACGGATTACTCCCAATATAGTCGGTGTTTACGGATGAGTTCGTGTCACTTGGCCGAATAACCGGCTACCGAGAGAAGTGAATTCAAAAGAAATCATTTGGACGCGAAGGCGACTTTTCGGCCAAGCGGAAAGTCAGCCACTGGAAATCAGTTAACACTATAAGCTCTTTCACAGCGCCAGCGACATCCTCAATCGGGACATTGGGATCGACCCGATGTTGATAGAAGAGATCGATGTGGTCTGTCCGGAGACGCTTGAGACATCCATCCACCATCCACTTGATGTGTTCGGGCCGGCTGTCCAAGCCGCTCTTCTCCGTGAGATTGAAGCCAAATTTTGTCGCAATCTTCACTTCGTTGCGAAAAGGTTCAACCGCACCGCCAACAATGGTCTCGCTCGTGTAGGGTCCATAAACTTCCGCTGTATCGAAGAATGTCACGCCGTTCCTGTGCGCCTCACGGATGACCTTGATGGCGTCGTCGATGGGCGCCGCCGGACCATAATTGGTGGCCAGGTTCATGCACCCGAATCCGAGTTCCGATACTTCCAGTGCTCCCAGCTTTCTCGTTTCCATGTCTTCTCCTTGAATCGTGACGCGTCATTCGCTTTCAGTTCCGACACTAAGCCGGAGATGCGGCACGACGGTAGCAATCGGATGATTGTCGTATCCGGAATGGGCCGAACACTCCTTGTTCAGCATAATGACCTCGGGAAGCGGTACATTCATTCTCAATCCTCGCATTTCAACCTTAGTTCCGTGGGAGTCGGCCCTAGCTAGGCCGTATCGACATATAGACTTTGCTGCGAGTGTTTGTTTTGTTGTTCTTCAGCATGAGCTTTGGTCGATGGGAGTTGAGCGACTGCTCTTGTACTGCCGTGGCGCTCCGGAAGATCATGCCAGTGCGCTCCTGGATACACCTTCAACTGTCTATCGATACCGTTTAGTGAATATTGAAATCGTGAACGATCAGGCGCGTGTCCACCATGACGTGGGGCGTGATGGCGTGGAAGGCCCACATATGGACCCAGGCATTTCCTGTTCGGAATGTGAGGAATGACTTCATAACACCTGCAGGAAAGAAAGTGAGTAAAACGAAGATGACAGAGACTGCCGCGTGGTAAAGCGAGTCATAGCGTGTCCATGATTCGAAGACGTGCATGAGCGGGTAGCTGACGGCGCCTGCCAGAAAGGCGACTAGCGGAGAGAACAACCGGGCATAGCGTGGCAGCAGAATCGCATAGATGAAGATCATGATGGGGAGATCTGTCCCGCACAGATGCAGCACGAGGGAGAGCGCTCCGCCGACAAGCTGCTGATGCGGCGTGAGCTGAAAGATGTTTGGGCCGGCAAGCTCGTAAGCGCAGCCGATGAGCATGACAACGGCGATGATGAGCGCGTCGTTCTTCCAGTTTGCGGACCGCAGATTGAGCGCGTGGCTCGAGTAGCCACGCCAGCGAAAGATGAGATACGGAAGAAGCGCGACGAAGATACCGTTGTACGCGGCCCAGGTGTAGACCGCGGCCGGTGACTGGACGTGCGTCGCGCCGAAGAGGCAGCCGTTGAGATGCAGCGCGATCCCTTCGCCGAAATAGTGCTGTCCAATGATGCGGCCCGCGAACAGGACGACGGCGCCGTAAATCCACATGGCCAGCGTTTCGCGCAACGCGATGCCCCGCTCCGGAGCGCGTTCGGCGAGGTTGGGAAGTGGACGATGACGCGACAGAAAGCAGACGATGCCGATGAGCAGTATGATCGAAAAGAGACCGATGGAGTTGTTGAGCACATCGGTTATGGGCGGTGTAGCGGCGAGTTCGGGCCGATCGAGCGGCACACCGTTCCGGCAGAGCAGGATGGCTGCCGCACTGAGCAGGAACCAGATCACAAGAGCGATCCAGAGGCTCGGCTGACGGACAAGATACTTGATACGTGACGCTGGGAGATTGGTCATTCGATCGTACCTTTCTCAGAACATGAGCGCCTGCTTGAGGACGCATCTAAACATCAAACGCCTCCTTTCAAGGGATTGCTCCTGGATACGTCTTCAACTATATGTCGATACCGCCTAGTAATTTCAATTAGCGCAGAACGTAAGAGTTGGCTGTGATGCAACCAAGACGATAAAGGGAGCGACATCTCCGTGATGCTTGCGATCTGTTACTCGATCCGCAATGTTCCCTCAATTACTCTGACGCCGCGACCAGCCAGCCGCACAGTCTTACCGTGAACCTCGACGCGCAACAGGCTTGGGCGCTTCATCTCATATCCCTGTTCGATCGTGATGGTCGACCGGTCCTTGACGATTCCGTGACTGACTAACTGGCAAGCCAGTGGGCCAGCAGCAGTTCCCGTAGCTGAGTCCTCCACAATCCCCATGGTCGGATTGAAAAATCTTGCGTAAGCAGCCGATGACGGCAACACCGCATCCAGACAGTACAGGTAACAACCTTCCCCATCTACTGCATTGAGAATCTTCGCCAGCCGCTGAGCATCGGGGTGAGCACGGGCAATGGCTGCCCGATTTCGGACAGGCACCAAGAGGTGTCCGGCGCCAGTCGAAACCACTTGCGCCGGTAAAGAAAGTGAGAGGTCATCTATCTCCAGTCCTAAGGCATTCGCCAACCCCCGAACGTCCTCACAGATGTTACCGAACTGAGGCGGTGACTGTGTCAATACAACGGACATTAGCTGCTGTCCTTCAGAGCGGACCTCAACCGGCAGAAGATTATCCCCAATCTCCTGAATGAAGTGATTGCTTCCATCAGTCAGTTTCAGCTCTTTTGATTCAGCCAACCACCACCATGCTCCAAGCGAGTTGTGCCCTGCGCCGAAAACTTCATGTCCCGGAGCAGTGAAAGGACGTAGACGCCAATGTGCAGATTTATCTCTCGAAGGCAGGATAAACGTTGTCTCCGTTTGGTTGAGTTCACCGGCAATCCGCTGCATCATGCACCTCGGCGTGTGGAACCACAGCAGTGGGTTGCCAGTCAGCGGCCGTTCCGCGAAAACATCAACAAAACAAAATGGGATTTGCATTAGGTCCTTTCTCGTCTTGGAAGCTGGTTGATCTTTCGAATACGCGCCCATTTCAGTGCTCTGCACCACGCTCCTAGATTGGCCAAAACCGCTTGATGCCGCCACAACGCTTCCCGAACTCAATAAAAACTCTCGACGATCCATCTTTCACCCCAACTTACCTATTGAAAAGCGCCCTTACAAGGTGCATGGGTCCTTTGACGTTCTGCGGAATATGGTCAGACGATGCGTCGAAGAAAACTGCTTTCGGGCCGTCGATGTTGAAACCACAAGTCAAGCTTTATGGGCTTCCATTCACGGGATCACATCCTTGCTGATTCAGCGACCGGCGATTCCTTGGACATCAAAGAAAAAACTGATCGCACAGGTGATCCATACCGCTACCGATAGTCTGACGGCGGCGCCGAATTTGACAGAACAGTCGGATAGGCGTCATGCAAAGACCGTTGCCCGATGAACGACTCCAACAGAAGGCCTTGACGCAGCGAAGAGATCGGCCCGCTGGTTCTAGCTCGTGGCTTTGGCTGGGAATAGCGGCTGTACTGCTCCTGGTCTCGAATGGAGCAACTACCATACCCCTCGCCGCCTGGCTGGCACCGGTATGTATGCTCCGCTTTGTCCGAGGGCATAGCCTCAAAGTTGGGCTGCCGCTCGCTTACCTACTGCAAGTGGGCGCGTTTACCTTGCAGTTTCGAGGAATGGTACTCATCCCAGGAATTGGGTACTACATATTTCTCATTGTTTGGGGTATCCCGCACAGCATCTTTGGTTTTTCCAACCGCATGGGTCGTCACCGAATATGTAGCGTCACATGGGCTATATGGAAGCTGGGGATCGGCCGCCTATTCACAGTATGGGAATCTCCCGTTGCTCCAGATTCTCTCTGTCACTGGCTTATGGGGGATCACATTCCTGATTGGCTGGTTCGCAGCCGTATGCAACTGGCTTTGGGAAGATGCACTCGAGTCAGAGCATGCGCGTCAAGACGTTTGCCTCTGCTTCGGAACGATTGCGATGGTGATGCTGCTGGGAGGTGCCAGGTTGGCGTTCTTTCCGCCATCGTCACCGACGGTGCGGGTGGCTTCGATCTCTGCGAGACAGGTAACGCCCCTTCTGAGTGCTGAACTCATAAGCCGGATCTGGCAACGCAACGCTACAAGTGCCGAGAGGGATGATTTCCGCGTTTGGGCGGCAGCCACAGATAATGATCTGCTTGCGAGAGCTGAAAAGGAGATGCAAGCGGGCGCCAGAATCGTATTCTTGGCAGAGATTAACGCAGAAGTATTGAAAGAAGACGAAGCGGAATTTGTGGCACGCGGCGGAGACTTAGCGGCGAAGTACCACGCATATCTCGGAATGGCATTGGCCGTCCACAACGAAGGAAGGACACCCTCAGTCGAGAACAAACTGATTCTGATAAAGCCCGATGGGCACGTCGCCTGGGAGTACAACAAAGTCCGACCGGTACCAGGGGATCTTCAGATACTCGGAGATGGCAGGCTGCGAGTGTTGGACACGCCATATGGGCGGGTCACCTCGATTATTTGCTTCGACGGAGACTTCTCACAGCTGCTGGCACAGGCGGGAACCCTAAAAGCGGACGTGTTGCTCGATCCTTCGAATGACTGGTGCGCGATTGATCCTTGGCACGCACAAATGGCCAGCTTCCGCGCCATCGAACAAGGCGTGAATCTGATTCGCCAGACAAGCAATGGACTCTCCGCAGCATTTGACTACCAGGGTCGTCGCTTAGCGGCAATGGATCATTTCCAGACAGCGGACTATGCGATGGTCTCGCAGGTTCCAACGAGAGGTGTACAGACGGTCTATTCGCTGCTTGGCGACTGGTTTGCGTGGGCATGCCTGGCTGCCCTAGCTGTATTGACGGTTCTATCCTTGCGCAAACGCACCGTTGGATTTATTCGTGCTCAATCGCAGGACCTGCGCAGGCATAAACCATAGCGCTTCGACGTCGAACTCTCCAGTCTCGACATCGCGGGAGAAAACTTTGTAGAAGCGAATATCCGGCTTTGTATAAATGATTGTCGTATCCGGAATGGGCCGAACACTCCGTGTTCAGCGTAATGACCTCGGGAAGCGGTACATCCATTCAATCTTCGCATTTCAACTTTAGTTCCGTCGGAGTCGACCCTAGTAATTTTAAGTTAGCGCAGAACGTAAGAGCTGGCTGAGATGCAACTAAGACGATCATTCCACAGGTTCTCCTGTCGGGCAGGTTCCTGGCGGTGATGGACTTCAATCTAGATAGTCTTTTAGATTTCGCGTGATCATCGCCCACCCTGTGCGGCTTGCATTTAAGAACGGTGGGGGCACAGGTCCATCGACATATGAATTCACGGTCAGTTTGGTTTGCGATTTTGCCTCCGGAATGAGGGCAGGCTCAATCAAGTATTCCACCTCGCAGTTGGGTATTACTAAATCAGGTGGCGTCTTGATCCGCCAGGTAACCCGCAGCCTATATGGCGGCTCCTTCGCCAAAACGGTACCATCCACCTCCCAGCCGTCATCTCGCTCAAGGCGATAGGTTTCCCCCACGTCGCCGACCGTTACTCGGGAGCGCATGAAATACAGTTCGGTATCCGCGGCTTCCGTTAGCGCAGCCCAGACCCGCTCGACGGATGCATTTACAAAGACTTCAGCCACATTGTTCAGTTGCCATTCCTGCATCCGAAGCGCTCCTCTCCGATCTCTGGCGCCGCTTGCAGAAGGCGATCGTGGTCCCCACCGTAGTGGCTGACATGAAGGTGTGTGAGCGCATCCCGCCAGCGCA
>Ga0206906_1113_pt1 | contig 13703 bp, 11 predicted proteins | sample Alteio_BWOrgHeat_79_FD_152935 | JGI IMG/M metagenome (GOLD analysis project Ga0206906, IMG submission 152935) | Enriched cells from forest soil in Barre Woods Harvard Forest LTER site, Petersham, Massachusetts, United States -... | ecosystem: Environmental > Terrestrial > Soil > Temperate forest >...
CGTTCGTGCCGAGAGTGGACCTCGTATTCCTCCGAAACGTTATGATCTACTTTGACGTGGAGACGAAGCGATCCATCCTCGGGCGCGTCGCCCGTCTTTTACGGCCGGGCGGCTACCTCTTACTCGGCGGGGCCGAAACGACTTTGAATCTCGACGATCGAATCGCAAACATACCCGGCGGATTTTACCGACAGGACGCATAACGCGATTCGATTCGGGAGGGACGGTCTTGAACGTTCACGCCGACCCACTTGAACCGTTCGTCTCGGCCGTGGCGATAACCTTCCGGGAAATGGCCGGAATCGAAGTGGCGACCCGGGGCAAACACCGAGAGGCGGCGGACAACGCACCCGACGAGATAAAAGCCGTCCTTCGATTGATGTCTGAGATTGAAGGGTGTGTCATGCTCTCTTTGTCCTTGCAGACCGCCGAGGCGCTGACCCGGAAGACTCTTGAAGTCGTAACGGCAGAGCCGCAAACGGATCTGGTAAGAGACTGTATGGGAGAATTGGTGAACGTGATTACAGGGCAGGCCAAGACGCTTCTTTTTGGTACGCCCCGACATTTCACACTTGGTACGCCTGTCACGAGCATGGGACTGGCCGAGACCCCGGCTGGCGAACGATGGGTGCTCAAGTTCGCGAGTGAAGTAGGTGACTTCCGTTTGCACGTGTGGTTGCCCGGGATCGGAGAAGTGGGGGACGGGAGGAATTCTCAATGACGACAGACCAAACCTGTGCGAGCGTATCCAAGGAAGATTTCGTAAGGAACCTGAAGGACAGTGGTCTATCAGCAGTTGGGGACCTCGTCCCCGACCACGCTGCTGCCGACGGACTGGCCCTCGCCCGCGAAATGGTGACGGCGGGGCATCTCACCGCATTTCAGGCGGATGCCGTTCTCGAACGCCGGTTTGCCGAATTACTGATCGGGAATTACGAGATATTAGACCGCCTCGGTGTCGGCGGCATGGGGGCCGTTTACAAAGCCCGCCATCGGCGGATGAAGCGAGTGGTGGCACTCAAAGTGTTATCCCGCGAAGTGGCCGGAAAGCCTGCGTTCGCGCAGCGGTTCCAGCGTGAGGTCGAGACGATCTCGCGGCTGACTCACCCGAACATCGTGATGGCCTTCGACGCAGACGAGGCCGAGTCCGGTCCGTTCCTGGTGATGGAATTCGTGAACGGCCGAGACCTGGCCTCGGACGTTGAGAAGAACGGCTCCTTCTCCATCGCCGACGCCGTCGATTGCACGTTGCAAGCCGCCCGGGGCTTGGCGTACGCCCATTCGCAGGGAATCATCCATCGCGACATCAAGCCGGCGAACCTGATCCGGGATATCTCCGGCGTGATCAAAGTCGCCGACCTCGGGCTGGCCCGACTGAATACCCCCGACGTAAACACTTCGATCACCCAGGCCGGCGGCGTACTTGGGACGATGGATTACATGCCCCCCGAACAGGCCCTGGATTCGACGGCCATCGACCACCGGGCGGACGTTTACAGCCTGGGATGCACGCTTTATTTCCTCATTGCCGGCCACCCGCCATACGCTGGCGGGTCGATCATGGCCCTTCTCCTGAAACATCGCGATGCCCCGATTCCGCCCCTTCACGCGGATCGGTCGGATGTTCCGCCCGAACTCGATGCGATTTACCGACGAATGGTTGCAAAAAAATTGGACGATCGATTTGCGACGATGGCCGACGCGGTGCAGGAACTGGAAAACTTGGCGGCTCGATTACGATTCAACACCGAGCGACCGAGCGGACCTATCTCACACACCGGCGGGGCCGTGGCGGCCGGTACGACTACGGAATTCCTGCCCGCGGAGGACCGTAGTGGGGGTTCCACGGTTGTACTGCCGAGCCCTGTTCAGACACCCCTCGCCGCAAGCGAGATCGCAGGCTTGACCGTCGTATTGGTCGAGACGTCGCGCACTCAGGCCGGCATTATTCGGCGATACTTGTCCGAATTCGGTGTCAGTGCCATTCATCAAACCGGGGCCGGCGGGGAAGCGTTAGCAATCGCCAAAAAAGAACAGGCCGCCGTGATACTCTGTTCGATGCACCTATCCGACATGACCGGTGTGCAACTCGCTCAATTGGTACTGACTGATCCGGAGTGCAGCAAAATTGGAGTCGTCCTGGCGACAAGTGCCACCGACGCGGAACATATTGTCGGTTTACCAAGCAGCCACCGATTCGTGGTCATGCCCAAACCCTTCGACGCGAAACAATTAGCTCGCAGCGTAGTCTCGGTGGTCAGTCACCCGGCGACGCATTGATGATGCCAAAGGGGTGGTGACTGCCGAAATCAACGGAGTTCGAGCGGATCTCAGCGATTGTCGAGATACGCAGCCTTTTTCAACAGGTCAGCCAGGTGTGCCCGAGGGACCTCGTTATGGTTTAGCGTGGTCTCCTTGGTTTCACGCAAGACAACGACATTGTCCAACTTCTGAGTCGTGGCGATTCGCTCGAGTTCCATTGCAGGGAACGAAGTGCCGGACGGTTCCCGGTGGTCGAATGGATTTCCGGAGCTTACCGGCAGCTTGGGATCCTTCCCCACATCCTTCTCGGTGAAAAGGTAGAACATGGAGACTTTACTCCCGGGGTGTTCTTTGGCCCATTCGGACCAGAACTCGGCATCCTTATCCTTGACACCATAGATGGAATCGAATCCCCAACACTCCTTCAACTTTTGTTTGTATTTGTCGTCTTTGCCCAACTGCAGGGCAAGCCGACGCAACGGCGATCCTCCACCGGAGTGTGCCGCGAGGATCAGGTGCCGAATCGTTGGGCGGCTCGCGAGGCCGACGTGTGGGCCATTTCGCCACAAGCCCTCGAGGATACTATCGAGGAACTCTTGGACTCCGCCGTCGTCCTGAAGTTTGCCAGCTTCGGAGAACGGGCCAAGAGTTGGCACCGCCAAAATGACGTTCTTGCCGCTCTTATTAATCTCTTCCCGAAACAGGAAGCTTTTCAGAATCGGATGTTGTGGGCTATTCCAGTATTCGCTCACCGAGGTCGCCGACTTCGGCCGTTTGATATCGTAGCCTCGCAGAAAAACGACCAGATCGACCGTCTGGCCAACCCGATATTTATCGGGGATGAAAACGCCGGTCGATTGAGTCTCTATTCCCGGGACACCTATTGGGATCGGCAGGTAAAGTGACTTCGAAGGCGGCTCGATATCGCTTGGTATCGGCACGACTTTCTTGTCAGCAGTGGCCTGTTGTCCTTCCACGCTTCCACTGGCAACAACAAGAAGTGGGCACAAAAAAACCGTGGTGAATAAACGAATCATTATTCGTCCTCTGCGGTGTGGTCATATTGTTCAAAATTGTCGATGCAAGCAACGAGAAGCCTGCAAAAGAATCTGACGTCAGAAAACACGAGAGAGCCAAATCTTGAGCTTCTGATTCAAATCAGCTACGCTGTCTGTCGATCTCTGTCCCGAAAGTGAAAGGACGTCCATGAAATCGCTGCTCTATCTCACCAGTGCCCTTTTGATTACCCTGCCCTGTTCCGCCGATGATCCGCCGATGCCCGAGGCGAAATCGAAACTATCCGACAAACCGATTCCCACAATCTACGACGAGAAGGCCGACGCCAAGGCCCTGATTGCCGACGCTCTCTCGGCCGCAAAGCGAGAGAATCGCCGCGTGCTCATTCAATGGGGCGGAAACTGGTGCCACTGGTGCGTTCTACTCCACGACCGGTTCAAGACAGACAAGGTGCTCTCGAAGACGCTCCGCTACGAGTACGACGTGGTCTATGTCGATAGCAAGAACACGAAATTGATGGAGGAGTACAAGGCCGATACCAAAAAGGGCGTGCCGTACCTGACCGTGCTGGACGCGAACGGCAAAGTGCTGGCGAACGAGGAGACCGAACAGTTTGAAACGAAAATCGACGGCAAGAACGGCCACGATCCGGAGAAACTGCAAGCGTTTCTGGTGAAGCACCAGGCCGAGCCGTGGAAGGCCGCCGACGTACTTTCCGCCGCCCTTGCCGAAGCTGCCAAGAGCGATCGCAAAGTTTTCCTCCACTTCGGCGCCCCGTGGTGCGGTTGGTGCCACAAACTCGACGCCTGGCTGCTGCGTGCCGACGTCGTTCCGGTCTTCGGCAAGGACTACGTCGATCTGAAAATCGACCAGGACCGCATGAGTGGTGCGAAAGAGATTTTCGAACGGTACAACAAGGAGGCCAAAGGCGGCATCCCCTGGTTCGTCATTCTCGACCCAGCCGGGAAAGCACTCAGCACCAGCGATGATGCGAAGGGTAACATCGGCTTTCCCTCCGAGCCTCACGAGATCGAACACTTCGTCAAAATGCTGAACGAGACCCGGAAACGGATTTCCGAAAAAGACGTGGAAGCCCTGAAGGTCTCCTTGATCCCGCCGCCGAAACCCAAGGCGGACGGACAGAAGTAATCATCTTGACGAGTCGTGCTTCCCCCATTGTGAACCCTGAACCGGGGGTGACTTTGGTTCAGGCACACTTTCCAAATGTTGTGGAATTCCCAGGAGAGGCGTTCCGATCGCGGATCCAACCGCGACAGAAACCTTACGTAAGAAGAGTGACTGGATCCATCTTATATTGGGTTAGATTGCCCTCCAGGAATGTGTATGCGAAGTTCCTGCCAGGGAGGTTCGGTCATTGAGTATTTTCTTGCAGGATTACAATCCCGTCGGAAGACGGAGAACTCTATCCTTCTTGTCGCAAACAAAAATGGCGAATCGATATCAAGCGGTTGATATTCGTTGCAATGATTTTGGATTTTTATGCTTTTCGTTTTTTAGTTCGCCAGAACTGAGAAAGTTACCAATGCGACGAACTTAGGAACATGCGCCTCGGCTTTTCCGAACACCGCCATTAACAATAACGGCTCATCTGATAAGAGCGTACTTTGCGCGGTGGATTGAGTAAATGCGGAGGCGAAGAATTCCTGGTCACGGTAGCCGTCAGGGTCACCGCATCTTAACCCCTTGCCCTTGCGCGTGATAGGCGTGTCGGGTACTTCTCCGGGTGAATCCCGGAGGAGTAGCGATGGCAAAGAAGCCGAAGCGGTCGTTGGTGTCCTTTCTGGAGACGATCCCCGACCCGCGGGTGGATCGGACCAAGAAGCACGCGTTGACGGATATCTTCGTTCTCACGCTGGCGGCGACGCTCAGCGGGGCCGAGTCGTTCGAGGCGGTGCATTCGTTCGGGGTCGAACAGGAAGACTGGCTGCGGACGTTTTTGCCGTTGAAGAACGGGATCCCGAGCGCAGATACCATTGGGCGAGTCCATCAGTTGGTCCACCCGAAGGCGTTCACGGCGTGCGTGGCGGACTGGCTGGCGGAGGCGTGCGAGGTCACGGGGCTGAAGCACATCGCCCTCGATGGGAAGTCGGTCCGGGGGGCGAAGGGGACGACGTTCTCGGGTCGGTTGCACCTGGTCACGGCGTGGGCGACGGAGAACGGGATCGTGCTCGGCCAGGAGGCGGTGGCGGAGAAGTCGAACGAGATCCCGGCGATCCCCGAACTGCTGAAGACGCTGGACCTCGCGGGGACGCTGGTGACGATCGACGCGGCGGGGACGCAGATCGAGATCGCCCGGCAAATCCGGGCGCAGGGGGGCGATTACCTGCTGCCGGTGAAGGGGAATCAGCCGGGCCTCTTGGCGGCGTGCGAAGCGAACTTCGCCGCCGCCGTCGCGACCGAATTCGCGGAAGCCGACGTCACCGGGCACGAATCGGTCGAACAAGCCCACGGCCGGACCGACGAACGGTACACGCTCGCCCTCGCGAACCCGAAGGGCCTTCCGACTGCTTGGGCCGAGGCGAAAGTGATCGTGCAAGTGAATCGCGAACGCACGACCGCCGGCCGAACCGCCGCCACGACGACCTACTACCTCTGCAGCCGACGCCTCGCCGCGAAGACGCTCGCGAAACCGATCCGCCGCCATTGGGCCATCGAGAACGACTTGCACTGGACCCTCGACGTGACCTTCCGCGAAGACGACAACCGCACCCGGGACAAAAATGCCGGAGCCAACCTCGGCCTGATCCGGCGGGCCGCGATCTCACTCCTGAAACGCGTGCCCGGCAAAGCCAGCCTCCGCACCAACCGCATGCGCGCCGCCTGGAACGCCGACTTCCGTCTCAAGGTGCTACAAGGATTCCCGGAGAATTAGATGCGGTGGCCCTGCGGTAGCCGTAGGCTTGGCGTTGGAGGGTTTTGATTTTGTTGTAGACGCCTTCGAGGGGGCCGGTCGAGATCGGGCAGCGGTAGTAGTTTAGGAGGCCGGTGCGGTGCATTCGGAACGTCCCGGCCATCTTCCGCAAGACCGAGAGCGTGGAGGCCTCGGCCCGGCGGCACCAATCGTCGAGGAAGCGGGTCGTGGCGGCACGGCCGTTCTGGTCCCAGAAGTGGCGGAACTCTTCTTTCATGTAGTAGGCGGTGGCCAGCGGCTGATTGATCCGCTACGCCTCGTCGAGTCTTTCGCGTTCGCCGACGTTTTTGTACCGGCCCGTTCTTTTTTCGGAGTTGAGGTTTTCGGGGTTCTTGAGGATCAGCCAGCGGGTGCCCTTGGGGACGGTCTTGCCGAGCGGTCCTTCGGCCTCGCGTTGGAGTTCGCGGCGGAAGTCCGCGAGGCGGTCGTTGAAGAGCTTGACGAGGTGGAAGTGGTCGAAGACATGGATCGCGTGCGGGAGGTGTTCGCGGACGGCCGCGATGTAGGCGGGGGACATGTCGGTGGCGACGGCTTCGATCTTCGCATGGGCGTGTTTCAGCCGTTTCTAGAAGGAACCAAGGCGTCGGCGTCTATGCCTTTGCCTACGAAGACGACGGCACCGGTGACGAGGTCGGCCTGGCCGTCGCCGTTGAGGTCTTTCACGCCACGCGGATGCCGCTGTGGTTGTTCGGGTCGCCGAAAATGAAGTTAGCCACCGGTGTCTGCGTGCCAGCAAGGATCCGGGGCGTTTGTAATTTTTCTGCCATCCCGCAATTGTCGCCCACGGGTTGCCAGTCAGAAGGGAAAACCTCCCATGATGTATATGGCTCGATTTGCTGGGTTGGGCTATTGGTCGCCACGTCGGATTGACCGGAGATGGTTCGGGCTGGTATTTACTCGGCCCGTTCATTGCCGGAGGAACTCGATGACGATTTCGCGAATCGCTTTGGTCGGCATAGTAGTGGTAGTTATCGGTCCAAACCCGGCCGAGGCACAAGAGGTCATGTGGCACCGCGACTACACAGAGGCGGTTCGGGAGGCCAAAGCCAAGGGCAAACCGATATTATTGTGCTTCGGTACCGCGGAATGCACTTGGTGCAAGAAGCTCGATGCCACAACATTCAAAGACCGAAAGGTGGTCGATACGTTGAATGAGCAATTCGTTCCGGTAAAAATCGATGCGAATCGCTTCGAGGCGCTGGCCGAGTCACTCGGAGTCCAAAGTTTTCCCACGCTCATACTGGCCGCAGCGGACGGGCGGATTCTCGGACGGCAACTGGGATACTTGAATCCCGAGAAAATGGCCTCGTTTCTCACGAAGGCCCGGAGGGAAGCGGCTTCCGAACCACCCCGCCCTTCAACCTCCCCAGCGTTGGCAGCAAACAACATAATCATCCAAGCCCGTGCGGACTTCGACGAGTGCCGGTTTCTCGAATGTCTGCTGCGTTGTGACGAAATGACAACTGCGAATCCGTCGCACTCCGTGGCGACGGAGGCTCGGCAACTCACCGATCGGATCGTCGCCAATCCAGCCGCATGGGGCAAAGTTTGCAAAGAGATTAACGACCACTTGGACGCGCTTTATCCCGACGTGAAGGCTCAATTGCAACGCTAACAGCGCCACATTGGTTTTACTGATTCTGTCAGAAAGATATGTTAACGGGAGCGGTCATCCTCAAGGAGCTTTGGGTTCTCAGGATCGTCGTCGTTGGATTCCCTTCGAGAGTCCGCCGCAACTCGAATTTCAAGCACAAGACACCAGCGATAAAAGTTGAACAGCCGTTTTGCTGTCTCGACTTATTCGAACGCGACGAAACAACCTTCAGTCGAAGGTTATTTTTTGACCTTACCCAGCTCGTTCCATCCGCGGCTCATTACGACTACACACCATTCATTCTCTAGCCGGGACTACTGCCACGGGTTTGCCCACGGATCGGTCAGGGGTAACCCGATATAGAAGGGGTCGGCAGGGACACTGGAAACGATGTCCGGTGTCGGGGGCGGAGGCGGGCTGGTCGGGTCGGCCGGTGCGTACGGGTCGATCGGGTCGCTCAGAACCATCGTGGCCAAATTGAAAGTCATATTGGTGAGGGCGGCACCCGATTTCGTTGCCGCGGTAAACTTCACGTAGTAGGTTCCCGCACCGAGCAGAATGTCCCCGCTGCTCGTCGTCCCGGCGTCGGTGGTAAGGGTCGCCACGATGTTGAGGTTCGAATCGTAAATGACCATCCTCATCCCGCTGTCGGTTTGGTCGTCTGTTGTCGTGGCGTCAAGGGTAAAGTGATAGAGCTTCGTCCGGGCCACGCTCAAGGTCGTATATGCCGTCGACTGGTCTGCGGTCAGGTCGTTCGATGCCAAGGCGGACAGGGTGACGGGCGGCTGGGTGAAATCCGCGGACAGAGTGTAATCTCCGGTCAGGCCCTGGCCGTTGCGGCCGACCGACTCCACCTTCAAGTAGTAGACCGCCGAGGGAGTGGGGTTCGCAACCTGAATCACCAGCCGGCCGTCTGAACCGTTGGCGAACACCTGGCTCGGGACGACGTCACCGTTCGCGTCGTACACCGTGACCTGGGTGAATAGGCCATACGTCTGGGCGGGGGTGACGGTCACGGTCAGGGGCAGCGGCGTTGAGGCCGGTGATTGGAACGAGTAGTAGTCGGCGTCCGTAGACCATTCGATTTCGCCGTTCTCCACGAACGTAGCGCCGTTCGTTCCATCCACCGCCTGGAGCGGCGTTGCGAGGGCAATCGAGTCGTTGAAGCCCCAATCCTTGCTGTACGTGACCGCCTCGCTCGTCGCCGGATCGACCGGGTCGAAATTGTACCCCACCTTGAGGTCGTACTTGCCAATCCCAAAGACGTCGTCGGAGGCCTTCTCGACTCTGACCGTGTAATCCGCCCCCCCGGTGACGCCGTTCAACGTGAGGACGAGGTCCTGCATGGCGAGCGGGCCGCCCGAGGTCGCTGTGCCGATGAGGTTGCCCTGGTCGTCGTACACGGAGATCTTGGCATTCAGCAAGCTCTTGCCGACTGTATCCAACCGCACGGTCAGACTGGTCGTATCGGCCGCCGTCGTGAACACGTAGTTGTCGATGTCGGATAGGGTGGTCAGGTCCGCCCCGATGGCCGACGTCATCTGTTTGGTCGGATCGGTCGGACTCGCGTACGGGGTGAGCCGCGTCGCCGTGGCGAAGGTGTCGTTGCCCGACGCCCCCTCCCAGGCGTCCGGGGTTCGGGTGCCGTACAATCCCTGGAAGAGTGCCACGTCGTCCGCGTTGATGCCGGTCTTCACACCGACGTAGTGGCCGTATAGGCCTGAGCTTGGGTCGTCGGTGTCCGCGAGGCCGAAGATGTTTCCGGCCTCATCGAGGGTGGAGGTGTAGACGTCGAACTTGCCGGGCTGGTCGCCGATCGCGAAGTCGTGGGATGTGTTGAAGAAGACGTCGCCGCTCCAGGCCCCGCTCATCAGGTTGTAAGGATTGTTGATCGCGACCACTTCGGGGGAGCCCTGATCGCCGCCGACCCGGAGCCGGCCGACCGACCCGGCGCCCGGGGCCTGTGAGTCCGGGCCGAACGGGCTGCCGTCGTCGGGCACCAGCCCAATGTTGACGTTGGCGTTCACCGCCCAGGTCTGGAACGCGCGGAGGATTTCGGTCTGCCACTGGGTCGTGGTCCCGACGGCAGACATTCCCGCGAACAAATCGCTCGACCGGCCCGAGCCGAGGGCGGCTTGGCTGCTCCCCGCGATCACCGTGTTGTCCGGGGCGAAGCTGAGGGTCAGATTGCCGGCGTTGGGCCACGCGTTACCGAACAGGGCCGGCACCTCGCGACCTTCGAGAATGAGTAAGGCGGGCTTTAAAGGCGATTTCATGGTTATCTCTTTTGGAAATAAGCGTGTGTATTTCGCTCGTGCGGTTTGCGGTCTCGAGACGTGGACGTTAGTCATCCGCTTTCTTTAGCAACGCCCGGTACGCCCGGGCGGCGTCGACGATCTTTTTGAACTCCGTGTCCTTCCGGATCGGGTCCAGCTCTGGATCCTTTTCGAGCAGGTCGAACCCGAATCCGGCTCGGAGCGCGCCGTCGAGTAGGCTGAACGCCTCCCGGCGATCTTCGGGGTGAGTCTTGGACGTCAGACCGTAAATACCGGCGATCTGGTACTTCGTGGCGGGGCGTTCGGTCATGCGGAGCGCTTCCCGAGCATCCGCCAAGGCGCCATCGCGGTCGCCCGTCCGGGCTCGGAGCACCCCCCGGCCGGACCAGGCGTCCGGGGAATCTGGGTTCAGTTCGATGATCCGGGTCAGGGCCTGTATGGCCTCGACAGTCTTTCCCGATTTGCTGAGCAAATGGGCCTTACCTTGCAAAGCCAGTATCAGGGTCGGGTTCACCCTCAGTGCCTGGTCAAAGTCGGCCAGGGCCGCTACCGGCTCGCGGAATAACCGGGCCTGCGCCCGGGCCATCCAACCCCGCTCGTCGGTTGGTTCCACCTTCATCCCTTCGGCGAACTCGCGTTCGGCGGCCACCTTATTCCCCATTCGCCCGTACACCCTTGCTCGAATGAGGTAAACAGAGGTCGGACTATACCCCGATTCGAGCGACCGGTTGAGGTCGTCGATGGCGTCAACGAATCGTTTCCGCGCTTCCCGGGCGAGGGCCCGCTGGAAGTACGCGTCGGCCCAATCCGGCCGGGAGTCGATCACCCGGTCGAAGTCGGCTTCGGCCTCGGTGACATGGCCCAGGCGATACCGGGTCATGCCGCGGTTGAACAGAGTGCCGAAAAAATCCGGCCGCAGGGCCTCGCAGATGTCGTAACCCGCCTTCGCCCTCGCAAACTCCTCGAGATGCTGTTGGCAGACGGCGGCGTAAAACACGGCCCAATGGTTTCCGGGGTCAGCCTTGACGGCGGCCTCGAGCACCTTAAGCGCGGCTTGCGTATGGCCTTCGGACAGGTATTGCCGACCCTCGAGAAACGCGTCCGCGGATGTCGGCGGGATGGGTTCGGCCTTTCGCGCGAGCCGCTCAGCCTCGGCCGGGTCGCCACCGAGGCGGGCGAGATATCCCCGCTGGATCCAAACCGCCCGGCAGCCGTCCGGGCCGGGATGCGCGAGTTCCGCCCGCCGGTTCCATTCGTGCGCCTGACGCAGGAGGTCTTTCCGAGTTGCGGCGTCGGTCTTGCACTCCGCGGCCTGGGCCCGGAGGTTCGCCAGCACGATCATCAATCCGGCGGCCCTACGGCGAACCGTTTCCTGGCGGTCCGGGTCGAGGCCCTGGAATTCCGGCCGGAGGAACCAGTCATCGGCCTCCCCCGCGCGGAACCGGTCGAGGGCTCGGTGAGATAAGGTTCCAGCCCGGTCCCGGTATTCCGGGCCTCGGTCCGCCAAAGCGAAATAAAATTCCGCCTCCTCGGCGTCCGCGACGAACGGTTCCACGACCGCGTTCCACTCCAACCGGCGAATCTCCCCGACGTTTCGTGCGTCACGTTGCATGAACCCGGCGAACCCGACGCCCGTCAAGGCGAGACACCCGATGCCGACCAGCAGCGGCCGGTGACGGCTCGCCCAGTTGACGGCTCGTTCCCGGGTCGAAAGGTTTGGGGCGTAAAGGAGCGGCCGGCGGGTAAGCTGTCGGTCCAAGTCCTCGACTAATTGGGCGGCGGTTTGATACCGGTCTTCGAGCGCGGGCGACAAACACTTCTCGACGATCGACGTGACTGCGACGGGGACCTGGGCGTTCAGTGAGCGGATCGGCGCGGGGGTGATGAATCGGTTTTGATAGTCCCGCTGGATCGCCGCCGGGGCGGGATCGACGATTTGTTCGTAAGGGTAACGGCCTGTCAACAGTTCATACAACATGACCCCCACGGCGTACAGGTCGCTCCGCTCGTCATACGCCCGCGTTAACGTCAAGAAGGACTCCAATTGCTCGGGCGACATGTAGGGCCGCGTCCCCCCGATCCGGACCTCGACCCCGCGGTCTGCCTTGTCGAACGCGACACCGAAGTCGATCAGCTGGGCGGTTCCGTCCTCCGCGATGAGAACGTTGGCCGGTTTCAAGTCGCCGTGAACGATCCGCTCCCCGTGTGCGACCCGGAGCCCTTCCACTACTTGTCGGATGAGGGTCAACACGGCGTCGACGTAATTCAACCCTCCCAGCCCTTCATGAAGGGACGTCGGAGGGTCGGGGATGGCCGTAGTAGGGAGGGGTTCGCCACCGCATGCGGCTTCGGCTTGGCCCGTCGTCGAGGGCACCGATGACGATACACATTGCTGCCGGTCTTTGCGGCACTTTTCGATGAACGTGGTCAAGGACTTGCCGTCGAGCGTTTGTAGATTTTCGCTGCGGAGGTTGGCGACCAAGTGGGCCAGCGTCAGGGGTCCGCGGTACGGCATGCACGCCGCTTGCAGCCGGCCGAGGTGGTGAAAGGAGTACACCGGTACGATGTTCGAGTGTTGAAGCCGGGCGAGCTTCTTGCATTCGCTCGACAGACGGGGGCCGATCTTGAGGACGACCGTCCGCGTCACCGGCGATTGTTGCCGGGCGAGGTACACACGCCCCATTGCCCCGCGCCCGAGTTCCGACACCACTTCAAATCCTTCAAACACGTCCCCCGGTGTCGGATATGGGTCAGTGGAAAGGATTTCACCGAGCGTGAGGACACTTGTGTTGAAGTCGGCCGTACGTTGACGTGTGGAGTAGGAGTCCGTGTCCCGGCTTCGCTGGGCCGGAATGTCCAACGACACAAAGCCGGCGTCGGGCACGCCCGGGTCCGCCGCCCGATCTGCGGTTCGTCCCGAGTTATTTAGGCGTTGATGTGTCACGACGGATCCGAATCTGTAGGAGGATTCCAAACACACTACCTTGGTCACCGGTCACCACCAGGGTGAGCCGTAAGGGTCGTTCGGCTCCAGGAACGAACCGATCCCCGGCTCGTTGAACAGCGACCCGGACTTCTCGATTTCTCCTTGAGCCTCGTGCTCCTTGCCCAGTCGTGCGAGGAGTACGGATCGGGCGTATCGCGCGGGGCTGTTTTGCGGGTGGTGCTTCATCGCCCTCGTGACCAGGTCGAGTGTTCGGGCCGGGTCGTGGCGGTATTCGGAATAAACCTGTGCCTGGTATTGGAGGGCGGGCAGTGACGCGGGTACGAGCCGGGCCGCGGCTTCGAAATCGGCGAGAGCGTCGTCCGGGCGCGCTGGTAGGTGGGACAATCCCCGGACCAGGAAGTCGGTTTCGGTTCCGGGTTGGTACGCGGTCGCGGCCCGGCCATCCGCTTCGGCGCCCCGATGGTCACCCAGGCGGGAGCGAACCGAAGCTCGAAGGAGAAACACTTGAAGGGCCGATACGTGCCGGTCCAACGCGGCCGTCAAATCCGCCTCGGCCTCCTGCCATTTTTCCTGCCGGAGCCGGGTGATCGCCCGATTCCGGTACGACTCCCCGTGCGTTGCGTCGATCTCGATTGCCAGCGCAAATTCCGCCTCCGCCAGCTTATACTGTTTCTG
>Ga0206906_1114_pt1 | contig 13647 bp, 10 predicted proteins | sample Alteio_BWOrgHeat_79_FD_152935 | JGI IMG/M metagenome (GOLD analysis project Ga0206906, IMG submission 152935) | Enriched cells from forest soil in Barre Woods Harvard Forest LTER site, Petersham, Massachusetts, United States -... | ecosystem: Environmental > Terrestrial > Soil > Temperate forest >...
AAGAATGACGGCTTATTTTAATTCTTGAGCAGATCTGCAAATACAGAAAAGCCCCGCATAATGCGGGGCTTTTCTGTATTTGTTAAAGTTTTACTTTAAGCGGTTCATGATCTCGTCGAGCACTTGCTTTGAGGGGCGCGTGCGCTCCTGCGGCAGAGTTGCCAGCGGCTCGTCAACGAGGTTCAGCATCTCGGTGAAACTGGGCTTCTGGGTGTCGACGTAGAAGACGCCTGTGAGGACTTCGCCCTTTTCGTGAGCTTCCATCAATGCCTTGACGGCAGTGACGCGGCTCGTCGGGTTGTAGTCTTCGTGCAGCTTGCGCAGACGCAGGTGCGAGCCGTCATGCATGGTTACGTTGTAGGTTGTGCCTTCATCATAATCAATGGCGATGTCTTCAAAGTGAGGGACAAAGCCGACTTCGCTGATGGCTTCTTCGTGCTCCTGCATGTACTTGTAGCTCTTGGTCGAGCCTTCGTGATCGTTGAAGGTGACGCATGGCGAAATGACGTCGAGCATCACTGTGCCCTTGTGGGCGAGCGCCGCTTTCAGGATGGCGAGGAGCTGCTTCTTGTCGCCGGAGAATGAACGGCCCACGAAGGTTGCGCCAAGCTGGATGGCCAGAGTACAGGTGTCGATGGCTGGGAGATCGTTGATGACACCGGTCTTGAGTTTCGAGCCGATGTCGGCGGTCGCCGAGAACTGGCCCTTGGTCAGGCCGTAAACGCCGTTGTCTTCAATGATGTAGATGAGCGGCAGATTGCGGCGCATGAGGTGGACAAACTGCCCCATGCCGATCGAAGCCGTATCGCCGTCACCGGAGACGCCGAGAGCGGTCATGGTCTTATTGCCGAGCAACGCACCCGTAGCGACCGAGGGCATGCGTCCGTGGACGCTGTTGAAGCTGTGTGCGCGCGACAGGAAGTAGGCCGGGCTCTTCGAGGAGCAGCCGATGCCAGAGAGCTTCATCACGCGCTCGGGCTGCACACCCATTTCATAGAGCGCGTCGATGATGCGCTCGGAGATGGCGTTGTGTCCGCAGCCGGCGCAGAGCGTGGTCTTGCCGCCGCGATAGTCGAGGATCGGAAGCCCGAGGCGGTTTACTTTCGGAGCCGGTGGCGGCGCGGGAGTTGCTGTCGTTGTTGCCATTAGATAATTCCCTCCTGCAGCACGAACTCATCGGTGACGGAACGCGCGTCGATTGGCAAGCCATTGAAGTGGCGGATGGAGCGCAGCTTCACCGAGTCTTCCACAGGCAGATCGAGCTTCAGCAGGCTCAACATCTGCGCATCGCGGTTTTGCTCGACGATGTAAACGTGGTCGTGTGAAGCAACGAACTCGTGCACTTCTTTCGTGAAGGGGAAGGCGCGGATGCGAAGATAGTCGGTCTCGACGCCGTATTCCTTCTTGAGTTGATCGCGGCTTTCGAGCACTGCGAAGTCGGAAGTACCGAAGGCGATGATGCCCACCTTCGACTTACCGGTTTGTACCACGATGGGGTGCGGCACCAGCGTGCGCGCGGTTTCGAATTTGCGGTTCAGGCGCTCCATCAGGTTCTGGTAGTCGTCTGGGCGCTCGGTGTAGAGAGCCTTTTCGTTGTGTCCGCTGCCACGGGTAAAGTAGGCAGCTTTAGGGTGATCCGTGCCAGGCAGCGTGCGGTACGGAATCGCGTCGCCATCCACATCCTTATAGCGCCCGAATTCGCCGAGGCGCTTCAGGTCTTCCGCAGTGAGCACTTTGCCACGATCGAGCGGCTTCTCGGGATAGTCGAAGGGCTCCGACATCCAGTTGTTCATGCCGAGGTCGAGGTCGCTGACGACGAAAACTGGCGTCTGGAGCCGTTCTGTCAGATCGAAGGCCGCAATGGCGAAGTCGTAGCATTCCTTGACGCTGCCGGGTAGCAGCATGACGTGCTTTGTGTCGCCGTGCGAGAGATACGCGATCGAAAGCAGATCGGCCTGCGCTGTGCGCGTTGGCAAGCCCGTAGAGGGGCCGACACGCTGAATATCGAAGATGACGCCAGGCAGTTCGGCAAAGTAGCCGAGGCCCGCAAACTCAGCCATGAGGGAGATTCCGGGGCCGGAGGTTGCCGTCATGGAACGCGCGCCGGACCAGCCTGCGCCGAGCACCATGCCGACAGCGGCGAGCTCATCTTCTGCCTGCACGACGGCGAAGGTCGCTTTGCCATCGGGTTCGACACGATATTTCTTCAAGTAGTCGATGAGCTGTTCTACGACAGAGGAAGACGGAGTGATCGGATACCAGGTCACGACAGTGACTCCGGCGAACATTGCGCCCATGGCTGCGGCAGCATTGCCGTCGATGATGATCTTGCCGTCGGTCGCGTGCATGCGTTCGAGGACGTATGGATCGTGCTTGGTCAACGATTCGGCTGCGTAGTTATAGCCGGCCTGCACGGCCGCCCAGTTCAGATCAGCGGCTTTTTGCTTTTTGGCGAACTGGCGACGAAGCGCGGTTTCGACAGCGGTCATGTCGAACGACAGCAGCTTTGCCACGACGCCGACATAAATCATGTTCTTGACCAGCTTGCGCAGGCGCGCTTCAGGGCAGACTGCGGCGGTCAGCTTATCGAAAGGAACGGGATAACAGACGACGTCATTGCGATACTGAGCGAGGTTCGCGGCGTCTTCGTAAATGGCAACCGCACCGGCAGGCAACGAAAGAATGTCGTCCTTCGCTGTTTCCGCGTTCATCGCAACCAGAATGTCGATTTCCTTTTTGCGGGCGACGTAGCCGTTCTTGCTGGCGCGAATGGTGTACCAGGTGGGCAGACCTGCAATGTTGGACGGAAAGAGGTTTTTGCCGCTGACCGGAATTCCCATGCCGAAAATGCTCTTGAGCAGAACGCTGTTGGCGGACTGCGAGCCTGATCCATTTACGGTGGCTACCTGGATGCTGAAATCATTGACTACGCGCTTGGAAGCGTCGTGTACAGATGCGCCAGAGGCTTGCTGGCCTAGCGCAACGTCTCCTGTCGCCATTGGGCGAAGTTCCCTTCGAGTGGAAGTGGAAAGATACGATCTTTCACTCTTTATTATAGACAGCGTGAGGTGAAATCACGCGTCCGCGTCCCCTCAATGGAAAATTCCGTCACCAAGTGGTAAGTATCACCGTTTAAACGGTATCTCATTCAAAGCAAAGTGAATTCTGATTTGTTTGCCTTAGTGCCGCACATCAGCGAGCAATCGCGTCAGATGCGCCTGCTCTTCAGCATTCAGAGGAAGCAACGGTACACGTGGGCGTCCGCCGTAGTAGCCATTGAGTTCGCACGCGTACTTTACTCCGGGAATGCCATACTGGCCGACCACCGCCCGCGATGCTTCGACGATGCGCTGTTGCTTACCGGAAGCCAGTTTGGGGTCGTTGTCTTTCCATGCCGTATAGATTTCCTGGCAGGCCTGCGGAGCAACCGCCGCAAATGCCAGCACTGCACCCGACACTCCGCCATGGAGTGCTTCGTGCAAATTGTCCGCCGAACCGCTCAGCACCTGAAAGCCGACTTCTCTGATACGCGTGGCAATTTTGGGCTTTGGCGGAGGAACGGCAGTCGCCGTAGCATTCGCACCGAGAATATCTGCAGGCACAAATGTTGAAGCAGCCAGCGGCTGATCGAGCTGCATGCGATTAGTGAACGCGGCAAAAACGTTGGTGACTGCCGTTGCCCGTTTCGGCGCGGAGCGCGTCGCCTCGACAATTTTTGTCAGATTCTCAATGTTCCCGGTCGAATCTTTGAGGCCGATGATGTTGGGATGCTGTGCCAGCTCGGCAATCAATGCAATCGGCAGATCATAGTGCGTGAACTTGGGAATGTTGTAGAGCACGACCGGCAATGGCGAACGATCTGCGATCATGCGGAAGTGCGTCAGCATTTCGAGAGAATGCATCTGCGGGCTGTAGTAATTTGGCGTGCGCACCAGCACCGCATCATAATTCTGTGTTGCGGCAAACTCTGCCAGCTTCAACGTTTCCAGTGCGCTCTCACGCGTCACTCCAGCCAGCAGAACTTTTTCGGGGGCGGCGGACTCGCGCGCGACATGCAGCACTTCACGCGTCTCTTCGTCGCCAAGCATGACGGCTTCACCTGTGGAACCGAGCACAACGATTCCAGCGATGGGCGTGCGGGAATAGCGGTCCACGTTATGCTCAAGCTTGCGAAGATAGAGGCGACCGTCAGGGTAAAACGGCGTGGTAATGGCGGCGAAGATGCCTTCAAGCAGCATGGTTTTATTTTAAGCTAGTGGCTCCAATCAGATTTGCAGGACCGCTGAGGATGAAGAAGGTCCCGCAAAATTTCGCAGAGAAAAACCTCAGCATGTGAACAAAGTTACTGAGCCTCGCCCGGAAACGGAACGGTCTGCGCATTCAAGATCTGCAACACTTGCGCTTTCACGCCATCATAAACAGCCTTGCCGGAGAACATGCGATAGTCTACATGGGTGTCATCACCTTCGCCTATCATCTGGAATTGACGATCACCATCCGCGGCTGCCTGCGCATGCGCCTGTTCCCATGACTTTTCGTCGAAGTCGTTGCTCTCTGCGCTGATCGTCCACACACGCTTGCCCTGCTGGTTGCGAATAAGAAAGCGGTAGTAAATGTGGAACTTGCCAAGCGGCTGGAAATACTCAATGGCTTCGACACGGTATTGTTTCACCGGAAACATATCGACCAGAAAGCCATTGGACTGCATGGCATCGGGCGCTTTGGGATCGGCATGCAGTTTGCGGAGCAGTTCGCGTTCCGCGTTACGCTGCGTTGTACGGTCTGCTACCGCATAGGCGACGACAAGAGTCGTGTGCACTTTCCAGTTGTCCGGATCGAGCTGCCGGGCTTTCTCTGCGTACTTTACCGCGAGTTCACCCTGGTACAAATCGAGCGCCGCACCGGCTGCATACAAGTTTGTGGCAACGTCGTTTGGGTTTGCCTGCAGGACCTGTTGAAAGGTGGCAAGCGCCTGCTGGGGCTGATGGTTCTTCAGCTGGGCCAAACCCTGTTCGACGGTGGCACCTTGCTCGACTGGTGCCTGCGGAGCGGCTGCGTTCTGCGCGTCCGCTGCAAAGCTGTGAAAATAGATGGCTGCTGCCAGTGCGATCCCGTACCACTTCATCTGAATACGACGACTCCCGAAGCCAACCTTAGCATACAGGCATAAGAAAAACCCGACGTATTGCCGGACTGGATGATCGATGACGCAAGGAGAAAAGCGTCCCTCAGCGGCTAAAGCCGCATCGGCTTGCGTCAGCGGTGCGCGGGTTAAAACCCGCGCCTGTCCATACGGCTGACCTACTTGATAGCTTCCTGCTGCGCGTGCAAATGCTGCAAGGCATTGACCGTAGTCGTATGCTTCTGCAACGCCTGAATGCCTTCTGCAGCGGCGCGCGCTGCCGCAACGGTTGTAATCGTCGGAATGCGCTGCAGGACAGCGGCACGCCGGATCGCCTTTTCGTCGAAGAATGGGTCCTGTCCGTGTGGCGTATTCAGGATGAGCTGAATGCGCTCGCCCTTGATGAAATCGACGACATTCGGACGGCCTTCCTTTACCTTGAAGACCCGCTCCACCACCATGCCAGCTTTTTCCAGCACGTTCGCCGTGCCTTCTGTTGCCACCAGGTGGAAGCCCAGCTCGACATACTGACGCGCCAGTTCCACAGCCGGTTGTTTATCGCGATCGTTCACGCTGATGAAGACAGTTCCCTTGAGCGGCAGATGCAGGCCAGCGGAAAGCTGCGCCTTGGCGAAGGCCTCGCCGAAGTTGTCGGCTACGCCCATGACTTCGCCCGTTGATTTCATCTCCGGGCCGAGCACCGTATCGACGCCGGGGAATTTGTTCCACGGAAAGACCGGCGACTTCACGAAGTAATGCGTGCCGGTTTCGAGGTCTTTACCGCTCTTGACCTGTTCCGGCAGCAGTTCGCGCAGCTTGCGGCCTGTCATCAACCGGGAAGCGATCTTCGCAAGTGGAACGCCTGTTGCCTTCGAGACATACGGCACTGTACGCGATGCGCGCGGATTGACTTCGATGACGTAGACCTTGTCCGGCTCGCCCGCTTTGCGTTGAATCGCAAATTGCAGATTCACGAGGCCAACCACGTTCAGTGCCAGCGCAAGTTTCCGCGTGTAGGTACGGATCGTATCAAGCACGGCGGGCGCGAGATCGACGGCAGGCAGCACGCAGGAGGAGTCGCCTGAGTGGATACCGGCCTCTTCGATGTGCTGCATAATGCCGGCGATTACTACATCTTCTCCATCGCAAAGAGCGTCTACGTCGACTTCGACCGCATCTTCGAGGAAGTGGTCGATGAGCACAGGGCGCTCCTGCGAGTATTCGACCGCCTCCCTCATATAGTGCGCAACCGCATCGCTGTCGTAGGCGATGACCATGGCGCGTCCACCGAGTACGTAGGATGGGCGTACCAGGACTGGATAGCCGATTCGCTCTGCACCTTCCAGCGCTTCTTCGACGCTGGTGGCCATTGCGCCCGGCGGCTGCGGGATGTCTAAATCTTCAAGCACCTTGCCGAAGCTTTTGCGATCTTCCGCAAGATCGATCGATTCAGGTGAAGTACCGAGAATCTTTACGCCAGCGGCTTTGAGACGCAGCGCGAGATTCAGCGGCGTCTGGCCGCCGAACTGCACGATCATGCCAACGTCCGCACCGCCGGACGATTCGTGCTCGTAGATGGCGAGCACGTCTTCGAGGGTCAGCGGCTCAAAATAGAGACGGTCGCTGGTATCGTAATCAGTCGAGACGGTCTCAGGGTTGCAATTGACCATGATCGTCTCGTAATCGTCTTCCTTCAGAGCAAACGAAGCATGGCAGCAGCAGTAATCGAACTCAATTCCCTGCCCGATGCGGTTCGGGCCGCTACCGAGAATGATGACCTTGCGCTTTGCGGTTGGAGCGGCTTCGTCTTCTTCGTCGTAGCTGGAATAAAGATACGGCGTCATGCTTTCGAACTCAGCGGCGCACGTGTCTACGAGTTTGAATATGGGCTTCACGCCATGACGGTGGCGAAGCTGGCGCACCTGCGCAATCCCTTCATGTCCCTCCATGCCCCAGACATCGGCGATGCGCTCATCGGAAATACCCATGCGCTTCGCTTTTCGTAACAGTTCCGGTGACACATTCGACGGATTGAACTCGGCTAGTGACGCAATCGTGTCGGTCACTTCCTTTATGTGATAGAGAAACCATGGGTCCATTGAGGTCATGCGCGCCACTTCGCGCACGCTCAAACCGCGGCGGAAGGCGAAGCGGATGTAATCGAGGCGTCCGGGCTTGGGCGTGACCAGCATCTGCGTGAGACGGCGCGGGTCGAGAATCTCGGAGCCGGTTTTCTTGCCGGTTTCAAGCGAACGCACTGCCTTCATCAGCGATTCCTTGAAGGTGCGGCCAATCGCCATCACTTCGCCGACGGACTTCATCTGCGGGCCGAGGTTTTCGTCGCCTCCGGGAAATTTTTCGAATTGCCACTTGGGGATTTTCGTGACGACGTAATCGATGGTCGGCTCGAAGCAGGCCGGGGTCATCTTGGTGATGTCGTTAGGAATCTCGTCGAGCGTGTAGCCGACGGCCAGCTTGGCCGCGATCTTGGCAATGGGGAAACCTGTGGCTTTTGAGGCGAGCGCCGATGAGCGTGAGACGCGTGGGTTCATCTCAATGACGGTCATGCGGCCTGTGGTGGGATGCACGGCGAACTGCACGTTCGAGCCGCCCGTTTCTACACCGATTTCGCGGATGACGCGAATCGCGGCGGTACGCATCCTTTGATATTCACGATCGGTGAGCGTCTGCGCGGGTGCAACGGTGATGGAATCGCCGGTGTGGACGCCCATTGGGTCCATGTTTTCAATCGAGCAGATGATGATGACGTTGTCGGCGAGATCGCGCATCACCTCCAGCTCATATTCCTTCCAGCCGAGAACGGACTCTTCGATGAGGCACTCGTGGACCGGCGAGAGATCGAGGCCGCGGGCGAGGATTTCCATCAGCTCTTCGCGGTTGTAGGCGATGCCGCCGCCGGAGCCGCCAAGAGTGAACGAGGGACGGATGATAACGGGAAAGCCGATCTTCGTGGCGAACTCAAGGCCGTCGCGAATGTTATTGACCAGCGCGGACTTCGGCAGGTCGAGGCCGATGCGCGTCATCGCGTCCTTGAAGAGGAGACGGTCTTCGGCTTTCTTGATGGCTTCGAGTTTTGCACCGATCAGCTCGACGTCATATTTATCGAGAATGCCCGCGTCGGCGAGATCGACGGCGAGATTGAGCGCCGTCTGCCCGCCCACGGTTGGCAGCAGGGCAAACTTGCCGGTGCGGCCTTCGTCCTTGAGCATCTGCGATTCGATGCGGATGATTTCTTCGACATACTCGCGCGTCAGCGGCTCGATGTAGGTGCGGTCGGCAAGCTCGGGATCGGTCATGATGGTGGCCGGGTTCGAGTTCACCAACACCACCTCATAGCCTTCCTGCCGCAGGGCTTTGCATGCCTGCGTGCCAGAGTAGTCGAACTCGGCGGACTGCCCGATGACGATCGGCCCGGAGCCGATCACGAGTATCTTGGTGATGTCATTCCTGCGTGGCATCTTGTTTACTGCCCTCTGAATCTGAAATCTTGCACTGCGATGGAAACTTGTTCCATAAAAATGGCGGGACTAAAGGCCCGCCATCTACTTCTTGAATTCCACCATCATCTTCCGGAAATCACGGAAGAGATAGTGCGAGTCGTGCGGGCCGGGGCTTGCTTCGGGGTGGTACTGCACGCTGAAGAGCGGCAGCGACTTGTGGCGCAGGCCTTCGAGCGTGTTGTCGTTCAGATCGATGTGAGTCAGGTCGACTTCGTTGGCATTGATCGACTCCGGATCGACGGCAAAGTTATGATTGTGCGCCGTGATCTCGACCTTGCCTGTGTCCATCTGCTTTACCGGATGGTTTCCGCCGTGGTGGCCGAACTTGAGCTTATAGGTCTTGCCACCCAGTGCAAGGCCGATGAGTTGGTGACCGAGGCAAATTCCGAAGATTGGCTTGCGTCCTGCCAGCTTGCGAATATTTTCCTGCGCGTAGGTAACTGGCTCGGGATCGCCGGGGCCGTTCGAGAGAAAGATACCGTCGGGGTTCAGGCCGAGAACGTCTTCAGCCGAGGTCTGAGCGGGAACGACGGTCACGCGGCACCCTTCATCCGACAGCATGCGCAGGATGTTTTTCTTGATGCCGTAGTCATAGGCGACAACATGAAGATCGGGCCGCGGCTTTACGATTGCGCTCTCGTCGGTTCCAAGCGGATCGGGGCCATCGGATTCCCACTCGTAACGCGCTTTCGTGGTGACAGCGCTGGCAAGGTCGGTGCCATCCATCTTGCGGATCGAACGCGCCTTCTGCACCAGCACATCTGGATCGGCTTCAATCGACGAGATGACGCCGCGCATCACGCCATGCGTGCGCAAGTGCCGGACCAGAGCCCGTGTGTCAATTTCTGAAATGACAGGGATGTTGAAGCGCTCCAGGTATTCGTCGGCCACCTGCTGTGAGCGCCAATTCGAACTGATCGGCGAGAATTCCCGCGTAACCAGCCCCTCAATAAAAGGCTTATTTGCTTCGTTGTCAGCAGAATTGGTGCCGTAGTTGCCGATCTGCGGATTGGTGAGAACGACAATCTGTCCGGCATAGGAAGGATCGGTGAAAATTTCCTGATAGCCGGTTAGGGATGTATTAAAAACAACTTCGCCGTAGCACTCGCCTTTGGCGCCGTAGCCTTCGCCGCGGAAGATGCGCCCGTCTTCGAGCGCAAGGATCGCCTGCATCGCTTCTCCATGGAGTGGATTCAATAGATTTTAGCAGGTTTTGAGGGCCGGGACTTAACCGGGTGCGATATTGTTAGGGAGATTTGGCAGGAGGGGCTACTGATGCTTCGCTTCAAGAGCATTTGCGCGTTTGCCATCATGGCGTTCGCTCTATTCATGCAGTCTCAGACCAAAGATACAAAACAGCAGCCGCAATATGCCGCCATGACGAAGACAATGAAGGTGTTCGGCACCTGGCAGGGCACCACTCCATGCGCTGACTGCAGCGGCATCATCACTACGCTTACCCTGTATCAGAAAGCTCCGAACAACTTTATCGATGCGGTTTATCGGATGCACCTGAAGTACATTGACCGTGGGAGCTTTACCAATTATGGCTCGTGGACGGTGCTGCGCGGCATGCCAGGAAATGCGGATGCAACTGTCTATCAGCTCAATCCCGACAAATCAGGGAAGGAATACTATTTGCGCGTTGACGACAACACGCTACAGCAGCTCGATGGCGATATGAAACCGATCGATTCAAAGCTGAATTTCACGCTCAAGCGGATAGGCACGCCGCAGAATATCGACAAGCCGAATCCGCCTCAGTGAACTGCACAGAGCATGGCGGCACGCTCAAGATCGTAACCGGAGAGATGGCGGCCAGATCGGCATCTGCACCCTCTAGCGAATGACGCCCATGTTGTCCGCAGGCCAGTAAACGAACGCGGCCTTGCCATAGATCAACTTGCGGGTCACGGGGCCGAAATCGCGGCTGTCGCTTGAGATGGAGCGGTGATCGCCCATCACAAAATATTGATTCGGCGGAACGACCATGTCGGCCATCGATCGGGCATCGAAAAAACGTTTTGGGACATATGGCTCATCAACGCGTTTGCTGTTGACGTAAACGCGCCCGTCGTCGATGCGGATGTTGTCGCCCGGCAGCGCAATCACGCGCTTGATGTAGCTCTTCTGCGTGTCGCGCGGGTAATAGAAAACAACTACATCGCCGCGGGAGATCTTTTCAAAGTTATAGGCAAATTTATTGACGAAAAGCCGGTCCTGGTCGCGCAGCTCAGGCTGCATGCTAGTGCCTTCAACCTTCACCGGCTGGTAGAGGAAGGTGATGATGAAGAAAGAGGCCATCACCGAAATAATGAAGTCACGCACCCACAGCTGAAGGTGCGTGCGCTGGAAACTGGAACTGCTTTTCGTTTTTTCTGTAGTACTTTCTTCGCTCATCTACTTGTTATTCAACTGGCTGTTCCTGATTCGCTTCAGGAGCAACCCAGACTGCCCAGCGGGCATAAGATATTTGCTTTGGGCTTGGCCATGGGCTGCTGCGCTGAGGGAACGATGGCTGCCTGTCCGGCAACATCGGGCCCAGTCAGGTTCGCCTGCGAAATCGTAAGCGGACGCTGCAGAACCATCTCGACTCCCTGCCCGGTATTGAGGACAACCTCATCTCCACGGGTGAAGAGGGTGTAGATCAAGCCCGCGGCTCCCCCGGCCAGAGCCCCGTATCCGGCACCTTTGCCCGCATCGTTGGCCACGGCACCGCCAATGGTTCCGAGACCCGCTCCGGCGATCGTCGCCTGCGCCACCGTCGCTGCGTCTTTTCCTTTGCCGGAAGCCTGCTGAATCTCACCTTCCTGCTGTACCTTCGGCCCATCGGAGCCAGGCAGGCTGTTTACAACGCCGGGAATACTGACCACCGATCCATTCGGGAAAATGATCGACGAAAAGTGCATGCGGACTGCGGCACGACCCTTAACGTGGCCGGGACGCGTCACCTGATCGATGACGCCCTGCACGTAGACTCCGGCAGGAATTGCAACCTGGCCGTTGACGACTACGGGAAAGCTCGACGAAAGATAGACTCCGTCACCCGGCTTCGCGGTCTTTGTATTGACGGCGGAACGCAGTTCCAGCAAAACCTTGGTTCCTTCAGGAACATCCACCGTTTTTGCCTGCCAGGTAGAAGCCGCGACATTTGCCTGCTGCGCCGCGACATTATTCACATTCGCGGGCACTTGCTGGGCTGCCGGCTGCTGGGCCATCGCTACGCCAGACACCAGCAATCCTGCTGCAACCGTTCTTACCGTAACTGAACGTACTAACCAATTCTTCGACTTGCGCATCTTCCCTCCCTATTGCTCCTTATGAGATCCGGGATTCCAGCTTTACTTCCATCATGCAGATGCATCGAGACAGACTTCATGGTTCGCTGCAAACGGGGGGAAGTTGTAACGCTGTCGAACATTTTGCAGGATGAGAACCAGAATCCAATCTCTGTCCGAATCAAGGGCGCACGCCCGGTTCTTCGGCCTCACGGAAACCCTACAACATATTGTAGACGTATCCAGCAGCCATACGTTAGTTATTGCCAGCGATCGATGATTACCCTGGCCAACCTCGCCATCAGAACTTCCGCCCCATTGTCCGGGGTCCAGCTTTTGTCCTGGTTACCATAGGTGAATATAGAGATAACCACGGGGCCATTTTTTGCCAAAATGACCCCGACATCGTTGCGGACCTCGTCTAACGCACCTGTCTTGTTTGCGATCTTCGACTCGTCTTCCGTCGTGTCAAAAGTCTCCAGGAAACGGGGAATGCTGTTGCGATAGAACTGGTTTTTCAGCATATGCATGGCGGCTGTGCAGAGCTTCTGGTCCGACTCGGTGGGTTTCGTCTCATTGCCGGGTGCATTGAGATTGCAAGTGGCAAATCGCTCCATCACATCCGCCATTTCGCGGGCTGTGGTCTTGCCCAATCCAAACTGCTTCTGGTCAGCAGGCACTGGCCCTACCGGCGGCAGGGAGACTTTTTTATAGAGCCATGTGTCTTTCAGCCCCAGCCACTGGATGCGGTCGTCAATATTTTTAAGCCCGAGATGGTCTATGGCCAGGTTGGTCGCGGTGTTATCACTCACGATGACCATCATCGTGAGTACATCCTTCAACGTGAGCGTCTGCGGCACATCAAAAAACGTGAGAACCCCAGACCCCTCCACCTGGTTCTCTTTCGTCAGCGTCAGCCTGTCATCAAAATGCGCCTTCCCTTCCTGAATCTGTTTGAGGGCCTCGAAGAGCACGGTCAGCTTGATGACTGATGCGGTTGGCACAGGAGTGTCGGCATGCATGGCAACCGTCTTGCCGCTGTTCAGATCATGGGCAAAGAGCGTCACGTTGCCGTGGTGTGCCTGCGCGAGTGTCTGCAACTGTGTCTCAAGAGCTGTATCTTGCTGCGCGCGCAAAGCCGAGGACATAAAGGCCGCCAAAAAGATCGCAGCCAAAATCCGCATTCTCATCATTGTTTTCCCTCAAAGTTCGCTTACTATAACTGCACTCTACTTGCATTTCTATGACGCTACCAATCGCCAATCTCGATGAGCACACTCGATTTGCCGCGGCCCACGCCATTTTGGAGCAGGCAGTTCGCGACCGGGCGTTTCCCGGAGCCGCCTATGGGGTGCTGCACCATGGCGAGATCGTTGCGCACGGCGCTGTCGGCCGATTTACGTACGAAGGTGATTCCTCCGCGGTGACTGCGGATACGGTTTTCGATCTAGCCAGTGTAACCAAAGTTCTGGCAACAACTTCTGCCGCCATGCTGCTTTATGACCGGGGAATCCTCGATTTGGAGACACCGCTCGGCGAAATTCTTCCCGGCTTCGTCATTGGACGCGCACCGGGTAGCGGCAAAGAACGCGTCACACTGCGCATGCTGCTTGCGCATTCTTCGGGACTACCTGCATACGCGCGTCTTTTCGAGCAATACACGGCGCCGAATCAGCTTCTGCGCGCCTGCCTGCAAATGCCGCTCGAAGCCGCGCCTGGAACTCGC
>Ga0206906_1115_pt1 | contig 13619 bp, 8 predicted proteins | sample Alteio_BWOrgHeat_79_FD_152935 | JGI IMG/M metagenome (GOLD analysis project Ga0206906, IMG submission 152935) | Enriched cells from forest soil in Barre Woods Harvard Forest LTER site, Petersham, Massachusetts, United States -... | ecosystem: Environmental > Terrestrial > Soil > Temperate forest > O...
TATGAATATGTCCGGTATCTATTCGCAGACACGGATAATTCGAATATGCATAGATAGAGGTATCGATCAGACTATCGGCTCGGGGACAAAATCTCACCGTGAGCACGATGGAATCGCCTGGCGCAAGTGTATCGGGATACGGTACACTTGAAGCAACAATGCTATGATAAGGCGGCATCGGTCCAAGCGAATCGAACCTGATCGGAATAACTCCCGGATTATGCACAACAATGCTCAGATCCTTGCACTGCTTCACACGCACCGTATCGAAATCGGTTAGCTTCTGAATACTGATCGCAGGATTATCGATAATTATCCGACATCGGTCATTATTAACCACAATATTATAAAAGACGATGGAATCGCTGGAGAAATCTATATTATCAAGTGACATAATGAAATTCCCCGTATCCCCTTTCGGCAAGAAACGCACATAGCATACCGTTCCGGCTTTAACGTTCAGTGCATTTTTCAGATCCGCCCAAACGCCGGAGCTATCGAGCGCAGTAGCCTGGTTAGTATATGGTGTTTGAATATCGAGGTAGCTCAGTTTGGTCGTGTCATATCCCAAATGGAATAGCATGTCGATAATGCTCTGCGGAATATCGCGGGTGATCATTATCGGAATCACGATCGTATCGCATGTTGTAACACGGAAGGTATCCTGGTTGGGTCTGGCAGTATCGAAGGCCATTGCATCGCCATAGGAGGCTGCAAAACCCTGCCCCGTTACTAAGATGGAAGTATCCACTCCATCACAAGGAAAACTGGTAAAGAGATGGAGCCGCGCACTATAGAACTTCGGCGCGCGCGGGAAGAATGTGAATGAAAGACATAGTTTCTCGCCGCGATGGACGACCCAAGGTAATTGTTTGACGGAGCATTCGGAAACAGTAAAGACTTTTTGATCCGGCACAAAGACAGCACTCGTAAATACAACACTATCACCGCTTGGATTGGTGAAAGCATCCGGCACAGCAACGCTTACTTTAATCGGCTGCGAAGTCGTATCCACATGGGTATTCGGAAAACTCACGAATGCATTATTCGGCTGAAAATTCATTTCGCGCCTACCCGAGAGATACGTATTGAATTGCTCCGTCCATACTTTTGTGCTCGCCTTGATATGAATCTGCGCATTCATCGTCAGGTTCGCAGGAATTGCCGGAACATTCGGGCAAAATGTTATGACGAGTGTATCTTCCGTCTTCGGGGGCACAATAAATGAGCCAGATGTATCCCCCGTCAGTTTCGATTGCCATTTAAAGACGGATTTCTGGGGATTCGGCAAACCGACATCATCGATCCATATTGAATCTATATTTATTCCGATAAAATCGCTTTCATTCGTCAGCGGTATTTCGCGTCCCACGCAATCGCAGGGTTTGACTAATCCGAAATTAATAAGCTGAACCGGCACATCGAGCTTTACAACAGCACCGCTTCCCGATACTACACCCGTTGTCTGCTTGCCGCATGGCGTATCGAGCGTAACGGTAACATTAGCAGTATAATCCATTGCCGCAGTGGGCTTGAACTCTATAAATGCAACGATCGAATCACGAGGATTCAGCCACAACGGCAGCGGAGGGCTTGTCGAGAGCAGAATAAATCCCGGGGGCACGGCAACAGTTGTAACATGCACCGGAATAGGCGAAATATTTTCTATTGCTAAACTATCGTCTTTCTGCCAGCCGACCTCAACTTGTCCGTATGTCGTCAGTGGCGTTACAGCAAGCTTCGGTGTCAGGCTCGATCCTTGCAAGAGCATTTGATAGAATGAGCCATCGAAAATAGTGATTTGGATATATGCGCGATCGGCGCGATCTACTAAAACATCATTCGGACAATATTTGACATTGTAAATAAAGCTCTGTTTGTCCGCCATATTCCCGTTAGGAATATGATTGAGCATCGTATATTTTCCGCTTGCATCAATCAGTTGATCTCCCGTAATATTAACAGTGACACCGGAAATATTCGTAACAGTATCGCTTAGCGTTTTGCACTCGCAGCCGAGAACATTTTCAATATCCAGGAAGGGCGGAGCGAATTCGAATTGCTCGAAAACTCCCGTGCCGCTGATAGGAATACAAATTGTTCCGTAGCATTGCAGATCGAAAATGCAGAGAGTATCATAATATGTTTTCGGCTCGCGCGGACGGAATTCAATCGTGATATTCGATGTCGCTCCCGGAGCAAGGCCAAATGTTTTGCCGCCGGTAATGGTAAAGACATCTCCGACTTTTAAGTACGACGACATATTGCGCGGGTCGGTACCGGTATTTTTTGCCGTTGCATTTAGAGTCGAAGTTTTTCCGATCGAGACATTGCCAAAGAGAATATTTGGCGACGTAAATACGACGTCAACAGAAATTCCCGTGCCGGTGAAATCTATCGTCTTCGTAATGGTGCAGCCTCGGTAATGACTGATGACTTGCATCTGCCCGACAAATGGTCCGGGCGCCGATGGACGGAAATCTATGAACTCCGGGAAATACGCTGTCTTTGGTTTCATCAAAATCGGAAATGTCCATTTCCTGCCGAAGAATTCCGGAGTAGTAAAGATCATTGTATCTATATAGACATTATCGCTCATCAAACTGCGAAACTGGTAATCCTGATCGAATGAAATTTGACCGGGGCAGACCGCTTCGAAAGCCATGCTATGAATCTGCGATTTCGCGCTCGGAGTCAGGAGGACAAAGACATCCTGTGTCCGTCCCTGCAATGGAACGTACCCGCTTCCGGGGCATTTATCATCGCTGGTAACGTGCAGTGTATCATACTCCGTCTTCGTCGTATCGTTTGCATCCATTCGCACAGTCAAAGACCAGCACTTACCCGGCTGAAGCGTAACCGGAAGGTTTGGATTTCCCGGCGAGGGCGTCCAGGTAAATTTTACGTTCTTATTAGAGATCGAATAGATCGTGAGCGGACGAGTGCTTTGGTTACAGATTTGCAGAGTATCATCGGTATATGTATGTTCGGGACATCCGACAAAGAGCGTGTCGAAAAGAAGGGCTTGCGAACTATATGACAATTCGGTTTCGCGGGTTATCGTTATTGGAATCCTTATGGCATCGCCGCATCTATTTTTATTTTCCAAATAAAGATAGGTCGTAAGAAGACCTGTCAGATTACTATGGAAATGTACAGTAAAATTTATCGGCACATTTTGCTGAGTATTGAAAGTATTCTGACTTAGACTAAAGAGTGCATCGGCATTGCCGTTGGCAAAAACACCGCCAAGTGAATTACCGCAAAATGATGTATCGAAAAGCGTGAAATTGAAATCGGTATCTTCGACGCAGAATAGACTTGCCGTGAGTGTATTCGGCGTCAAACTGAATGTTGCGGGGACGGTACGGTCGCTCGATAATTTTGTTGCTCCACTGCGCTCATTGCCAATATGACCGTTCACGCTGGCATCGCACAGCGTCTGAATGTAGCTCGAATCGTTGCACCGGAAATAGAGTTCGAGATTATTTTCAGTTCCTTCGAGCGACTGGTTACGCTGGCATCGGAGTTCATTTGCCGAAAGCGCCCTGCTCCAGAGCCTGATCTCATCCATCTGCCCGAGGAATGTCCTATAGCCGATCGGATCGTCAGTGAGTCCGTTGCAGCTTCCGATTTCCATCAGAAGTTTTAAATCCTCTTGCTTATTCAGAACTGAGATCGGATATTGTGCATTGCGGGTGCGGGCAACTTCGGCGCCATCGACAATAATTCGCGCTTCTTGCGAGACGCCATCCCACGCGCAGCCAACATGCACCCATCCGCGGGTATAAAGATCGGGAACATCGGCTATGGCTATGGTATTATCAAGATCGCCAAGGTAGGAATTCGGAGCCGAGAGTGCAAAATAAATTTTTGTATCGATAAGAAAGCAAACCCATACGTCATTATGATCTTTATTGGGACCCCAAATACCTGCGATAAATGCACGCTTCCCCGGCTGCTGCTGCGGCTTGAGCCATGCTTCGAATGTTATCGCCGTATCGATAGTGATCAGATGAGCACCGCCGGCGGGATTCTGCGCATCGACATCGACGTATTGCGCGCCTTTGCCGCTCGTAACAAAAATGGTCAGCGCTTTGCCGACACATTCCTTCACGCTATCGCAGCTTTGGGCGCGAAGCGAAGAGGCTCCGGTGAGGAGCAAAAAAAATATGGGAAAGAATTTTAATCTCACGTTTGTCCGTAGGGGCACGCTGCGCGTGCCCTATCTCAAATTACCATAAGTATTAAAAAAGGGCACGCGCAGCGTGCCCCTACGATTTACTTCACGCACTGCACCATCTTCGTCGCCGTCATTCCGCCGCTTCTGGCGATCAGCAAATAATTTCCTGAAGCCAGATCGAGATCAACCGGAACGCTCTGCGAACCCACGCTGAAATTCCTGCCGAAGATACGCTGTGTGAATTTCCCATCGATCGAAGAAACATCGAGCGTTACAAAACCCGACTGCGGAATATCGAGTGAAATTGTTGTCCGGTTGGCAAACGGATTCGGATAATTTCCGCCGATGGCGAGCTTCGCCGTATTAGGATTGTAATTTACATAATTTTGCTGTGTCTGAATTACCGGAAGCGGATCGAGCGGTATGGTATAATATGATTTCGGATCCGGGAAAAGAAGCCGCGCATCGTCAATAGACATATCGAACCACTTCGTTAATACCTCAAGGTAAACCTGGTGGTAATCGATATTCGATACTAAATCACCATTGGTATCCTCGCCTAAATCTACCGGGTTAAGATCGGGTATATATCCAAATGCGCCGCTATTTACCTGAGTACCAAAAACAAATTGAATGCTTGAGGTACCATGATCCGTTCCGAGGCTGCCGTTTTCATATTGGCGTCGCCCGAATTCACTTACTGTAAGCCCTAGAACACGGTCCCCCATATTGAGTTTGACCATATCATACATGAACTGTGCAATAGCATCGGAGAATTGAAATAACAGCGATGGATGAGCACCCTGATCGAAGGTTCCACCGGGAATGATTTCCGATACATGATTATCGAATCCGCCGAGTGAAACCACATAGACATTCGTATTTAATCCACCTGCAATTAGCGCTGCGCAGTTTGCCATCTGCGTAGCAAAGCTATCGCTGCCATAATGACCTGTGAGTTGTGTCTTCCCTGCGTTGTAAGCCTGTTGAACTCGAGCTGCATACTTATTCGAGCGCGCAGCAATATCGGCAACGAAATTATATTCGTTCAGGTATGATGTGCCTGTGCTTTCATCATCGAGACTATCTGCAGAAGCAGAAGCTCCGACACCAGCTTGTTTGGAGGGATCATTTACTTCAATTCCCATTCTTCCCTTCGCGCTATCTAAGGCAAGGGAGAAGCCTCCAAATTGAATTGCAAGCGGATCATCAGGTAATGATGCAGGAAAATTCGGATATTGTTTTTCTAAATATCTTCCTACCCATCCCGTATCAAGCAAGTAATCAGGGTCAGAATTATTGATGCCTGAAAGCCAGATATCGGTTGAGCGAAAATGGCTTAGGTTTGGGTTCGTATAACCTATGCCCTGAACCACAGCAAGCGAACCTTGCTGCAAAAGTGATACTAACCCTCCTTTATCGCCATACGAAAGAGTTGGGGCAAAATAAATGTTAGCGTATGGGACGCATTTTTCTTTCGGTATGTAAATGTTCGGCCTGAGTGATTGATAAAACGGATAGTTTTTATCATCAGCCGGAATGATCGTATTCAATCCGTCATTTCCGCCGAAAAGCTGGCAGATAATGAGAATACGCTGATTGAGATTCGCCTGTGGCTGCATTGCCGCTAAGTATTTCAGAGGCGTGGATGCTCTGACCGGCATTCCCTCAAGAAAGAATGGAGCCGCCGCGATTCCGGCAGCTGCGGATTTTAAGAATGTACGTCTTTTCATAGTAGTCTTTCTGTAGGGGCACACTGCGTGTGCCCTATTTTAATTTATTGAAAAATCCAAAGAGGGCACGCGCAGCGTGCCCCTACAATTAACAGAGCTGGTAATCCGGCAAATTCGTTATCGTCGTCAGTACAGTACGCATATATTGCGCCGCAGTCGAAGGGCTTGATAATAGAATGGATGGCCATTCATAATCCACCGTTGCAGGTCCGTTGACAAGCTGTGCAACAAGATCATCATGCCGAGCTTGCGCTAATCTGCGGGGCAGCATCAATGCACAAAGCTCCGTAATAAGTTTATTCGCATCGGTCGGATCTGTAAATTTATTAATGAACTTAATCACGTCCGAATCCGCCATTCCTGTAATTGCAGTGGCTGCCACGGTCGAACGGACAGGATAGGTATTCGTCGTGATCCAATCATGCCACCCCGTCCAGCCACTGACATTTGGCGGGTTGAATAATTCCTGCAGGATCGTTGTCATATTATCCGCCATATTCGCCGAGTATCTAAGCTGGCGGGCAATGCCGATAATATATTCAGCCGGAGTTTTTATCTGGCAGCCAATATTGGCATTATCGAAAAAGTGCGCGCTCTTTAAGAGTGCGGAGATCACCGGCTTAATATCAAAATTATTCTTTATAAGCATAGCTGCCATCTGGCTGACAACATTTGCATCCGTTGCAGCCGGATCGCTATAGATAAAGAACTGATAAATTTTCGTGCAGATAAACGTTGCAACTGTTTGACCTTTGATATTCGTATTAAAGATCGTATCGATCATTAATTGGATCTCATTTTTCTTGACGAGATCTTGTGTATTATCTACCTGATCAATAGCGCTGAAGCTGACACCAAGATAAGTTTTATTCCCGATATCATGATCACTTGGCCAAAAATAAGTTTGTAAGGGACCGTTAGGGTCTTTAAGGTCGCTGAATTGTGCAGCATGCCAGCCAGTAAGAATCCGCGCACCTTCTTTAACGTCTCCTTCTGTATATCCGCTGCCAAAACCCATCGTAAAAAGCTCAAGTAATTCCCGCGAGTAATTTTCATTTGCTTTTCCGCCGACAATCGAGTTAACATCTCCGCCCAGATAGACAAGCATAGCGCCATCTAACGTCACGCCTATCGTCAGGTCGTGAAAATTACCAAGCGCATTATTCCGAAAAAGAGCATTCTGATTATACAGGAGCGGCGCGACAACATACGTATCGCTGGCGTCGAATTGACTTGTAAAATGTCCGCTCCAGAACATGACCATTTTCTCGACGATAGAAAGAGGCGAGTTCAAGAGAACAGAAGCATACCAATTCTTAAGCGTTCCGTCATCGCCGACCCATTCTCCCTTTTGCTCGCTTGTTTTTACGGTATCAAGCCCGATCAATGAATGAGTAACTTTTCCGGCAATAGATGGCGGCGTAGGATTACTTGGCGTATTGAGCAGCAGATCAACGGCATCGGAAGGAGTCATTGCTGCAATTTTAGTGAGATCAGCCCATACCGGCATCATCATCGTCCGGCGCAAAAGATGACCGGCGCGGACGTTATCCCACGGGTCTGCCGTAGTCGGAACCCATGGCGTCAAGTCTGTTGAAAGCGGTCTGTTATGTGATTGAGATGACGGCTGATTGAACGCCGCTGTGCCGGGACGCTTCGCCCAGCTTGTGAGAAAAGATCTGCGATCCATAGATTAACTCCTCCATTAAAATTGCAAACTGCTTATATAGAACACACTGGATATGCCGGAGTTACAAACTCCCTGCATTTTTCCATTATATTCCACTTTTTTCGGGTTGAAAACAAGACAACTCAGCACTAAACTACGAAATTGCGGGAATAAGAGTTCACGGGGGAGAAGTCCGAAGTCGGGATTTTATTTGTCATTCTGAACGTAGTCCATATTGCGATAGCAATATGGACGAAGTGAAGAATCCCGTAATAGATTGTAGAACGTTATTCTCTACCATTATTTAAGGGATTCTTCGCTTCGCTCAGAATGACTTTAAAATTCAATTCACATTTTCCATGCAAGAAAAAATCGCCACCGAACTCGACGCCCTCTTGGATAGCTCCGATCATCCGATCACGACGCTTGCGAATGCCGCTGCATTTCTGTTCCAAAATATCGAAAGAATCAATTGGCTCGGATTTTATCTCTATGATGGAAATAAATTATATCTCGGTCCCTTCGCCGGAAAACCTGCCTGCACAAATATCGAAATGGGCAAAGGCGTTTGCGGCACTGCTGCTTTGAAAAGAGAAATAATAGTCGCCCGAGACGTCGATAAATTTCCCGGTCATATTGCCTGCGATCCTGATTCGAGATCGGAAATCGTGTTGCCGATTATTTTATCTGACGGAAAGCTTTTTGGAGTTTTAGATGTCGATAGCGCCGAATTAGCTCGGTTTGGAGATAAAGAAAAGGCAAAATTGATAGAAATAAGGGATATTCTTGCCCGAAAAATAAATCCTTGAGGATTTTTGTAACTTTGGGCGCCCTCAAGCGTTGTCATCATGTAAATAATGCAGCTTTTATGAAATACTTAATTATCGCTTTTTTACTGCTCTTTTCCTGCGTTGCTTCTGCACAGCAGAAGTGGGCAAGTATATCTCATTTTTCAAGTTCGCCTTATTCAGATTGGGTATACCCAGTCCCGTATTTCGTTAATGAAGAATATGGTTTTGTTTCTGTAACTTCTGTTGATAGTAGTATTCTATTCAGGACAATCGACGGAGGAAAGCATTGGACGAGAGCCGGACTTGCATACGCAGATATGGATAATCCAATCCCTACATCTATCACTGATTTATTTTTTGACACACCCTCTCACTTTTTTGGAACTTCTGCTTCTGGTACATATGGTGGTGTTTTTGAAACCAGTGATAGTGGAATGACATGGAAAGTCATTACTTCAGAATACATATCGGGTTATGGAAATTCTTTTTATTTTAGTAAGGGGATATTATATTCATACAATGGAACATATAGTGCAGACGATGGAAAGACCTGGACACTCGACTACGCACCATTTTGGAAAGGTGCAAGCGCAGTTATTGGCAATAAAGAAAATAGTATTGCTTGCTTAGATGGTATAAATAATTCTACTTTATATACTACAGATGGTGGCATAACATGGATCATTAGCTCTGTAAACAATCTCGCTTCTGTAGGATATGCTATCCCTCATACCTTAACATATTTTGGACTTTGCGCGCCAAACCCAGACTCTACTTTTATTATCCGCTCTTTCGATGGAGGAATATCATGGAAAAATATATACCCTATGCAGTTTGCAAGACCTCCAATGACAATTGGCATTACAGGCAGTGGCACCATGCTTTATGCTGAACAAATATATACTCCTCTTCCGCAATATGGTATTAATTCTTCAGGTGTTGTACGTAGTTCAGACTTAGGTATAACTTGGGATACAATTGCCGGACCACATAACAATCTCCATAGCCATCTTTCCGCAGTAGCAAGAGGCGCAATCTGCTTTGTTGGCGACGATAGCGGCAGACTTTGGAAATATGTAGATAGCTCTCTGCTTCGCAATGCAACATGGGATCTTACGATTAAGAAAAGCTCCAATGCCCTTTCGAACGATACGCTTTTTGCGCGGACATGCGATTCGGCGAAGTTGAATCTTTACTATGGATTCACTGGCGGCGATTATGTGAAGCTTAATGCTATCAGTGTCGATGGCATTCCGGCAACTGATTACCGGGCTGATTTCACGCAGGATAAAATTTTGATGATCGCACGAAGCGATACATCTTCAATCACATTTCTGCCTTCATTGCCCGGTACGTATCCCATAAAAATTCATACCTATCTCATGCGGGATGATTGGGTACGCGAGGATACAGCGTTTAATCTTGTGCTTCTTGTTAGTCCTAACCCCGCCGTTGTTTCTATATCTGTGAAAAGCTCAATTGACTTTGGCAAGCAAACGCTTTGCACGGCACAGACCGTAATGGATTCATTTTTTCTCAGTAATACAGGCTGTGATAATTTGCAGGTGCAAAATATGATGATAGAAGTTGATCAGAATCCTAAAACTGATTTTTCTTTCACTTCAATAAAACCTTTTACACTTTCGAGGACCGAAACGCCTCAGAAATTTGTAGTGAGCTTCAAGCCTTCGAATGTTGGAATAGAGACTGCCAGAATCATCATTGTATCAAATGCCGGACTCGATACGATAGAGCTTTCAGGTGAAGGATTGCGGGATAATCGCTCACTGACATTGACAGATGATACGCTCAGGGCAAAAGTCCTGTTGACAATCGATGGCTATCTGTATTTCAGAAATACCGGCTGCCGCACTGTTGAAGTTGACTCTGTTTCGCTTGCCTCGCCGCTAACACTTGCAATGAATCAGGTACCTGTCGATTTCGGAAGTGGAATTTCGACGTATCTCAAAGTAAATGTAACACCGACGCAGATCGGATTGCAATCAGTTCCGTTTACGCTTCATGCCAAGGTAATCAGTCCTTCGGATACCGTTGCATTCGACACGGCATTCACAGTTTGGGTGGAAGGATTGAATAGTCTGGCAGTAAATAATGCATCTCCTATACTATTAAATTCTATTCGCCCAAATCCTGCAAAGAATGAGATCGAGATCCGAATGAACTCATCTGCAGGCGGATCTGCAACAATAGGAATTTTTAGTATGCTCGGGACGGAAATTTATTCCGTTAAAAAAGAATTGGTCTCAGGCGAAAATAGCATTCAACTTGATACGCAGAATCTTGCTGAAGGATCGTATCTGCTCAGAATTACATCTGCGGGCGGAAGCGATTCTAAAATTTTTGTGAAGTTGAAATAGACCTCACGGTTTATTCGGGTCGAATGTCAACATGGTATTCCATCCTATTCCGACAAAGACGATTCCGGCAACGAGAAGTGTGCCGAAAATCGTATACGTGAGCCATTTGCTGAATTTGAAATCCCGAACGACATTCCAGCAGCCTTGCAAGCCATGGTACATACCGATCGTGATAAATCCGAGATAGAGTCCTTTGAAAATGGGCGATGCTAATCTGCCTGCCGTCCAATCGTAATCATGTCCGCTTGCCGGAGTGTAGTGCATCATGATATAATGCCCGACGGTCAGGATAACAAGCGCCAAGCCTGTAATGCGCTGCAGCATCCAAGCCGGAGCGCCGGATTTTTTGCCTTTAGCGTAATCGCGAAGATGATCTGCGGATTTATTTACCATAATTTATTTCGATGCGAAAAGATCGTTTTGAAAGATCAAGAAAAACATAAGCAGCACAAGAGAAATACCGACAACATATACTGCTGCCAACAATTTTTTCTGATACCTCGCGCCATTGCCAAGATCGACGACGGCAATACGAATGCCATTAAAAGCATGAAACATCACAAGCGCGCCGAGCAGCCATTCCAAAACTTTGAAAGGCATCGTCGTGAAGGTTTTCATCTCTTCGGTAAATGCCGCATGGCCTTTCGTCAGCGAACTAAGCGCCCAGATATGGACGAAAAGATAAACGGTCAGCCCGATACCGGTAATGCGATGCAAAATATAAGCCCACGAACCGGAGTACTTCTTATAGGCAAGCGTTATCCGTGTCCATGCTCCGAGCGGCTCGCGATTTGGTGTATATGACATTATTATAATTGAATCTATGTATGCAAATTTACGAAAGTCCGATGTCCGATATCCGAAGTCCGGTCTTAGGCAAGTTTCGTACTTCTCCAACTTGCCGTAAAACTTCCGAGTGTTCCGATCACAAGCCCGATCATTGCTCCGGCTCCGAAGAGCATCACATAATCTTTTGTCTGGGATATATTCGTAACAAGATCGGCAGCAATTGCCGGTATAACAAAAAAATGGAATAATAGAATCAGCCCCCCGCTGAGTAATCCGCCGATGATTCCGGCAAACCCTCCCTCGATAATATAGGGAAGAATAACGGTAGACCTGCCTGCGCCAAGTAATTGCATTGCATGGATAGTATCGTGCCGCGCTTCAATGGCAAGTCGGATGGTACTGATAACGATCGTAAGCGATACTAATAGTAAAACCACACCAAGTGCTAATGCAAGAAGATATAATGTCTGAGATCTTTTCTCCAAGGCGACAAGGGATTTCTCGTCATAGCGTACATCTTTCATTCCATCAATGGCGAGAAGCTGTGAGTGAATCACTTTTGCTTTCGCCGAACTTAAATTATCGAATGTCATTCGGACACTCGCGGGGAGAGGATTATAGCCTAAAATTCCTTGTACGTCCTCGCCGGAGTTTTTCTCATAATCACTAAGTGCATCTTCTTTCGAAATAAATTTAGATGAAGTTATTTCGGGAAGAGATTTTGTTTTTGTGTTGGTTAATTGCTCGGCTTCTTCGCTCGAAACCGAAGGATTAAAAAATGCTTCTACAATAAGCTTTGCGCGGAATTCCTCCAGCGAATCATTGGCACGCTTTGTAAGCATAGCAAAAATACCGCACAGCCCAAGACTGACAGCAATGACGATGGATGTCATTACCGACATGATCGGTGTACGGCGCAATGCGGCAATAGCTTCTCTTAGGATTAACGTCATTAAAAAATTAAAATTTATCCTTCCAATTCCTCCGCATCTCATCCAGAAAAACATAATTGGTAAGATCGTAATGTATCGGCGAAATACTGATGCGGTTTTCACGGATGGCAATGTCATCGATATCTTCATCGACATCTTCTAAAATATAATGCCCTTTCAGCCAATAGTATGGTCGTTCCTGCGGATCGAGGCGGCGTTCAAACATATCATTCCAATAGGATTTGCCTTGACGGGTATAGCTTATCCCTTCAAGTTCATTTTCTTTGCATGCCGGGATATTAACATTCAGCAATGTCCCTTTTGGCAGCCCCGACTTTACAACATACGGCGCAAATCGTTTTGCAAAATTTGCCGCTACGGAAAAATCTGCATTTTGATGATAACTGGTAAGCGATATTGCAAAAGCTGGTACATCAAGGACTGTTGCTTCAGTAGCGGCGCTGATCGTGCCGGAATAAATTACATTTCCGGCAGTATTCCTCCCATGATTTATTCCGCTGATCACGATATCCGGGATAGGTAATTCTTTTTCCTTCAGAAAAGTCCTCAAAGCAAGTTTCACACAATCGGCAGGCGTTCCGCTCACGGCATAGCCGAAGAAATTTCCATCCTTATGAAACTCCGTAACACGAAGCGGCAGACTTACCGTCAGGGCATGCCCCACAGCCGATTGCTCTCCAAGCGGAGCCATAACGATAACATTCCCAATTCCTTTCAATGCTGTGACAAGAGCATAAATTCCTTGCGAATTGATGCCGTCATCGTTGGTAACGAGTATATTCATTTCTGCAAAAAAAAGTGAATTCAAAGGATGAGAAAAGATATATTTATTGATCGAGTTCATCCCAAAGAGACCGTCATTAACAGTAACAGTAAAAAAAATCCTCTGAGATTAGTGAGAAGTTTTCTCAGTATCTCAGAGGATTTATCCATTGCTTGTTTCTACTATTACTTAAACGATAATGCCATCTTTTGCGCTTCGGACATTAGCGAATAGGCTTTATCGAATTGTTTATCGTGCTCTAAAGAGATTCTGAACCTAACGTTCTCTCCGAAAAGCTGACCGCCAAGATCCCCTCGGAGGCGATTTAATATCCAAGCCTTATCCGCTTGAACATCGCTC
>Ga0206906_1116_pt1 | contig 13607 bp, 8 predicted proteins | sample Alteio_BWOrgHeat_79_FD_152935 | JGI IMG/M metagenome (GOLD analysis project Ga0206906, IMG submission 152935) | Enriched cells from forest soil in Barre Woods Harvard Forest LTER site, Petersham, Massachusetts, United States -... | ecosystem: Environmental > Terrestrial > Soil > Temperate forest > O...
TAGTAAGCGAGATCGGGATGTCCCATGTCGATCCTGCTGCAGAAAGCAGATGAGCCGATGCCACTAACGAACCGGAATGCTGAGGAGTACATTCGATAGTAATTATTGAATCAGTCGGAAGATTATATGAAGATTTCCCTGTGACGATAAAAGATGCAGCATCCGCTCCGGTAAATGTGACTGAAGAAATATCGAGCGGACATGCGACTTTCATTTTGATGGAATCCGTGGCAGTGGAACAGAATGCTAGCGAATCATTTATGAATAGTGCTGGCGTCTCGATCTCAAGCGGCGGATCAGATGCGAAAAGGATCATCGGAATATTCCAGGATCCTCCATCAATGGAAGAGATATGTATCAGCGCAGTATTTTTCCCTGAATGCAATGGCTTGGAGAATATTTTGAGAATCGAATCCATAGGAAGCGACGCAGAATTTTTTCCTATTATTGTAAATGAAGATGAATCTGCCCCAGTAATTGAAATCGCTGATAAGTCGAGTGCGCATGAAGCAGAGAGATGAAGGGTTGCGCTATCGGATACACAGGAGAGAATTGTATCATTTGCAAAAAGCTCAGGTGGCATAAAGCTTGGTTCGGGAGGCGTCACATGTATTCCAATAGGGATATCCCACGATCTTCCATCGGCAGAAACAATATGGAGAGTTGCATGAAGGTCGCCTGTATGCTGCGGATTGCAGATTATTTTTAGCAGCGAATCTCCCGGAAGTACAGCAACATTTTTTCCGACCAGAGAAAACGAAGAAGAATCTATTCCGCTAATTATGATCGAATCAAGTCCCAGGGTACATCCTGATGAAAGCCCGGATGAAAGAGTCAGTGTAAGCGTAGAGCTGTCGAATGAACACATCGAAACCGTATCGCCGGAAAATAAAGCGGCAGGATGATAGTTCAGCGTTATCGGAGTTACCACAATATCTATCGGCACATTGAATATTCTTCCGTCGCGCGTCACAATTCTAACTTCTGCATGGAGTTCTCCGCTATGTCGTGCATTGCAACGTACGATGAATGCAGAGTCTGCCGGGAGTATCGCATCTTGCTTCCCTAAAATTGTAAAGGAAGTCGAATCGCCACCATGAATTGATAGAGATGCTATGCCAAGTGTGCATGGAGCAGAAAGCAGAAGCGTCGCGCTGGCATTCGAACAAGATGAAATCGTATCGCCTGAAAAAAGTATAGGGGGTCTGAACGTAAGAGGAGGATCGGTGACGACAAGACCGAGCGGAATATCGAATACTCTTCCATCGCGTACAACGATATGCACATTTGCCTTGAGATTTCCGGTATGCTTTGGCAGCGCATGAATGGTGATAATGGAATCAGCAGGAAGAACACCGGGTTTTTTTCCTGCGATAATAAAAGAAGAAGTATCGGCGCCTGTTAATGAAATCGAGGTAAGATCTACAACGCAGTTCGAACCGATAATGAGTCTTGCTGTATCGGTGGCACAAAGAAAAATTGTATCGCCGGTAAAAAGTGCTGAATCGGAAAACGTCAAAGGTGCTGCCAAGACCGTTACGCCAAGATCGGTAAGTACAACGCTGCCATTCGTATAGGTCACCTCTAACTTAGTGTCGATCTTACCGCTCTTTAGAGGTGCGAAACGAATATAAACGCTATCAGGATAGGAGAATGGTGAAGAGAGATTTCCCACAATCATATAAAGCAACGAGTCTTTGCCTATTAGTTTGATCTTCGAGATATTGTACTTTACACATGACGAATTTGTAAAGACAATAGGCGAGATAACAGATGTATCGCACGTTGCAACCTGAAGCTTCTGAAAAAATGCGCCGCCGGAAACCTGAGCAGTACCGATAGTTGAGGGAGAAACATCCGTTGACCAGATGTTGCCGGCTGTATCGATGGCAAAAATAAGACTATCATCAATTGCTGCGATCGAACGCGAATCTACCGGAGTAACGGGTCCGCCGATCGAACGCCAGGAAATGCCTTTATCGTTGGATCTGAGAATACCATTCATCTTTGACCCGACAAAATAATCGTGGCATCCCGATGTTCCATTACCACAAAGATCAGTGAAGCTGCCCAAAAGCTGGCTGTAAACAGTTGTCCAGCCGACGCCATTATCCGTCGTCAAAAATAGATTTGAAAATCCCCCTAAGCGTGAAACCCAATTTTCATTGACAACAACGAACCTGTTCGGATCGGTTTTATCGGCGATAAAGCTATAATCATCGATATTATCGAATTGAGTCGTGCGCGACCACGTAACGCCATGATCGGTGCTTGCATAAAGCCACACATTGCTTCCATCCGAACCGAGAATGCGCAACGAGCCATCGGCTGCAACTCTGACACTCGATCCATAGAGAGCCGCGATGGTAAACTGGCTTTGGATAACACCATTTATAATTACATATCCTACTGTAGATACATGTGTTGTGATTATCCTTGTCGGTGAGCCATCGAAGACAAGTGAAAGCCCTAATGTATTGTTATCGATTGATTGCCAGGAAACGCCCTGATTATAGGTTACATACGCTCCCAGATAAAAGGACATGAAGGCGAACGTATGATCGTCATAGACTGCAACATCAGTAACAAAATCACCATTCGTGAGTGGAGTAACAAGTTTGCTCCATGTCATGCCGCCATCGAGCGAAAGCGCCACTCCCCTCCATCCAGCAAGAACTGTTTTCCCATTTACTGCAATCGCACCATATTCAACGGCGTTTCCAGGAGCCGAGATAGCTATTTGCAGAATGGTCGGCGCAACGATCTTCCATCCCACCGGTTGTGCTCGTGCGGATACCGCTCCTAAAAGAAGCGCAATACCTAAGTAAAAAGAGAAACGGGGTTTCACCACAGTGTATATAACACATTCTATTTTATAATAGTCAGCATTCCCGAAATTCTTTTTCCTCCTGCCGTGATAACGTAAGGGAATGATCCGGCTTCAAGAGCATGGCCATCAAAAGGTATGTCGTGATTCCCTGCACTGAGAGTTCCATAGTTCGTTCTGGCAATTGTTCTGCCCAGAAGATCGGTAACCGTAAGTGTTGCAGTAGCAGTTTCGCTGAGCGAAAAAGTGATGATCGTTTGCGATACAAACGGGTTCGGGTAATTACTGCCTTGAATCGTGCGTTGACCGGAGGGTTGATCCACGCCTGAAAAATATGTTTTTTGAAACAGCCAGGTAACATCATCATATCCGGGATCTCCGGCATAATCGATTAATCCGGCTGAAGAATCAACATCAAAAATTGTATGAATCTCCACTCCGAATAATCTATTAGGATTCCATGGAGCAGTTTCGATATGGCGGTAGTCATACTTGGTTTCAGCAGAGTTGCTCGGATCATTTCCATGGATTCTCTCTGCTTCGGTAAAGGTGGCGCCGCCATCGAATGTCTTAACGCGCCAAATACTGAAATAAGGAAAGCTATTATACATACCATTCCCGATCTGACCGATACCGGTCATATCTTCAATGTCTCCATCCTGCCAAGCGCTGAAATAAATAAAAAATTGATTCGGATCGGAGGTTCGTGCGACAGTCGGATAACCGAGTGTTGTCAGGCCTTGCGGATCAACTCCGCCGCTAGTATTCGTCCATTGAGAAAGCCACGATCCGTCAAGAACCGATTGTCCAAGCGGTGTATCGTTCTCTAAGGAAATAAGAAGCACCGCCTGGCTCATCGTATCATTCCAAAAAAGCAGCGACCCAGATTGTGGGATATAGAACCCCGCGGTTGAATCGCGATTATAATAAAATCCTGCCATTGCGCACTGAGCGTGTTCGCCGATATACCAAAAATCGAAGTTAAAGGCTACAAGAACAAAAGCTTGTTTCTTCGAATCGAGAGGCTGCTGGGTTGAGAGAGGCGTCAGGACTGCAATCGGGTTGGCAAGCCAGGTTGCGCCATCATCGGTTGATTCCGAGAGATAAGTGGAAATATCCGGCGTCCCGAAATCTCGGTTCTGCCAGAGCACGCCGACCTTGCCGCTTGGAGAAACTCGAACCGAAGCCGACCAGGAATACGCCAGACCTTTTGAATTATCTTTCGCAAATGTTCCTGCGCTTGGTCCGGCTTTCCACCCACCCCAGGCTGCAGATTTCTTATCTTCGCTCAGAGTGAATGTGCCAAATTGAACATACGCCATTTTCTCGTGAAAATTATCGATGCCCGATGTCATGAATATTTTTGTGCTGTCATGTGATAGTGCAATACTCCGATAATTCAGATTGCGCAATGAATCGCTGAATGTTTTCCGATCGGTCCGGGATTCTTTGAATGTTCCATCGCCGGGAGCGCCTTGCTCTATATACAGCGAGCAGAAATACGGAGTGTTCGTATCCGCGTAACTGCGCACTGCCGCAATTGCAGGTACCCAATTGGTGCCGCGCTTAAAAAGTATCATTTCCGGATATTGCGTCTTTGCCGTATCGATGGCTTTGGGAGCAGACCACGTGCTGCCGCCATCCGAACTGAACAAATAATAGACAGTAAGCTGCTGCAAGAAACCTTTTCCGGCGATCGTATCTGCTTCGGTTACATTCTGTGCAAATTGAACGGCGGCATGGATAGTATTCGGATGATCGGGATCGATAAGAATATTATGCAAGCCGCGATTGGCGAACTGATCCTGATAAAACGATTCCAAACCTATCGGAGTCGTTCCGCTGAATGTTATTGGTGTTCCCTGAGGCAAAGAAGGTACGTGCCTCTGAGATGACACATTTATTCCTATATGCTTATCGCTCCATGGAGCAGCACTACGATTTGTTTGCGCACTAAGCTGCGAAAAAAAGAGAATAGAAAAAGTGCAGAGAAAGAAAAATGTATTTACTTGCTTCATATTGCCTCCTTGATGACAAAAAGATATGCTGTTGTGATAGAGTGAATCGTTATATACACCGATTCCATGAGGAGAATTCCAAAGACTCGTAGCAGCGGGTTTTAATCAGCCGGATGTTCATGTCTGTCTGATAGTATCAAATTGGTAAATCGGAAGAAACCCGAAAATAATTTGCCGATTGTTGTAACTTTCCACCTTCTTAATAGTTGTTACCCTAAGGAAATACGATTAATCGTAATCCGACATTCATTCATCGAGTACCATTGTGTTTATCAATTAGATAATACAAATAATGATGGTACTATTCCTGTAGGTGATATTTTGCCACTATGTATTCTTCGGGATGACGCTAACGGTATTCTAAAAAATACTGAACCAGATACAAGAATGCAATTAGCAAGAAACATAGTCACTGGAGTTGACTATGAGAATCCAGCATATAATGTGAGTTATTGTGCTGCTGCAAATCAAATGGGGATCCATGTTCGATGGTACACCGATGAAGGACCAACATTTTATATGCGAGACATCCGTCGCTTTGATGAAGATATTGACGAAAATACTTTGGTCACTTACGAATGTAAGATTGGGGATGGCAGTCCGACTGGACCCGTAGGATTTGGGCGTCATGGCGGCACAATCGGTGCCACACTACAAACAGGGAAGAGGATGACATTTTGGACCGACCCGAATATTGGTGTAAGTGTTGATGGTGCGGGGACTAACTCCGGATTATATATTGCTGGTTCAAATACAGCAGGATGGTTTAATTGCGTTTTGAGCTTTGACGACCCCAATACAATTCTCGGAATCGGAAATTCTGCATATCCATATGTAGCGCCGACGAACGCAGTATTAGTTTGCATGCCGAATTTTGAAGTGCACTTTAATAGTACACTACAAAATATATCTGTTGCTATGGGGTCGGGGATAGAGTATTATGGTGTTCCGCCTCTTAGTTCACCATACTCTAATTTTTTTGGATCGGGAAAAATAATTCTGAATGCAGGATCGAACCTGAATATTCATCCTGGATCAGTACCGTTAAGATATGGGGTACCAGCACAATACGCAGAAGTTCTGATCCCTGATAATTGTGAGCTAGATGGCATAGGTTCGGTACGGGCAAACATTACTTTTTTACATGAACCTTCATTGCTCCCTGTCTATAAGTCCCTGGATCCGACAATTGAAGATCAAACGACCTATATAAATCACATGGAAGATGGCAGGATTGTTTTCTCAGGAAACGGCAATTTCAGCGCTACGAATTTTAATGGGAATTTAGATCAAGGCGTTACGAAGCCTTTAATTTTTATACAATGACCGATCGTATCAACCTCGACGCCTCCGATCAATCAATTCATTGCCATGAATTGCGATTTCTCAGGTGGTAATTATGATGCTAATGGTACGTATTATTCGAATATGCAAATTCTTTCGAATAATTATAGCGTCACTAATTCAGCCCGCAATATCGGCTTTAGTAACTGTATCTTCGATCTCTGCGGGATTCAGCTGAACCATCCATATTTTAGCGTAGATGTTTTGCTCTCTACGTTTAATAATATTTCTATACCCGCTGTTTCCTTGGTCGGCGAACCTCCAGCATCGGTAAACTATCCGAACAATTCAACGCCTAATACGAATCATATCAATATAAACAACAACACTCTGAGTATTACTTCCAATAACGGACAGCCGCTGACTAACGGCATTTACGTTCAGGATGCTAGCACGCCACGCACTGCAAGCCCGTTATTCGATATGATTAATATCAATAACAATAATATTTTGTACTACCAATGGAATTTAAATTACGGAATTGCCTATACACCGAGCGATCAGCTTGCAGCAATTCATCTCGTTAATAGTAGTGTAATTGCTACAGGAAATACTATCAATGGCGCCAGTGCGATAACCGGCATTATGAACACAGGTTCTGATGCAGTTGGCGGCAATTTATCTAATTCATTTTTTTGCAGCAATACAATCATCTATTGTTTTGGCAGTGGGATGCAGACTCAACTTTGGAACGGCTTTGCAAAATCAAACGATATAAGCCTTTCCGATATCGGTCATCTTGTGGGGCAAAAAGATAAGGGAGTATTATTATACAACAATTACCATAATAACACTGGACCTGGTATAAGACTCAATGGAGTGAGTAGCGTTGTTGATCTATCCGGCAAACATCTCACTGGGATTGATTTGCCGGCGTTCAACACAATTGCCTATAATAATAATCTACCGCCTTATACTACTGGCGAAATTGAATTCCAAAGTGGGAACCGGATTATTTTAGGAACTACAACAACCGGTACAACTACTTTCGGACAAAACAATATCATCAGCAATAATAGTGGTAATTATCTCATATACAATTCCTCCGGCGGAAACTTATATATCGGAGGTATAAACTCTGAGGGGATAAACAAAAATTATTGGGCTTTCGGTACCCCGCCGACATTTGTGGCATTATCAGGTATAATCAACAGTATGATGGCACCGACAACAAGCGTTAGCTTCCTGCCCTCTGACCCAGAATATTCTCAGACACAACTGGTTGACCCTAATTCAGAAGGTTGTACCGCTGAATACAACGAATCCATTAAGGGAAAAGGCGTACAACCGCTTTCTGTAGAACTTATTGATACACAACTTTGCAATAGACTTTTCGACCACGGTGAAAGACTTAGCGAAGGAATGGAATATGGGCAATCATATGATACACTTCGTTTATACATTGAAAATTGCGCCATGCAGTATGATTCTTATGGTGAATTTGTCACATTAGACGCTGATCTTGATTTCATGGATACATCGCTTCAAAGATGGGTAGATGGCAGGGAGTGGTTTAAGAAAGTCCTGTATTATAATCCGGATACAAATTACTACTGTGCTGATGTTGATGACATTTTACATACTTTTTCGTATTTTGAAGGGCGTGGTCAGGACAACCTTGGGTATTTGGCTGTGATAAAATACTTACATGACAGCCATAAATGTTTAGCCTATAATGAAATAGGTGGATACGATACGACTTATGTACATACGATGAACCAAGTAATATCTACTTGGCGCGATTCAGTAAAGGATTCTCTCAAAACGCCGCTCGACACAACGCTTCCGTCAATAGACCAATTGGGTCTCGGCATTCTTAGAGGGCAGAACGCTGTTGTTAGTGCAAGCGGAGCGAATGGGTTTATAATAGGAGATTTGTCTTTGTTTGAGAATCCATTCCGTAATGAGGCGATACTTCGTTATCATTTGAATCAAGATGCAATGGTGCATGTAGATATTTTCGATGCCTTAGGAAGACGAATGGCTGGCGAAGGCGAAGGGTATAAGCATGAAGGAGACTACCAGATTTCGTTTGATGCGCGCACGTGGTCATCAGGGACTTATTATATTCGAGTATCGACAATGAGCGGAGAGGTGCAAACACTCAAAGCAATTAAGGAACAGTAGAATGAAGAAAATATTTTTTATTGCATTCATGAGTATCGCCTGCATTGTAGGCGATACTCATGCACAAATTGATATACCACTGTGCGACCATTTACGCACCGTGGGTGATGATATGAGCGGTATTGGACGCTTTAAAATGGGTTACGATACTCTTCGGTTCTATATAGAATCATGTGCAATGCAAAGCGAATCATGGGCAGAGTTCGGGCAAATAATTTATGATGTTCATTATATAGATACAACTGATCAAAACAGATGGGTTGATGCGCGGGAGTGGCTTAAGAAAGTATTATATTATAATCCTGATACAAACTATTACTGTTTTGATGTGACCCGCATGCTATTTACTTTCGCATATTTTGAAGGACGTGGAATCGATAATCTTGGATATTTAGCTGTCCTAAAATATCTTCATGACAATCATAAATGTCTGTCATTCATAGGTGAAACATACAATGAAATATATACGCAAACAATGGATTCGATTACCAGTAATTGGCGAGATACAGTTGAAGATTCACTCAAAACGCCTCTTGATACAACGCTCCCATCAATCGACCAATTAGGTCTTGGCATACTTCGTGGGCAAAGCGGAGTCGTTTCTGCAAGCGGAACAAGCGGTTCAACGATAGAAGATTTATCTCTGGTAGAAAATCCTTTTCATAACGAGGCAATTCTTCGGTATCATTTAAATAATTCGGCAATGGTGCATATAGATATTTTCGATGCTTTAGGTCGAAGAATGGTAGGCGAAGGTGAGGGGTATAAGCATGAAGGAGACTACCAGATTTCTTTCGATGCGCGAACGTGGGCTTCGGGGACGTATTATCTTCGGGTATCGACGTTGTCGGGAGAAGTGAAATCATTAACATTAAAACTACTGCGATGAAAACAAAACTTTCAATAATTTTACTCTGTATGGTTATCATTGGTATGATATTGGTCAAAATACTCACGTGAAGTCTGACGCGAATGCTCCATATGATGATTTCGATATTACTTTGGACAATAATTCCCTTTACATAAATTGGAAATCGGAAGGGAAGGCAAAAGTTATTGATCTGCGAAGCGTAAATTCTCGGCTTGATATTGAGCAATAAGTCGAAAAATTATAATTTGGTAGAGACGCGATAATATCGCGTCTCTATTTTTTTTTCGTATATTGGAATTGCAATGATAGGCACCTTCGCGAATGTTAAATTAAAAAATGTAGAGTGTAAAATTGGGGGAGGAAATATGGTTTTATTTTTATTTGAAGATTTCTCCTGCCGTCGAAATGACAGGGCGAGGTATTTGGAGGGGGAAAGGTGGGGCACATGTGCACAGTTATATTTAATTAAATAAATAGGTTGCGGACTACTCATTTTTGTATTGTGGTTAGAAAATTATGTTCTGGGAATGTTCTTAGCTTTGATTTAAGATGACAATTACGCATGAATCATACTGTAACGATCGAAGAACTCAAAAAAATTAATGCCTTGGAGGGAATGCCCGATGAGCTTCTCCAATGGATATTGGAGCATACGGAGCTTAATGAATATGAGGATGGGGCTACGTTATTCAAAACGGGCGATCCGGCTGACTATTTGTGGTTCGTTCTGGAAGGCAGACTTGATTTTTACATGGATGTCAACGGCACATTAGTGTTCTATTTCTCTTTTGAGAATGATAAAACCTCAGGCGGCATTACGGGATTGATCCCCCATTCGCGCATGAAAACATCTCCGGGGTATTCGATCGCAGTGGGAAAGGCGAGAATACTTGCACTGCATAAAAAATATTTCGGCGAGCTGGAGCAGCTCAGTCCCGATTTTGTCCAGCGTCTCATCGGCTACATGACTGAACGGGCGCGAGCGTTTGCGACCATTCAACTGCAGCGCGAAAAAGTGAGCGCATTAGGAAAACTTTCGGCGGGAATTGCACATGAACTCAATAATCCGGCAGCGGCTATTAATCGAATAGCATCGGAGCTGAAGAACAGGTTGAATTCGAACTACGAGCTCACTTCGAAATTGCTTGCCGATGATGTCGATGCACAGCAGATCGAAAAGATTCGAACTCTTGCAAAGGAAAAGGAATCCATACAAGGGAAATCTCTCTCGGCGATGAAGCGAATGCAAAAAGAGGATGAGATTTCGGATTGGTTTACGGATAATGGTTTCGCACAGATCAGGCAATCGGCAGAGACGTTTGCAGAATTTGGATTTTCAACCGAAGACTTAGAACGTATTCGTCAGGATGTAAAGAATGAATCGTTCACCGATCTGCTTCGCTGGCTGGAAAATATTATGACGAGCGATCGCCTGATCAAAGATCTTGCCGATGCTTCGAGCCGCATCTCGAATTTAGTAGGCGCGATAAAAAGCCATGTTCACATGGATAGAACGAATGACGTTCAGCGCACGAATATTCATACCGATATTGAAAATACTCTCACATTATTGGGCTATAAACTGCGCGATAAAAATATCACTCTGACAAATAGCTTATGCGCAGATATGCCGATGGTAGATGCTTACATCGGCGAGCTGAATCAAGTATGGACAAATCTGATCGATAATGCTATCGATGCAATGGATAAAGGGGGAGAACTTCGGGTGGAAACATCATCCGGGAAAAAAGATGTTACCGTCCGAATCATTGATAATGGCTCAGGAATTCCGAAGGACATTCTGAATCGCATATTCGATCCGTTCTTCACGACAAAAAAAGTCGGGCAAGGAACCGGTATCGGTTTGGATATTGTAAAAAGAATTATTGACCGCCATCACGGCGAAATAAAGGTAAATTCCGTGCCAGGAAGGACGGAGTTTTCGATTTGTATTCCTGTTTCGCAGATGGCGGAGAAATGATGAAATGTCATTCTGAGCGAAGCGAAGAATCTAAAATTTCGGTTGCCTGAAAGGTCAGATTCTTCGCTTCGCTCAGAATGACAATTTGCAAATGTTAGATCATAATTTTAATAAATGAAACTTCCATTCATCATAATTGTCGATGACGACACGCAGGTATTGCGAGCCATTCAGCGCGATATCCGGAATAAATACCGCGATGAATACCGCATTGCCGCTACCGAATCGGCCATCGAAGCGCTTGAGCTGATCAAAGAACTGAAGCTGAAAAATGAAACGGTGGCGGCTTTTATTTCCGATCAGCGAATGCCGGAAATGGAAGGAATTGAATTCCTCGAAAAAGCACGCGAAATTTTTCCCGAAGCGAAGCAAGTTCTGCTCACGGCATACTCAGATATCGAAGCTGCAATACGTGCTATCAATACCGTGAAGCTCGATTATTATTTGCTCAAACCCTGGGATCCCCCTGAGGAAAAACTCTATCCTGTCGTCAACGATCTGCTTGACGATTGGCAGGCGCAGTATAAACCAGATCATGAAGGCATCAGGATCATCGGATTTCAATGGTCGCCGAAATCGCATAAGCTGAAAGAATTTCTTTCGGGAAATCTCGTGCCATTCTTATGGATGGATATCGAAGCGCATCCTGAAGCCGAAAAATATTTGATGAGCGCTAATTCATCGCGGTCGGATCTACCGCTTGTTGTACTTCCCGATGGCAGCGTTCTTGCCGATCCGTCGCTTAGTGATCTCGGCTCGAAGGTCGGACTTCGTCAGCAGGCTTCGGAGAAAATGTATGATGTCGTTATCATTGGCGCCGGTCCTGCCGGACTTGCAGCTTCGGTCTATGGTTCATGCGAAGGATTAAAAACGTTGCTCATCGAGCGCAGCAATCCCGGCGGGCAGGCATCGAGCAGTGCGCGCATTGAAAATTATCTTGGCTTTCCGACAGGTCTATCCGGAGCAGAGCTAAGCAGACGCGCTATTACGCAAACGCTGCGTTTCGGAACGGAAATTCTTACGCCGCAGAGCGTGAAAAATATTTCCGTGCGCGATGGATATAAAATTATCGAACTCTCGGATGGCTCGCTCGTGCATAGCAAGACCATTGTCATTGCAACGGGCGCATCGTATCATAAGCTCGAGCTTCCCGGCATCGAACAATTCACCGGAGCCGGAGTGTATTACGGAGCAGCATCGGTGGAAGCGCATGCCTGCCGCGATGAAAATATTTATATTGTGGGCGGAGGAAATTCCGCTTGCCAGGCAGCGCTCTATATGTCCAAGTTCGCAAAGGAAGTGCATATCCTGATCAGGCAGGATGCGCTCAAAAAAGCTGCGGCAAATTATTTAGTGGAAAATATCGCTGCAACTCCGAATATCAAGGTAATACCGAATACGGAAGTTATTTCCGTATCGGGCGATAAGGTCCTGGAAGAGATCACGCTCAAAAATACAATGAGCGGCGCCGAAACCACCGTCCCGACAAAAGCGCTCTTCATTTATATCGGCGTCCGGCCCGGCACGGCATGGGTATCGGATATTATCTTAAAAGATGAAAAAGGATTTATTCTTTCCGGCTCCGATCTTATGAAAGAAAGATCCTACCACACATTCTGGAAATTAGAGCGCGAACCCTACATTCCCGAAACAAGCGTACCCGGCATCTTCGCCTCCGGCGATGTCCGCTCCGGCGCACTGGCAGGAATCTCCTCCGCAGTAGGCGAAGGCGCACTGGCAATACGGTTTGTAAGGAAGTATTTGCAGGAAATGTAGATGGAAATTCATCGGCTCTTTTCTCAGTAAATTCTGTTGAATTATCCATGAGCAAAAAATCTCATATCTTTCTTATTTATTGTGCAGTTTTTTTCTGCGCACCGACGTGCTATGCACAATATGATACATGCACTAGTCTGCGTGACTGGGCTAATGCATCTGTCGGACCTACCGATGGTCCTGCAATGTATCGAAAACAGTATGACAGTACAAGACTTTATGTTGAGCTATGTGGTGCCAACGATTATACGTGCTATAGGGCTTTTAATACTCTTGACGCAGACGTTCAAGAATACGCTCCAACTGATACGACCCGTTATAATACATATAGGGACTGGTTGCTTTCAGTGCTTAATGTAAACTCTATAAATCCTTATTATTATTGTCGGGATCTTCAGTCGGTTGCAAATACATTTGCTTATGGTAAATATGCTCTCCCAAATGCATGGTTTGCTGTAATGAAGTATCTACTTAATTCTAAGCGATGTGCGGATTCTGGAATGCAAGTTTATTATAATAGGCAGCTTCAGGCACGCCATCAAACATGGCTTGAGGGAGATACGACAAAGCCGGAGGATACAACGCTTCCATCTTTGGATCAACTTGGATTGGGTTTTTTGCTCGATGGAGTAGCGCCAACCACTCCAAATCTGACATCGCAAT
>Ga0206906_1117_pt1 | contig 13554 bp, 14 predicted proteins | sample Alteio_BWOrgHeat_79_FD_152935 | JGI IMG/M metagenome (GOLD analysis project Ga0206906, IMG submission 152935) | Enriched cells from forest soil in Barre Woods Harvard Forest LTER site, Petersham, Massachusetts, United States -... | ecosystem: Environmental > Terrestrial > Soil > Temperate forest >...
GGAAGTTTCGAAAACTGTTTCCTTTGAAACTGCACGCTCGATCGAAGACACTCGAACATTCATCAAATCGGCTTTGGATAATTATGCCAAAAGCATTGATCCGGCAAGCTTTGGAATTGTGTTGAAGAAAGAAAATAGATTGATCGGTACAATCGGATATTTAAATTGGAGCAATGATCATAAACGCTTTGAGATCGGCTATGCACTTTCACGATTATATTGGAATAATGGAATTGTCACTGAAGCAGCGAACGCTATGATCGATTATTTTTTCGAACATAGCGATATTATCCGTATCGAAGCCAGATGTTTACTCGAAAATCCGGCAAGCGCACGAGTGATGGAAAAAGCTGGAATGACGTTCGAAGGCATTCTGCGCAAACAAGCATATTTTAAAGGGCATCATCGCGATATGAAAATATATTCAATACTGAAAGATGAATGGGAAACGAAAAAATAATCATTAAGGAATACGATCCTAACTGGCCATTGCTCTTTGAAGCTGAGCGCTATGAGCTGATGGAAGCCATCGGGCATTATGTTGCCAATATTCAGCATATTGGAAGCACTGCCGTTCCCGGTCTTGCTGCAAAACCGGTAGTTGATATTATGGTCGGATTGCGTAGACTGCTTGATGCACAGGATTGCATCTTGCCTATCGAAGCTATGGGCTATGAATACTTCCCCGAATTAGAGTTAGAAAAAGGCTTTGAAGACCGAAGATATTTTCGGAAAAGTGCTGGCGGCATTCGCACTCATCAGATTCACGTGATCGAGATAAATTCCGATTTTTGGAAACGGACTTTGCTTTTTCGCGACCACTTGCGCACACATACGCAATCAGCGAATGATTATGCCACTTTGAAAAAAGAACTTGCGAAGCAATTCGAAAACGACCGCGAAGGATATACGAATGCAAAAACAGATTTTATCGAATCAATTTTGATCAAATACAAAACATAAATCATCTAAAATCCGTTATATGCGGATTCTCACTGATAATATTATGCCACTAACCAAACTAATAGCCGATACAGGAAAACTTGCCGAAGCATCGATTGCTAAAGGCGATGTTACTGGCTGGTTTGAAGAGCTTTATGTTGCTGCTTCCGGCGATCCGAAAATAATACCCTGGGCAGATCAGCAGCCGAAACGCTATTTAATCGAGTGGCTGGATAAAAATAATATTCAGGGAGAAGGCAAACGCGCAATGGTTATCGGCTGTGGGCTTGGCGATGATTGCGAAGAACTTGAAAGGCGCGGCTTCGATGTAACCGGATTCGATATTTCTCCGACAGCAATCGAATGGGCAAAGCAACGCTCCCCAAATTCTAAAGTAGATTACCAGGTTGCCGATCTTTTCAAACTTCCTAATGCATGGCTAGGCACTTTCGATTTTGTTTTTGAATGCTATACGATTCAAGCACTGCCGAGATCGGTCCGGAGTGATGTAATCTCAAAAGTTGCTTCGCTTGTCGCGCCAAACGGTGAATTATTAGTGGTTTGTCGCGGCTGGCGCGACGATCAGAAAGAAGATAACTTGCCCTGGGCTTTAAAAAGGGAAGAGTTGCAGCAATTTAAAACCTTAGGTTTTTCCGAAATTTCATTCGAGGATTTTTTGGATTACGACGATCCCGAGAGGAAGAGGTTTAGAGTATTGTACAAAAGAACGGACTAAAGCTGTTGCTCTATACATGTATTCCGTGAACTGTTTCCCCTAAACTCTCATTATAATTCTACCACCTATCACGTTTTTTCACTTAATGGAGGTTTTATGAAGTTGTGTCGTATATTTTTTACCGTTGTCATTGTTTGCATTTTTAACGGAAATCTTTTTGCGCAGAATACGAAAGTCGTCCTGTTTGAAACATTCGCCAATAGCTGCGACGGCTGCACATTGAATGACGATTTCGATGCGGCATTCAGGCAAACTCTTGCTGCGAACGGTACGAAGATCGTCCATCTGAATCACCATGTCATTAATACATGCGATCCGATGACGGCAAACGATCCGGCTTCACTTACAGTCCTGAGTAAGCTCTCTAACATTTATCAACAGCCATATCCGATAAGCTGCGCAGATGTTGACCGAACGAATTTCCCCGCTATTGCACCGAATTCCGCCGGCAAATTAACCGGTACCGTTCCGGGCGGCAAAACGCAATGGGATACCCGCATTGCATCTGAATTAAAATTATCCACTCCTGTTGCGATTAGTCTTGCCAGTGCAAAGATCGATACGATCAGTTCAAGCACGGTCTCGCGATTTATAGCCACGATAAATGTTACTTCAGCGCAAACAAACGATACGATGGCTATTCATTATGCCATTACGCAGGATAATATCTATTTTGCACAATGCCCGACAGCAAAACCACCGGGACCGACAACTCATAACGATGTTGTCCGTTATGTAACGACAACCGACTCAACACTGAATTTTAAATCACAAACGCAGAATACCGTTACATTCATACAGAATATCGCGAAAATTAATACTGCAACTACGACCTTTGATCTCTCGCAAATGAAATTTATTGCCTGGGTTGAAGACCATAGTGGCGGAGATTACACTGTTTCTCAGGCCGCACTGCTTCAGACAAATCTTCAGAGTCTTTCTGCGCCTGCGCCATCGCTTTCTCTTAATACTGGAATTCTCGATAATGCTGTTTTTGCTCCCGGCGATCTCGTTACTATCTTATTCGATAAAGTAAGTGTCGATTCCGTGAAAATCGAATTCTCCTCCGACGGCGGAACATCCTGGCAGACTATTGGCACAACGCATGATTTCAAAATGTATTGGACTGCGCCGACACTCTCAACAACGCAGGGAAAAATACGAATCTCAGAATTAAAAAGCGGTACTCCCATTGTGACTGAGACAGGTACATTCACGATTAAGAGCTCTGATTACAGCCTCAGTCTTCTCAAACCTGATGGAAATACTATCGCATATATCGGACAGAAATTTACCGTTACCTGGAATCAGCATGGATTTGATACACTTTATATTGAATACTCCAGCGATAATGGTAACCATTGGCAGACTTTGAATATTCACAGAGATCCAACCGGGACTGCAAATAGCTACAATTGGTCAGTTGCCGGACCTGCGACTGCTCAGGCAATGATGCGCTTACGTCCTTTTGCCGCCGATAAGCAAACATCTACGTCACTGAGTGATCCATTTCAAGTTCTGAATACAACTGGCGATGGAGTTAATTCAACCCCCGATGAATCATTTTCGATTTCCGTAAATCCTCAGCCGCTGAAAAGATCGGAACAACTGAAATTGAATTTGAAATTGGGTAATTATTCCGGTGTTGATATTTCAATGTATGATCTGAACGGCAAGAAAGTATATTCGAAAGACCGCATGTCTATCGGAGCGGGAGATAATACGATTTCACTTGAATTGAATGCCCTTCCGGCAGGGACATATATTTTAGCAGTGCAGCGCGATAACGGTGAGGTGCGGACGGTGAAGGTCGTTATAGAATAGTTGAATTTAGTGTCATTGCGAGGAGGACTTTAGTCCGACGAAGCAATCCACTGATAGATTGTAGCAACTAAGAGTCTACCACGATTTAGGGGATTGCTTCGTCTCGCTTCGCGACTTCTCGGAATAACACATTCAGGTTACTCGCCCATCTCCACTTCCTCATCCACGATCTCCTCATCCCCTTCTTTCGTTTTCGTCAGTCCGAATTTTTTCATTTTGGTATAGAGATGCGAGCGCTGGATGTTCATGGCTTCGGCTGTGCGGCTGATATTCCAGCTGTATTCGCGAAGGCGTTCTTCGATAAATATTTTTTCGGCGCGGTCTTTGAAATCCTGAAAACTTTCGGCGCTTAATGCATCTTGAAGAGGATTATCACGCGAGCTTATAATATAGCCTTCCGATTCCGTCGATTGAATTCTTGCCATATCCGTTGGGGTCAGTACGGTGCGCGCAAATTCTTCGGCTTGCTGATTGCCGCCAGTATCAAAGGATTTATGCGAACCTGCCATGCTAAATGCAACGCCTAAACTTTCCACATCAGCACGTTTGACCGTATCGCTTGTCGTTAAGATGACAATACGCTCGATGATATTGCGCAATTCACGGATATTTCCTGTGTAGGGAAGCGACATCAATAGCTTTATTGCCTCGTCATCGAATTTCTGTGGCTTGCGTTTTGCTTCGGCGGCGAATTCTTCTCCAAATGCTTTGACGAGCATCGGAATATCTTCCGCCCTTTGGCGAAGCGGAGGAACGTGGATCGGAATGACATTCAACCGATGAAAAAGATCTTCTCTGAATCTTCCAGCGCGAATTTCATCCGGCACATTTTTATTTGTTGCGGCAATGACTCGTACATCAACTTTTATCGGCTTGCCAGTCGAGCTTCCGACGCGTTCGATCCAGCCTTCATCGATTACTTTTAAAACTTTTGCCTGCGCTTCCAGGCTCATATCGCCGATCTCATCTAAGAAAAGCGTACCGCCATCAGCTTGCTCGAACTTTCCAATGCGTTGATTCTGCGCTCCGGTGAATGATCCTTTTTCGTGACCGAATAATTCGCTCTCTATTAGATCGCGCGGAATCGCTGCACAATTGACTTCCACAAATGGCGCCTGACTTCTCTTAGATCCTGAATGAATGGCGCGCGCCACAAGCTCTTTACCTGAACCGTTCTCGCCGGTAATAAGCACTCGCGCTTCGGTGGGAGCAACACGATCTATCATAGCGCGGACATTCCGCATCGCAGCTGATGCACCCAGCATTGTCTCCTTCGTCTGTAATCGCTCGCGCATGATCTTTACCTGCGTTTCGAGCTGCTTTTTCTGCGTGGCATTGCGCACCACAAGCAGAAGCTTCTCGCGGTCAGGAGGTTTCTCAAGAAAATCAAATGCGCCAAGCTTCGTTGCCTCTACGGCAGTTTCGATCGTGCCATGACCGGAGATCATAATGACGGGCACTTCCTCGCGAATCTGCCGAATTTTTTGCAGTGTCTCAAGACCATCCATACCTGGCATTTTCACATCGAGGAGGATCACATCAATAGGATTGCCTTCGGTTACCAGCTTCACGCCTTCGGTGCCGGATTCAGCGGTGGTGACCGTATGCTTCTCGTACTCGAAGATCATCGCCAGTGTATCGCGAATCCCCGCTTCATCATCTATAATCAATATATGTGACATGAGAGTAGTCGTTAGTCTTTAGTCGTTAGTCGTTAGCAAGTCATTTCGAACGAATGTGAGAAATCTTTAAAAAAGATTATTCATTATCCGCCGGGTTCTGCTAATGACTACCAACTAAAGACTAACGACTACCCTGACTGTTTAGTTTTTGGGACAGTGCTGTATATGTGAATCATGTAACGAAATCTGAGAATTCTGTAACGCTTTTGTTGCCGTAAATGCTTATTTTTGTGAATGAAACAAGCAGGTATAATCTTACTCGTTCTCGGATTGGCATTAACAATTTTCACGTCGTTTAACTATTCGACCAAGGAAGATATAGTGAAAATTGGCGACATGAAGATTACTGCGGATGAACCACATACCATGAACTGGTCGCCTATTGCCGGCATTGCTGTCATGGGTATCGGTGCCATACTTGTTTGGCAATCCGGAAAAACTCGCAAAATCTGATATAAAAAAAATGAATACTGACAGACTTTCAAAATCATTGACTGCGGCATTAAATGCGCAGATGACAAATGAAGCACGGGCTTCGGAAATTTATTTATCGCTCGGATCATGGGCTGAGCACGAGGGTTTCGGGGGCATTGCGAATTTTCTTTTCCGGCATGCGCAGGAAGAGCGCAATCACATGATGAAGATCCTTGAGTATATCCTCAAGCGCGGCGCGGAAGTGAAAGTAACTGCCATCCCGGCGCCGGGAGCAAATCCGAAAAATATGCACGATTGCTTTCAAAAAGTATTCGAGCATGAAGTAGAGAATACGAAAGCGATCTATAAACTTGTGAAGATGAGCATGGATGAAGAAGATTGGGCATCATGGAGTTTCCTGCAATGGCTCGTTCAAGAGCAGACCGAAGAAGAAACGCTGGCCTTGCAATTGCTCGATAAATTAAAAATTGCCGGCGGTGAAAAAGCAGGCAGCGAATCGCTTTATTCATTGGATAGGGACCTCGAAAAAACTCCGGATGATGCGACATTAGCGCAGAACGTGACGGCGGATAATCCGTAACATTTTTTTAGACTGTAATTGCGAGGAGTCTTGTCAGACTCCGTTCGAAATGACCTTGTAATCCAATTCGAATTATACCTACCCCTCCATTGTTATCTTCTTGCTCTCAGGACTTTGTCTGCCTCCCGGTGGACATTTTGGCAAGACCGGTAAGCGCCAAATCGTAGGTCAATACTTAAGATTCTAACCCTTCGTTACTTTCCGGTATTTCTCCTGTTTCTTTTGCAATAACTAAAGCATTTCTATGCCTTTTAATAAATTACACATCATCGAGCCCATCCTTCGCTCACTTCACGAAGAAGGATACACCAAGCCCACTCCGATTCAGGAACAGGCAATTCCAGTCCTTTTAGAAGGTCGAGACATTCTGGGCTGTGCACAGACCGGAACGGGAAAGACAGCAGCATTCGCAATTCCTATCCTTCAGCTTCTCAGCGAAAATAAGCCACAAGGCGGCAAGCGCAAAACTCGCGCCTTGATCTTAACTCCTACTCGCGAACTTGCCGTGCAGATCGCCGATAGCTTTCGTGCATATGGAAGGTACACTGGGCTGACGAACACCGTTATTTTTGGAGGCGTGAATCAGGGGAAACAGACTTCGTCTTTAAATCGCGGCGTCGATATTGTCATTGCAACACCGGGCAGATTGCTCGATCTGATGAATCAGGGATTCGTCTCGCTTCGGGATGTAGAAATGTTTGTACTTGATGAAGCTGATAGAATGCTCGATATGGGATTCATTAACGATGTGAAGAAAATTATTTCGCATTTACCCCATAAACGCCAATCACTCCTCTTTTCTGCAACAATTCCGCCGGATATTGCGAAGCTAGTGAATTCGATATTGCATGATCCGGTAAAGATCACAATTACTCCTGATGAACCGACGGTTGAGGCGATCAAGCAATATGTGTTCTTCGTCGATAAAGCGAAGAAACGGGATTTGCTTCTCTATGTTTTGGATGATGATGATATTAAGACTGCGCTCGTCTTCACAAGAACAAAACATGGCGCCGATATTGTCGTCAGGATTTTATCTCAGAATAATATACGCGCCGAAGCGATCCATGGAAATAAATCGCAGAATGTACGCCAGCGCGCATTGAGTAATTTCAAAGCGCAGAAAACGCGAGTACTGGTAGCCACTGATATTGCAGCGCGTGGCATCGATGTTGACGATCTGGAATTCGTCATCAATTACGAAATTCCGAACATTCCAGAAACATACGTTCACCGCATCGGCAGAACTGGCAGAGCCGGAGCCAAAGGCACGGCACTTTCATTCTGTGATTCGAGCGAGCTGCCATTTTTGAATGATATTGAAAAAATTGATCCATAAAGAAATCCCCGCATTCACCGATCATCCATATCAGATGTCGCAGGAAAGTCATAGCGACGGACGCCCAAAAAATTCGCACGGAAAACTGCATGCTCCGAAAGAAGCTCCCTCGGGAGGCAATAAGAAATGGCGCGGCAAACGAAGAAGAAGGTAGATTTAGTAGGACGGACTTTAGCTCGTCCGCAAATACATTATTTGCAAAACTTCCGTAAATTTGCACCAATAAATTCTCTACCAGATGAATCGACTCATACCAATAAATTCGAAAGAAGATATTTTACCGCAGTACCGCGATACTCCGATAGGCAAGCTGCTGGAGTACCACGATCTCGAAAAACCGCTCGATGTGATCGCAGCCCCTCAACTTCTGATCGGCATGTGCATGGATAACAGGAAGCACCTGAGGATTCCGGATAATTTTTCCTTTATTATTCGCACCGGCGGCGCGAACCTGCGATATAGCGAATTCAAAGTTTCGTATGCCATCAGCGTTGGCGGTGTTAGGCATATTGCCATCATCGGACATACGAATTGTGGCATGGTCCATCTTGTAGATCGCAGGGAGCAGTTTATTCAAGGTTTGATCGATGCCGCAGGATGGACTCGTGAACATGCTGAGAAACATTTCGATCACTTCGCGCCTATGTTCGAAATTGGCAATGAAATTGATTTTGTGCTAAGTGAGGCAAAACGCCTGAGACTGCAATATCCGGCTATTGTCGTTGCGCCGATGATCTATCGGGTCGAGGACAATAGGATTTATTTGGTGGAGGAAATGTAAGGATGAGGACTCATTGCAATTACATAGGTGTTTTCGTACATCTATTTCCTATTAGCTAATGAATCATCTTTACACCGCTTTTTTTGTTGGTTTTCTCTTTGTTTCCTCTACTTATGCGCAGATCAATCCGGCGAATAATCTCATTGCTATCTCAATGAATCTGCCAGAGGATTCCGCTCACTTCCCATTTGATTCCTGCTTCACCCTTTGCTATAATTTGGGGATGCGCTCAGCGGACTTCCCATTTTCCTGGAATATGTTCGAGCCTGCTCCATCCAAATACGACCTTACGCTTGCCGATGAACTAAATGCATTCAGCACGATCTTCCCGATCGCGATGAATATCAGCCTCTCACCAATTGCGACGAATAATCGGACAATGCCCGCTGACCTGAGTGCACTCCCTTTCAATAGTCCCATCCTCATTCATCGCTATGAGATTGTACTTGATAGTGTCTTTGAACATATCAAAAACGTAAACCTTTTTACATTTCGGATCGGCATTGAATTCGATGTCTATCTCGGAACTGATACCGTTATGTGGCAGCAATATATCGAGTTCTTTGATAGTGTTGCCGCTTATGCCAGGTTACGACGCCCAGGCATAAGGATCGCCTGCGAAGCGACGTACGACGGTATGACGACCTATGCCCGCGATCATGTGTTAGCGATCAATCAAAACTGCGATGTCATAGGTGTATCCTATTATAATCTCAACTCCGATTTTACAGTGAAGCTTCCGGTATATATACATACTGCATTTAACACAGTGGTGAACCTGTTCCCGGCAAAACCGATCTATTTTGTAGAGTTAGGCTATCCTTCATCTGTAATTTGTAAGAGTTCCTACTCCATGCAAGCTCAGTTCATAGATGAAATCTTTAGCGCCTGGGATTCGGCAGCTTCACATGTAGTGGCGATCAATTTCTTGCAGCTCCATGACTTTTCCCCCCAATTAGTTCAATATTACTCCAGCTTCTATCGCATCCAGGATACTATTTTTAAAGAATATTTAGGATCATACGGGCTTCGCACGTATCCCGGCATTGGTTCGAACAAGCCCGCATTCGATAGGTTAGTTTGCGATGCAGCTAAAAGAGGGTATTCAAATATAATTTGTAATGAAGCGGTCAACCAGGAAGCACTTAATACTCACATTGTCATTCGCCCTAACCCATTTACGAATGTTCTTTATATTGAGATCCCCAGAGAATATGATGGCTCCGAGTTGATACTAACGAATTCTCTCGGGAAAATTGTATATCGCTCCACAGTGCAGAATGAATGTGTTCTTGACCTTAGTGAAGGTTCACTTCCTGCAGGATTATACCTATACGAAATCCGAAGTCCACTATCTCATCAGGTGCTGACAGATGGGAAACTGATAAAAAAATAATCTGAGTATGAGAGAATGTATGGCTATCGTCGAAACGGCGTCGTTATATAATTCTGCGCATCCCGATGCGCTCCGGCTTCATCTTTCATTTTCAAAACGCGGTCATAGAAATAGAGGGCATGTTTCCTATCGCCGGCTGCATCGTACGCCTCGCCCATCATGAGTTCGGATTTTGCAATATAATATGTTACTTCGTTCGGAGTAAGTTTATAACTTAGGAGATTTGCATTATAGAGATAATACAACGCCGAATCGATATTGCCATTGTGATTAAGTAAAAAAGCCTGCCCGATAAAGAACATTGCCTCTCGCGCCTGCTTGATAGTATAGCCTTCCTTGCGCTGCTGTGATCTTGCAAGCATGACACGATATGTCGAATCATATTGCTGCATCATGTTAAGACTCACTTGACAAAAACCAAGATAATGCAGGAAGGTCGAATTGTTCGGATATTTGCTTGCAAGAATTTTTGCAAAATCATACGCATGATTAAAATTCTTTTCGTAAATATAATTGATCTTCATCAGTTCGTACATCGCTTCGGTGCGAGAGTATGTTGCATTCTTTGCCGCATATTCAAGCATCTCGAGTCCAACGCGTTTATTACCGTTTGCGAAAAATCCTATTACGGATGCAAGCGAAGGATTATCTTCTTTCACTGCTTCTACATAATAATTATAGAGTCCGCGACCGAAAACAATATCGCCATTACCCGGAAGTTTGTCTTCTAGTTTGTTCAGATATTTTACTCCTTCTTTTGCATCGCCAAGAAGCAGGCAAATTGCATCCTGCCAGTTCGGACGAATAGCAAAAATCCTGGCTCGCATACCGAGCGCTGCACCTTTATAAAATAATCCGGCAAGATCGAATTCGCTTGTATCCAAAAGTTTATCGGCGCGCTCGATGCATAAATCGAGTTGCTTGCGGTATGCTTCATCGTAGCCTGTGTTATCGGTATTAGTAATAGCGCGCCAGAAATTGACCATTGCTTTATAAAAGTAGCCAGAGGGATGCATCGGGTTCATTGCAATAACTGAATCGAAGGTCTGGTCGGCGAGCGCGTAATCAATATTATAAGTAAGCTCTATGCCGCGATGAATTTTTGCATCAACTTCGCCGCCTTGCAATATCCACTGCGCCGGAGTTTTCCCGGCGATCATGACGAGGGTGAAGAAAATAACAAAAACGGCGCTTTTTTTCATTGTTGGCATACCTGTAACTTCATTCTACGCAAAAGGCGTTCCGAAGTTATTTGTGAGAGCCCATGATTTATGAGATTAAAGGATTTTTGGGATTTTATTTATGTTCTTTAATCTATGAAAGCACCATACTACGCCGTCATCTTCACATCAAAGCGAAAGCAGTACATCGATGACTATGATAAAACTGCCGAACGTATGAAGGAACTTACGAATCAGCAGCCGGGATTTATTGGCATTGATAGCGCCCGCAATGATGATGGGCTTGGTATTACCGTCTGTTATTGGGATAGTATCGAAGCAATAAAGAATTGGAAAGCGAATAACGAGCACCGTTATGCTCAGGAAATGGGAAAGAAAGAGTGGTATGAATCCTATTCGGTTCGCATCGCAAGCGTAGAGGAAGAATATTCTATGGAGGAATTATGACAATCGGAGAAGAATTTTTAGACCAATCACGGAAAGTTTTTCGCGCGCAGAAAGAACTTGCGGATAAATCCATCGTCCAACTATCAGATGCAGAATTATTCTGGCAGCCGGATACCGAATCCAACAGCATTGCCATTACCATGAAGCATCTTGCGGGCAATATGGTCTCGCGTTGGACGGATTTTCTTACAACTGACGGAGAAAAAACTGATCGTAATCGTGACAGTGAATTTGAAATTTACGAGCAAGACGCAAAACGATTAAAAGCATATTGGGAGCACGGGTATTCAGTATTTTTCGAATCGCTCGATTCATTAACTGAAGATGATCTTTTCAAAACAGTTTTTATTCGTCGAGAGCCGCATTCTGTCATTCAGGCAATCCAACGGCAGATCGCACACTACGGCTATCATATCGGACAGATCGTTTATGTTGCCAAACAAATAAAGGGCAGCGATTGGAAAACGCTTTCTATCCCTAGGGGAAAATCAGAAGAGTATCTGCATGGGAAATTTGTGGCCCTGAAAAACTGACATTAATAAAAAGCCGCCTATTCAGGCGGCTTTTTTTTGAATTTGAAAAAAATTTTATTTTGCAGTCCAATCGTCCATACTGGCTTTGCCGCCGTCCTTGTATTGCATAACCATCTTGCCGGAAATACCTTTATTAGTAGAATCAACGATAATCTTTCCAAAATTCAACGATAATGATTCGGTGGGGTTCTCTCCGCTCATTACGAGCGGCGTGGATTTATCAACCTCTTTCTTGATAGTAACCGGCTCGTGCTGACGCTTTCCGGTAACCGCGCCAGTTTGTACATCGCGTGGCGATTGAATCTGATAAGTAACGACGACTTCCGATACTGAAGGCGCGCTGGACTCCCTATCGGCGCTGCCGGCAACCTGCTGCCTGCTGATATGGAAACTCAGCATGTACGATCCTTGAGTAAGCGGGGATATTTTGAAGGAGCCATCCATAGTATTGACTTTTACCTTCGTAATTGTGCCCTTTGCGTCTTCAAACCAGATAAATGCATTTACTGAGGCAAAAGTCTTTGCTGAGATCAGCGTTACAATGGCAATCGCTGCAAGAATAAAGCGTGTGTTTTTAAAGTGTTCTCATGATATTTTAAGAATTAAGTTAATAAAAATGGTTACAAGTATCCGAAGAACGGCTCAGCCTCCCGGTTTGTGACAAGGCGTCCTATATTAGTTTTTGTCACTAAGACCTCTTCTGATTCGTTCATAGCACATGAAAACACATTTTATTCTTTCTACTATAGCATTGCTGATAATTGTGCAACAATCCTGGGCTCAGGATTCAACCTCGGCGCGCATCGATACAGTAGCAGCCCAAATCGCAACGCCGGCTGCAAAAATCCCGGTAACGTTTTCCGCTTCACCGAGCCTTGGCTTTACTTATCAGGGCACGAGCAAGGATGGCGATGAATCTGAAGACATGCAGTGGCTGGGGCAATTGCAGGCGAAGCTCGGATATGAAGGATCGTTCTTTCAATTCAATAGCAGTTTGTTTTTGCAGTTCGGTCAGCAGGTTGCAGCGAATAGTCATCCGAGAAATACTCAGGATAATTTACAGTTTTCGCTTGTGCCTTCGATAACGCTATCATCAAATTATGGTCTTCGGCTATTCTTAGACGTAACCGGAGAAACACAAATGGGTAAGGAAGTTATCGATAGCGCGCAGGCAAGTTTTCTTGATCCACTTTTTCTGTATGAAACATTGTTCTTAGGGCATAAAACACACCTCGCTTCCGATGATGGAAATTTCGATCTTGTTCTTGTCTATGGGGCAGGATATGCATATCAACAAACATATACACAGCACTTTGTTCTTGCGCAGAACCGGAAATTCGTCATTGATGAAAATAATCCTCTTTCGAATGTACAGGATCAATTTACTGCCAATCAGGGGTATAGTGGAATTTTTCAGCTTGATATCACAAAAAATTTAGGAAGCAATTTTTCATTCAAAGAAAGCTTCAAGACTGTCGTATTAACTAAACTCGGTTTTTTTGATAATGTAAAAAATTCTCGCGTTAGCAGCTTACTCATAAGTGGACTTTCGTATAAATTCCTCAGCATTGATTACACTCTCCACCTTGTTTATGATAATAACATTTCCCCGCGCCGTGAATTGGATCAGACGATGGTATTCGGATTTAAATTAGATATTTAAAAAATTATTGCATGC
>Ga0206906_1118_pt1 | contig 13540 bp, 8 predicted proteins | sample Alteio_BWOrgHeat_79_FD_152935 | JGI IMG/M metagenome (GOLD analysis project Ga0206906, IMG submission 152935) | Enriched cells from forest soil in Barre Woods Harvard Forest LTER site, Petersham, Massachusetts, United States -... | ecosystem: Environmental > Terrestrial > Soil > Temperate forest > O...
GACGTCAATACTGATCTTCGAAGAGGATTGAAAGGGATTCGGCGCGATCTCAACCATGATTTCATTTGCATTCGATGAATTCGGATTTGCCTGCGGATCGCTCGGCGGAGTGATCCGAAAGAGCTTTCCTTCTCCGGGTTTAACCGTAAACGAATATGTTTGTGTAGCCGTAATGATCGTGTCGTGAATTTGTCCTGAGACATCCGATATCTTCCATTGATTCAATTTCCTGTACGCAGCATCGAATTTTGTCGTATCGATGCCGAAAGTGATAACGCGGTAATCTATTTTTCCTTTTGCGCCAGCAACATTTGTATCCAGCCATAGTCTTCGGTTTTGGATCGCAATGTACAGTGCTGTACTATCGTCTGGATGTTTGAAGAGACCAATATCGACATAGGTTGCCGAATCGGCGTCCTGAATACCTGTATAGATCGAATTGGTTATTTGTCGTGAAGAAAGATTTTTTATTGGAAGATTATTCAGCGTCGTTTGAGCCAGTTTACGCTTATGCCAACTAAGCGCGCCGAGCCATTGCAGTTTTGCCAGTGTGGTTGCGATAGGGCTGATCTCATCTGTTACGATCTCGCGCACAATACTGAACATCGGCTTATACAAAGGTGGAAGATTAGCAAACCTCGTAATATCTATTGCGGCATTGCAATCATAGTGAATAGAGGGCGATAAAGGAATCAACGAATCGGAGCGATTAAAATTCGTATAACTTGTATGCGAGTGCCATGCCTGCTTATCACATACTAACACACATCGGGGCCAGCGATTCGAATCAATGAGATTCAAGGTATCCGAATACCGGTATGTACCCGTCGTCATGCTTGAATCGATATCGCACTTATGGGTTCTTGTCCGAAGCGTATCGTGCGACCATGGGTCCAAAAAGCTTTTTCCTGACCTCGAACCAAACAAGTATTCATTGAACTTGATATTCTTTCGTTCATCACTTCGGATATCCCCTTCGGCATCGATGTCAGTCAGTATGCCGATCTGCTCCTGTTGGTCATCCATTGCAGCGCTGAAAGAATATCCCTTTACTCCATGGAGAATTGCGCCCCATGCCTGGTAAAGCATTTCCGGCTCGGTTGTAGCTCTTACTGCCCAATGCACGTCGTAGATAGAATCTTCGCAGAGACTATCCATTTTCCCGGCATAGTAGGCTCTATTGAGATAGGGAAGAATAAGGTTGTAATAATGCAAAGAATCCGCTACGTCAGCGAAACGGTTGTAATCGGATAAACCGGTGGATACCACTGCAAGAGAATCTATTCTCCATGGAATATCGCGTACTCTGGCAATATAGGATTGCGCCATAACATAAAACGGAATCTGTCGCAGCGGATCTTCATAATGGGCAGTTGCTATGGAAGTCAAAGCCTGCGACCAACCAATACCATCAAATCCATCAGTATTATATCCGATTATATCCTGCATCTTTCTTGTGTAGGTTGGATAGTCGGCAATAACACTGAGCCCGGTTTTTATTTGTGCTATTGAATCCCCCGCCGCATCAATAGGAACCGGAAAGCCTTGGTAATAATAATAAAACGACGCAGCCCCGTTATTCAGAGAACAAACTCTTCCATAAGAACCCGTAAACGGATACCAATCGAACCAGAGTGGACCTGGATAACGGTTCGTGCCGAGCTGATCGCGGATCGTGCGAATAAATTCGATATGCGACCACGGAGTCAGCACGGAAGCCGGTCGGACATTTTCCATCTGCATTAATTCGTTCACATACGCCCATGCGCGAAAGTGCTTATTGTATGGTTCGTCATCTAAAACCCAGTTCGAAAGAGTGCTTTCATTGTTATGGTTTTTTAGAGAATCTATTGCGATTTTCAAAACATCATCAGCCCTTCCGGAGAGTAAACACTGCCCGCGCCAATCACGAATGCGCAACAGGCGCGGAAAGATGTTCCATTTATGATAACTTTTAAGACGCACGTCTATCTTCATCCTATTATCGTCTCCTGCATTAGTGTATACGCCATGATAATACGGGCGAACGTTAAGAGTATTTTTTAACGTCTTATAATCGTTAGCATATCCGGCACTTCCATACGATCTCAATGAATCCCCGCTTCCGGAATGACCCTGCACCGTATAATTTGTAGAACCTAATTTCGAATATGAATTATATGTTATGATCTGGCTGTCTATTTTTTTCCATTCCGATGCGCCTTCTTCTTTTAGCCAATACTCAATTTCATATAGCGGCTCGTCAGGGCCAAGAGAAAATTGATTCCAGTTCATACAGAAGATGAATTCATACGATACCGAGCCGATATGCGATTCATTCCACGTTCTCTGAGGCTCAGCATCCGTCGGTCCCTCGTAATGACCATTACCATAATACGGATCGATAGAAGTATTTTGGTTGGCATCCTGATAATTCAGATCGCGAAGAACATCGTTGTTGGCATCACCGGAATCCGTTGAATGAATGATCCATTGGCTTGTGTCCGGTGAATAATGTTCACCCGAAGCAAACTTCCATTGCGCAATATAATCATGTAGAACGCCGGCTGTACCCGGCATAAATATACGGACATCATGCGCTTTCGCCGCTTCCCCAAGGATATATTTTGCGTCTGTTACATAGCCGATGGCATTGGTATCATAATAGAACGGATCACGAATATTTATTGCAGCTCCAGCCGGACTCCCTATCTGCTGAATGGCTTTTGCATCTTTTATTTCGGTAAAGTTATACCCGAAGTTCATCCCCAGCATTTTTTCAATCGTATCGGTATGATAATACCTGATCGCTCCGATCGGAAACACGGAAAACCGGACTTGTGATTTCAGTGTATCAGGATTCACCTGTCCATTTGCATTATGCTCAGCCAGAAAAAAACAGGAGATGGTGTAGAAAAAAATCTTGTAGGTGCGGTAATGCATTCGTCAAAAAAAATTAGTGACGAAAGAACCGATTGAAGGTAAGAATAATTAAATAGGGGCGAAAAATTGACCTGGGAGTATCTTGTTTAATCCCCCAGCTTCTCCTTGGCATCTTCATAGTATTTTTGATGCCCAGGATCGAGATATTCCAATTTTTGATAATAGAGGTCTTTGTTATCTTTGAACCATTTTCCGAAATCCGCAAATTCCGTGTATTTCGATTCGAAGAAAGTTTTGTAATATACACTCCGATCAATAATAGAACTTGTCCGTTTCAGTGCAACAAGGGTATCGATGACCTTCCCTAATTCTATCCTGGCTTCATCTTCTTTTGTCGAGATATTATCGAGCACTTTATAATTGTACATCCAGACAATTTCGCGCAGTGGGCGAGTTTCAGCGCTCATGATATCATCGATATATCCAAATCGGGAGAACGCACCAGCGGAAGTAATGAGCCTATCCCATCCGACCGCTCCTTGGGTTGCATTTGCAACCAAAGCCATTTGCTGCGCCTGCTGAAATGCTGCCGAACCGCTGTTGCTTTCGTACGAATCGAAATCAAGCCCGATAATAATATAGGCGTAATAATCCAGAATACTTTCGAGATCGCGGTAATTCACTCCATGGTTGAGAACCTGTCCGCGCGTATAACCGAAAGAAACATTTCCATCGAGAAATCGCGCCATGACCGTTGTCTGTCCGTTGCCTTTATAGAGCGGACGTTTGCTTTGGACAAAAATTTGCACGCCGGTACCCAGAATATTGAAGTTTACGACTGCCTGAATTTTCTCGCCGGTAAAATTTGTTGTCCATGAATAGGCATTCATATATGCCTCGACATCTTGCTTGAATGTTTCCCAGTTTCTGCGGTCGTCAGTCGAAAGATTATCGACATTGACATTAACGACGCAATTCAGTTCCTGCGCAGAAGCTCTGGCGTAAAAAGCAGATAATAGCAGAATGATGAGGTAACGTTTCATAAGTTTCGTGGTTTTACATTATAATAACTACGACAAAAATACGCAAAAGATTCTACCGCTATGGCGTGGTTCACGAGATCGAAACAGAATATAGACAGCACTGTCAAGAAGGACATCGACACAATCCCCGATGGAATGTGGACGAAATGCCCTGACTGTAAGGAAATTCTCTACAAAAAACAATTGGAAGAGAATCTTTTCACGTGCCCAAAATGCAATAAACATTTTCGTATCGGCAGCCGCGAGTACTTCGAAATTCTGTTCGATGATGGCGCTTACCACGAAATCGCTGCTAATCTTCTCCCCGATGATCCCCTTTCATTTGTCGATACAAAACCCTATCCGCAACGCGTTGCCGATGCCCATAAAAAGACATCTTTAGATGAAGCAATGCGTCTTGCTTATGGGAGATCGGAGGGCGAGCCTGTTGTCATCGGCGCAATGGATTTTTCTTTTGTCGGAGGTTCGATTGGTTCTGTTGTCGGCGAAAAATTTTCGCGTGGCATCGATGAAGCAATTAGTCAGAAATCTCCGTTCGTGATGATCTCAAGCTCCGGCGGAGCACGTATGCAGGAAGCAGCGATCTCTCTGATGCAGCTTGCTAAGACAAGCTCGAAGCTTGCACAATTTGCTAAACACCATCTGCCATTTATTTCCATTTTAACAGACCCAACTACAGGTGGCGTAACAGCAAGCTACGGAATGCTCGGAGATATTAATATCGCAGAGCCGAAAGCGCTCATTGCTTTTGCCGGACCTCGTGTTGTCGAACAAACCATCCGTAAAAAACTTCCACCCGGATTTCAGCGCTCCGAATTTCTGCTCGAACATGGCTTTGTCGATATGGTCGTTCACCGGAAAGAAATGAAAAAAACTCTTGGAACGCTGCTTAAGCAAATGAAATAAAAAAATCCCCGCCTCTCATGTGGCGGGGATTTCTCTTTTATCGCTGCTAACTACGCAAAAAGCAGCAAAGGGAGGTAGTTGTGTTGTCCTCAAATCAAAATCTGTAAGAGTATCCGACGAGAATGATGTAATCGGCAAATGTTGCATCACCAGGATTTCCGAACGAATCCGCTGCACGATCTCTGGTAATAGTAACCGGGACGCTTGCAGAGAAACTTCCGAAAGAAGGACTATTCCAAATTATTCCCGATTCAATGAATGAAGCATCTCCAGGCCGGCGGAAGCCATCACTTCTGCCGATAAGATCTCGTACCGGCACGCCTTCAACGCGTCCGGCAACAGATATCGAAAGGCTTTCCGTTAATTGATATGCTACACCGATCTTAAAAAGATACTGGTCCTGAACGGTATTGTGAGCTTCGTATAATTGATTTAAGGATGGAGTAATTCCAAGAGACACTAGAATCGAGGGGGTGTTATTCGTATCTCTCGGATTGATAAGATATTCTGCAGTCATAAATCCCGTAAACTTGCCAATAGTTTTGAATGCATCTATTTCAAGTGGAATACCCCAACCACCATCTCCGGGCTGTATTGATTGATCCGCTGATACATAGGAGATCGTTTTCCCAGTGAAATTTGGGAAATTACCTTGGACATTATCATTACCAGTTGGGATCTTTATTCCGGCACTTACTTGAATGTTGCCAGTCATATTTTCTTTCGTATTGAGAAGCCAATATCTTCCATTTATTGAAATATCGCCTAATCCTGACGTATAGAAGTTGGCACGCGGTCCATTTGGAATTGCTGGGGTAGTCGCAGTAGCTGCCTTACCCTGTGGAAAGGGTGCTCCCCACTCGCCTCTAACCAAATACGGGATAGTGACATTAGCGCTGAATTGATCACTGACTCCGTAAGTTGCACCTAAATCCAAAATGCGCTGGCGATTCATAACGAACGTACCAAGCGTAGCCCGTTGAGTTTGCTCAACTGTGCCATTAAAATGGCGCGATGCATCGAGATATCGGAATGAGCCATCGAACTGCCATTGGCTTGGCATAAGGAATGGCGAGCCATCTAAGCCAAATTCCGGCGCGCATTCCCTAGAAATTATGCAGCCTTGTGCAAAAACATGTAACGGCAACAATACCCCGGCGCACAACAACGTCAGGGAAAAAATGAGTTTTTTCTTCATAAGAATAAATATTTCAATGATTTAGTTAAGAAAGAATACCGAGTAACACTAAGACAACGTCATTGCGACGTTAAACCTAAAGACACAAAAAAAGTCTGTTTGGAGACAAAAAAAATATTTTTTTTTATTTTTTATTTTTTTGTATCTTTCGCATCGGAAAATGTGTATATATATATTTAGACTTTTTTTATTCACTACGAAAAACACATGACAAATCTTTCGCTAAAAAAATATTACCGGTGGATGTTTCTGCCGGGGATCTTATTATTGCTATTACCGAGCATGCTCCATGCCTATTTCCTGATGCCATTTCCAGGCAGTCAGGATATGGAGACAATGACGGCTGCTTACTATTTAGAAAAATTTCTTATCCCCTCACGCATTATTGGCTTTCTGCTCATTATCCTCCCTGTTCTGAATATTTATTTGAATGGAAGATGGAGGGGACGCATTGGAGTCACTGTACTTCTCCTATTCATGGGCGGCTTATTTTATATGTCGGTAATTATGGCAAGCGCCGAGCGTATGTTTCTCGAGCCGCAGAATAAAGTTTTTGCAGCCGCTACCACGAATAAAGTTTCGCTCGATAAATTAGTGGTCGGAGTAGATATCGGCGGCGAAACAAAAGCATATCCGATAAATTTTATTGCTTATCATCATAAAGTTCAGGATACTATCGGCGGCAAACCTGTGCTCGTCACCTATTGCTCGATGTGCAGAACAGCGCATGTATATGATCCAGTGATCGACGGAAAGTATCAGCATTTCAGGTTAGTCGGTGCACGGCATTACTCGGCAATCATCGAAGATGAAGGAACAGGCAGTTGGTGGTATCAGGCATCAGGTGAGGCAGGAGCCGGTCCGATGAAAGGAAAAACACTGGCGGATTTTCCAAGCGAACAAATGACCTTACGCGAGTGGATTGAACTTCATCCGAATACGCTCATCATGCAGCCGGATACGAACTTTGCCGATAGATATGCAAACTTAGAAGCGTATGAACGCCGGCAAACGACAAAAACCGATGCTGAATCTGCTATTCTTGGCTGGCAGAAAGGCGCATGGGTTCTCGGAGTAACAATCGGAAACGAGACGAAGGCATATCGGTGGAATGATATTGCACCAATTCATGTGATCAACGATAAGATAGGAACAACTCCGCTTTTAATTACAGTCGGCAATGACAGCTTGTCTTATGCTTCATGGAAGCGGACTGTTGATGGCGAAACATTACACTTCACTGCCGATTCGCTCGGCAAAGGATTTCGCGATGATTGCAATTGCTTCTGGAATTTCGGCGGCGAGTGCATAGACGGAAAATATAAAGGTAAAAAGCTGGAGCACATACAAGCATCTCAGGAATACTGGCATTCCTGGAAACATTTTCATCCGCAAACAACGCAGTGGAAGAGTTAATACAAATTTCCCTGAGCGCAGCCGAAGATTCGCCGCCGGCGTTTCAATGGGATGATTGGTATGCAAGTGTTGGCGGTCGTTCGATCAAGATCCCGGAAGTCGATGCATTACGCAACCGAATTCAAACTGAACAATACCCTCGTTTCGATGGACCGGTTGCATCTATTAAGCGTGCATTCTCTTCACTGGATGAAGCTGCTTCGCATATAAAATCGAAAGCAGAAGAATTCGGCGCAGACATCGTCGGCGTTTGTCTGATCGAGCCAAGCGATATTTACCGAGGGAAAACAGTATCGGAAAAATTTGCAATTGCCGTCGGTCAGCGAATGAGATGGAAAGAATTTCAAGTTGTACCATCTCGGGAATCCGCGATCGAATGTATGCGCATTTATCATTCTCTTGGTGAATCGGTAATTCGTCTTGCTGAATATATTCGTAGTATCGGATATCCATGCAGAGTCGAGCATCCTATCGGCGATAGCAATATTCTTCATCTTCCGATCGGTTTGAAAGCCGGCTTTGGCGAGCTTGGCAGACATGGCTCGATCATTCATCCGAAACTCGGTCCGCTGTTTCGCATGGGCAGCGTAATAACAAATCTGGAGATGGCCATCGATCATCCTATCGATGCCGGCATCGCTAAGTTCTGCGATAATTGCCGTGCCTGCAGGATTTATTGTCCTGCCGATGCCGTGCCGGATGAGCGCGATCCGAATGGCGGAAAAGATCATTTGGGATATGACCGGTATGTTGTCGATACCGGAAAATGTTTCCCGTATTTTGCAAAATATGATTACTGCTCGATCTGCCTCCCGGTCTGTGTTTATAATCATAAGGAATGGGCAAGAGATTTTGATGGTTTTCAAACAAAACTTTTTCCTGACGTTCAATTTCTACCACCGCCAGCGCCGGTAGACCTGAGCGAAGAGAAAAGACATTATTATAAAAAAATAAAACGTTGATTTGTTTGAAAATCCCCATGAGAAATTTTTTCTTCGTTCTGATTTTTTTACTCAGTTGTTTTTCATCCTCTCTCGCTCAAACCGATTCGTCATTCTCCCCATCAGGCAAAATGAATGCCCAGCTTTTTACCGATTATTATTATGTCAAGCATGCTCCCGATTATACAATAGGATCCGCTCAATATGCCGGCGCATCACAGGATTATGCAAGTTTTGAAATCCGGCGGTTGTTTCTTGGATATAATTATGATTTTACCCGGGAGTTTAGCGGCGAAATACTTTTTTCTTACGAAGGAAATCTTGACGGAAGCGGCAATCGCGGAGTACTTTTGAAAGTTGCCGATATTAAATGGAAAAATATTTTTTCCAATTCCGATTTTCTCATCGGCTTGCAGTTTACTCCGAGTTTTGTGCTTCTGACCGAAAAGGTTTGGGGCTACCGCTCGATCGAAAAAACTATTTTAGATAAAAATAAATTTGCTTCTCCGACCGATCTTGGTGCCGGGCTGCAAGGGGCATTCGATAACGATAAGAATTATGGTTACAACATCCTTTATGCGGATGGAACCGGCACAAAACCCGAAAACGACAGGTACAAAAAAATCTATGCCGATCTGTGGGGAAAATTTCTCGATAAAAAAATTATCGTCGATCTCTATGGCGATCTTGAGCAAAAAAGGGAAATCCCCCAAATCGTCTTTCAAACGGGAAAATTGTTTCTTGCATATCAAACCGATGCTCTTACTATCGGATTAGAGGCATTCCTTATCTATGAAACACGAGGTGTGCAGGCAAGCCCCGATGCGCTCGATTATAATTATACTGACGTCGAACCGTTCGGGTATTCATTGTTTATTACCGGTTCGATATTCCCAAAAAAGTTAAACTTTTTCGCACGCTACGACAGCTTCGATCCTGACCTAATGTATAATCCAAGCCTTTATTATGCATATTCCACCGCCAAAGAGCGTTTTATCACAGCCGGATTGGATTGGACTCCATTTCAGGCAATTCATATCATGCCGAATATCTGGTACACCAATTATACTAGTAAAACAGCAGGAGCGACTGGTACTGCACTCTCTGATTATGAGCTGGTACCAAGAATTACATTCGCCTTCAAATATTAGCGCTTGTTGATAAGATAAATAGCGATTTTTAAGGAATTTTGTAACATTTGACCCTATTTTAGTGTCTTTAAAGATAGTAGCAGTTGTCAATGTACCGTTAACTAATTTTATTTTACGCGCAATGAAGAGATTCATACCGATTTTTATATTGCTTGTCGCCACTGGGATGATAAGTTGTAAATTCTCAAGCGGACCGACAATCTGGACGCAACCAACTACAGGACATGGAGTTGACCCTAACGGAAATGTTTGGATGGCACCTCCTCCACCGGGTGAAGGCATACAGATGGCTATACCGCCCTTTACTGTTCCTGATAGTACCGAGGTTCAGGGTGATTTTTATTTCACGTTTCCATCAAGTATCGATTACGAAATCGGCAGAATCGAGATCGCAATGAACGAAGGTACGCATCATATGAACTGTTTCAAGACTCCTATCGTATGGCCGCCAGATTCGGGCCAACCTCAAAAAATGATCATGAGGCTCGAAGACGGCTCGGTAGACACTCAAGCTATTCGTTTTCAACCTGAATTCAATGCAACTATTGTCTGGGCAGCATCGGATATGATGATAGAAGCTCAAATACCTTATTTGAACTGGATACTTCCGGTTATGCATGAGGGTACAGATTCCGGGAAACAAACTGTGGTGAAACTCCCGGCAAGCCAACGTATGATCATCGAGAACCATTATGTTAACAAAACGTTGGTCGGCGGTTCTACACAGGCAACGCCTAATGGCAAGGGAGCGGTAATTATCAATCTATGGAAGGCAACTACCGGAAATACCGTACCGGCTTCAATGATGGTAGCAAAGAAAACGAACATTGATATACCTCCGAATTCAGATGTAACCTTTCAGAAAGACTGTAAATTTACTCAACTTGATAACGCATCGGACTGGCCCATATATATTCTTGGTATGACAGGGCATTTTCATTCTCGTGGAAAGTCTTTTACCGTTGATAAAATGCAAGATATATTGGATGCAAATGGGGTACCTACCGGTAATGACTCCGTTTTCCAGGCAAATATTTATCAGAATGCAGCTTGGAACGAGCCCCCATTTACAAGTTACGATCCCCCCATTCAGTTAAATCTGGGCCAGTATCTTCGTTATACCACAGAGTATGTAAACAATTCGAGCCAGACATTCTTGTTCGGACCTCAGGTTGCTACTCAAGAGCATTGTAATCTGTTTTCATGGTTCGTACCTGCATGGCATGACGGGCAATCGATTTATGATAATCAGCCTTAGGAAGTTGATTATTATGCTATTCTGCGTCAATGTGTGCGAACCGACATTAGCAGCTATTTTTGATGGAAGTTTTTAGATTTACGTAAAGATAATGAAATCTCTGAAGTTCTTATTTCTGGCGGTGATATTCCTGCCTAATTTGGTCCGTGCCCAATTTCTTTTTCAGGATATCACCACTCAGGCAGGAATCGATATGCATTCCGTGCAATTTTCCGAAGCAGGTCCCGGTGCAGTGGTGTTTGATCTCGATGGAGACGGATGGGATGATATCTATATGCCCGGCGGTAACGATTCGGATAAGATTTTTCTGAATATGCACAATGGAACATTCAGGAATGTCGCTCCCATAAACATGGCAACACATTTGAATTATAAAGGAGAACAATGGCTTAATTATCCTCGCGGAGGCATTGCCTTCGATTATGATAATGACGGACATCCGGATATCTATAGCGTCTGTGAAAATAATGATATTCTCTGGCATAATAACGGCGATGGCACGTTTACCGATGTATCGGTATCTGCGCATCTTAGCAGTTCTCTTGACCAGAACGAAAGCAATAGCGCGACCTTTGGCGATTTCAATGGCGATGGCTATAATGATTTTTATGTTGCCCGCTGGATAGAAGAACACAATATTGTTTCCAAAAACGGCACCGATACTATCTATGCTCATAAAGGGTTTCCAAATTGGTTCTATGTCAATAATCACGATGGCACCTTCACCGAAAGCGCAAAAGCCTATGGTATAGACTGTGATACGGCAACGTCGAACATTGCCCTGTTTTTCGATTATGATCGTGACGGCGATCTTGATCTGTTAGTCGGTAATGATTTTGGGGTTCAGGAAACACCTAATCAGGTATTCAGAAATAATCTGATGGAAACCGGAGTAGCTACATTTACCGATGTAACCGATTCATTGGGGTTGGGGTGTCGTCTTTTCTGTATGGGTATCGGTCCGATCGATTATAACCGCGACGGTAATTTTGACTTTTTTGAAACGAGCATAGGACCTGATTCCTTAATGAGGAATAACGGCAATAATACATTTACAAATGTCGCCGCAAAAGTAATGCCGAGACCAAACGGCTATGAACGTCATGGAGCCTTCCAGCCTTCTATCAATAATTATTATATGACGACAACCTGGACAGCTCTTGCCGGCGATTTCGATAATGACGGATGGGAAGATGAATTTATCACGCATGGATATGAAGGAGCAATAACTCCCTATATAACAAATGCTAACAGGCATGATACTTCGATGTTCTATCGTAATTTGGAAGGCGTGTTCCAGGATTATACCGATCAGGCAATGAATGGCGACTATGTCGATCTCAGAGGACGCGGAGCATCGATACTCGATTTTAATCACGATGGAAAACTCGATATTTGTTTTGGTGCGATGGCATTCGATCCTATTATTAGAACTCCGGATTTTCGCTTGCTCCAAAATACCACTCCGGATAACCCTGGACATGCTCACTGGCTTGAAATGCGCTTTACTGCTCAGCGTACGGCAAAAGAAGGTATCGGCACTATCGTTGATGTATGGGCAGGCGGCAAACGCTGCTCACGCCAGGTTTCGACCGGTGGCGGCTTCGGTTCGCAGAATTCGCTGATGCAGCATGTTGGGATGGGCAGCTATGCCTTTGCCGATTCGATCGTTGTTTTCTGGCCTGCCGATAAGAACCGCCATCGCCAGATAGAGCGTTATTATAATGTGAAGGCTGATACCATATTGCAATATACTGAGAATCTGTAACATCGACAAAGCTTGCCGTTCCCGTTTCCATCAGCATGTTTTTATAGACGCGGTTCGGACGCCCGAGAATACCATTATCATTCCCGACAAAAAGATCCAGATCGCCATCGCGATCATAATCAAAGAACAGGGCAATATTCGATGTTGCAGTATCGTTATCGACGTGATATGCTTTCGCTGACTCAGTAAAAGTCCCATCATGATTATTCACGTAGAGCCAATTCGGAAATCCCTTAGGAAGAGTATAAACGTAGGTGTCAAGCTGCTGTGAATAATCTTCGATCCAGCGGGCTACATAAAAATCATTATAGCCATCTCCGTTAAAATCACCGAATGTTGCGCTCATGCTTTCATTCTGATCAAGTGTAGAATCCAGGAGTGCGGATTTCATCACATTCGTAAACGTGCCATCGCCATTATTATGCCAGAGAATATCGTTATTCTCGCAGACACTATAGATATCGGTAAAGCCGTCATTATCATAATCAAATGCTATTCCGCCACGGGGATATGTATAACCCATTTTTCCGGCTGTGTTCATGTGACCTGCCAAATTGAGAGGAGCGATATTCTTGAAGGTTCCATCATGCATATTCAGGTATAACTTATCCGTATCATACCCACCTGCCATATAGATATCATCCCAGCCGTCGCCATCGTAATCGAAAATAACAACTCCCGGACCGGCATCGCTGGCGCTGGCAGTGCGCATATAGATACCCGCCTGCCCGGTAACTTCCTTAAAAAGGAATTGGGCAGAGGCAGTATTTCCGAATAACAGACCTATAAAAATTATTGCGTAGTATCTCACCTTGTAGATATAAACCCCTATATTTAAGCATAAATATAGGTAAAGAAGTTTCAGTTACTCTTTTATAAATTGCTTCGTAACCGTATTGCCATTTGTCGTAATTCTCAGCACATAACATCCAGGTTTTAATGATCCTACAGAAAGAGAAAATGTAGTTTCGAAACCCATTATATCGAGATGTTTAAT
>Ga0206906_1112_pt2 | contig 13523 bp, 12 predicted proteins | sample Alteio_BWOrgHeat_79_FD_152935 | JGI IMG/M metagenome (GOLD analysis project Ga0206906, IMG submission 152935) | Enriched cells from forest soil in Barre Woods Harvard Forest LTER site, Petersham, Massachusetts, United States -... | ecosystem: Environmental > Terrestrial > Soil > Temperate forest >...
GGCATGGGGTACGCTGCCGTATTTGCGCAGATCGAGATACCACTCGAATGCTTCGACCGGAAGATCGTGCGATTTTATTCTTCCGAGCAATGTCTCGTAATCATCTTCGCGCTGCGAGCCACCGATAATCTCGCCATAGCCTTCGGGTGCAAGCATATCCATTGCTAGTGCTTTATCCGGCTCATTCGGATCGCGTTTCATGTAGAAGGCTTTCACTGCTGCCGGATAATGGTGTACGATAACAGGTTTGTCAAATTTGCCCGAGATCACCGCTTCATCCGGTGCACCGAAATCATCGCCGTAAACAAATTCTTTATGCCCTGAAGCAAAGCGTTCTTTCTTTTCTTCTTCCGGCATCGAAGCCCAGTAGTCTTTCAGAATTTTTGCTGCTTCATCATAATGTAATTTCGGGAACGGGGCTTTTATGTTCTCTAATTTCGATTGGTCACGCTCCAGAGTCTTAAGTTCTTCCTGTCGGTTTTTCAGAACTCGCTGAACGATATATTCAATGAATTCTTCGGCAAGCTGCATATCGCCATCCAAATCCATGAAGGCAACTTCCGGCTCGACCATCCAGAATTCCGTGAGATGTCTGCGCGTCTTGGATTTCTCGGCGCGGAATGTTGGTCCGAAAACATACACTTTTCCCAAAGCCATCGCACCGGCTTCACCATAGAGCTGACCGGATTGCGTCAGATAGGCTTTGCCTTCATCGAAATATTCCAATTCGAAAAGCGTACTTGTTCCTTCGGCAGCATTCGGAGTAAGGATCGGCGCATCGAGCATATTAAATCCGCGCTCATCGAAGAAATTCCTAATGGCATGAACGACTTCGTGACGGATTTTCTGAATGGCATGTTGGCGGGATGAGCGGAGCCACAAATGGCGATGCTCCATCAAAAATTCTACGCCATGCTCCTTCGGAGAGATCGGATATTCTTGCGCAATAGAGATGATCTCGATATTTTTCGTGAATAGTTCGTAACCGCCGGGAGCTTTGGCAGCTTCCTGCACTGTACCGGTTGCAGCAAAAGCGGATTCCTGAGTAAGTTTATCGAAAGCAGCAAAAGTCGCTTCATCGACATGGTTTTTCATGACGACACACTGGCAGACTCCGGTGCCATCCCGAAGCTCTAAAAACTGAATTTTCCCGCTCGACCGCTTCGTATAAAGCCAGCCGCGAAGGGTAACATCCTTGCCCACATAATCTTTAAGATCTTCTATATATATATCCTGGCGCAATAATTTTCCTCTATTTTAGTACAATTGTGTGAAGTATAGAATACAAATATACGGGTTATGGGGAGCAAAACACTGGATTCATGCTGTAAATCCATAAAATCCTTTGAATCCGGGAGCAAAAAACGAAACATCCTAATTTTCAAGACGTAGCCCATAACAGTGCTTTTCATAATAAAGCGACTATCACTAAGGAAAGTAAACGAATAGTTGAGATAAACTTTGCCCGCTGGAAATCACAATTTAGTAATGAGAAATCGTAAGACGCGAATACTTGTGCTTACGACGATCGGTCTTGTTGCCGCAACCGGCGGTGCTATTGCATTATATAAAACGATCGATTATCCCGTGCAGCGCGATGGAAGAGAAAATCGCGTTAATGTGATGATGAGCGTTCCGTACGGTGCACTAATGCTTTCAGCCGGAACCGACCCGAAGAATGTAGCCCTGATCCAAACGCAATCCGGCGATGAAGATCCGATGCCGTTTCATGTTCGCTATTCCTATAATCCGCTTGGAGCCACAGGGAATCTTCGCATGACGATCGGCTCGGATGAAGGAATGCTCCAGACGAATCCGCCTTTAGCTCATACGTGGAAAGCGAGTACGCAAGTCTCGCCTGTCGGATTCGGCACGATTCATTCTGATTACGGCGACCATAATCCCGATGGCGGGACATTCGATCTCATGGCGTCTCCACCTCAGCCGATTTCCGGTGAAGAGGGCGATCTCGCAAAAGTTTTTTTAACCAAGAATATTCCGCTTTCAATTAATGCTCAGCTCGGCTTCGGAGAATCGATCCTTGATTGGACGGGGCTTTCGCTGACGTGCGCAAATGTAGAAACAGGCACGGCAAAAACGGAAATTCATTTGCATGAAAAGAATCCGATTCCGATGAGCGGCTGCCAGATCAATGCCGGATTCGGTGAATTTGCCATGGATGGAATTTGTAACTTGAATGCAGATAGGTTTCTTTTCACCGGAGGTGTCGGATATTACGCCTTGAGCTTCACCGGTACGCTTACAAAAAATATGGAGGCAAAGATTGAAGTAGGAATGGGCAAGGTTGCTATCAATATTCCTCCCGAAGCCGCACGAGTCGAAGTAATTTATGATGATAGTTATTTCAGTTCATTCGCTTTCAGCGGCTTGACCAAGCGTAAAGAAGGATATTATACCAGCGTAGGTTTCGATCAATCGAAAGCTCCCATCCTCACACTTAAACTCCAGAGTGGGTTGGGGAAGATGGTCGTGAATTATCATTAGAGTAGTCAGTAGCTAGTAGCCAGTAGCCAGGGGGACGGGGAGTCAGGAATCGGATTCATTATTATTGTATCGGATGAGACCATTAATGATTTTGCCTAATTCTTGAAGTTTATCCCATAATATTCGCATTACTTCTCTATCAATAAATTGTTTTCTTGTTGCAAGAGTCAGTTGTGTTTCTAATTCTGCCAGCGAACCACGCGCAATAAAATAAAAGTGTGAGCGGTCTTTCTTGGATTTTCTGCAATAGCCTTCTGCAATATTCGATGGAATAGATGTTGCAGATCTTTCGATTTGGTTGGCTAATGAGAACTGGTATCTCTTCGGAAAATTTTCTGTCAAAGTATAAATTTCCTCTGCAACTTCCATCCCAAGTTGCCATGCTTTTAGATCCCGATAGCTATTCATTATCCCCTTTTCCCCCTGACTACTGGCTACTAGCTACTGACTACTGAAAGTGTATTGCCCCCGATCATTATGATCTACCTTCACAACATCTCCGCTCACAAACTCTCCGCCTAATAATTTCATTGCTAGAGGATCGACAATTTGTTTTTGAATAACTCGCTTCAAGGGACGTGCGCCATAGACTGGATCATAGCCTGTTTGCGCAAGCCAATCTCTTGCATCGGTGGAAATTTGTAATTCGAATCCTTCTTTTTCTGCCATACCAATAACTTGTTTCAATTGCAAATCAACGATCTGCCGCAAATCACTTTGCAGCAGCGGTTGGAACATCACGATCTCGTCAATGCGATTCAGGAATTCGGGGCGCATTGTTTTGCGGAGTTCATTAATGAGTTTTGTTTTTAACTCGCTCATGATCTGTTCCCGATTTTCATCGGTCATACGCTGAATCTGCTCGGTGATAAGCTGCGAACCGATGTTCGACGTCATGATGATGATCGTATTTTTGAAATCAACAGTTCGTCCTTGCGAATCGGTTAATCTTCCGTCATCGAGAGCCTGCAATAAAATATTAAAGACATCGGGATGCGCTTTTTCAATTTCATCTAAGAGCACAACGCTATATGGTCTGCGGCGAACAGCTTCGGTAAGCTGACCGCCTTCTTCGTAGCCCACATATCCCGGAGGTGCGCCGATAAGCCGCGAGACGGAAAATTTTTCCATGTATTCCGACATATCGATGCGAACCATGGCATGTTCATCATCGAAAAGAAATTCGGCAAGAGCGCGGGCTAACTCTGTCTTGCCGACTCCGGTACTTCCGAGAAAAATAAAACTTCCGATGGGGCGATTCCTATCCTGCAATCCGGCACGGGACCTTCTGATCGCATTCGAAACGGCAGTAACAGCTTCATCCTGACCAATAACGCGCTCGTGAAGATTCTCTTCCATCTTCAGAAGTTTCGAGCGTTCGGATTCCAGCATTTTCGAAACAGGAATGCCTGTCCACTTTGCAACGACTTCGGCAATATCTTCTGCGCCGACTTCTTCTTTCAGAAGCTGTTTATCTTTCTGGACTTTTTCTAACTCCGTTTGCTTTGCGGCAAGAGATTTTTCGATATCTATTATTTTCCCATAACGAATCTCGGCAACTTTCGCGAGATCACCTTCGCGCTCGAAGCGTTCGGCATCGAGCCGGGCTTGCTCGATCTCCTGCTTTTTTGCACGAATATCTTTGATGAGATTTTTCTCGAGCTCCCAATGCGAGCGAATGCGCATCCGCTCCTCGCCAAGCTCGGCAAGTTCCTTATCAATTTCCTTCAACCGCGATTTCGTCGCTTCTTTTATCGATGCCATAATATTAAAAAATCACATAATGGATTTATACGCTGATTCGTCAAAAGTAGTTCAATAGGAGGTGGCTATTGCGTTAAGGTTATGTCATTCCCGTGAAAACGGGAATCCAGAAGGAGACTTTGTTCTGGATTCCCACTTTCGTGGGAATGACAATTCAATTCCTGTCATTCCCGTGAAAACGGGAATCCAGAGAGAGGAAGTTTACCTCACCACCATCATCGGAATTTCCTTCGCAACACCATTTGCGCGGATAACGCAGAGATACATTCCCGGCGCATTATGCGATGCATCCCATTGGAACGAATGCTCGCCCGCATCCAGCTCGCCGGAGAAAACCTGCGCGCATTGCTTGCCGAGTAAATCCATAATGCTCACGCTTACAAACTCTCTGGCGTCATTCGAAAATGAGATCGTGGTTTGAGTGGAAACGGGGTTGGGGAAGGATGAAATATTATTAACCCTTAAAGATTCCTGAACTTTTGATGGATTAAAATTGACTCTATACAATTCCATTCCTAAACTATCGAAATCGGCAGAGAAATATAGGAAACCGTTATATTCCTTATATTCTTGTCCGATCCACTCATCGTATCTGGTTGTCGACTTCAACTTCCGGGTACCGTTCAAAGTCCCGTCACTTATCCACAGACTCTTGAAATCATTAAAGAAGAGTTTATTGTTTGAAACAGTAAGATCCTGGATATAAGAAATACCGGATGTGTCAGGCAAGAAAAGTTGGATCTCCGAATCTGTGCCATCTGTTCTCCAAAATCCCGTCAGCTGGTCAGTATAAATGGTATGGGATAGATAATACAGTTCATTATTATAGATAGTAAAATCTGTCACGGAATCACATGTATTTGGTGGCGTTACCTTGAGCAAATGTGTACCAGCCTCAGTACCATCGCTTACCCATAGTCGCAAACTATCGCCCGACGCAAAGTAAAGTTTATTATTGAAAGTAATGTATTCGTCGTGATACCAGGAATTGGATTCCACTTCCTTAATTAATTTTAATTCCGTTCCGTCGTATGACCACAATCCAACTTCTCTATTAGAATCATTTATAGTAGCTTTAAAATATATCTTATTCTGAAAAACTATTGGTTTTTTTGCAAAATTTCCATAATTTGAATAAGAGGAATAATTTACTCTTTGTGTGCCAGAGATTGTACCATCGCTTTCCCATAATTCAGTTAGAAAATCATAGCCAGGTCTTCCGGTATCAGTAACAAAATAAAATTTATTGTTAAAAACTATAGCATTAACTATATAATCGTCTCCATAGTTATTAATCGTTTTGAATGGACGGGTACCTACGGGAGTTCCGTCACTTCGCCATACTCGTTCTTTGCCAAGACTATCGTTCGCAATGAAATAAAAATCATCATTGAAAATAAAAAAATTACTACCTCCAGTTAAACCATAGTTTTTTGTATTATTAAGATTAACAAGAAGTTTTGTGCCTAATGATGTTCCGTCAGTAACCCAAAGGTTCTGAGTTTTACCATCGCTGGTTAAAAAAAATAAATTATTTTTAAACTGTGTTAGTTCACCACCAACAATGCTTGTCAAAATTGGAATCATCGTTGGTTTTGATATGCCATCGGTTATCCAAAGTTGAATGTTGCCTGATGTATCTTTTGCAAAGAAAAAAAGTCTGTTATTGAAAACGACAAAATCATTAGGGTTGCTATATGGACTCAAATTTGAAATTGCTCAACGGACTGCCCAAACCCAGCCGTCGCAAAGCCGAAGGCGAGGAGAAGAACCGAAGCGATGAATGCAATTTTTCGTTTCATGGGAATCTACTCATAATGAAAAGAATGAGCATATAGGAAACGGTTAGGGAAGGATAATCGTGCTGGAACTACTCTGATTTTCAAGATCAGATTGCATCAATAAGCTTGTCATAATCCGCATGCGAGCCGATCCAAAACCATGTAAGAGTGTCTTCTTCTTTTATGCCGATAGCGCGCCAATGTATTCCAATTCTCACAGAGTAGATCGGTCGTTTTGAATGAATTCGTTTGAATTGAAGCGAATCGTGATATGGATCTTTTTGCCAAAGCTCATAGGCTTTCTTTGTCTGCAACTGAACATCACCGGGCAATTTATTAAATGCCTTCCAGAATATGGGAGATCATTAATTAAATGCAAGCGGCTTGGTTTTTCCGTTTCGTAAATCCTCAAGGGCTTCGTCGGCTAATTTTTCAAGTTGGTTTTGAGACCGGACGAAGGCATTATCCCATTTCCGTTCGGCAAGCATTTCTTCCATAATTATAGAAGCCAGCACATCTTGGTCACGTGCATCAAGCTTTTGAGCTTCCGAAAAAGCTTTTTCTAAGAGCATTGTCATACCACTATCAATTCGAGAATTCTTCTTTTAGTTCAACAAAAATGCTTCTTATCCCGCCAGCCCCTTCAACACTCCGATCTCTTCTTCCGAGATCGCTTTGCCTCTTCTTGCCATGACGATCTTGGCTACTTCTAAGGCTTTTTCTTCTTTGTATTTTTCGATGCCATCCGGACCGCACCAGCTAAAATTCGGAATCCATTTTGGAGGGAAACCTGCGCTGAAAATATTCGAACTTACGCCTACTACCGTGCCTGTATTGAATCTCGTGCCGATTGCAGCCTTCGAGTGATCGCCCATCAGCAAGCCGACAAACAGCGCCTTGGTTTCGAACTCTTCGTCTTCGATCGTTACTTTTACGTTCGAGTAATCATTTCTCAAGTCGCTCGTATTCGTGCCCGCGCCGATGTTGCACCATTCACCGAGATAGCTATGGCCCATATAGCCATCATGTTGCTTATTGGTGTATCCCATCACGATGGAGTCTTCGATCTCGCCGCCCATTTTTGAAACGGGTCCGAGCGTTGTGCCCGGATGAATTTTTGCTCCGGCTTTGATAAGCGATCCGGCGCGGATGACGGCAGGTCCGATGATAACGGAATTCGGTTCACAGACGACATTCTCTTCGATCAATATCGGTCCGCCTTTAGCATTGAGATACGTTGTACGTGCGAATGTTGCCGATTCATGCACATAAACATTGTGCATGCCGGATATTGCTATGCGGTCATTGACTCTTAGCTCACGCGAAAATTTTCTGACGCCTTGCGCAGCCATTCGTTTCATATCGCTTTGAATGACCACAGAATTCGAATTCACCATATTCCAAAGCGATGTAAACATCTTCGCCTTTGGCATCGGGCGGGGCGTGAGTTTGATGTCATCAATCGTAAGCGGCAGCCCCTTGGTAATTTTATCAGCGATCTTTTTTGGAATTTCGCCTCCGATGTTGAAGCCGAGGATCTGATCCGGCTGATCTTCCAGATGAAAGACCGTATCTTCGTCGGATTGGAATGTTTTAAAAAGATGATCAGTGATCAGTATGCGCGCATTGATAAAGATCGAGCGGCGCGCAAGCTCAAACTCATTAATAAAAATGCCCGGATGCTTTTTCTTCGAGATCGCAACAAGCTCGGGACGAACGTGCAAGCCGATCTGCGTTTCGGGCGCAGAATGCGTCTTGATTCGTTCGAGAGCAGAATATGCCCCGACGAGCAATTCGGCGAATGGACGGGTATAGGTCAGCGGCTTAAACAGTTTGCCGCGTGCATGAACGTCCTCGAACAGGACTATTTGACTGTGTATCATAGGTGTGAGAAAACTAAAAAGAAAGTCCCGGCTTCGGAAAGCCAGGACTTCAAATATAACACTTGAAATGACTTATGCCGCAGAAGTTGTTTTTTCCTTGCGCTCGGCAATGGACTTTGCAAACTTCTTTTGGAAACGCTCAACGCGCCCGGCTGTATCGACAAACTTCTGCTTTCCGGTAAAAAACGGATGGCAGTTGTAGCAGATTTCGACGCGAAGCATGTTGCCATGCACGGTCGAACGGGTCTGAAATTCATTATTGCACCCTGCGCAATGCACGGTGACGGTATGGTAATCGGGGTGTATTCCTGTTTTCATGTTTATTTCCTTCTAATTTTGACGATTTTTGCCGTCGGATTTATATAGCCTATTGTAAACAGAGATGGGGGTGGCGACGTTCCTTTTTAGGTAGGATGGAAGTGGTCAGGTTCCTGTCATTCCCGTGAAAACGGGAATCCAGAGAGGGTACTCGTCCTGGATTCCCACTTTCGTGGGAATGACAATTTCAAACTATACTACTACTGGTCTGAATCCGATGGAGAAGTATCTTCGTACTATGCTTTAAGAGAATAATCATTAATAACTTAGGAGAACGTATAATATGAGTCTGATTAAACCAAAAAAATCCAAAAAGGGAGTCTTGATCGCAGCAGCAGCAGTTGGTACTGCAGTTGCTGCAGGCGCGGCTTTGCTTTCTACAAAAAAGGGTAAAGCAATTCTTGCCGATGCCTCGAAACAAGCGGGCAAGGTCTCGTCGAGAGTTAAGGCTGGAGTAACGTCACTTATGCAAAAAGAAGAAAAACAATTGAAGCGAACACGAAGAAAAATTGCACCGGTTGTGAAAAAGGTTGCAAGGACGGTCAGGAAGAGGACGGCTATGAAATAAGGGTGTACTGTGAACTGTTAGCTGTTGGCTGCTGTTAAATGCCCCTCATTACAAAATCCGCTGCAGTAAGCGCCACCATAAAATGGCGATCTTAATTTCAGTAGTTCCGACTTCAGTCGGAACGAGCCGACTAAAGTCGGCTCTACTAAAATAAAAGATTCAGATGCTTACGCGGCTTTTTATTAACAATAAAAATCTGAAAAACTACTATGCCAAGAGCTAAAAACCTACCTGCGGCAAAACACCGCAAGAAAAAAATGCTGAAAGCCGCTAAAGGCTTTTGGGGAATGCGCAGCAATGTCCTTACGGTTGCCAAGCATCATGTCGATAAAGCACGCCAGTACGCCTACCGCGATCGCCGCGTCCGCAAGCGTGAGTTCAGATCACTTTGGATCATTCGTATCAATGCCGCAGCCCGTGAGAACGGCACGACGTATTCGCGCCTTATCGGCGGATTCGCCAAGAACGGCATAACGATCAACCGCAAACTTCTATCCGATATTGCCACGCGCAATCCGGAAGCATTTACGGCTTTGGTAAAAGCTGCGAATGTGAAGGCGAAGTAGCTTGTCATTCCCGTGAACACGGGAATCCAGAACCAGGCTACTGGATTCCCGCTTTCGCGGGAATGACATAAAAAAGGGCACGCTTTGCGTGCCTTTTTTTATTTTAAACGTTTGCGATCCATAGATACAGCAGCACCATAGGTGCGCTGAAGATGATGGAATCCAGCCTATCAAGCACTCCGCCATGCCCGGGGATGAGGTTCGATGAATCTTTTACACCGACTTCGCGCTTCAGGAGTGATTTCCCAAAATCGCCGAATTGTCCTGCGATTCCGATTATGGCGCCAATTGCGATCGCATGATGAAGCGGGAGCAGCGAGAATATATAGAGCACGAGTGGAGCTGCAACCCAAACTCCGATGGTAAAAACAAAACAGGCGATTGAGCCTTCCCATGTTTTTCCGGGACTAATTCGTTCGGCTACTTTATGTTTGCCGATTGCTTTGCCTACGAAATATGCTGCGCTATCTCCGACCCAGATCGAGACGAGCAAGACGACGATAAATAATCCCGATGGCAGCATATCGAGATGCTCCAAACCGGTATTTTTCAGCGTGAAGTATTCATGAATTCCAAAAAGGCTTCCCATGCCGACTCCGATATATATTGCTCCGAACATTGTGATAGCAGTTTGCTCAAGCGGATTGGGTAATCCGCGGAATAGCTCAAGAGAAAGTATAATGACTGAACTGAGAATAATCAGAACGCCGAGCATTTCGAATTGAGGAGAGATAACGGAAATCTTTAGGGGTGCAAGAAGCGATTGCAGGCGGAATTTTCCGAAACTCAGCGTAATAAGGATCGAAAAAAATACGCCAAGAGAAATTTGTGGCGAGTAACCTTTGATCCTTGCCAGACCATAATATTCATAGACTGTCAGTCCAGAAAGAATAATGGCAAGAGCAAAAAATGCCACGGGCTTTTCGAGCACGATAAAGAGCACTATCGGAATTGCGATGACGGCGACAAGAATACGTTTTGTTAAATTATTCATTTATCTAAAAGTGGAACGGACTTTAGTCCGTCAGACGAATTACATATAACATAAACGGACTAAGAGTCCGTCCCACTAATATTTACCTCACTATTATACAATGCAATTTCAAAATCGGCATTGTGCCGGGCTTGCAATGGCTCTGTAATTTTTTGAAAAATATACAACAGTCCGAAAAGAATCGCGGCTGAAATTGCGAAGTAGAGAAGAGATTCTCCCAGTGTCATGGTAGGCGAACCAGTCAAAGTCTCAGTAAGCTCGGCGTTGTTTCGTAACAGATATGCGATGATAACAACGGCTCCATTATTAAAGGCATGGGCAAGAGCGCTCACTCTGATGTCGCAGGTTCTATATGCAAGCCATCCTAGAACAGCTCCTAAAGCAACATATCCAGGGAATCCTAAGGGACTAATGTGAAGAGCAGCGAAAAGGATGGACGTTATGATGATTGCGATAATGGGTCGCGATTTTCCGCTTCCGCTTCGTTCGATATTTGTTTGAATGAATCCGCGGAAAAAAGATTCTTCGGCAAACGCAGGAATAATGGCAACGCCAAAAAGTAGAACTGCAAGCTCGCTTGGATTATGCGCCGTCGTCAATCCGGACATGATATCATCGATCTTTTTTTGGAATTCCTCAATTGCTGTATATAATGCAGGGAATTGAGAAAGTCCGATTATCCAAAGCGAAGAAAAGGCTTGAGCAAGAACTTGTGTGACGATAATTATCGGTATGGCGATAAGATGCATAGGTAAACGAGTTTCGCTCATACCTTCGAGCCGGAAGCTTCGAAAAAAATCTTTCCCGTAAGAACGGACGATGAGGATAGGAACTCCGATCATCATAAGAATTTGGGCTACGGCATTGGCGATAATAATAACAGGTGGCGAGCCGCCTTTTATATCAGCACCATAAATGAGGACAAGGATTAATCCGCCGAGAACGTTAAAGCCGATTCCGATTCCTACCACCAGGGCAATGGTTCGTATTATCCCAAAATAGCCGTTTCGCATTATAAATTCTTAAATATGCTATTGTTTTGCTTACAAATATGCACTATAAGGTGAGACTTCGTGATAAAAGTCATTTGGATTTTGCAAAGGAGCTGAGGACTTAAAAAATCAAACTTGTTTGGTTTCCCTAATGTTTAGCTGTTCTTGCTCTGGTAGGGCAAGGATTTTTACATCAATTCCACGGATTCGGAAGGTAGTATTTAACGTTGAAGAGGTTGTATTTTTTAAGTCTGCTCGTTTCATTATATTATTTTACTCTTGGATACCAAACATTTTAGCACAGAACGAATTTTCCGAATCATCGGGTTTTTGAGCTTTTTTTCAGCAGTTTTGCTTTTCGGGAAGGAAGTTTCGGCTCAGACCGGAGAGCGGCAGCTTATTAATAGAACTGCAGTCGCAGATACCATGACGCAGCGTCTCCTTGCCCAACGGGAAGCGATCCGCGCCGGGACCGACGCTCAAGCACTTGAAACAGCTATTGACCCCAAAACCTATATTCTTGGTCCGGGCGATGGAGTCTATCTCAATGTGTATTCAGCCCATACACTCGATCAGGATTTAACGGTTACTCCCGAAGGCAGAATAATTGTCCCTCAGACGGGACAAATTGATGTAGCAGGGTTGACGGTAACCAATGCCGAGAAAAAAATAAATCAGCTTCTTGCACGCGATTATAAAAATCCTCAGGCATATCTCTCGATTCGAAAAATGCGGACGATGAAAATTAGTGTTCTCGGAGAAGTGCTTTCACCCGGTGTTCATCAGGTAACGTCGATGATGCGGGTAAGCGAGGTAATAAACAAAGCCGGGGACCTGACAGATAAATCTTCTCTTAGGAATATAGAAATTCGCCGGGCAGATGGCTCGCTCCGGGCAAAAGCCGATTTGGATAAATACTACTTTACAGGTGATCTTGCTGCTAATCCGGTGCTCGAAGGCGGTGATGTTATTATGGTGCCTCGTGTGATGAAGATGTTTATTATTAATGGGAGTGTTGGTACTCCGGGAACATACGAATATGCAGATGGAGATAAACTTTCCTCCGTAATAGCTCTTGCAAAAGGATTAAAACCAGGATCACGGATAGATTCTATAGAAATTGCCAGATTTTCTCCTGATGATCAAAATCATGCTCGTCGGATATATGTAAATTTCGCATCAGGAGAGGATCCCGAAATTAAAGAAGGCGATGTTATTAGTATCAGAGGGACTTCCCAATACCATCTTCCACGCGTTGTCAGCGTCTTCGGTGAAGTACAGTATCCAGGTAAATATTCGATTGAGCTTGGAGAGACAAAATTATCCGATGTTCTTCGCCGTGCCGGCGGGATATTACCTTCTGGTTCTCTCGATGAATCACTAGTGATACGGCGGGCCGGAGTTGGCTCATGGGAGAACGATCCTGAATATATCATGATCGAGCGGCTGAAAGGGTTTGATGAGAAACGAATTTCGGACGATCAATTTAATTATTATATGGCACGGTCACGCCAATTAGGGAGATCAGTTGAAGTCGTAAACTTTCGTGCGCTGCTTGAAAAGGGGGATCAGTCGCAGGATATTATTATGCGCGATGAGGATTCAGTTTGGATTCCCCGTGCCCGTGGATTTGTGAGTGTTATCGGATGCGTAAGCAATCAGGGAAATGTTGGGTATATCGAAGGTGGCACATACAGAGATTATATCGAGCGCGCCGGTGGGTATACGTCAATAGCCGATAAGAGCGCTATTCGTGTTATTAATTCTAAGTCCAGCACCTATATCAATCCCAGATCTGACGGGGATTACCAGATCGGTCCGGGGGATACCATTGTCATTCCTGCCGAGAAACATGATTTTTGGAAGAATTTCGAAACGATAACTACGATTACTGCGCAAGTGATAACGATCATTGCCGGAATTATTCTGCTTCGAAGATTATAATTTTTTTGAATGAATACACCCGAACATACAACGACACTAATAAACGGAGAGACGCCAATTGTGCTGCCTCCGAAAAAAAATCCGCACATTCTCGATTTTTTTACTTTGCTTGCGAAGCATAAATTAGTGGTTATTTGCTTACCTCTGTTTTTCGGAGTTGTCTTTTTGGGATATACTTACCTCATGCCACAGACATTTTCGGGTGCCA
>Ga0206906_1096_pt1 | contig 13515 bp, 1 predicted proteins | sample Alteio_BWOrgHeat_79_FD_152935 | JGI IMG/M metagenome (GOLD analysis project Ga0206906, IMG submission 152935) | Enriched cells from forest soil in Barre Woods Harvard Forest LTER site, Petersham, Massachusetts, United States -... | ecosystem: Environmental > Terrestrial > Soil > Temperate forest > O...
GTATCCGTGCCGCTCAGGCTCCCGGCGCCGGCGGTTACTGTCGCAGTTCCGCCGGTTCCGCTTGGCGCGGTATAGAGGCCGCTCGAAGAGAGGCCGCCAATGCCGGACGCCAGGGTCCAGGTAAATCCAGGCTGGCTGCTCATCGCATTCCCAAATTGGTCATTCTCCGTCGCGCTCAATTGCAGCGTGCCCCTTGTGTATATCCATGGGTTAACCGGCGAGACAGCGATGCCCGTCGCCGTCTGGCTCACGGTCACATTCACGCTACTGGTCACCGAGGCGCCTCCAAGATCCGTAATGGTGACCGTGAAGGTATAGGCGCCAGCCTGGCTGAATGTGGCCGTGGCATTCTTGGCTGCGTTCGTCCCGTTAGCCGAATAGGTGGGAGCGGTGGCTCCGCTAGGCACCGTGGTAGCAGCCCAGGTGTAGGTCAGATTTGCTTCGCCGCCGCCATCGCTATCCGCCCCAAGGACTGAAAGCGCCGTGGTGTTTGCCGTGACGGTAGCGGGCAAGGCACTCGCTGCCGTGGCCACCGTGGGCGTGGCATTGGTCACCGTGACGCTGGCTGTTCCCGTCACGCTCCCGCTCGTGGCCTGCACGCTTGCGGAGCCAGAGGCATACGAGGCCGTGTAGAGTCCAGAGGTGTTTACCGAGCCACCTCCCGTATTACTCCAGGTGAAGCCCGGCTGCGCCGTCATCGCCTGGCCGAACTGATCATTTGCCGTGGCGCTAAACTGTTGGGTTGTTCCGGACGAAAGGCTGGCACTGGCCGGGGCCACAGAGATCGCCGTAAGGGTCTGGTTTACTGTCACGTTGACGCTGCTGGTCACCGAGAGATTTCCCGAGTCAGTGATGGTCACCATTAGAGTATAATTACCAGCCTGGCTGAATGTTGCCGTGGTACTTTTCGCCGCATTCGTCCCGTTGGCAGAATAAGTTGGGGCTGTGGCTCCGCTCGGCACCGTGGTAGCCGACCATGTGTAAGTCAGGTTCGCTTCGCCGCCGCCGTCGGAGTCCGCTCCCAGCACGGCGAGCGCCGTCGTCAATGCTGTAACGGGGCTCGGAGAAGCCCAGGACGCAATCGCCACAGTGGGAGCGGAGTCCGTCACAGTAACGCTCGCTGTTCCATTCACGCTCCCGCTCGTGGCCTTCACGGTTGCGGAGCCAGAGGCATAGGAGGCCGTGTAGAGTCCAGAAGTGTTGACTGAGCCAACCCCCGTATTACTCCAAGTGAAGCCCGGCTGCGCCACCATGGGGTTATTGAATTGATCGTAGCCTGTCGCGCTGAATTGCTGCGTGCCGGCAGACCCAAGGCTTGCCGTGCCAGGTGTTACCGTAATGGAAGTCAACGTCTGGCCCACCACGCTGATGCTGCCGTTGACCGCCAAGTTCGCTGTGTTCCAGTACAAGCCCGCCTGCAACGCGGGCAGATTCACCGCCGAGAAACTCCCTGAATAGGAGCCCGAACTGAAGAGGGTAAAGCTATTTCCAGCCGCCAGTGTGCCGGAAACATTTGTCACATTCAGCACTCCGCCGTATGTCGCAGCCGAGATTCCCTGAATCCTGGTGTTCGCTCCAGTGGAAGCGTTGATCGCAATCGCCACAGTTCCCGAGAGCGAGAGTGCCTTGTTATTGAGACTCAGCGCGCCAGTACCGCTGACTCCCGGAGCCATTGTTCCGCCTGGGGCTACTGTCACGGCGCCGGTTGTGCCGGTGCCCATCAGTCCGGCTCCGCTGTTGACAGTCACGGCGCTGCTGGCGATTGAGCCAATGATATTCAGGGTGCCAGCGTTAACTGTCGTGGCTCCCGTGTAGCTGTTTGAACCACTCATCGTGGTGGTTCCGGTTCCGGTCTTTGTCGGCGCGGCTGTGCCTATGATGTTTGCCGAGATCAGTTGCGTGGTGTTGGTATTCAACACCAACCCTTGCGTCCCGGTGCCAGTCGAGCTGGCTCCGCCGGAAGCAAGCGTCACTTTAAGCATGATGCCCGAGCCGGTGACATCCCGGTTGAACTGCACTCCCCTCACCCACTGAAAAGAGCCCAGGCCGGAGTCCGGACCATCTACAAATGCGGTGCTGCCCGATAGCGCGACGTTTCCATTGAATACCGAGAAATCGTAAAAATAGTTACCCCCAGTCAGCGTGGTAGTTCCCGTACCGGAAGCAATACTCAGATTTCCGACCCCATAATATCCGTTCTGCCCCGCAAGAGATACATTGCCATTGCCTGCCGAGGTATCGATAGCGAGGGTACCGGCGCTCCAATAACCGGCGACACCCGAGACGACGCCACTAGCCAATGTCACGCTCCCGCCGCCGGTCGTGACCAAGGCAGTCGATGGGCTGCTGCCTCCGCGCCCAATCGAGACGATCCCATTGTAGCTCTGGCTGCCAACGGTGGTGACGTTACTGAACAGGTTAATCGCGGTGGCATAGCTGCTACCATACAGGCTTTGCACGGTTCCTCCGTAGGTTGAGGAGAGAGAGACAGAGCCCTGATTGACCGCAGCCGTGATGCCGATGGTCCCGTTTCCAACATTCGCGGACAAGGTGCCCGAGCCTAAAAGAGTGGAACCGATGAGGTTTTGGTTCGTGCCGGCCAACACCAGGCTGCTATTGTTGGTAATATTCCCGGAACCAAGAGCCGCGGTGTTCGTTAAAATCAAGGTCCCGGAGCCTACGATTGTACCACCGGAATAGGTATTTACCGCTCCCAGGACCAGCGTTCCGTTGCCACTCTTCAGCAATACTTGCGTGCCGGAGAGAACGGTGTTGATGGTTGCAGTCTGGTTGCTCACCGTAATGGTCGGTGTGGCGCCGAGCGTTCCGCTCAATGTCAGCGCCCCTCCGCTTCCCGGATTCAGAATCCAGTTGTAAGGCGCGCTGTCGCCGAAGATCAGGGAGCCAATCGTCCGCGCTCCATCAAGCGTCACGGTCGCATTCGCGCTGAGGGAGAGCGTGCTGAAATCTGCCGCCACTCCATTACCGGAAGCGATGACACCGCCCTGCCAGTTCCCGCTCGTGGCCCAGGAACCGCCTGCCGTGTTGATCCAGATGGATGTGGGTACGGGAACGATGGTGAGCGTGTCCGAACCAGTGACACCACCGGAGCTCGCCGTAACCGTAGCCGATCCCCCCGCATTGGGCGCTGAATACAAGCCATCGGAAGAAACGTTGCCGCTCCCGGAGGTCACCGCCCAGGCAAACGCAGGCTGGTTGGTCAGGGCATTTCCGAATTGGTCGTTGCCGGTCGCAGTCAACTGCTGCGCGCCGCCGGCAAGGACTGACGGACTCGACGGCGTGACTGCAATGCCCGTCAACGTCTGGCTCACCGTCACATTCACGCTGCTGGTGCCGGAAACGCCGCCCAGGTCGGTAATGGTAACCGCAAGGGTATAGGCTCCGGCTTTGCTGAAGGTGGCCGTGGAGTTTTTCGAGGCATTGGCGCCATTGGACGAATAGACCGGGGCTGCTGCGCCTGACGGGAGGGATGTGGCTGCCCAGGTGTAAGTCAAATTCGGCTCGCCCCCGCCGTCAGAATCCGCCCCCAGAACAGAGAGGGAGGTCGTCGACCCGCTGACTATTCCCGGCGAAGCCGCCGCCGCCGTGGCCACGGTGGGCGCGGCGTCGGTCACCGTCGCAACAGCGGTTCCGTTCACGCTGCCGCTGGTGGCCTTCACCGTCGCGCTGCCCGAAGTATACAAGGCGGTGTAGAGTCCGGAACTGTTGACCGAGCCTGCTCCCGTGTTGCTCCAGGTGAAGCTTGGCTGAGGCACCATCGGGTTGTTAGACTGATCGTAAGCCGTGGCGCCGAACTGCTGCGTGCCCGCGCTTCCCAGGCTTGCAGTGCCCGGAGAGACGCCAATGGATGTCAGAATCTGGCCCACGACGCTGATGCTCCCGTTCACCGCAAGATTGGACGTACTCCAGCAGAGCCCTGCCGGCAGAGCGGGCAGATTGAATGAGGTAAAGCTCCCCGCGTAGGACGTCGCGCTAAATAATGTGAAAGTATCGCCCAAGGCGAGCGTTCCCGAAAGGTTCGTCACCGTCAGGGCGCCGCCGTATGTTACGGTAGAGATTCCCTGGATTTTCGTCGTGGCCCCCGTCGTCTTGTTGATGCTCGCCACCGCCGTGCCGGATAGCGACAGCGTCTGATTATTGAGGGTCAACGAGCCGGTCCCACTCACCCCTGGAGCCACGATGCCGCTGGAAGCCACCGTCACCGCGCCGGTGGTGCCATTGCCAGCCAGCGTGCCCCCACTATTCACAGTCACTGCGCTGCTGGTGATCGAGCCGATTACGTTCAGGGTGCCCCCATTTACCGTGGTCGCCCCGGTGTAGGTGTTCGAGCCGCTGAGCGTTTCAGTCCCGCTGCCAGCCTTCGTGAAGCTTCCGCTGGTGCCCGAAATCACCCCCGCGAACGTGCCCGAGTTTGAACCCGTAACGGTCAGATTATACCCACCGTAACCCCGGTTTACCAACACCGTATCCGTGCTGGCCCCGGTCAGCGCCCCTATTGCGAGTTGCATTTCACTCATCGCCAGGGTGGCCGTCCCAGACATCACCATCGGGTTGGCGATCGAGCTGCCGCCAAACACATTGGTCTGGAATCCGAGAATATAACCCTGCGGGATATTCACATTTCCCACAAAAGTGTTATTCCCCACCATATAAACGCTCCCCGTGGAAGTCGCCTGCACGGTCAGCGTTCCAACAGTCCCTGATATGAGCGTGGTGTTATCATACTTGCCGAAGTATGCTCCGCCGCTGGTATTCGTCGCCTGGAATGTAACGGGGCGGTTCAACACGATGCTGGGTGTGTTGAAATACGCATTCGGGAACGACAGCTCCAGGGTCGCCGTCCCTGAGCCCTGGCTCGAAACCGTAATCGTCCCAGAAAGCAACGGATTTGAAGAGGTACTCAATTTGACGCTAGCCGATCCCGTATTGGCATCGCCGAGAACGATCCCGCCACTCGAAACCCCAAGCGAGCCACCGCCGCCGAACACCGTGCCCTGGCTGATGATTGTGGTCCCGGTGTAAGTATTCGCACCGTTAAGAACCAATGCTCCGGTGCCACTCTTCACCAATCCCTGCGTCCCCGAAAGAACCGCATTGATAGTCGTCGTCTGAGTCTTGACCGTAATGGCCGGGGTGCCGCTAGTCGCGCTCAAGGTCAACGCGCCGCCTGTGCCGGTATTGAGAATCCAGTTGTTGCTGGGGTTCGTATCCCCAAAGACGAGGCCCCCGATTGTCTGCGCCCCATCCAACGTAACCGTCGGATTTAACGTGATATCGAGCGCGCTGAAATCGGCGGTATATGCGTTGCCCACTGGAACGACGCTGCCTGCCCAGTTTGTGCCGCTGGCCCAGGAACCACCCGCCGGATTAACCCACGTGGCGATTGTCCCCGGATTGATTGTGATCGAATCCGAGGCGCTCGCACCGGCGCTGGTCGCAGTAACGACGGCGGTTCCCCCTGCACCGGCCGGAGCCGAGTACAATCCGCTGGACGAAACAACGCCGATCCCGGATGTCACCGCCCATGTCAGACTTGGTTGCGCAATGCTGATGCCAAACTGATCCTTGACGGCAGCCGTAAGTTGCACGATGCCCCCTGCATTGATGCTGGGATTCTGCGGCGTGATAAGCGCAGTCGTGGGAGTCTGGGCTACGGTCACAGTCAGGTTGGCGGTGGTATAAAGCCCGCCAAGATCCGTCACGGTAACCTTGAAACCATATGTCCCGGCTTGGCCGAATGTCACCGTCGTGTTCTTGGATGCATTCGTCCCATTCGTCGAGAAAGTCGGGGTTGGAGCGCCACTCGGCACCGAGGTAACGGCCCAGGTGTAGGTCAGATTCGACTCGCCGCCGCCATCGTAGTCGCCCCCCAGAACAGAGAGGCTGCCCGTTGTCCCACTTACTGGACTTGGCGAAGCCGAAGGCACCGTCGCAATAATCGGCGCGTAATTGATCACCGTCACACTGGCTGGCGCGTTCAGTGTCCCGCTGCTGACGGTCACGGTGGCGCTCCCTGGGGCATAGGGAGCGGTATAGAGCCCGGAGCTATTCACCGAACCGCCGCCGCTGCTGCTCCATGTGACGCTCGGTGGGGTCAGCATGGACTGGCCGTATTGATCGAACCCGGTGAAGGCAAACTGCTCCGTGCCAGCCGAGCCAACGCCCACCGAAGAGGGTGTAATGGTCAACGAGGCCAGCGTCTGGCTGGACTGGCTTACGACGCCGATACTCCCGTTGGTGAAGAGGCTCGCAATGTTCCACTCCAATCCCGAGGGCAGCGAGGGCAAATTGATCGAAGAGAAACGTCCTGTGTAGGACGTGGCCGAGAAGAGTGTAAATGTATCGCCCAGCGCCAGCGTGCCGGAGAGATTCGTCACGTTCAGCGTGCCGCCATACGTCGCGCTGGAAATCCCCTTTACCTGAGTGACGGCTCCGGTCGTTTTATTGATCTCCATCGCCACGACACCTCCCAGTGTCAGCGCGTTGTTATTGATGGTGAGCGAACCCGTGCCGCTGATTCCCGGAGCCAGGGTTCCGCCATACACTGCCAACGCACCGGTTGTGCCCGTGCCGGTAAGTGTCCCTCCACCACTGATTGTCACCGCACTGCTGGCGATCGATCCCAGGACGTTCAGCGTACCTCCGGTCAAGATGGTCCCGCCGCTGTAGGTATTCATCCCCGAAAAAACCTCAGCGCCAGGCCCAATCTTGGTCACGCTGCCAATGCCCGTGATGTTTCCCGCGAATGTGGCACTCACCCCACTCCCGCAGTAAATAGTGAAAGGTGTGGCGTTCCCATTTCCGCTGTTGTTAATCGTATTCGCGCTTCCACCGGTCAAAGGCCCAATAGGAAGAGGATTACTAGTATCACAGATCAGCGTGGCGCTTCCGGACATCACCACCGGATTGGTCCCTCCGCCAAATGTGTCCCAGCCCACTGCATAGACTGTTCCTTGCGGAAGATTCACCGTCCCAACAAAAATGTTAGACCCGGCCATGTAGGCGGCACCACTGGACAAAGCCTGCACCGTCAGCGTGCCGACAGTGCCGCTGAGGGTTGTGCTATTATCATACCGCCCGAAGTAAGCGCCGCCAACACCTGAATAATTGGCTTGAAAGACGACTGCCGATCCACTCAGCGTGATCGGCTCTGAAAATTCGGAATTCTGCGCCGTGAGTTCCAATGTGGGCGCGCTGCTCCCCTGGGCGCCAAAGGTGATCCCCGATGCGGTGAAACTCGCCATCGTGCTTAATTTGGCAGGGTTCGATCCGGTATTGGAGTCGCCAACAACAATGGATGCGGTTGTCGTACCGAACCAGCTATTACCTCCGATATAGCCCCCGACCAAGGTGCCCTGGCTGATGGTTGTAACGCCGGTGTAATTTGTGGATCCATTCAATACGAGCGTTCCGATGCCGCTCTTAATCAACCCCTGCGAGCCCCAAACCGATGCGCCAATCGTTGCCGTCTGGTTATTGACCGTGATCGTGGGCGTTCCGAGGGCGACGCTCAGGGCTAGCGCGCCTCCGCTGCCGCTGTTCAGTATCCAGTTATTACTGGGCGTCGTATCTCCAAAGACCATGTCGCCGACAGTCTGCACCCCATCCAGAGTCACTGTTCTATCCGCCGTGATATTCAGAGTGCTGAAATCCGCGTTCACCCCCTGGCCGGTGGGAATGATCCCCCCTTGCCAGTTCGCTGTGTTCGTCCAGGAACCGCCCGCGAGATTCGTCCACACGCCATTTGCGACAATGGGGAACGCATCCAATCCCGTGAAGCTGCCAGACACTGCCGCGACGACCGCGCTCCCTGGAGCGCTTGGCGCCGTGTACAAACCGCTCGAGGAGATTGTGCCACTGCCGGAGCTCATGGCCCACGTGATCGATGGCTGACTGCTCATTGCGTTTCCAAACTGATCGTAGCCTGTCCCCGTAAACTGCTGGTTAGTGCCGGCAATTACCTGGAGGCCTTGCGGAGACACGGCCACACCGCATAATGTCTGGCTAACGGTCACATTCACCGTGCTGGTGACTGTCTTTCCGTTCCCGTCGGCGATTATGACAGCAAAGGTGTAGTTTCCCGCCGCGCCGAGCGTCACCGCCGTATTCTTTGCCGCATTGCATCCGTTGGGATAGAAGACCGGAGCAGGCGCTCCAGATGGAATCGACACGGCTGACCATGTGTAGGAGAGCGTGCTCGAGCCCTCGATCGAATCGCTCCCCAGGGCGCTCAGGGTCGCGGACGAGCCCAACACCGGATTGGCCGATGAAGAGGCTGCCGTCGCAACCGTCGGAGCGGGATCACTGTACAACCCGCTCACGGCAGAGCCACTGAGCCCCACGTTATAAATGCGCACTTGTTCGATGGAGCCGTTGAAAAAGCGGTAGGTTCCATCACTATTTATATCCGCGCCAATGTTCCAGCTCGAGTTGACAGTAACCGCGCCAAACGGAGCAGCCTGGCTGGCGATCTGGACGCCATTTTTGTAGAGGCGCCAGGTGGTTCCGTCGTAAACCCCTGTCAGTTGCACCCAGTGGCCGATGTCACCCCCTGGAATTGCGGCGCTTGCAACATACGCTATCACGCCATTCCAGGATTCGACTTCATAATTCCCTGCATTAACGCGGAGCGCGACTTCGCCAGGGTTGAAGGGGTCGACCCCATGGGCAACGATGTCCTGCACTCCGGTGGTGGATTGCGGTTTAATCCAGGCAGACAAAGTAATCTGGCCGGAGATGTTCAGCCCCGGAGGATTTCCGAGCGCGACAACTCCGGTGCTTCCGTCGAAAAGCACCGCACTGCCCATCGTCCCGGAAGTCCAGGTCGCGCCCCCCTGAAGCGTCCCCGTGTAGCCATTGCCCGTGACATCCGCCACGGTCGTCCCGGAGGCCTCGCTGCATGGCCAATAGGCCTGCATTCCGGCAACATTCACCGTCACCGTGGCCGTCGCGGTATCACCCAAGCCATCGCTTGCTGTATAGACGAACGTGTCGTACGTGCCGTAACCGGCATTGGCATTATACGTCACCGTGCCATCGCCATTATTGACCACTGTCCCCCCTCTTGCTTGCGTGATCCCGCTGATGGTTACCGTGGACCCACTCGGCGAGACGATTCCTGGCAGCAGGTTGAGCGTGACCGACCCGCCCTGAGCGACACTTGCCGTCATCGGCTGCGCTGTAAAGAGGGAGACATGGTCGTAGGTGGCTGGATCCAGTATCCCCGAATTATTTCCGGCAATACCCGCCAGGCCAACATAGGCCACTTGGTTTACAGCAACCGTAGCGGTCGTGATAAGCGCCCATGTGGTCCCATCGACCGAACACTGGGAGGTGAAGACATTCCCCCGGCGAACAAGCCGGATCCACTCGGGCAAACTGCAGGCGGGACCTCTGAAGACCGTTGTAGCGCCAGTTTCCTGGGTGGGAATCGGGACCGTAGTCACGCGATCGCTGAAGCCCGCGCCAAAATCAGGATCATAGAACGCATAGGCATCCAGGCCTATTCCGATCAGATCCGAGCGAATCATCACGCCTGACTTGGGATGGGTGTTTCTCTGCTGCGTGACCACCCTCGCCGTGATCATTCCATCGCCTCCCATCGTCTGATAGACAAAATGGTACATATCCCACGGGTTATTGATATCCGATCCGGCGCCATCGATCGTAAACGTCCCCGTCCCGGCATCGTATCCGGCAGCACCCACGGCATTACCCGCCACAAAATCGCCATCATAGACGGAAATATCCTGCGATATCCACGGTGAAGGCACGGGCGTGGGCACTGCGCTCCCGATGGATTCGGAAGGAACGCTCGTAGCCGTGCCGGTGCCGATCGCCATGATTCGATAGTAGTACGGCTGCAACGCAGTCACGTTCGTGTCCGTGTAGCTGGTGCCGCTCACCGTTGCGATCGTGGTGTAATCGTCATCGTTGGCATCCGTGTTTTTCTGCAGAACATAACTGGTAGCGCCGACTTCCGGCGTCCACCACACGGTGAGCGAGTTGGTTCCCTGCACAATCTGAGGGTTGGGAGGCTCGGGCAGGACGGGTGTGGCTGTAACAGGCGCCGAGGGAAGAGAGGTCACCCCTTGAGGTCCATTGGCCACAGCCTCATACCAGTATGGCGTGCCTTCAGTCAGCCCAGTATCTGTGTAAACAAAGTAGCCGTGCGGCGAAGTGCCAATCGGTGTATAATTAACTCCGTCTGTCGAGCGATAGATGGTGAAGCTGGTCGCGGCCAACTGCCTAGCGATCCGAAACTGCACCTGCGTAGGCGTAACTTCGACCGCATTCACAGTCAGGATCGGAGGATTCAAGCCGGTTACAACGCTCGCCATTGTCGAGGGCGCCGACTCGCTGCCACTCACGTCCAGCGCGCCGACACGATAGTAATAGGGCGCTTCGTTCCCCGCGCTGCTATTGGCCATGGTCGCTGTGTTGCCCAACGTAGAATCGGTAAACTGCAGGACGCCCGATCCCGTGGTGGCAATCCGCGTCCACGTCGCGCCAGGCGAGTTCAAGCCAGGACTATTGTACTCGCCGCAATAGGCCCGCTCGATGTAAAAACCCTTTTCTCCGGCCGAGTTGTTCCAGGAAAGATTAATGTTGTTTCCGCTCCCTGACAATGCAGCCACCAAGCCGCCAGGAGCCGAGAGGCCATTGTAGGTTGGAGGCACCGGAGCCTGAACAATCTGCACCGTTTGAGGCGCAGCACTGTTCATGACGGTCCCATTAGCGTTGGTTTCGCCGACAGCCACAACGTCATAGTAATAGGCCGTCACAGGCGAACCCGGAGTATCCGTAAACGTGGTCGTCGAAGCGGGCACCGTTGCCACCGTGGTAAAGACCGTATTGTCGGTAGTCCGCAGAATTTTATAGCTGCCCGCGTTGGGAACCGCATTCCACCGCAGGTTCACACTGGTTCCATCGGAAGGCGGGGCTCCCAGGCCGCAAACCGGCTGCATGGGAGACACCGGAACATTGGTCGTGCCAAAGTTCGCGATGCCTGTGTACTCGTTATCGTTGTCAGGATTATTAAATCCCCAAAACGTGCCGCTGGCAGGATCAAAGCCGCAACTCGAATAATCGCCCATGCGATTGCCGCAATGGACGCCATGCCCCACCAAAACAGCCGGCCGCATCGTGTTCGGCGGATCGGATACGGCGCGGCCCGCGACAAACATGTCCATCGAATATTGGTTTATTCCCATGAAGCTCATGCCGATATCCCCATTCGGCGCCAGGCATCCAAAGGCGTAGCCGATAACCCCGTACCCCGGCGGACTCGCGGCCGTGCCGTTCTGGACAATCGTCGCAGAGGCAATGTCCGTGAGGGTCCACCACAGAGAACCGTTTTCGTTAACGTTCAGAAGCTTCCCACCCCGAATGTCCGCATATTTGCCGCCCGCCAGCGTACCATTGGTGATCGGATAGGTTGTGTACGTCGGGTTATTGCTCAAGTAATTCGTCACCTTGATCAGAGATGTCCACGTATAAAACCACGCCGGATCACCGGGATTGCTGACCGTCGTGTCATCCAGTTGCCGGGTCATCGCGCCCTGCGCAGAAGAAAAATAGTAGGTCGGGCTGCCAGTGGCGGCGAGCACGCTGGCTTTGTCGACAGTCATCAGATTCTGGCCAGAGACGTTAAATGCGAAGAAATACGCGCTGGCATTGAATGCCATGGCCCCTCCCTCCGCCGACCCCCCCGCGCTAGGAAACGAAAGGATATTACCCGTCCAGCCCTGAGTTGGATCCGTATTATTCGACACCGCCAGAACAAAGCCCAGCCCTGCGCCTCCGATAAAAACCCAGCGCTGCACCGTTGAATCGTAAACCAAGGTTGGATCCGATCCATCCGCACCGACGAATTTGTCCATGTTCTGCGCCTCAATGAGTTGCCCGCTCTTCGTAAAGACGCCCACTGCGGTGTTGATGATCTGGCAGACGTAATCCGGGCCCGCATCCCCATTCGGGTCAAGTGGGGCGCCTATCGTATAGTTCGAATCCAGACCGCCAATAACGGTCCCCACGGAGATGTTGCTCTGAGCTATTCCGCCTGACGGAGCGAAAAGCAAGAGAAGGGCAAAAAAAACAAGAGAAAGGCACGACCGCAACGTTTTAGCGAGGTGGATCATAGTAATGGGGGGAGTGGGGTAGGTTGCGTTTTTTATCGTGCGATCATGCGTTGTCGCGAATCACAAATTCATCCTTCATATAAGCGAGGTGGCTATGAGTTCGTATTCCCTGGGGGCTTTCCACATCATCTTTTGCTGTTAATGCTTGGTTGCGTGGCCTCCATTGGCAGGGACTCTAGCTTGGGGCGACCATCGGCGTAAAGGTACAAGACTGGCGAAATCGTGCGCTTTTTTGATTTTTTGCCGGTGGTACTAACTCAATAAAAGGAGGGCACTAAGGCCCCAGCCTCAATCTGGACGGCGGGACTCCGAATCGCTGGTGAAAGGCCCGGGAAAACTGACTGGAACTATGATAGCCAGTCTGTTCGGCCACCTTCTTGACGTTTAGCCGCCCCTCAGACAACAATTTGCGAGCCATATCCAAACGCCGGTCTTCCATATATTTAAATGGCGTCACCCCGGTCACCTGCTTGAAAAGGCGGTGAAAATACTCCGAAACTAGGCCGGCATGCTTCGCAATCTCCGAGAGTTGCGGACTGCGCAAATAATGCGCGTCCATAAAATCGATGGCCGGCCGCAGGCGTCCCAATCCGGAACGCTCCTCCGGCTGAAAGTTTTTGTCCGCAGTCTCGACAAGTTCACCGATCAGACACATCAAGGTTCCCTCGATCTTGACGCCGAGGCCGACCGGAGAATTGTCACGCGGCCGGCTGTCTTCGTCCTTGCGCTCCCTATGCGGATTGATCTCTTCTGCTTTGAAAAACTCCACGAATCGGTGGAACACCCCGTCGACCCATGGCACCGAAGCCAGCGGCCACGTGTATACCTTGCAGATGCCGGCCAGGCGATGCCGCAGGTAAAACGATTCAACTGTCGTTGCGACCCAGTACATCGGCGTCTCACCCTCCCATCGCCATCGGACCACATGACGTCCTGGGACAAAATAGACATGTCCTGACTCCACATGGCACACCCCTCCAGTGGTTTCGATCAAGCCGCGTCCAGCTAGCGGCATCCAGAAATCCAGCGTGTCATGGAATTTGTGGGTTGTTCGGTCGCGATTCCAAGCCGGAGTGCAGAGATAATAACCTCCGCAAAGGATAGAAAGCCTAGGGTTCTCGACCATTGAAATATTTTCCGTAAGTATCTACATCATTTCGCCTCTATAAATAACTTCCAGACGTCCCCATGGGCCTGGAATCCTGGTCAGACCGATACAGAGGGCGAGTAAAACGGCGCAACAAAGTTTTCATATGGAAGGGCCATTGATTATGGAACATAGGTCACATTATCGAGAACCGACGTGTTCAACGCGGTGGTCGTCCCGCTTGCGTCCGCGAAGCCGATGTAGATA
>Ga0206906_1119_pt1 | contig 13344 bp, 10 predicted proteins | sample Alteio_BWOrgHeat_79_FD_152935 | JGI IMG/M metagenome (GOLD analysis project Ga0206906, IMG submission 152935) | Enriched cells from forest soil in Barre Woods Harvard Forest LTER site, Petersham, Massachusetts, United States -... | ecosystem: Environmental > Terrestrial > Soil > Temperate forest >...
ACTGAGAAGCTGACGCGGACATTCTTCAGCCTGCCCCGGCCCAGCGGTCTGGTCGACGACAACGGGCCATTCTTTGGCACCTGGCCGGCGGCGGCACTGCTTGGCTACTCCATCGGAGCACGCCTGGCGCTTCGGCGTCGGCGGGTCACGGCGTAGGGATTCTCAACCCGAATTCAGATCACACAGCCAATCAGGCATGCGTCTCTGCGTGGAGATGCTGCAAGGCATGAATGGAGATCTGGCGCCGCTGCGTCGCAGCGATTCCTTCCACCGCGGCCTGAGCCGCCGCAATCGTAGTAATGGTGGGCACACGCGCCACGACCGCTGCACGGCGAATGGCCTTCTCGTCGAAGATCGTGTCCGGACCGCGCGGGGTATTAATGATGAGTTGAATGCGGTCTCCCTTGATGAGATCGACGACGTTGGGCCGGCCTTCTTTTACCTTGAAGACGGTGTCGATGGCGAATCCAAGCCCGGCCTCCAGCACGCCGGCCGTGCCCTCCGTAGCCACGATCTTGAAGCCCAGATCGACATAGCGCCTGGCCAGCTCTACCACCGCAGCCTTGTCGTGGTCGTTGACGCTGAAAAAGACCGTCCCGCCGGTGGGCAGCACCTGGCCCGCAGAAAGTTGCGCCTTGGCGAAGGCCTCGCCAAACGTCAGAGCCACACCCATGACCTCGCCGGTGGATTTCATCTCCGGCCCCAGAACCGTGTCGACGCCGGCAAACTTGTTCCAGGGAAAGACGGGCGATTTGACATAAAAATGAGTTCCAACTTCGAGATCCTTGCCGCTGGCCAACTGTTCGGGCAGCAGTTCGCGCAGCGTCCGGCCCGTCATCAGCCGCGCGGCCACTTTAGCGAGGGGAATGCCGGTGGCTTTCGAAACGTACGGAACGGTGCGCGAGGCGCGCGGGTTGACTTCGATCACGTAGACGCGATCCTCGCCATCGCCGTTGCGCTGAATTGCAAACTGAAGATTGACCAGGCCGATGACCTTGAGCGCCAGCGCCAGCTTGCGGGTGTAGTTGCGCAGCACCTGCAGCGTTTCTTCGCGGATGCCCACGGGGGGCAGCACACAGGACGAATCGCCGGAATGGATACCGGCCTCTTCGATGTGCTGCATGATTCCTGCAATGATCACGTCCTTCGAGTCACAGAGGGCATCGACGTCCACTTCGACCGCGCTTTCGAGGAAATGATCGACGAGCACTGGCCGCTCCTGTGAATACTCGACGGCCTCGCGCATGTAACGGGCTACGGCATCGGCATCGTAGGCGATGACCATGGCGCGGCCTCCGAGCACATAGCTGGGCCGCACCAGCACGGGGTAGCCAACGCGCTCTGCAACGGCCAGCGCCTCATCCACGCTGGTTGCGGTGCCTCCAGCCGGCTGCGGGATCTTCAGGTCGTCGAGCAGTTTGCCGAATTGCTTGCGGTCTTCGGCCAGGTCGATCGACTCGGGCGAGGTGCCGATAATGGGCACACCCGCGGCGCGCAATCGCTGGGCCAGGTTCAGAGGCGTCTGGCCGCCGTACTGCACAATCATGCCGATCTGCGCGCCCGATTGTGCTTCGTGGTTGTAGACGGCGAGCACGTCTTCAAGCACCAGCGGCTCGAAGTAAAGGCGGTCGCTGGTGTCGTAGTCGGTGGAAACCGTCTCGGGATTGCAGTTGACCATGATGGTTTCGTAACCATCTTCCTTGAGCGCGAAAGAAGCATGGCAGCAGCAGTAATCGAATTCGATTCCCTGACCGATGCGATTGGGACCTGAGCCGAGAATGATGATCTTGGGCCTGTCCGTCGGAGGCGCTTCGTCCTCTTCGTCATAGGTGGAGTAGAGGTACGGCGTCATCGACTCGAACTCGGCGGCGCAGGTGTCGACCAGTTTGAAAACCGGCTTGATGCCTTTGCTCTCCCGCAGTTCCCTCACCTGCTTTACGCCTTCGTTGCCCTCGAGCTTCCACTCGGTTGCGATGCGTTCGTCGCTGAGTCCGAAGCGTTTCAACTGGCGCAAGTGCTCCGTCTCGATTTCGGCGGGAGTGGTTTGCGCGATGCTCTGCTGGGCCAGCGTCACTTCGCGAACCTGGTGCAGAAACCACGGGTCCATGCCGGTGAGCCGGGCGACTTCGCGGACGCTCATGCCACGTTCGAAGGCGAAACGGATGTAGCCGAGGCGTTCGGGCCGCGGCGTGACCAGCATCTGCGTTAGGCGGCGCGGTTCGAGAATCTCAGCGCCGGTTTTCTTGCCGGTTTCGAGGGCGCGCCACGCCTTCATGAGAGCTTCCTTGAAGGTGCGGCCCATGGCCATCACCTCGCCAACAGATTTCATTTGAGGGCCGAGTATGTCGTCCGCCCCGGGGAATTTCTCGAACTGCCACTTCGGGATTTTTACGACGACGTAGTCGATGGTGGGCTCGAAGCAGGCCGGTGTTTTGCGCGTGATGTCATTGGGAATTTCGTCGAGCGTGTAGCCGACCGCAAGCTTGGCGGCAATTTTGGCGATGGGAAAGCCGGTGGCCTTCGAAGCCAGGGCCGACGAACGTGACACGCGCGGGTTCATCTCGATCACGGTCATACGGCCATTGGCGGGGTTGACGGCGAACTGCACGTTGGAGCCGCCGGTCTCGACGCCGATTTCGCGCATGACGGCGATGGCGGCGTCTCGCATTTTCTGGTATTCGCGGTCGGTGAGCGTCTGCGCCGGCGCAACCGTGATGGAGTCGCCGGTATGCACGCCCATGGGATCGAAGTTCTCGATGGAGCAGATGATGATGACGTTGTCGGCGAGATCGCGCATGACCTCGAGCTCGTATTCCTTCCAGCCCAATACGCTCTCTTCGAGAAGACATTCGTGCACGGGCGAAAGATCGAGGCCGCGAGCGAGAATCTCCATCAGCTCTTCGCGGTTGTAGGCAATGCCGCCGCCCGAGCCGCCGAGCGTGAAGCTGGGACGGATCAGGACCGGAAAGCCGAGCTTGGCGGCAAAGTCTAGGCCGTCGCGAAGGTTGTTGATCAGGGCCGACTTCGAGACCTCGAGCCCGATGCGGATCATCGCATCCTTGAAAAGCAGCCGGTCTTCAGCCTTCTTGATGGCTTCGAGCTTCGCGCCGATCAGTTCCACGTTGTAACGGTCAAGAATGCCGGCATCGGCGAGATCGACAGCGAGGTTGAGCGCGGTTTGCCCGCCGACCGTGGGCAGCAGGGCGAACTTGCCCGGATTCCGCTGGGCGTTCAGCATCTCGGCCTCGACGCGGATAATCTCTTCGACGTAATCGCGCGTGAGCGGCTCGATATAGGTACGGTCCGCCAGTTCCGGATCGGTCATGATAGTGGCCGGGTTCGAATTCACCAGCACCACCTCATAGCCTTCCTGCCTGAGAGCCTTGCAGGCCTGGGTTCCGGAGTAGTCAAACTCGGCCGACTGGCCGATCACAATCGGTCCGGAGCCGATCACCAGGATCTTTTGAATGTCATTTCTGCGTGGCATTGTTTTCGACGATTCCCTGTTCTAATGTTTTTGCTTTTCACGAATATCGCGCTCGAATTCACGCTTGCTCGTGACCACCGCGGAGCACTCATCCATACAAGCGCCAGGCCCCACGATCACGTACAGCTTCTTGTGTTCGACGCGGGTCACAATTTCATCGGTAACCACAATTTCACGAGCCGCGGGCGCATAGTCCGAACGAGCGACTCGAAACATGTACCGGCCCGAAACATGCTCAAAGTGGAACTCCCCCGATTTGTTCGTCCGGGCCTGAAACGCAACCTTATCGTCCTTGACGAGCGTGACCTCGAGGTCCGCTATCGCATGTCCAGCGGTATTCACAACCAGTCCGTCAACATGAGTCAGGTGTTCCGGCCCGGGGATATCGATCGGTGAGCTAAACCCCACAGGAGCGGCCAAAATCAAAGCAGTCCAGATCGCTCCATCCAAAAAACAGCGGAGCCAAAAGCCCCGCTGCGGTTGAACGCCCTTAATGATGCCCATCATGTTACTCATCCCTTCCACTCCTCCATCATCTGGCGGAAATCGCGGAAGAGGTAATGCGAATCGTGGGGGCCTGGAGCGGCTTCAGGATGGTATTGCACGCTGAAGAGCGGGAGCGTCTTGTGACGCATACCTTCGAGCGTCTGGTCGTTCAGGTCGACGTGGGTTAACTCCACTTCGTTGGCGTTGATGGAGTCGGGATCGACGGCGAAGTTGTGATTGTGGGCCGTGATCTCCACCTTGCCGGTGGCGTTGTTCTTCACAGGATGATTGCCGCCGTGATGGCCGAATTTGAGCTTGTAGGTGCGGCCGCCGAGAGCCAGGCCGCAGAGTTGATGGCCGAGGCAGATGCCGAACACCGGCACGCGGCCCATCATGTCGCGGATGGCGCGCACGGCGTAGTCGACCGGTTCGGGATCGCCGGGGCCGTTGGACAGAAACACGCCGTCGGGTTTGATGGCGAGCACGTCCGCAGCGGAGGTTTCCGCCGGAACTACGGTGACGTTACAGCCCTCGCGCGCGAGCATGCGCAGGATGTTCTGCTTGATGCCGAAGTCATACGCCACCACGTGCAGCTCGCGCTGTTCTGCGTTTCGGATGAGAGTCGTGGGAAGAAGGGGGTCTCCCGCCTGATAACGCGGATCGGTCTCGTCGAAGGTATAGAACAGCTTGGTTGAAACCACTCTCGCCAGATCGGTGCCATCCATCTTTCGGATGTTTCTGGCTCTTTGAACGAGAGCATCTGGGTCGGAAACCTGAGTCGAGATGACGCCGCGCATTACGCCGTACGTGCGCAGATGGCGCACCAATGCCCGGGTATCGATCTCGGCCAGCACCGGAACTGCATACCGTTCCATGTACTCGTCGGTGACCTGTTCGGAGCGCCAGTTGGAACTGACCTGGGAGAACTCGCGAACGATCAGGCCCTCGATATAGGGCTTGGCCGCTTCGTTGTCAGCCTGGTTGGTGCCGTAGTTTCCAATCTGGGGATTGGTGAGAACGACGATTTGCCCGGCGTATGAGGGATCGGTGGCGATTTCCTGGTAACCGGTCAGGGAAGTATTGAAAACGACCTCACCCTGGCATTCGCCCGGATGCCCATAGCCGAGGCCTTTAAAGATGCGCCCGTCTTCGAGCGCAAGAATTGCATGCATCGCCTCTCCGAGGAGTGGATTCAATCGATTCAGTGCATAGTGTGCTATCCTCTTTGTAATCAGCAAACTTAAATCTGTGTTTCTAATTTTGCTGAAGATTTGCAGAAGAGTGGCTCACACCATGACCGTTTCTGAACCGATTGCCTTACTGACTATAACAGTTTTTGCGCGCCATACCGAGAAGTGCCCGAATAGGGCGAATCCCCAATGGAAACGCTGCAAATGTCGCAAGTCCCTGTACATCCGCGAGGGCGGAAAAACCCGGTATGTGTCCGCCCAAACGCGCTCATGGGAAGAGGCGGAGCGGGTTGCACAAGCAGAACGGGACAAGAGGGACCCGGTGAAAATTAAATTGCAGAAAATTGCAGAAGATGAAGCGGCCCGAGATGCGGCCCGGCAAGCCAAATTGAAGCCCCTGGGCGAATCCTTGGAACAATGGCTCTCGGGCATGAAGGGCCCCCCGGGACACGTCCCTAGAGGCATACCGTTCCACGGTGCGCCGGATCAATCGTTGGGCCGCATCCAAGGGCCTCGTGAACGTCAGCGACGTAACCCCGGATCTCCTGGACGCATGGCGAAGTTCATGGGCGGAGAACGCGAAGGACAACGAGAACAGGCTAGCTCTGACGACCCAAGCGGCCCTCTTGACTCGGGTGAAGTCGTTCTTCCGTTGGGCCACGGCGATTGGCTACCTGGACCGCAACCCCGCGTCGTTGCTCAAAGCGATCACACCGAACGATAGCGAGACGATGCCACTCACGCCCAAACAGTTCGACGAGGTTATGGAATCGACCAAACTGCTTGACGCGGACGCCCGCTACAAGTCCGCAAAAGTGGGCGTATATCTCCGGGCGATTTTTCTTATCCAGCGTTGGACGGGGCTTCGTATCGGGGACGTTCTCCAACTCCCGAAGGCCGCCCTGGTTGGGAACCGCTTCCGCTTGAACATGCAAAAGACGGGCGACGATATGGAGTGCATACTACCGGACCACGTCGCCGCCGAACTAAAGGCACTTCCGTCGAGCAAAGAGATTCACCCCGATTACTTCTTTTGGTCGCGTAACTGTTCCGTCCTCGTGAACACCAACAAGTGGGTGCGGAAGGTCCGGCGATTGAACGACTATCTGTCGCTGAAGGATGACGACTGCGAGGTGATGGAGTTTCGCAGTCACATGATGGAGTTTCGCAGTCACATGTTGAGGGACACGTTTGCCGTGGAAATGCTGCTGGCCGGGGTTCCCCTGGAGAAAGTCAGTAAACTGCTCGGCCATCGGTCCATCGCAATCACAGAGCGTTACTACGCGAAATGGGCTAAGTCCCGGTTACGCCAGCTTGAGGGCGATGTGATAGCGGCTATGCGCCGGATGGGTGCCACAGTGACAATGGACGCGGCTATGGGCCTCTAAACGCGATTGCGGGGGGTTCTGGAACAGGGCACGCCAAGGTTCCCTGTGCACCTCGCAACCCATAGACGTAGAATACCCGCCATGAAAAACATCACTCTTTACAAACCAAACGGAGACTCCTTCAAGGACTACCGAGATGTCGTAAGCTATGAAGCCACAAATGGAGTGCTGATATTCCTGTGGGCACGAATGCCCGGGAATGAGCGTTCAGCGGAAAGGGTAATCACGAGCCTTCCATTTTTCGTCGAGGACGACTACAAGCACGCTTAAAATCCGGGCCGTCCATGAGACGTGTATCGCTGCTCCGACGTGACTACGGCCCCGGGGGAGTCGTCGCCTGGAGCCGCCCACCCGCAGCTAGCAGTCAGGCCCTCCCCGGGCTGACACAGCGGATGATGGTTGAATGTACTGCGATCACCATGGTGCGCACGTTGCGCAACCACAAGTAGCCACTAGCTACAGGCACCTCTCTCCCGAGGCGGCGTCAACATCGGAACCGCTCGTAATCGCGTAGTGATTCCCGGCTGCATACCGCACCAACGATGCATGAGTCACGAGGACCTTTTTACCGATGCGCCGTGTGTCCAGCCCCTTGGCCGCGATGATGTAGTCAAGGGACCGAACGGAGATGGAGAGTTGACGGGCTGCTTCCTTGCGGTCATACAAGAGACGGGATTCCACGGTAAAATTCGCTCCGAATCGCTGTTTATGTCAGCAAAAGGTCAAAAGGTATTTGAAAAATATCAAAGTCTGTGTAAATTTTAGATCTGCGTAGGGCTACAAGGGGGATGTCCTCAACTTTGGACCCGCCCTACCCCATTGATTCCAACTTGTTGTGACCGCTCTCACAGACGGCCATCCTTCAGGCAAATACCCTTCATCAAAGCGTGCTCCCCCATCCACTACGGCGGCTTCGATCAGCGAGCCGGGGCCGCCGTCGCCGATACATCATCCCGGTCATCAGTCCACGTACATCAACCCTCCAGATAAAGCAGCCATCCAAGTAGAAGCACGCACGAAAGAAGTGAGCCCCGGTCAGGAACGGCTGGGGCCTCGCTCGTGAGTGGCCTCCAAACCCGCAGCGCCAGAAGAGTGTGACAGGACTCACATCCTCAATTTGCCTTTCCGAGCATCATTCCCTAAAACGCTCCCTGGGAAAGGTGGTATTACATGGACTTCACGGACCAACTGTTAACTTGCAATCGATGCGGAACTGAATTTGTCTTCACCTCAGATGAGCAGCGCTTCTTTCATGAAAAGCAGTTCACGCATCCCCCCAAACGCTGTTTTCGGTGTAGAGCCGCCTGCGCAACGGGACAGCCCTTTCGCCGTCGAGAGACAATCATCACTTGCGCTGAGTGTGGCAAGCGTGCTGTTGTACCGTTTAAGCCTGTTCATAACACGCCAGTGCTTTGCAGGACGTGCTTTGACACACAACGCGAGCCTAATGCGGTGCAATTCGACGATTCCTTGAGCCCGACCCGCCCTCAGTCGCTAAGCGGACAGTCTTAAGTAACAGTGCCGGAGCAAGCTATCAGGATACGATTGAGCAGCCCCGCCCCCCGGCTGGGCCTCGCAGTCATCCACTCTGGCGGATGGCATAAAGATAGATAGTCCACTTGAGGCCCTCGGCTCGCGACCGGGGGCTTTTGGTCATTGGGCCGTGAGTAAGCGTGGACGGGGCGGCCAAGCATTGTGTTGTCTTTGTCCCGTCTGTCCTTTTTCGCCGTTACTGAAGGTCGCACAGTGCACACCGGCAATGCTAATTCGGCCCTCGGCGTTGTGATCGCCCGAACAGACGGTCATGTTTCAGGCGAATACGCTTCATCAAAGCGCGCTCCCCATCCACTACGGTGGCTCCGATCAGCGAACCGGGGCCGCCGTCGCCAAAACTACACGATCCCGGTCCGCGTAAATCAACCCTCAGGTAAGCAGCCCTCCAGGGTAGAGCACGCACGAAAAAAAGTGAGCCCCGGTCAGGAACGGCTGGGGCCTCGCTCTTGGGTGTGGCACATTCGGTTCGGGCAGGTTTTCTGGGGATTCATTTGGTCGCGGGCCGCTATTATTTCGAGTCCTACAGATCCCAATTCCGGGGCAACTCGATGCGATAGTGGTTGACGTAATCGTAGAAGACCAGCCCATCAATCTCATCAAGCCGATTTTTCATGAACTTGCTCAAGTTTACGCTCGCGTCTTTGCTCTGATCTTCTCCCGGCTCAAACGTATTCAACTTTGCTAATGTGGTACCGTATTCACCAAGTTTATAAACAACGTTGAACTTTTCATTGAAACTCTGACCAGGGGGAATGACTAGCGTGTCGTCCCAGGAACCGCTGTCGAATTTGTCGAATGATTTCTCCTTCGGAATGCGCCGCATTAGGGTCCCGGAAACTGTCCCAGGAAGGGAGTAGGACGTATTGGTGTGGTTTGTGAGCGAGTACTCGAACGAAAGATGAATCTCTTCGCCATCTTCATGAAGGGTAATCTGCGTGTACTTCGCGGTGATTGCAGAATCCGACCTGTCATCGATGCCGAGATTATGGACAACATCAGAATGGCCGATAACTTAATGAAGGCATTAAAGAGGCATCTTCCCGCGTTTGATGAGGACCGTGGCACTCTTTTCAGGTCCGTGATCGAAAGGCAAGCGAGTTCGAAAAGCACGTCTCATTCTCTAACGAATGCGAATACCGGTTATTGGTGGACCCTGTCTATGTGGACCCATCGAGCTTGGATTTTCATACGACACGGACCACGTTGGTTGCTCACGTTGTGCTGTCGATTCCCGAAAAGAAGTCCCAGCGTGCGAAAGACGCAGATGATTATGGCGACGCTCGCTCTGATTTTATCGACCGTGTGGTCATTGGACCAACAAGCGATAAAGATCTATCGCTCCAGGCCGTGCGGGCTTTCTTCGTTAAACGGGGCTTTGATGTCGAAGTTCAATCTTCGAAAATTCCATTTAGAGATTGGTAGCGATGAGGCGCAAACTAGCACGCCCCACAACCGATAACCTGATATACCCGTGCCGCCCTTGCGGGCACAGAATTGCCCAGCACGACCCCATGCGTGTTGACGGGGAACGCATCCGTTCCCGTCTTGCGATCAGGAGAGCGTCGCCATTCCCCTGGTGGCGGATAGGGGGCCAAGACCCCGAGGACGAATTCGAACACTCTACATCTGCCCGAAGTGTGCCAGCCCGTGGACGACCGGATAAGGGCCAAGTCGCGCACCACGGGCAAAGCAGACCCGAGCGGCTCAACAGATCACACCCCGCTTGGGCCGTTGGATTCACAAATTGGCGGTTTTTCGAGTCGCGAACGCCATGTCAATAACCGTCGTTGCCGGGCTATTCGCATCCCCCCGGGGACCTGCTCAAGCGCGTGATGGAGTTTTGAAAAATGTGCAAATATTGGCGATTTTTTGGGGTATTGACCCTAGTCCTCTTATTCATTCCCGCAAACAGTCAGACGAGCAGCGCAGCGCCGGTGACTGGAAAAACTGATCGAGATGACAATCCCAAGCCTCAAAAGGTGGAGGTGATTTCTATTCCACCAATCTCGTCGGAGAAACCGTACGGTGGAATTGTCGGTTACTTTTACGATTGGGGTCCTTGGGCTTTTACCGCTCTATTGGTAGTTGTAGGTGGCCTTCAAGTCCGAACCATGTTCGGGCAGTCTCAGGTGCTATAGAAAAAACGTTTGGGGAGATTCACAAGCAAGCTGAAGAGATGAAACAACAAGTGGATGAGATGCAGCGTCAGGGAAATCTTCTAGCAGATTCCGTAGCGGCTGCAAAAAAGAGCGTGGAGGCTGCGCTGGCTCAGACCCAAGCCATGATCGATAGGGAACGCGCACGGATTTTCGTCGTTCCTTCAGGCCAAGTCTTTTCCTTGTATCCGAAGGGTAGTGGCCAATGGGTTGGGAGTTATATCTTTGAGATCCGTAATGTGGGGCCGACAGCAGCGATAAACCTCGCCCTTCGTTATAGCGCTTGCGTGAGCGGTTTGGAAACTGCGCCCTGAATGGCGAACCAATATCGATTTGACCATTCCGGAAGTCATTGCGGCGAATGGCGAAGCGACCCCAGGCCTCCAAATTGATTCGGCTTTTCAATCAGGCCCCGCGACTTCCGTGTTCTTCGTCCATCTCAATGGAGTGATCGAGTACAACGATGTGATCAGTCCGGAGAGCAGAAGTACGAGATTCCGTTTTCGGGCACAAATGACGCTTGGAGGGGGCGGGGCTGCCCTCGCGCAGAACGGATGGCAGAAGTTTGGCCCGCCGGAAGACAATCGCGCGACTTAACTTGCTCCCAGAATCGTTGAGTATGATTGTCTGGCATCTGGTTCTGGAATTTTCACGTGTCCACTAGGAGGAAAACATGAAAACAATGCAACACATCGCGTTAGCCATGCTGACGCTGGCACTTGTTTTTGCTTCCGGGTGCAACACGGACTCGAACAAAGATGTCTTCTACATGATCGCGGCTAACGTGTCACTGCCCTATTGGCAAACAGTGGCGGCGGGATTCAACAAGGCGGCAGCGCAATACAAGGTCACGGCCAAGGTTGTCGGGCCGCAGAATTACGATCCTCTGGGCGAACTGGATGCTCTGCAACAGGCGGTAAGGGCAAAACCGGCGGGGATTTTGATCTCGGTTGCCGACGTTTCCGTCCTGGAGCGGGAAATTGATTCAGCCATTCAGGAAGGGATTCCCGTCATCACCATGGATTCCGACGCGTTCGTCAGCCGCAGGCTCTACTTTATCGGGACTAACAACCTGGAAGCCGGGCGGCTCGGCGGAAACCGCTTAGTCGAAAAGCTCGGCGACAAAGGTAACGTGGTCTTCTTCACCATTCCCGGCCAGCCTAATACTGAGGAGCGACTGAGCGGCTTCAAGGACGTTCTGAAAATCCATCCCGGCATCAAGATCGTGGACATCGTGGACATCAAGGGTGATGCCCGCACCGCCTTTGACAAGGCCCAGCCGTTCTTGGCCCTTACCGGTCCCAAGAAAATCGACGCCTTTGTGTGCCTGGAAGCGGTTTCGGGGAAACCAGTCTCCGATGCCATCAAGCGGGCTAACGTTCGCGACCGGGTGCTGATCGCCTGGGATGCGGACCAGGGCACGCTAGACGGAATCAAGGACGGGACTATCGAAGCGACAATCGCGCAGAAGCCCTACACCATGGGCTATTTTGGACTGAAGTTGCTGTACGAGGTCTTCCACGCGCCGCCCCCTCAACTTAACAAGGACTTCAAGACGGACTTTTTCTCACCTTATCCCGTGTTTGTGGATACTGGCACCACATTGGTTGACAGGAGCAACGTCGATCTTTACCTTTCGGCGGCGGCAAGCAGGTAGATTGCCTCTGCTTGTGACGGCGAGTCATGGATTCAAGGCACTCCGCATAATTGGGGGTCGGGTACTCCTGCGCCACGCAAGAGATCCGACCCGAAAACATTTGACCGGACTTATCCCTGTCCGCACTGCGGGTACAAGATCCCCCGAGTGAAATGATCCACACAGACGGGGACCACCCGCTGCCCGAAGTGTGGTCAGTCAGGAGAGAGTCGGCTGATCCGACACCAGGGCCGGGCCGGTGCGGGGTAGTCGCGAGGATTGCCCCGCCCTGGGTATTGTTGCGTTTTGAACGGACACACAGGCCCATTTTCGGAAGCGAGATTGCCGCGCTGCACCTAATGAACCAGCAAGGGCCTCAACCGGAATCAGCCATCAAGCCGATTTTTGAGGCCGCACGCAGCAAAGAGCCGCAATTCTACGGCTCATATACCTTTGAGAAATGGATTGGATTCGTCATTGGTGAAATTGCTGTCCGGTGTGATAACGGCCTATATGGGATCACAGTTTTTGGGCGATCCTATCTTGACTACATCGGGATCTTTGCGCCCTATCCGAAGCCTCACTAGGTAAGCCATCTGTACCGGTAATTGATGCATCATCTTGAACTACCATGCACGCTGAAACCGCGTCAAATTAGGCGGGAAACCTACGGCAATGAGGTCGCAAAACCGCGCTCTATCTGCGCTCTGTTTATCGGATCACGACGCGCCCCAAAAGGCTCATTGCTGCGCATTAGAGGCCGTTCTAGGCGTCCGTCGCGCCGGGGTGGCGAAAGGGATTGCCCGCGCCGCGCATCACCCCGGGAGCGCCCGGTTTGCTAAACGACAATAACCGCCCGCCGAGCGTGGATTATCTTCACTCTACAACTTGCGTGCGCCTGATGCGTCGGGGAATGGGCATTCGGCCCGTGTCGTCGTAGAACGAATTGGCGGCCATGAGCTTATTGTTCGCGTTGTTTCTTCCTTCGCTGGCATCCCTCGCCTTCATGGTCGTCGTGACGACTATGCAAACACTGCACCTGCGACTCCCAAGCAGATCGACCACGGTAAAAGCGCGGCTGCTTCTCTTTCCGCCCCCATGGGAGAATTTGAGAGCAGTAAAAGGCCGCCCCGATGAGCATCGGCGGCAAAAAGGCCCCTCTGCCCCCCATGGAGGCACCCCTAGGAAGCGTTTGTGTGCCGGGGTAGTGCTGTGGAGTGGGTCTCGCCTGGCGCGCGTCCCGGGGCACTCATCATACCTAGACCGTCATCATATTTGCTGAAGATTTGCAGAACCGAATCGTCTATTGTCTCGTTTGTGTCGTTTATGCCGTTCTTTAAACCGCTTATAATCTGTATGTGCTTTAGATTCTAGGCACGGAAATAAATTCAATCGATTTTAGCAGGTTTTGTCAGTGAGGTTCGGGCCGGATCCGATGCCGGCGGCC
>Ga0206906_1066_pt3 | contig 13222 bp, 12 predicted proteins | sample Alteio_BWOrgHeat_79_FD_152935 | JGI IMG/M metagenome (GOLD analysis project Ga0206906, IMG submission 152935) | Enriched cells from forest soil in Barre Woods Harvard Forest LTER site, Petersham, Massachusetts, United States -... | ecosystem: Environmental > Terrestrial > Soil > Temperate forest >...
TTGGACTTTCGGTGCGCTTGCTGTCTTGTGTTCAGCAACTTCTTTTTCAAGTTCTTTTAATTCTTCCTTTTGTTTTAAGCGAAGATTGGTAAGCTCCGTTGCTTTTTCTTTCACATCTTCCTTCGGAACCGGGGCAGCAGCTTCACGGGCTTCACGAATGGCTCGTTCGACAAAGCTATTGGCTTTTTCTAATAATGCATCGGCTTCATTCGAAGCAGCGGCAAGAATCTTTTTCTTTTGCGACGTTATTTCTTCGGATAATCGTTCATATTCAATTCGTTCGATCCGCGATCTGCCAAGTTCTTTCTCGGTCTCTGCTTTTTTTGCAGCAAGTTCTTGCTCTTTTGTATTGAGCGAATGCAGAAGTTCATCAAGACGTGAAGTTTTTCCCCCGGCGATCTCGCGGGCGTGAGCAATGATTCGTTTCGGCAATTCGTACCGTTCTGCAATATCAAAGGCATGGGATGAGCCGGGAATACCGATGCGAAAACGATATGTTGGTTTCAGATCTTCATCGCTGAATTCCATCGAGCCGTTAACAGCACCTTGATAGGTTTCGCCGAATGCAGCCAATCTTCCGAAATGTGTTGTTGCAATTGTAAAGCCAGCATTCTTGGTCAGATGTTCGAGAATACTTTCAGCTAATGCACCGCCTTCTTCGGGAGCAGTCCCTGAGCCGATCTCATCAAGAAGCACAACACTATATTCATTAGCCTGCTCTAAAATTTCTTTCAACGATCTGATATGCGAACTGAAAGTCGAAAGATCATCGGCAATAGATTGCGAATCGCCGATGTCAACATATAGTCCGTCAATAAAAGGCACAATTGCATCGGGCATCGCAGGAATTGGTAAACCCGCATGACTCATCAGTAGTAAAAGTCCAGTAGTTTTCAGTAAAACTGTTTTGCCGCCGGCATTCGGTCCAGTAAGAATAAGCGTTCGCTTTTCTCCATCAAGAGAAATAGAAAAGGGAATAGTCTTCGATCTTCCAAGTTTTGCGATTAAAAAAGGATGCCGAGCTTCGCGAAGCAAAATAATATTATCGTTCGGATTTTTATTCGATTGAATCAGTGGAGTTTGTCCTTCGATTGAAATGGCATACTTGCTTTTCGCATAGATCGCTTCAAGGTGCCCTGCGATTTCAAGAGAGCGCAAAATTTCAGGGACAGATGAGCGTATACGTTCTGTAAGCTCTCGGAGAATGCGATCTATCTCGCGTTGCTCGGCAAATTCATACGAACGTATTTCATTATTGAGCTCGATCGTTTCGGTTGGTTCTATATATATAGTCTGACCTGTCCCGGAAACAGTGTGGATCATCCCTGCAACTTTGCGCTTATGTTCTGCCTTTACAGGAATAACAGATCTTCCTTCGCGTTGTGTGATAATTTCTTCCTGGAGTAAATTATCTTCACTGAATTTTCTGATAAGCGAGGCAAGTTTGTTGCGAAGTTTTTCACTTGTCGTAATAATATCCCGCCGTATTCTGTAAAGCTCCGAGCTTGCAGAATCTTTTATGGCTCCGGTTTCTTCGAAAACAGAATCAAATGCCAATTCGATCAGACGGTCTTCGAAGAGATGAACAGCAGATTTCCATATCGAAGGCGCATCCTTTGTTCGTTTCGCAAAAAAAACGCGGAGCAAGCGCATCGCTTTCAAAGTTTGCAGAAGTGGAAGCCCCTCGTCAATATAGATCGTACTTCCTTCGATCTCGACTTTATGTAAGATCATGCGAATATCATTAATTCCATCGAAGTTGGGCGTTTCCCCGGTGCCTGTCAGTCTGCGGAGTTCATCGATTTCTTCGAAGGAAGCGAGAATTTTTTCGCGGTCTGATTTGGGCAATAATTCTTTTATAAGTGCCGATCTGCCGAGGGGAGAATGAGCGAAGCGAAGATGAGCAGCAAGGATTTCATCAAATTCTAAAACTTTCGCGGCACGGCGAAACCTGTGCGGGATTTCACGAAGAAATTGCTCGCGAAGCTGCTGAGTTGTGGAGGCTTGATCTTGAATGTCTTCGCTTTCAATCATTAATTTGTTTGCCGCAAGTTATTAGCTACTTTTTCAGCGAATCAGCTGGCATTGTTTCGAAGATTTCGCTTGATAGAGATCCCACGAGTGGTTTAAGCTGCGAAACCATAAGTGTGCTGGATTTGAGAATGATTGGATATGTTTTAGATTCATTCGCGGCTTTCGAGGAAGGTAATTCGAAAATTCGTAAGAATCCGAAAATGAGCCCGAGCAATAATACTGCGCGCAATACGGAGAAGATTATTCCGGCTAATTTATCCGCTCCGGCAAATATTCCACGCTTCGGACTAACGAATTTTTTCAGGAATTGACCGATGATAAAAAGAATGATGAATAAAATGAAAAAACCGGTAACCGGACGCAACAAAGTGTTGCCCGCGCCAATCATTTTTCCGAATTGCGCGCCGAATGCCGATGCAATTAAGATAGCAGCAACGAGAATAATCAGTGAGCCGATCATAGATATTGCGCCCTTGCGCCAACCACGGTAGGCAGCGAAGGCAATGATGGCGATGATGATAATGTCAAGAATCATAATAGTTATTAATAATTTTTACTGTGTCGTTGCGAGGAGTCGCGTTAGCGACGACGAAGCAATCTCCTAGAGTTTGGCAGAATATAATGTGCTACAATCTATTAGGGGATTGCTTCTTCGGGCTAAAGCCTTCCTCGCAATAACACTACTGTGATAATTTCTCCTTTACGATTTCCTGCACCAATTTTCCATCAGCTTTGCCTTTTAGCTCTTTCATAAGAATCGGAATAACTTTATTGGTATCAGCCTGACCCGTTGCACCAACTTCAGCGATAACTTCTGTGACTCGCTTTTCCACTTCTTCGCGAGACATTTGTTTTGGTAAGTAAAGTGAGATCACTTCAAGTTCGGATTTCTCTTTTTCGGCAAGTTCAGGTCGGTTATTGACAGAAAAAAGCTCCATTGCCTCACGGCGCTTTTTTGCAGCAGTCATCAACAACTTCATTTCTTCGTCCGGTAACATTGCGCGGTCTGCTCCGCTTTTTTCGAAATCGAGTACGAGTGCACGGAGACTTCTCAGAGTCTCAGTTTTGATTTTGTCGCCTGCCTTCATGGCAGCAGTGAGGTCAGTAGTGATTTGGTCTTTTAAAGCCATAGGTTTGTTTAATCGTTAATATGCAAATTTACGCAAGAAGTTCTCGGTTTTATGTAAACACGAACTGATTTCAATATGCAGTTGCCGATATCCAGTGAAAAGGTTTCTTTGTAAGGAGGAAAACGGCGTCATTCTTTTTAACAAGCATTTTAGTAATGAGTGGACCATTTGTCATAGTCATCTCGAATATAGATGAATCTTTTTGTATGGTCTTGAAAAAATTACCTTGGTAATTCTTAGAGAAAGTAATCCATATCCCTTCGTCAGTGTTGATCGAATAAGTGCAATACTCAATTTTATGCAGTCCTTTCCTGATATATCCGAAATAACCTTCCTTGGGACTTCCTTCTCCAATCACGATTTGATTCCATCGATCTTCACTTGTCGCTGAATTATAGGTACTATCAGCATAAGTATATTCGAGGACATCATAGCTTCCATAGTATTTTGGATGATGGCTCTCATATCTTGAAGCCACTTCAGAATGTCGAAGATGCGGAAATAACCCATCCACGAATACAATATATAATACTAGTGCTGCCCATCCAAATCGTTGCCAGGAAGGCTTCACATGAGTAAGAGGTGGAGGGTTAACCGATTTATGTAAAATGATGACCTGGAAAATTCTTTTCATATCGAATAAAATGAGATACAGACTCAGGAATAATAGAAAACAAGAAAAAAGTTTTACCGGAATGTCATAACAAAAATTCATCATAGCGACATTTACCATTATGCACATAGCGAGGAAGACTCCAATGAGTGACGTTCTCTTGAAAAGTAATAAGATTGCTGCAGTAGTTTCCATCAACCCGGTAAATATTTCGTATGGCGCCGAATATCCGATAAATAGCCACGAGAGTCGCATCGGACTGAGATTACCAAGCGGGGTATAGAGTTGCGTCAGCATTGGCGGTGGCATTTGCTGCACAAAAATTTTGCTCAGACCATAACCAAGCATTATCATTGCCAGATAAAGGCGTACGACGATCTTCAATCCATCTTCCAATGTAGAATACTGGTAACGTTTCTTATCGATTACGCTCCAGATGATAGTTACAATACATGCAACTGCGAGCCAGGTAAAAAATAATACCCAGTCGTCTATCGTATCGCCGCTGCCAGTTGGCTGATGATAGAGCGCCCAGCGATTATGCAAAATATTATTCTGAACCCAAAACGAAGCTGTGTAGTGAATACTATAAAAAAATCTTCCTATGAAAGGAATTTGCTCCCAGATTGAAGTCATGAGCAAAATAAAGACGAACAAAAATCGGAAAGTGATTTTATGGAGAAAGGACCAATACTCTCGCAGGGGTAATTCGTTTGTGTGTTCCATAAAGCAGTTATGCCGATGCTAAGTTTTAGATTCAGATTCTTAATGCACAAATTTACAAGAATTATACCATGCTTGTCCTAAAAATGTAGTAAATTGCATAAAATACTTTCTACGCAATCTTATTAACCAGTGGCAATTTCACAGGAAAAGACTATCGTATTGACGGCAGATCATGTCGATCCGGAAGCTGCCATTGCTCAAGCGCAGCGGGCTTCGCGATTCGATAGCATTGCCATCGGTCTTGGCGGGATTGCCTTCGTTTTCTTAATAGGCTTCATTATTAAGGATATATCACCATTTATTATTGCTGCCGCGCTGTTCCTTCTTCTTTTTCCGTTTCGTGAATATCGCGCTTCGCGGACGATCATGCTTGCCGCCGGCATTTTGCTTGGCTTCTGGCTTTTCGTCACCCTTGCAGGATTGCTGTTCCCATTTATCATCGGGCTTCTTATTGCCTATCTTTTTAATCCTGTCGTCGGATGGATAGAAGAAAGATGGAAAATTACTCGCGGCTGGAGTTCGCTCGTAATTGTTTTGCTATTAATGGGTGTCGTTGTGCTACTTGGCTTGCTGCTCATTCCCAAATTGATCGAGCAATTGCAAGCTCTTCTTGCAATCATCTCCGATTATTTTCAAGGCACGACACTGACACTCGATGAACAGGGGATACGTGAATTTTTCCTGAAACTCGGATTGCCGCATACCTTCGTCGATCAATATGTAACAGGCGAAATTATTCCGAAACTCAAGGAAATAACGATGGCATTCCCGGCAATTATTGTTGCGATCCTTGCCGCCATCCCCGGATATGCTTCACGCGTTCTCGACCTGCTTATCATTCCTGTCGCTGCGATCTATTTCCTTAAAGATTGGAATATTATGATCGAAAGCATTCAGGATCTGATCCCGCAGCGTCACCGCCCGGCATTCATTTCTACATTCAAAGGAATCGATAAAGTACTCTATGGATATATTCGCGGACAATCAACCGTAGCCGTCATTATTGGCACGCTTGGTGCGATCACATTTGCGATCATTGGCGTTCCCTATGCAATGCTGATCGGAATTTCAATCGCTGTTCTTGATCTCATTCCATTCCTCGGTTTGATTGTTAGCATTATTATCATTGAAGCAGTTATCGTTCTTACAATGCCGATCACTGTTGGATCAATCTTGAGCGGAATAATTGTCGTTGGAGCGCTGCACACATTCGAAAATTATTTTCTTGGTCCACGCATTGTTGGCAAGGGCGTGAACATCCCGCCCGTACTAATAATCATGTCACTGTTTGTCTTTGGGTATTTTATGGGATTTCTCGGAATGCTGATCTCTGTGCCACTCACGGGAATTATCATGCTCTTTGTCCGAGAATATCGTCAGGCATTGGTTGAACACCCCACAATGTAAAAAAAAACTTGAAAGGAATTCTTTCCATCGTTTCTACGCCCATCGGAAATCCAGCCGATATTACAGCCCGTGCAATTGAAGCAATAGAAAATTGCGATGTGTTACTTTGCGAAGAAGCAAAACCGGCGAACCGACTTCTTGCAAAATTAAAAATAAAAAAAGAGTACATCCTGCTCAATGAACATACCACAAAAGAAGCTACTGCCGAAGCTCTTGCTCTCTTAGAATCCAGTAAAAATCTCGCGCTGATCTCCGACGATGGTACTCCGCTACTTGCCGATCCTGGTACCGAATTAGTAAAAGAATGCATTGCTCGAAAAATAAAGATCATACCAATTCCCGGCGCATCGAGTATTCTTGCAGCATTAGTAGCAAGTGGCTTCCCACTATTATCATTTACGTTTTGCGGTTTTCTTCCCCGTGATAAAGCTGAAAGGAAAAAAGCTGCTTTGGATTACAAAAACCGTAAAGAAACTCTGGTTTTTCTCGAAGCTCCATACCGCTTGAATCAATTATTGCAGGATTTATCGGAAGGTCTTGGAAAGGATAGGAATGCAGTCCTTTCCATGGACCTTACGATGGAATCAGAGCGATTCGAGCGCGGTACGCTTGGCGAACTCTGGAAATATTTCAACGAACATCCGTTCAAAGGCGAATTTGTCCTTGTTATCGAAGGAGGAAGGGAAAGATTTTTGCCCAAAGGTCCACGCCTTCTCTAAAACTTTAGCTTTCAAAAGTATTGTTTGCAAAGCGTGAAATTAGGCTTCGTAGTTGTCTGTAGTATTGTTGCTTTTATGGCAACTATATCTATTCCTTCCCAAGCTTTTTCACAGGATCATACCTTCCAAATCAAACTGCATACGATTGATGATTCACTTATCACTCTGCCGAATGAATTCATCATTCCCAGGAGCATAAGACTTGCCATTGATGGCAGTATCTCTTTGCAGGAGAATAAAGATTTTGTTGTTGATTCGACATTACATTTTCTCATCCTCACTTCTCAATTCCGCAAAACGTTTTTCAGCATTCCCTCCGGCGAAACCCGCGAAGCCCCGGAGCGAACTTTGGAAATAAAATATTCCATTTTACCACTCCATCTCCATAGGACTTATGCGACATATAAGACTTTGACAGATTCTCCATCAACGACAAATTCCCATGATACTTCTGTAAAATATTCTTCCGAGCAAAAACCTTCAACTGAGAAAGAACTAAACCTAACTAAATCCGGCGGTATTACTCGCGGTATTCAGGCCGGCAGTACACAGGATCTTGCCTTCACCAATAGTTTTAATCTTACCTTCAGTGGCGACCTCGGCGATGAACTTTCCTTCAAAGGTGCTGTCAGTGAAGAATCAACTCCTTTGCAGCCGGAAGGGAATACGCAGATCCTTCGGGATGTCGATCGAATTTATATTGAAATGAACGCCGGAAAATTCTTCTCGGCAACGCTTGGCGATTATACACTCGATCTGAAACCAAAAAAGCAATTATTCCTCTATAATGATCCGGAACTTGATCCGGTCTTCAATAATTTTTCGCGAAAAGTTCTCGGCGCAAAAGCTGATGTCCTTGTCGGTCCAACGGAAATCATTGCCAATGCCTCGGCAACGAAAGGAAAATTCAATACTTTGACGATTCAAGGTCTTGATGCCGTTCAAGGTCCATACCGTTTGCAAGGCAAGAACGGCGAGATCGGTATTATCGTCATAGCCGGAACGGAGCATGTCTATATCGATGGCGTTCTCCTTGTTCGCGGTGAGCTGAATGATTATGTCATTGATTATGGTCTATCGGAAATTACTTTCTCTAATAAACGTATCATCACCAGTGCTTCGCGCATCACTGTCGATTTCGAATATACCGATGAGGAATATAGCCGAACGATAATCGCAGCTTCCCAGACGTCGAATTTCCTTGATAATAAAGTGCAATTCACGACAAGCTATATTCGTGAAGGTGACGACGAAAATTCTCCGCAAAGTTTAACATTGAACGATTCGGATAAAACCATCCTCGCTAATGCCGGAGCTGATCCGCTGAAAGCCGGCAAATCGGGGCGTTGTAATTGCAGGTCGCGATTCGCTTGGTCGGGCAAAGGGAAATTATCTCCGTATTGATACTCTCATCGCTGGTAATAAAATTTCCTTTTATCGTTATGCTCCATTCGATACTGTCAATGCAATTTATAATATCGGTTTTGGATTTATTGGCGCTGCAAAAGGCTCCTATATCAGAAATGCGATAGGCGAATTTTCTTTCGTCGGCTCGGGGCTTGGCGATTATGATACGACGACCTATCTTCCATTGCCGCAGCTTAATCAGATCTTTACGACGCAACTTACCGTGCTTCCCATAAAATCGCTTGCCTTCACCGGCGAGTTCGCAGCAAGCGATCTTAATCCAAATCTTTTTGCTCCACAAATATCCACGAAAGATAATGCATATAGGTTATACGGCGCTTATGCCGATACAATTGGAGCATTTGCCATTGGCGCTAATTTCAAAGAACGATTCGAAGGCGGAAATTTCACTCCCATTGACCGCGATAGAAAAGTCGAAGAACTTCGCGATTACGGTCTCGATCAGCCGATAGAAAATTACTCTTTCGCCCTGACATCCGAGCGAGAAAGAAAAGCGGCACTGCAATTAGGCGTTCCGTCCGCCGCTCTTGCTTTACAATATGGACTTTATACCAGAGGAATGGATATTTATCATGCCGAAAGATTCGGCGGCGTGTTGTCAGTTCATGAAGATTCTGCTTTTAGTCCTAATGCCGTCTTTTCTGCTTCGCATATTGCAACCTTGGATTCATCAATTGGCACCAATTCGCTTTGGGATTCATATTCAGTTCAAATAAATAAGACGTATAGGTCTTATGGGTCCTATATTACGCCCGGATTAAATTTTATTACCGAAAAAAGAACTTCGAATTACATTTCGCTTGCCGATTCTCTTTCGCCTCAATCTTTCAAATATGATCAATTTACTCCTTCGCTAGATATCATTTTAAATCCGAAAATAAAATTCGGCGGTTCTGTGCAAATTCGCTCCGATGATAGCGCCCGTAACGGATCGCTAATCCATATCAGTGATGGCACGACATACCAGTTTTCATCATCATTGGTGAGCCTATCAGGGTTATCCTCGCAGATCGATATCGGTTATCGTAGAAAAGATTATGCCGATAGTACCGCCAAAGCAATGAATGGCGGAAATGTTTCGAGTTTGCTTCTTCGGCTTATCCCGCGATATCAATCGGCGAATAATATTATCAGCGTCGATGGAATTTATGAAGCCTCCGAGCAGCGGGCGGCGCAGATTCAGCGCGTATTTTTCCCGGTGCAGAAAGGGCTTGGCAATTATAAATATCTTGGCGACTTGAATCATAACGGCAAGCAGGATCCCGAAGAATTTGCCCTTGCAACCTACGCCGATGAAGGCGATTATATCTTGCTCACCATCCCGACCCAGGCGCTTTATCCTGTTACCGATCTTCGCTCTTCGTTGCATGTAAGATTTAATCCATTAGCATTTTTGGGGACGGAAACATCCATTCGTATCGAAGAGAATTCCAGCGATCCGAATTCATCCGATATTTACCTTCTCCGTCTTTCCCATTTCCTGGGCGATACATCAACGCTTCGAGGACTGATCGAAACTCAGCAGGATATGAATATTTTAGACAATGATCCATCTCAATCATTTCGTCTCCGTTTCTTAGAAAGAAAAAATGCAACGCAGTATAATACCGGTCTTGAGCAGACATATTACCGCGAGCTATCTTTGCGAGCCAGATTTCGGGCAACGTATGAGTTAAACAATGAAACCAACATCGCGCAATATTTAGATAATGCTCGCACCGATGCGCATTCAACAAATCCGTCACATTCAACGCAACGCGTCGATGCCTCGACGCAGTGGACATACGAGCCGTTTGCCTCGCCATTCGGATTCGGCTTAAAAGCCGAAGTATATGTTGCATCCGATAATTCATTTGACCCGATCATAAAAGCTTTTATGAATAGCTTATCCGCAAGCGCCCGGTATAGCATATCATCTACCACCAGACTTCGCATAGAGCTTGGGAGAGATGAACTTCATCTTACTAATGCTCCCGTAGCCCTTGCACTGCCATATTCGCTGACACAAGGCAGAAACCCTGCTGCTACTTGGCTCTGGAGCCTTTCGCTTGATATGCAGATCGCTTCAGGTATCGTCCTCACTGCCGGATATAACGGCCGCTCTGAATTAAGCAATGGCACAGACCGAAGCATTATCCATAATGCCAGAGCTGAAGTACGGGCTTCGTTTTAGCATCCACTAAAAAATGGAGTAAATTTATTAGCACTTTGGTTTAGATACTATGCCGACAAAAACATTACCGAAAAACTTACCGCGAGAGACGGCGCTTCATACGATAGAACGTTTGAATAAAAACGCATCGTACGATGATATCATGTATAAAATGTACGTCCTCCAAAAGATCGAAAAAGGCGAACAGGATATACGCGATGGTAAAACTTTTACCGAGAAAGAAGCTCGCAAACGCCTGGCAAAATGGCTGAAGTAGTATGGTCAGATAATGCTCTTTCCGATATTGAAGAGATCGCAGCTTATATCGAGCGCGATTCCGAGCACTAGATTTTCGAAAGTGCAAATCGTCTTTCTGGTTTTCCGCGCCTCGGACGCAAATGTTTCCCCTCCTTTCTGCGTTATAAAACTTCCTAAAAATTGTGTGTGCATAAAATGGAATCTACTTTTAACTCTCAACAAAATGGGATCGGAGCTTAGCGAGGAAAAAACTTCTCAAGTAATGCGCTGGATATCCGAAGCCGAAGGCAGCGAAAAAAAACGAATTTGCCGTTTCTCGACTCTTCGAAAATGGCGTGCTCCCGGATAATACAAAAGCTTTTCTTCATGTCCTCTTGGAAAAAGAATTTCCCGGAGACCGCACCGGCTTGGAGCTTCCGCCAGAGAGGATCCATGCACTTCTTAGCGAGGCTTTTACCGGAACACAGTTGTATCTCGAGTCGCCGCAAACATTCCTTGCGAATTTTCTCACCTTTAATACTGATACGCTCACAGTAAATTCCGAAATGCTCTCCCGGCTTTCGTATATAGTGGATCATCCATATTTTCCCGAAATGATCGATGAGTGGCTTGCTACTCAAGTACAGCAGGGAAGAAAGCAACTCCTCAAAAGTGAATTCGAGGAATTCCTATCCCATGTTGACAGGCTCGTAATCAACTATTCTTCGCTCGTTCAACTCAGCGATTATTTTGTACCGCTCTTCGAATTTTACGGAGAGTTGGAACTTCCGCGAGATATAATTCATGGATTGCTTACTGATAAAAAACTTGTAATTCCGCATAAACTCGATAGAGCGGAGTTCACCACCGAAGATCTGGCATTTGCCTTGAAAGAAGGGGGTCGCTGCCTCGCAGCCCATCGAAGTTGCTGAGGAGATTGCTCCGATTCCCGGATACGATTCTTTTCTGAAAGAATTGCGCGAGATCGGCGTGATCCTGCCGCCACCTGCTCATCAGGATGCGAAAGAAATTCAAAAATCCTTGCCGCCTATCGAAATGTTCATCACAAAAAAAACTGCGCAATAAATGCCTCGAGAAAATTTTTCATGATAACAGGAACGAGTATGATAGAATGATCGCCCTCCTCAACGCTACCGAAGAATATGGACAGGCCGAATTAAATTTACAGACGCTGCTCGGAATCCATAAAGTAAAACCTGATTCCAAAACCGCCACCCGCCTCCACGATGCTCTAAGAATGAGGTTTGGCAGGGAAGTGGAAGTTATCTCGCAGTAGAACAAGCACTCTTACTTTTTTTTGGCTGGTTTGGCTGAGATCACCTAAAAATGTTTCCCGCCCTTTCTGCGTTAACGAAGCAGAATGAAATTTATCGATCAGGCGAAAATAACGGTTTCTTCGGGTAAAGGCGGTGATGGAGTCATTGCCTGGCGCAAAGAAAAATACATACCCAAGGGCGGACCGACAGGAGGTAATGGCGGACCCGGCGGCAATGTGATATTCCAAGCCGATCCGCAGCTTTCTACACTTCTTGATTTCCGGTATCATCGCAAATACGAAGCGCAAGATGGGAATCCCGGCGCAGCAGACAATTGCACGGGCAAAACAGGAGTCGATCTCATTATCAAAGTGCCCGTCGGAACGCTGATAAAGAATGCTGCAACAGGCGATGCCCTTGCCGATATGGTTACACCGTTCGAGCAAGTGACGATCGCTAAAGGTGGCAGAGGAGGATTGGGAAATAATTTTTTTAAGTCGGCAACAAATCAGGCGCCGCGTCATAGAACGGTCGGCAAGCCAGGTGAATTATTCGAACTTGAGCTTGAATTAAAATTACTCGCCGATGTTGCGTTTGTAGGATTTCCGAATGCCGGGAAATCCACGCTCATCAGCCGCATCTCCGCAGCAAAACCGAAGATCGCCGATTATCCATTCACGACTCTCATTCCGAATCTCGGCATTGTGCAAGCGCCCGAAGAACATAAATCATTTGTCGTTGCCGACATTCCGGGGCTTATCGAAGGCGCAAGCGAAGGCAAGGGACTCGGACTTCAATTCTTACGGCATATCGAGCGCTCAAGCATTCTGCTTTTTCTTCTGGATGGCTCGGATACTCTGCAGCCGCCGGAAGAGGCCTATGAAATTCTAAAAAAAGAATTAAAAGCATTCAGTAAAGAGCTAATGAAAAAGCCGCGCCTTGTGCTCATCACAAAAGCGGATGTGCTGACCCCAAAAGAAGTGCGTGCATTTACGAAACTGACATTCGACAGAAAAAAACTGTTGATCGTCAGTGCCGTAACAGGCGAGCATATTCCTGAACTCGTTTCGAAGCTTTGGGATATTGTAAAGAAGTCGAAGGAGGATTGATCCCTTAAATGAATTACATAGTCGTAGCAATCGGAGCAATGATCGGCGGGCTCTTGCGATATATTGTGTCCATTTCATTCTCATCGCCGGTTGCCGGATCCTTTCCCTGGTCAACGCTTGCAATAAATGTTGTCGGTTCCTTTTTTTTAGGGGTTGTCATGCAACTTGCCGGAGAGAGGCATATTATCGGCGATTCAGCAAAATTATTTTTAACGTTCGGTGTGATCGGTAGTTTTACAACTTTCTCGAGCTTCTCCTATGAAACCATCAGTTTATTTCAATCAGGTGAAGCTATGCGTGGAGTAATTTATATTGTGTCCTCAAATATCTTTAGCATTCTCGCAGCATTCGGTGGATATGCGCTCGGAAAAATGTTTTAGTCACTCTTCT
>Ga0206906_1124_pt1 | contig 13168 bp, 13 predicted proteins | sample Alteio_BWOrgHeat_79_FD_152935 | JGI IMG/M metagenome (GOLD analysis project Ga0206906, IMG submission 152935) | Enriched cells from forest soil in Barre Woods Harvard Forest LTER site, Petersham, Massachusetts, United States -... | ecosystem: Environmental > Terrestrial > Soil > Temperate forest >...
TGTGGAAGTTTAGTGATCGCCGGCCTTCGCATCCGTGGCCGGTTCCTGCTGATGCCTGGCGCACTCTTGGACCGATTATCTCCGCCTGCTGTGCAACTTGATATCGGGACTTACAAAGAAAGTATAAATATCCTCACTGAAGTCGATGCCGGTGTCCAGGCCTTCAACATGACAGCCAGCCGGCACAACGACCGCCACTCTGTGGTTGTTGAGTTTGGAGGCAAAGAGGATTTCAACATCTTTCGGTGTCATTCTTTGCACATCAAAGAGCGCGATCAGTTTCTCGTGTGAGTCGGGCAGTTTCAGGAATTTGTCTTTCTTCTGGGCTCGCCACGCGGGCGACATTTGGGACTTGCCATCTTTCCGCTGGCCCAGATGCTTGACAAGGCCAACTCCGAGAGCGCTGCCACGAGATACTTCGATGATCCAGAGAGTTCGCTGCTTATCGACAGCAAAGATGTCGATACCGTGACCTGACTCGTTGAACTGTCCCGGTATTGTGGCGTCCATCTGGGGCAAATCGGATCCCATATGGTTCGTAAAAAAGTGCGGATAGTCAACGAGGCGATCACGCACATAGCCTTCCAGCCTGTCGTCCGATCCCCATTTTCTCCCAGCATCAGTGCCCATATGATTCCCCTTTTGAACGAGGCGCCGATCGATGGCTGGTCTTCGTTCGGCAATTCGGCTCGATATAATCTGCGTGGTTCTGAAATAAATGAGGCCACGCCCGGAGGCATGGCCACATTTTATTTCAGGGATTGGGTTTGATCAGTCGGCCACTGCCGGGACGGGCTGCGAGTTGATTGAGCCGGTTGCGGTTGCTGCCCCGGTGCCAAGCGCAGCCAACAGCTTCGCGCCGATTGGAGTGCCCTTTCCCGTGCAGGCATCCCATCCAGGACCGGCGGAGAACGCACCATTGTTGCCCTGGGTAATGTCGCGCAGCCCGTTGGGCGGCGTGATCGCGTACAGCGCGGGGTTCACGAAGCCCAGCCGCCGGCCCAGTTTCTGGATCATTAGGACCACCAGGCCAGCCCAGAGCGGCGCGACCGCGCTGGTGCCACCCACGACAAAGCTTTGCCCATCGACAAGGACGTTGTAACCCGTCTCGGGATCCGCATCTCCAGCGACGTCGGGAACGCCGCGCATCGTCTGAGCGACAGCTCCTGTCTGCCATGTCGGGCGGGCGAAGACAGTGCTGAAGCCCCCGCCTCCTGCTCCACCCTGGGCTCCGTCATTCCACACCACTTCGGCGGCAATCGTGCCACCCGCGGCGGTAAGGCGGGTTCCACCAGTACCCAGGACATGTGGCGATGAGGCCGGAAAGTCGACATGGTTCTGGCCATCTGTCACCCCGTCGCCCGACCCGCTGTCGCCGGAGGCAACGGTAATCGTAATGCCGAGAAGCGCCGCCTCCTGGGCTACCTGGTCAAAGTTCTGCATGGATTGGGCGGTCCAGCCATTCTCCGGCCCGCCCCAGCTGATGGAGACGGCACAGGGCTTCCGGAGCTGATCATGGATCGCGGTGCTGAGTGCGTCCTGAAATCCTTGGGATGTGTTGGGGGCGAAGTAAACCGCGATGGTTATGCCGGGCGCCACAGCTCCCGCTACCTCGATGTCGAGCATCACCTCCCCGTCGGCGCTTTGTGCGGTAGAGGGATGATTGCGGCCGTGATCGACCGAAATAGACTTCATGCTGGGTGCCGGTAGCCCCAGGCCTTTGAAGTACTTGCTGATATCCGCGGGACGGTAGCCGCCACCCAACTCGATCAGGCCGATGGTCTGTCCGGCAGGATTCGAGCCCTCGGGAAAGCCGTAGAGTTTGCCGACCTGGGGCGGATCGAAGGAGAGGCTGGATGCACGCGCGCCAAAGACGCCGTTTGGTGCGTGATACCGGAAGTGCGGACGTGCAACCGGCCGGTCATCGAGCCCGAAGACTCCTGAGACCAGTGAGGCATATTCTTCCGGCATCTGCAAAGGTCCGGTATGGCCGCGATAGGTGCCGTCGGGGTGTTCGAATTCATTCAATTCGACGCCGAAGGCCTTTTCCATCGCCGCCGCGGTTCCCGCCAGGGTCACGGTGCGGCGCAGCACTTCGTCGCCCCGCTCGAGTACCTGGAGATTGTTTTCCTTGGCAAACTGACGAATCTTGTCCACGGCTGCGGGATCCGCACCGTAAGTCCGCGCAAAATCCGAATGGGTGATGTGCTGGCGAATCTCGGTTGCCTCAGGCAATGGTTGGCGATGCTTGAGGATGACGGAAACTTCGATGAGTTCATCAGGGTCGGTCGGACCGACGGTACGAACCCCGGCAAGAGCAAGATGTTCGGTACCGGCAAGGGGAACCCGTTTGGAATCGGACATGACACGCTCTCCTTTTGAAGTGGGCTGAATTGAAAAATGTCCCGCAAAACTATGGTTGGGCGAACAGCCCAAGCGTTTCTCGACCCGAGAAGAAACCTGCGCCCATCTCTCTAATCCGGGCGCGTAAGACACTTCAACGAATTGACAAGTAACCAGGACAGATTCCGGAGACGAAAGAGAGGCCCTTGTCTTCCCGGAACTCGTTCTACCGCGGGAAGATAAATTTCCGAGGAGAATTCCCTTCGCCCGAGCCGCTCAGGCCGATTTCGGGCGCCAGGCAAATGATTTGTGGAGAAGAACGAGGTCTACGCGCAACGTTGATCACTATACTCCAAAAAACGGCTGTGTTCCGGGTCGGCTCAGCGTGTCACCAGGCCAACGCCCATCATTTTCCGGTTCCCTTAGTCAGGGTCACAATCCGGTCCACGCCGGGCAAGGTGAACTTCTCCACCTTGCCGTCGGGCCAGTGCACTTCGATCGCGTCCACTGTCGTCGTTTGGCCGAGGCCGAAGTGCGGCCGGGGATCATTCGATGACAGGTAACTGCCGCCGCTGATAACATCCTGGCGCTGCTTCAGGCCATTGGCGGTGACGTACACCGTGGCGCCCACAGCATCACGCGGCCCTTTGTCATCACGCACGCCGGGGGGTGCGGACGATCCCGCGAGCTTCAGTTCCAACCAGTGATTTTTGTCCTGGTTCACATTGCGGAGCAGAACCGGATGCCCATCCATAACGTTGATCACCGCATCCAGCTTGCCGTCATTGAAAAGGTCGCCCACGGCCATTCCCCGTCCGGCAATAACGACGGCCAGCCCAGTTCCCTCGACCGCAGGAACGGGTTCGAATCGTTTGCCTTCGATGTTGCGGAACAGCATGGGCCGCTGCTTCCAACTCGTGCCCCACGGGTATCTGTCGGCCTCGGGATACACGTGCCCATCCGACATGAGCAGGTCCTTCCAGCCATCGTTGTCGTAGTCGATAAAGGCGTCGCCCCAGCTGAGGAATGGAACCGAGATCTCAGCAATGCCCATGTGATAGCTGATGTCTGTCAGGTTGGCGTCGCCCTCGTTGTGGTAGAGCGGCTTGTAGTCGTCGGAAAATGTGGTATCGAAAACATCGAGCATGCCATTGTTCTCGTAGTCGCCGACCGCAATGCCCATCGAGGCCGTCTCGCGGCCAGCCTCGTTGAGCGCGAAGCCCGAGGCGTAGCTGACATCCTCGAACGTACCGTCGCCCTTGTTGAGATAGAGATAATTGGGCGTGGAGTCGTTGCCTACCAGCAGGTCGGGCTTGCCATCGTTGTTGATGTCCGCGAACACCGCGCCCAGGCCGTAGTATCCAGGCTTGTCGCCCACGCCGGCTTTCTCGCTCACATCGGTGAACGTGCCATCGCCGTTATTGTGAAACAGGTGATCTCCCTCGCCCTTGAGGCCGCGCGGGCCGCAACTCACTTTTTCGCCGCGAAATGTGCAGAAAGCATTGGGAACGCCGCTTTCCCCCGCGGTGGGCAGGTGGCTCCGGTCGTAGTGCAGGTACCCGGCGACAAACAAATCGAGACGTCCATCGCCATCATAGTCGCCCCAGGTGGCGCCGGTGTGCCATGCGGCAGGATCGTCCAGCGCCACGCCCGCCTTGTCGGCCACATCGGTAAATGTCCCATTGTGATTATTGTGGTAAAGGCGGTTCTTTCCCCAGTTGGAGACGAAGATATCGGGCCAGCCGTCGTTGTCATAATCGGCAATGGCTACGCCGAAGCCCCAGCGATCGTTGGTTACGCCGGCCTTGGCCGCCACGTCGGTAAACGTTCCGTCATGGTTGTTATGAAACAGCGCGGCATGGGGCGGAGTTTCCTTGCCGTCGAGGGCGTTGAACGTCGAGCCGTTCACGATATAGATATCAAGCCATCCATCGTTGTCATAGTCGATCAGTCCCACGCCTGAGCCCTTTGTCTCCACGATGTAGGTTTTCGCGGGTGTGCCCATTTTGTGTGTCCATTTCGTCAGTCCGGCTTTCTCTGAAGCGTCTTCAAAGACAATTGGGCCGCTCTTCACAAATCCGCCAGCGGTGATGGGGCGGTGTTGCTCGTCCATCTGCAGGGGATGAGGAGAGTCGGTTTCCTTGCCTCCCGTCGCTTGCACACCCTCGCTCGATTTCGCCGCCTCCGGCGAGGAAGTCGCTTGTTCCGCTCCGTTTTGTTCGATGGAGATTGCTGGAATTGCCGCCGCTAGAAGTCCCCATGCGGCAACTGTACAAATAGCCTTGAACATGGCTGCCAGTATACGAGGCTGCCCGCTGCCAAGTCTCGACCGAAGGATGGAGGAGAATACGAGGGCCCTTCTATGATGAGGTCTTAGGGCATGGAGCTCGCAGGCGCGGATCCAGACTGCGCGCTCTGCACCTGCCATCCGTTGCTGGTCTTGATCACGGTCGCCGTTGCCATCTGTTCGCCCGACGTCTGTTGCGCCAGTTTCGGGAAGGCGGTCTTCATCTCCGCGGAATTGGCCCAGGGCTGAGGCGTGCTCGCGCCCAGGTGATAGGTCACGTTGTAGCGCGTCTCGCTGTCGTCGGTAGGTGTGTAACCGTCGATCGAGGTCACCTCAGGGTGTCCATAGCAGAAGTTGCCATAACCAGGTTGTGAAGGGTCGGCGGTCCACAGCGGGCGACCTTGGTCGGACAAGTCATAATCATTCACCTGCTTGGACCCGATGAGGAAACGCTTCTTCTCTTCCGGTTTGCGCGTCAGAAGTCCGGCATCGGTCAAGGCGTCGAAGGATTTTGTCTGCTCGTCGTTTGACGTATCGGCCTGCACAGGGAACTTCACCGGCGTGGGCCACAAGCAGTCCTGACGGCCGCTGTAATAGTTGTCCAATGCGGATTTAAAGGCCATCTTGTCAATCGTGTTTTTCTTGCACCCGATCGTAAGGAGGAACATCCACGCCATGACCAACGCCAGGATCCGGGTTGCGTGCATTCTAAATTCTCCTCCAGCATTTGGATGCAAAGACGGGGCGCGGTGCAAATCCAAAGTTTGCAAATGAAGATCGCTTTGAAGACCGCTATGCGCCGTCTCTGCAGAAGGGGGACCATCATTGGTCCCGTGTGCCGGTTTTGCCGCCGCCGGTTATGGAAAACTGGACATGATTGCCATTGGCAAGATCTGTAATCCGGGCTTCGTTCAAGACATCGAGCAACGCCCCCTGGGCTTTGACCCAAACCGGATGTGCGGGACACCACAATCTCCGCGGGCACCCCTGGTCGTTTCCCAGGCACACGTTGAGGTTCATGGGCCCGTCGATCGCTTCAATCACTTCCCGCATCGATGCCTGGCGGCCGGGCGCGGACATTTGAAAGCCCCCGGATGGTCCTCGCTGCGATGTAACTAGGCGGCCGCGCGTCAAACTCTGCAGAACCTTGGAGAGAAAGCTGTCCGGAGCTCCTGTCGCCCCAGCGAGCAAGGGTAGGGACACGCGCGTGCCGCTTGGGCTTTTGGCCAGATGAATCATGACCCGGACGGCGTAATCAGCTGCGCGCGTTAGTTGCATCGATGAATGGCATCTTTCCATCGTTGGCCTCGTAAACTCGAAGACCTCGCCGACGCGCATGGTGCGCGCAGGGGAGGATCGAATGGCGAGTGTAACCGGAGTGCGTCACCTGTCTACGTGTTGGCCATCACTGACCCTGAGTCGGCTCCAGCGATAATCTTCGCTTTCCAAAATGAATATTGGAGAGCAACAGTCCAAATTATTCCGCGATCGCTGCGCTTCCCATGGCCATCTCCGGTGCAGTCCGGCCTAGCCAGACCGCACCGGTGTGCCCCTGACGGCGCACGCCCCGCACGGATCTGTCGAACTCCTCAGCCGCAGAGCGAAAGGAAATCAGTCCATCGTTATGCAAGCATTTCCCGCTGTCGATCCCATTCCCTTGCCGGCCCCGATATGGTTGTTCAGACTTCTCCATATCGTCACACTGGCGCTCCACTTCGTTGCCGTTGAGATGCTGCTGGGCGGGTTGTTGCTGGCGGTCGTGTTTAGCCTCTTCCAGGGTTCGCCGGGGTCGCTGATCGTCGCGCGCGCGTTGGCCCGCCGGTTGACCGTGGTGATGACCTACGTGATCAACCTGGGCGTTCCGCCGCTCTTGTTCGCGCAAGTGCTCTACGGGCGCGCGCTGTATACGAGTAGCGTATTGATCGGGGCGTATTGGATCACGATCATTCTTCTGCTCACGGTCACCTACTGGCTCCTTTACCAGTTCAGCGGCGGTCTTGAGGCGGGCCGTTCGGCATGGTGGGTGGGCTTGAGCGCGTGGGTGCTGGCCGGCTTTATCGCCCGCCTGCTCTCCACCAACATGACTCTGATGCTTCGGCCGGAAATCTGGCGGCAGATGTACTCGGCCTCCGGCGCCGGTGTGTATCTGCCCGCGGGCGATCCGACTCTCACGCCACGCTGGTTGCTGATGATGACCGGCGGCCTGTTCATCACCGGCTTGTGGCTGGTCTACCTCGCGGGACGTAGCACTTTTGCTACCGAAGAAAAGAGATTCGCCGGCCGAGTGGGCGGAATCATTGCCGTGATCTTCGGAGCGGCCTATCTGCTTACCGGCGTCTGGGCCGCCAATGTGCAGCCGGCCGCAGTCAAGGTCGGTCTGCTCTCGCACCCCCTCTATAAATTCGCCGGGCTCGCCGGCTACGGCTGGATGGCTCTCGTCGTGGTCGCCGTGCTGCTCGGCGCGATCGCTGGCTTTGGCAGGATTACGGCCGGGTGGCTTGGATGGTCGGGCGCCCTGATCGCTCTCCTGGTAGAGATCACCCTAACCGTCTATCGCGACGGCGTACGTGACCTGACGCTCCTCAGCAAAGGGTTCGATGTATGGGATCGGATCGTAGTCACCAACTGGAGCGTGGTCGGTCTCTTCCTGGTCCTCTTTGTTGCCGGCCTGGGAGTCGTCGGCTGGCTTGTATCGGTTGTCGCTCGCGCGCAGAAACCCATGGAGGGAGCCGCTCAATGACAGCCAACATCGTCCTCGAAGAAGCGAACGTCACGCCTGGCCTCGAAGAGCCCGGCGAAACAAGGACGCGCCGCGCTTTCCTGGTGGCGGCAGGCGCCGCCGGCCTGTGCTACACCGCGGCTCTTGGCTATCCAATTTATCGCTACCTTGCTTCGCCGGCGGAGATGGCCTCGAACGCCACGGCCATCACCGAAGTCGCACTGAAGGACGTGCAAAAACTTCCCGTCGGCTCGGTGCTCATGTTCAAGCTCGGCACCGCTCCGGCGATGCTGATTCATCACCAGGACGGCTCATGGGTGGCGCTTAGCGCGGTTTGCACGCACCTCGGCTGCACGGTGCAATATGAGCCGCAGGCCAACCGCATTCACTGCGCCTGCCACGGCGGCGTCTACGATCCCCGCACCGGGGCCAATGTCAGCGGCCCGCCGCCAAAACCGCTCAAAGTCTTCAAAGTGGCTGTCGGCGACACCGGTGTTGAAGTCTCGCGCTCCTGAGCTACTGCTCACTACGCACTGTCCACTGTTCACTGTTTTAAGGATCGCTTCATGACGACAAAATCCCTCACGAACTCGGTTTATGGTTGGGTCGATGAACGCCTGGGCCTTCAGACTTAGCCGCCTTCGCGCGACACAAGACAGTGCCCTCCCACGCTCAGTCTTTCTGGTACTACTGGGGCGGCATTTCGCTGTTCTTGTTTATTGTCCAGTGTTTCACGGGCATCCTGCTGCTGGTCTACTACCGGCCCGGCGCGGATGCATATGAGTCTGTCCGCCAGATCACGTTCGTGATGCACTTCGGCTGGCTCATCCGTTCGGCGCACTCGTGGTCGGCCAACTTGATGCTGTTCGCTGTCTTCGTGCACATGTTCTCGGTCTTCTTCATGAAGGCCTACCGCAAGCCGCGCGAGTTTGGTTGGCTGAGCGGCATGGCATTGCTGGCTCTGGCGACAGTCTTCGGTTTCTCCGGCTACCTGCTGCCGATGGATGAACTCAGCTATTTCGCCACCAAGGTGGGTCTTCAGATTCCGGCGGCGGTTCCGTTCATTGGTCCCGCAATTGCCAGCATCTGCGCGGCGGTCCTGACGTCAGCGAGTTTACGGCGCAGCGTTTCTTCGCCCTGCACGTCGTGGTCCTTCCTGCGGTCTTCCTGCCGCTTCTTGGCTTCCACCTGTGGCTCGTCCAGCGCCACGGCAACGCAATTCCGCCCAGCGAAGAAAGCAAGCCCGCAATCGAGCGCAAGAGCATCCCCTTCATGCCGGGGTTTCTGCGCAAGGACCTGGCCATGTGGCTAATCTCACTCAACATTCTTGCCCTGCTGGCCTCGGTGTTTCCATGGACGCTGGGCAAACAGGCCGATTCCCTGACGCCCGCCCCAGTGGGGATTCATCCTGAGTGGTACTTCATGAGCCCTTTCGAAATGCTGAAGATTCTTGGCAACTGGCTTCCCGGCGAAGCCGGCGAAATCGCAGGCCTGCTTTTGTTCACGATCGGTATCGTGCTCTGGATTCTGATTCCGTTTTATGACGTCAAGAACGACGGGGGCCGACGTGCCCGCGCCGCCCACTACTTCGGCCTGGTAGCCGTGATCCTACTCCTGGCCACGACAGCAATTGGTTATTGGACGATTCGGTGAAAAACAGCCTCTAGCTTCTAGCCACTAGCTTCCAGCTCATCCTTGGCTGAGGTCGAGACGTTCAGCAGCGGCGAGCAATAGCTAGGAGCTAGCAGCTAGAAGCTAGGAGCTAAGTAATGAATTATCCGTTCTGGGACATTCCGCATATCGGCTCGGGCTGGGTGATCGGCATGATCGCCATCTTCCACGTCATGATCTCGCAGTTCGCGGTGGGGGGTGGACTCTACCTCCCGCTGGCCGAGCGCAAGGCGATGCGCATGGCCGACAAGGAAACCGGGGCCGCGTGGCTGAAACAACTGGCCAGTCACGCGAAATTCTTTTTGATTCTCACCGCGTCTTTGGCACCGTTTCCGGCGTCGGCATCTGGTTTGCCATCGGTCTCACCCACCCAGAGGCCACCAGCACGCTCATCCATAATTTCGTCTTCGGCTGGGCGATCGAGTGGGTTTTCTTCATGGTCGAACTCACCACGATCGCGGTCTATTACTACACATGGAACCGCGTCGACCCCAAGCTGCACTTGACTGTTGGCTGGATTTACTCGGTCGCTTCGGTCTGCACGCTCATCATAATCAACGGCATTCTAACCTTCATGCTGACTCCGGGTGATACGTGGATCGCAGTGGCCGGGACGGGCCACGAAGCCAGCAAATTCTGGAACGCCTTCTTCAATCCCACCTACTGGCCCAGCCTGCTGCTGCGGACGGGCGTGTGTACGTCGCTGGCCGGCATCTGGCGCTGATCACCTCCAGCCGCATCAACGGCGACAGTCAGCCCGCACTCAAGACCAGCCTGGTGAAGTGGAGCGTCAAGTGGCTCGTTGCGTCGTTCGTCGCAACGCCATTCCTGCTGGTGTGGTATCTCTTCATGGTTCCCCAGTCGCAGAGGGCCCTGCTCACGTTGGGGATCGACACCATCGGGACGGGTACGTTCTCCACGGTCACGCGCATCGCGCTCATCATCATCGTTACCTCGGCGACCATCATCGGAGTGGCCTACTTTCTCGCCTGTCGGAACCCCGTCGATTTCAATCTCTCCCACGCAGTCAGCGTTCTTCTGCTGGCGCTGATCGCAACCGGCTCCGGCGAATATGCGCGCGAGATGCTCCGCAAGCCCTATGTCATCGGACGCTGGATGTACTCCAACGGAACCCGGGTGACGTATATCAACCAGATCAATACGGAAGGGTATCTGGCCCATTCTCAGTGGACCTGGAATGGCGATGGTACCGCCACTCCGTCAAGCTACTCGCGCGGCGAAGCTATCTTTCGCGGCGAGTGCGGCTCGTGCCACACGCTCTCCGGATATCGGCCGCTCAAGCAACTCCTCGAAGGCCGGGACCTCGCCAACATCCACAGCTTTATCGTCATGCTTCACGAGTACAAGGCGGACTCGCCCTACCACAAGTTCATGCCGCCTATGGCAGGCACGGCGCAGGATATCGACGATCTGACTAATTACCTGAATGCCCAGGTCAATCCACCAGCGCCAGACAAGAAGAAGCCGGTCCTTGCAGCGATGAAGTAGCCGTCCGAACACCTGAGCGTTTACGATCCTCCCGCAGGTGCGGCGTCGCCGGCGTCCGGCTGCGCACCTTTTCCAATCGCAGGTTCGGCGGCGATGCCTGCACTGGAAGTCCCAGGCTCGTCTCTCCACAGGCACACGATCCACCACACCGCTACAACGACAAAGATGGCGCTATTGGCGTTGAATAGCTTGTCGCGCAGGCCCATGAGGTGTTGGTAGTCGGCCATCGACTTCGGCGTTGCACTGTGAGCGATGCGTTCCCATATGATCCCGATCGCGAGCTGGGTGAGCGAAGCGGTGGAGAGCCCGATGGCAATCTGTTGGGTATGGCTGCGCCATCCGGCCTTGTAACGGCTGCCGAACAGCACGATCAGCAGGCCGACCGCGATGTTTTCGATGTCGACAAACAGACTGGTCTTCTGCGCCAGCAACTGCACAAGCTGCAGCGCTGACGTGGTGGACTGGGCTGTCAGTGTCTTCCACGCGGGCCACGGACCCCAGTACGTCAGGATCACCGCTCCCAGTGCGAGGAGCGCCACCGCACCGATCAACCACGTTGACCGCCGTACTGACCCGAAAGCCCGGCGCGCGACTTCCAGCACCACCATCAGGCCAAGCAGCGCGCTGATTTCCGCCATTACGATGAAGACGGTCGCCATCGTCATCTGGGGCAACCGGCCGTTGAGAAGCTTGGCAGTCAGCAGCCGCAGGGCCATCATCACGGAGGCGGCGGTAAACCAGGGAAAGCGGGCAATGCGGTCGCGGCCCATAAGGACCACGAGCAGGACCAGCTCCGACGCGAACGCGAGCGTCCACAGAATATCTTGCGCGGAAAAATGGAAATGCATTCTGGCTTGTATCCTGGCGCGTCAACTCTCGCCCGCGCCTGTCACCAGTCTAAATGGCCAGGTTCCGACCAGGGCGCCGCCTTCCCGTTCGAATCGCTCGCCCTATTGGTTCGCCCGCCTAGTCCAGCCAACGAGGGACTGAGCGGCTCCGGGCTTATTGGCGGCCACATCCTGGTAGTATGCAAGCCGCTGCGCCTTGAAGGCAGTCACCAGCGCTTCGGGATCCACCGCGTTGACCGCGGCGACCGTTTTTGGCCCCCAGTGGCCGTCTTCGTCGATCGAAGAGCCGTTGGTTGCCAGGCCGTTGACTGCCTCTTGCAGGCACTTGACCGCGGTTCCCGGGCCGCCATTGACTGCGAAGTCAAACACCCGCTTGCCGATTTCATCCGATGCAATCTGGTCGAACCAGGTGTTCCAGAAATTGTCGCGATAGAACTCCTGGACCAGCGGTTCTCGCTCACCTTGCGGCACAGCGACAATGGCGGCAAACTGGGCAGGGTGTGAACCCGAGTTGATGCCGCTGATCGCATAGCACGGCCCGGCAACACCGGAGGGCGCCGCATCCGGAACCTGGCTGCACGCGCGGTTGGAATCCTCGTTGTCCATCATCCAGTTATAGGCGGTGTTCCAGTCGGCCATTTGGTTTCGCTCTCCGGGAAATGGTTATTGAATACTCCCGCATTATGTACCATACCGCCGAGCGACGGAAGAATGATCTGCGCGGGGAGATGATCCTTGAAAATGAGTTATCCTGATAAAGCGCGCCCGTAGCTCAGCTGGATAGAGCGAACGCCTCCGGAGCGTTAGGTCGGGAGTTCGAATCTCTCCGGGCGCACCATTCCTAATCTTCTCGCGGTCTCGAAGTGCTTTTCAGCCTTCCGCTGGATTGGACTTTCTTTCGGACTCCCGCTGGGCCCTCAGTTCTTCCATCACCGATTGAATCAGCGCCTTGGCGCCTTCCATCCCGCTCAGAACCGCCTGCAAATCGAGCGCGGGCTTGGAAGGATTGCGGCTCGACGCGCAATAAACCCCATGCTGGCCGACCAGGATCAGGGAATCCGTCAGCAGATCCAGAGCCACCGCGAGTCGACCCCTCTCCGGCCCCATCATGAATTCATGCCGCTCCAGTTCCGTCCGCTTCTCGTCGAAAACACTCATATGCCCAGCCTACCGCAATGCGGAGAGTGCTTGGCCAGGCGGATCCAGCCCAGTGGAATTGTGATCCTCCGCCGAGCGGGCCGCCTCATGTTGTCAGTTTGTGCATGTATTCCACATCTTCGCGTAGCTCCGTCATCGGATCGCCCTGGAACTCTTCCTGCTCGATGAAGTAGTGCTTCAGCCCCGTCGCCGCCTCCAGAATGGGCTTGTAGTCGATGGATCCATGCCCCAGGACCACGTTGCGATACTTTCCGTCCGGCTGCTTGACCATGTCCTTCACATGCAGCATCGGAAAACGTCCCGGCGTCTTGCTCAGGTAGTCCACGGGGTTGTGGCCGCCGGCAAACACCCATCCGCAATCCATTTCGAAGACAACATACCTGGGATCAGTGCGTTTGAGCAGTTCGTCAAAGAAGATCACGCCGTTCTCGGTTCCGAACTCAACGGTGTGGTTGTGGTAGCCAAAGCTCATTCCCGCATCCCTGATTTTTTCGCCAACTTTGTTGAACTCATCGGCTGCGTAGCGCCAGTCGTCCAGGGTCATGTCGCCCTTGTGCGCGGGGTCGCGGTGGACCCCCGCCCAGGAGCAGATCATGTATTCAAGGCCCAGGGTATGCGCGTACTCGATCCACT
>Ga0206906_1128_pt1 | contig 12915 bp, 13 predicted proteins | sample Alteio_BWOrgHeat_79_FD_152935 | JGI IMG/M metagenome (GOLD analysis project Ga0206906, IMG submission 152935) | Enriched cells from forest soil in Barre Woods Harvard Forest LTER site, Petersham, Massachusetts, United States -... | ecosystem: Environmental > Terrestrial > Soil > Temperate forest >...
AGGGAGTGTTGAGCGGACGAACTCTGAAAAACGCCCAATCATGTTCGGCGAGCTGTTCGGAAATGTCATAGTCGACTTTTAAAGCTTCCCATTTAGCCGAAAGATCGAGAAGCTAATCATTAACATCTAAAGTGAATTCTTCTTGCGGCTTTAGAAGAAGTCCTGCAGTTCCAAAATATAATGCTTCAAAAATTGCATGAAGATCATTGGTATTTTCTTTCTCCCGGATTTTTTGTAGAAGAGGTCGCGATAAAGCTCGAGCAAGTTCGACAAAAGGAGTTCTATTCTCAGAATATCCAAGCGCATCAAGGACTAATTCATAGACTCTATGCAGAATTGATTCATCGGATATGTTATCAATTCCATTAGTGATCCGTGCTATCCGTTCATCTAATCTTGCCTCACCCATTTGCCGGATCACTTTCGATTTCAGCTTCATTGGGATTGAAAGATTGTGCGGAAAGCAAGGCAACTCAGGCGCACGCGCGAATTTCTTCTCAAATAGCTCTTGCCAGAATGTTCGTTGGTCGAATGCAAGATTATCTCGCAAAATAAGGACAGGCACTCTCTGCTGCGCCTGCTGTAATTCTTCAGCATCGGCATCCAAGACGACATGTAATATTACTTGTGAATAGTTTTTATCATCGGAATGACCATGATGATTCCAATCATTCAAATTCCTATGAAGCTCAATATCGCCTTTAATAATCATGCCATCGAGAGCGATTTCTGCATTGGGAAAATCCGGACCACCACGATGATCATTGTAATCCCCTCCATGAATTATCGTGATAGGAGTTCCATCAGAAAGCAACGGCTTAGGTATAAGGAATCTGGAATGATCTTTCCAGATCTCATGCAAGAGCGATTCAGCTAACGTATCCGATTTCATCTCATACCCTCAACGAATTTCATCGCCGCCATTCGCGCGGCTTCTGCAAAATCCATTCTCCTCGATGCTCCACAAATTGCGCGGCTGACATTGATAAGTGCGATACCACTGTCATTTGCTTCAAGCACTTCTTCTAATGATCCACCTTGAGCTCCAATGCCGGGAATGAGGAAGGGGAGTTCAGGCGCACGTTCGCGTATTGCTTTTAGCTCTGATGGCTTAGTCGCACCGACCACAAGTCCGCAATTATTCTTTGGTTTATTCCATTCGCGGATTTTATCTGTTACTTCTTCGTATAACTTTTTCCCGCTCGCAAGATCGAGATATTGAAAATCCTTCGCACCTTGATTTGAAGTTAGTCCAAGAAAAAACACACCGAGGTCATCTCTTTTTAAGAATGGCTCGACGGAGTCACTTCCCATATATGGACTGAGCGTTACCGAATCAAATGGAAATTTTTCTTGGTACGCAATCGCATATTGGTCGCTCGTTGCGCCGATATCGCCGCGCTTAATATCAGCGATAGTAAAGATATATTCAGGAATGTGAGCAAGCGTACCTTCAAGTGCCTCGAACCCCTTTATCCCATAAGCCTCATAATATGCCACGTTAGGTTTATATGCGCAAGCAAGATCTTTCGTTGCATCGATAATGGCTTTATTAAATGTAAGAACAGGGTTTGTCTCACTTAACAGATGTTCGGGAATATTGGATAGAGAAGTATCCAAGCCAATACAAAGCTTCGATTTATTTTTTAATTGTGCGGATTTTATTTTTTCGAGAAATGTCATTGTTATTATTGTTGTATTTAAGTGTCATTGCGAGAAGGACTTTAGTCCGACGAAGCAATCCCCTGATAGATTCTAGCCCTTATGTTCTGCCACAATTTGGGAGATTGCTTCGTCGTCCCTACGGGACTTCCTCGCAATGACACCATTAAGAACTAAGCGCTTGTTAGTAACGCCGCTCCGATTATCCCAGCCGATGTCATCAACTTTGCCGGTCGAATCTCGACCGAATCGCGCTGATGCGCAAGAACATTCTTTCGCAGGGCTTCACGCGCGGGATTCAATAACAAATCTCCAGCTTGCGCAACGCCGCCAGAAACAATGAAGAGACGAATATCTAATAATGTAGCAACGGAAGCAAAGCCGATTCCGAGAATCATCCCGGCCTCGGATAAAACCTCAAGTGCGAATTTATCTCCGGCTTGTGCTGCTTCGTAAATATCCTTTGGCTCTAAGTTGGCGGATGGAAGAAACGTACGAAGGGACGATTTAATTTTCCCGTCTCGTAATTTATCGAGCGTATGCTCGGATAAATATTTTTGTCCGAGATAAGCTTCGAGCACACCACGGATACCGCTTAGCGATTCGGGCCCTTCATAATTAATCATAATATGCCCAAACTCACCAGCGCCTCCGAATGCTCCGCGAAATATTTTGCCATCTGCTACAATCGCGCCGCCTACTCCTGTGCCAAGGGTTGCTAGGAGAAAATAATTTTCATTCTTTGCCGCGCCGAATTTTTGCTCGGCAAGTGCTGCGGCTTTGGCATCGTTATCCATCGCGACTAATTCGGAAATTGGCAGCGCATCTTTCACATATTGCGCGAAGGGCTCGATTTCCCATTTCGGAAAATTAGGCGGATATTGCACGAGTGTCCGCTCAGGATTCACTGCTCCGGGAACACCGATGCCAATGGATGTAATATCGGGATACTGGTGAATAAGCACATTTACGTGTCGTGCAAGAATTTCAGCAGTTTCTATTGCAGTGGTGTTCGGAGTTTTGAACGAAGTCTCTCGGATGATTTTTCCTTTTTCCAGATTAACGACGCCAAGTTTAATGGATGTTCCGCCAATGTCAACGCCAACGGCGAGATTGGGCTGCGGATTTTTGGTTTCGGGTGTAGGGTCGAGCATCTGTCGTTATTTAATATACTATGTCATTCCGAACGGAGGTTTGTTGCACGAAGTGCAAAAAACGATGCGGGGAATCCTATAATAGATTGTAGTTTCCTTGCGTTCGAGAATATTTTGCTAACGCCTAACGACTAAAGACTAACGACTATTCCCATCTTGCCGGAAAATAATCTCGTCCCGCTTCTTCAGATGGAATCGCTCTCTGGCGATGCGCTCGATCATACTTGGATCTTCTTTGGTTAGCAAGTCAACGCGTGATTGAAGTTTCTGTTCTTCAGAATTCAGTGAGAAGTCTTCGGCAGTAAGACTACTCACATCGCGCCGAAGCGACACATGCCGCCAGATTCCTTTATTCGCGAATAGAAGTGTAGTCGAGAGGACAAGGATCGTCGCCGATATCAGCAAAAGTTTCGGCGTCTTCAAAATTTTCTTAATGCGCTTTTTTAGCGCCAGTTTCGGCATAAGGCGTATGACTTGTTGAATACAAATATACGAAGATTTGGTGGGGATTCGTGGGAAATTGGAAAAATGCTGAGATATTATCTGAAAAAGGCGTTTCATTCGATTCCGTGCGTATTTTTGATAAAAATACTTCAGCGATAATTTTAATTACATCTATACATTTTAATGCGCCTCGCTGCCATCGATCTCGGAACAAACTCTTTTCATCTCGTCATCGCAGATGCGAAGCCGAATGGCTCATTTCGCGTTGTGGCAAGCGAGAAGGAAATGGTACGCCTCGGTGAAAGCGGCGCGGATATGAAGCTGCTGACCGAAGAGGCAATGGAGCGCGGTATTGCCTGCCTTCGCCGCTTCAAAGCAATTATCGCTGCGAGGAAAGTGAAGGCAATTCGCGCCATTGCAACGAGTGCTATTCGCGAGGCAGGTAACCGCGATGTCTTTATTCGCCGGGCGAGGGCAGAAGTCGGGATTTCGATTGATATTATTTCCGGCGTAGAAGAAGGGCGTTTGATCTATCTCGGCGTTCTTCAGGCACTGCCATTTTTTGCTAAGCGTACGTTGACGCTTGATATTGGTGGAGGCTCGACAGAATACGTTGTTGGTGAGCGCGGATCTGTGAAATATATTACGAGTTTAAAACTCGGCGCAATACGCTTAACAAAAAAATTCGGACTTGCAGATCGGCCTTCATTTCATGCAATTGAAAATGCACAAAAACATATTATCGGTGAGCTGACTCCTTCAGCACGTGAAATTAAGAAAAGAAAATTTGTTGTTGCTGCCGGTTCAAGCGGTACAATTCAAGCTGTGGCGGCTATTATTGCCGCAATGCGTACAGGTCTAACTAATTCACAAGCGTTAAGTGTCCGTTTGAATAATTTTACCTTTACTTTCACCGAAGTAAAGAGTGTTGTCCGCAAACTTCTTGCTGCCGATTCAACTTCCGAGCGTAAACGGATTCCCGGTCTCGATGAACGCCGTGCTGATATTATTATTGCAGGCGCCCTGATCTTAGAGGAATCCATGAGACTCCTTGGGATTAAGGAATTGACAGTTTCAAGCTATGCTTTACGCGAAGGCGTTATCTATGATTATCTTCGGCACTTACAGACCGATACCTCGGTGCATAGTAAAATTCGGGATGTGCGCGAACAAAGCGTCCGGCATCTAGCCGAGATCTCGAATTATGAGCAAGTTCATGCCGATCATATTGCCGAGCTTTCGCTTTCTATATTCGATCAGACGAAGCGGCTTCACGGACTTGGAACACTCGAAAGAAATTATCTTTATTATGCATCCATTCTTCATGACATCGGTTACCATATTTCACATACAGAGCATCATCAGCATTCCTATTATATAATCTCCCATGCCGATCTGCTCGGATTTACCAATGAGGAGATCGAGATCATCGCTAATATTGCCCGTTATCATCGAAAGTCCCATCCGAAGTTAAAGCATGATGGGTTTGCGAAACTGCATTCCGATGAGCATCGTGATATTGTTCGCAAACTTGCCTCGATCTTGCGTATTGCCGAAGGCTTAGATCGCGGAAACATCGGCATTGTACGTAGCGTAAACTGCAAGATTACCAGAAACAGTGTTGAATTTCGGCTGAAACCGAAGAAAAATGCGCCGCGCGACCTCGAATTAGAGATATGGGGAGCGGAGCGCAAGAAAATGCTGTTTCAGGAAGTCTATGGACGCGAAGTGCGGTTCGTAGAAGGATAAAATTTAAATAGGGCTTTCATATGTCATTCCGAAGGAGCCGCGTAGCGGCGACTGAGGAATCCCCTTGAGGTATACTGTGAACTTTCTCTGTACGACTTTAAGAGATTCCTCACATCGTTTTTTATGCTTCGCATAAAAAATCTCCATTCGGAATGACATAAAAGAAAAGATTGTAAAATTCAATGTTAAAATTCGTACAAAAGTTATTCGGTTCAAAAAACGAGAAGGACGTAAAGGACCTCCTGCCTATCGTTGATCAAATTAATGAAGAGTATGCTAAACTTGCCTCATTAAGCGATGAAGAACTGCAGGCGAAAACTGCAGAGTTTCGCGGTCGAATCAAGGAAGCGATCGGAGCGATCGAAGAAGAAATGACTCACCTTCGCGAAGATCTAAAGCAGGATCTCCCGCATGATGAGCGCATGACAATTTTCGATAGGCTCGATGAATTGCAGAAAGAGCTTTTGGAAGAAACGAAACTTACCCTCGATGATCTTCTTCCAGAAGCTTTTGCTGTCGTGAAAGATGCATGCCGCCGTCATGTTGGTAAAGAATGGCTTGCTGCCGGACAAAAAGTGAGATGGGATATGATTCCATATGACGTTCAGCTTATAGGCGGTGTCGTTCTGCACCAAGGTAAGATCGCAGAGATGGCAACGGGAGAAGGAAAGACGCTGGTTGCAACGCTTCCGATGTACCTCAATGCACTTCCCGGAAAAGGTGTGCATTTGGTAACTGTCAATGATTATCTTGCACAGCGCGATTCCGAATGGATGGGGCAGATATTTAAATTCCTGGGACTTTCCGTCGGCGTGATCTTACAGACAATGCAGCCTTGGGATCGCAAGAAAGAATATGAAGCCGATATTACCTACGGCACGAATAACGAATTCGGTTTCGATTATCTACGCGATAATATGGTAACGCGCGTCGAAGATATGGTTCAGCGTCCGCATAATTATGCGATCGTTGACGAAGTTGATTCGGTATTGATCGATGAGGCAAGAACACCACTAATCATTTCCGGTCCGGTCGATAGCGGCGAGCATAAATTCGATGAACTTAAGCCGCATGTGGAGCGACTTATTAATGCACAAAAAAATCTTGTTGCCAAAATGGTCGGGGAGGCTGAAGAACTTCTGAAATCAGACGATGCCGAAAAACGCAAAGAAGCTGGTGTACTTCTCGTTCGTGCGCATCATGGCATGGCGAAGAATAAACGCCTGATGAAATTGCTATCTGAGGGAGAACTACTTAAGCTCATGCAGACGACGGAACTTGAATACATGCGTGATTCCAGCCGCAATATGCATATCATCGACGACGAACTCTATTTTGTCATCGAAGAAAAAAATCATCAGATCGATTTAACCGATAAAGGCAGAGATATCCTTGCTGCCGGCGGTACTGACCGTGATCTCTTTATTTTACCTGACATTGCTACTGAGCTTTCGCAGATGGATGTCGATAATATTTCTCCTGAAGAAAAACAAAAGAAAAAAGACCAGCTTACGGTAACATATGCCGATCGTTCGGATAGGTTGCATACGATCTCGCAATTACTCCGTGCATATTCGCTCTACGAAAAAGATGTTGAATACGTTGTGCAGGATGGCAAGGTCATGATCGTCGATGAATTCACCGGGCGTATTCTTGCGGGTCGTCGTTATTCCGAAGGATTGCATCAGGCAATCGAAGCAAAAGAAAGTGTAATGGTCGAGCGCGATACGCAAACGCTTGCCACAATCACACTACAAAATTATTTCCGCTTATATAAGAAATTGTGCGGCATGACAGGCACGGCTGAAACTGAAGCCGGAGAATTTTTCGAGATTTATAAATTAGATGTCGTTGTTATTCCAACCAATCGTTCGATCAACCGTAACGACGCTGAAGATAATGTTTATCGTACACGCCGCGAAAAATATAATGCGGTGATCGAAGAAATTCAGGCTTCACGTGCAAAAGGCCAGCCTACACTTGTCGGTACAACAAGCGTCGAAGTATCCGAGACGATTTCGCGAATGCTGAAGCGATTGAATGTTCCGCATAATGTTCTTAATGCAAAGCAGAATGCGCGCGAAGCAGAGATCGTCCAGAATGCCGGATTGACCGGAGCCGTAACGATTGCCACCAATATGGCAGGTCGTGGAACAGATATTAAACTTGGCAAAGGCGTTGCCGAAGTCGGCGGTTTGCATATCGTTGGAACTGAACGCCATGAATCGCGTCGAATTGACCGTCAGTTACGTGGAAGATCCGGAAGACAAGGTGATCCAGGTTCGTCACAATTCTTCCTATCATTAGAAGATGATCTGATGCGCCTTTTCGGCTCTGAGCGAATTGCCGGAGTAATGACGCGTCTCGGATTAAAAGAGGGCGAGGTTATTCAGCATTCGATGATCACAAAATCTGTCGAGCGCGCACAGAAAAAAGTCGAGGAGAATAATTTTGCAACCCGCAAGCGTCTTCTCGAATATGATAACGTCATGAATTCACAGCGCGAAGTCATCTATGATCGCAGACGTCATGCACTCTATGGCGAACGCCTGAAAGATGAAATTCTTGAAATGCTCGAAGAAGCGGTTACAGAAACCGTGGAGAATTTTTATGAACGCGGAGAATATGACGAGTTACATAATGAGATTTTGCGTCTGTTCATGACTGATGTCCCAGTGAATCGTGAAGAATGGGCACAGTTAGGAAGCGATGGAATCAGAGTAAAGATCGTCGAAGAAGTCAAAGCATTTTATAATCGCAAAGAGCAACAGCTTGGCTCAGAGCTTATGGCGCAGCTTGAGCGTTTCGCAACGCTGCAAGTCATCGATGATAAATGGAAAGAGCATCTTCGCGAAATGGACGACCTCAAAGAGGGAATTCATCTTCGCTCTTATGGCCAGAAGGATCCACTTATTGAATATAAGCAGGAAGGATATAAGATGTTCATGCAGATGCTGGTGCTTATCCGCGACGGCATTTTGGATATGGTCTTAAAGCTTTATCCGCAAGTTGAGGAACAAGCTCCACAGCAGGGTGCAAGAAGAATGATGCCGAACCGCCAGCCGAATCCACGACGTATGGTTGCGACAAAGCAAGAGTATCATTCGACTGTTACGGCAAGTCCGGGTGGTTATACTGGTGATGGTATGCCGCCACCTCCGCCGAATGCCCCGAAAGTACCCGTCAAAGTAGGTCCGAAGGTTGGGCGAAATGATCCTTGCCCTTGTGGAAGCGGCAAGAAGTATAAGAATTGCCATGGCGCAGGACTCTGATCCGGGTATCGGGAGTTTGGGCTTATGGACGTTTGGTAAAGTATGTCATTGCGAGGAGGACTTTAGTCCGACGAAGCAATCTAAAATCTTGAATTTATGCTTCTCTTGAAAATTTTTAGATTGCTTCGTCGTCGCTGCGCGACTCCTCGCAATGACATTATTAAAATATCACTTATTTTATTAACTTTTTTTTCGATCTCCTCCTGCAGCAAAACTCATAAATCCAATACCCTTCGCTTCTCTCATTTCTGGACTGAGCCCGGTCAGCGTGCAGTTCTCGATTCCGTCTTATCTGATTTCAAAAAGGAAAATCCGGAGATAAATGTCGAGGTAATGGATCTTTCGTGGGCAGATGGTAAAACAAAGCTCATGGTGAATTTTAATGCCCGGACTGCACCCGACGTTCTCGAACTCGGCAGTGATTGGATCGCGCAATTTTCTTCGAGTAATGTTCTGGAAGATTTAACAAATGTTTCTTCCCTCAAATCGCGGTTCGAGAATGCACCGGAATATGCGAACGAGCCTGGTAAGTGGAAAAGTCATTATTATGCTGTTCCTTGGTTTGTCGATACGCGAGTATTATTTATCAATAACGATCTTCTCGAACAGACTACACCAAGCCCTATTACACTATATTTATTCAATGGTTTATCCCAGTGGGAAGGAATGTACAATGTCGGTGAGGAGATTCAGAAAAAAGGAACAGGAAATGGGATTGGTGTTAATGGATCCGACATGCATCGGCTCTATAAAAAAATCTTGCCACAGATTTGGTCAAATGGGGGAGATATTTTTGATACTCAAGGTAATCCGACTTTTGCCCGAAAAGAAAATATCGAAGCATTGGCATTTTATATTAAACAACTGAACGCAGGAGTCATGGAAACGCAGAAGAATCTTGATGATCTTTTCAAACGCGGAAAACTCGGTATTCTCTATAGCGGTTCATGGCTTTTCGATCCTTTGAAAAAAGCAGATTTTAAATGGTATTGCGCTCTGTTTCCGGGAAATGGCTTGCATCCGGGAATATCGTTTGCCGGCGGTGAATACCTCGCCGTAAATGCAAATTCCGGAATGAAATTGCAAGCCGAAAAATTTATAGAATTCATTACACGGCCGGATAATGAACTTCGTCTTGCAAAAGCATTCAATATCTTTCCCGCTGATAAGAAATTACAGCAGGATAGTTTCTTTCTGAATCGCAATCAGGGGAAGGTTTTTATCGATCAACTTGCTCATGCCCGCATGACGCCGGTACATCCCAAATGGCTGGAGATAGAAGCTATTTTAGAAGATGAAACTGCGCAGGCTTTATATAAAAAGAAAACGCCGGAAGAGGCGATGAAGAGTTGTGATGTGAGAGTGAAAGAATTATTAAACGAACCATAAAACAATTGTCAGAAAATTTCAAATCAGGTTACTGTGCTATAGCCGGCATTCCGAATGCGGGAAAATCCACGCTGCTTAATGCTCTGCTCGGCACGAAGCTATCGATCATTTCTGCCAAGCCTCAGACGACTCGTAAGCGTGTGCTCGGAATTTATTCCTCCGAGAACGAGCAAATTATTTTTCTCGATACTCCCGGCATTATGCCTCGGCCAACAACACTGCATCACAAAGCACTCCTTTCGGAAGTGAAGCATTCCTTTGATGACGCCGACGTAATCCTCGTTCTTGCAGAGGCAACACTATCTACAGAACGAGCACTTCCTAAAGAATGGAATAAATATATTGAACTTGCCGGAGAGAAACCGATCGTGCTTGCTCTATCGAAGATCGATCTGATAAAAAACCGAGATAATCTTCTGCCGATTCTTGGGCAATATGGCGAGATGAATATTTTCTCCGATATTATTCCGATCTCTTCGAAGAAAAATAAGAATATCAAGACTATTGTCGAAGTACTGCATAAATATCTTCCAAATAATAAAGCATTTTACGATACGGATCAATTAAGCGATCAGAACGAACGCTTCTTTGCATCTGAGCTGATCCGTGAAGCGATCTTTCATGAATTCCGAGAAGAGATTCCCTATTCGACTGAAGTTATAATCAATGAATATTCTGAGCGGGAAGCAGGGAAGTGGTACATCGGTGCTGATATTTTAGTAGAGCGCGATTCGCAGAAGTCCATTCTGATTGGCAAAGGCGGAGAAACTTTGAAGAATCTCGGTGCAAGAGCCAGGAAATCTATCGAGCAATTTGTCGAGCACCCGATCTACCTTGAACTCCACGTCAAAGCCAAAAGTGATTGGCGGAATGATAAGAATGCATTACGTGAAATGGGATATGGGGTTTGATTTTGTCAATGAATATGTTTTCTTTTTTTAAAGATAGCACTTACCGCAATAGCTTTTTCAAGGGCTTACTTGCATGTATTATCGGTTCGCTTATCATAGTCTCCCGCGCACTTGGTAAGAATGGGCACCCTGATGAAACGACAATTTATCTGTTCATTGGAATAATTATTTTCGCAATGCTCGTGATGGGTTGGGTGTTGAACAGTAATTATAAGAAGAATTCGTTAAAGAAAAGAAAAAAATGAACCAATTCCAGCCTTTCAAAGGTACTCGCTACAATTTGGAGAAAGTCAAACCAAAAGACGTTGTATCACCGCCGTATGATGTGATCTCGCCCGAACAGCAGAAAAATCTTTACGATAAAGATCCGCATAATGTCGTTCGCTTGGAGCTAAATCATGATGCCGATCCATATACGTGCGCAAAACAATATTTTGATGAATGGAAAAATAATGGAGTGCTTCGAGCCGATCCCAGCTCTGCATTCTATGTATATTACCAGACTTTCAAAACCCCTGGCGGTGAGCAAGTTACACGTCGCGGAGTTCTTGGCAGACTTCGATTAACGCCATATTCATCAGGTGATGTTCTACCCCATGAGCGTACGCTTTCGGGACCGAAGAAAGACAGGATGAAGCTTCTTTCTATCACGCAGACAAATCTCAGCCCGATATTCGGACTTATCGATGATAGCGTTCTTATCTTTGACCATACTATTGATAGCGTTGTTGCTAATCCGCCTCTTGCCGATATAGATGAGAAGCTTGAAAACAGCGAATCCGTCCGACATACATTGTGGAAGCTAACCGATCCTGCGCTGATAACAAGACTCGAAAAACTCATTGCAACAAAAAAAGTTATTATTGCCGACGGACATCATCGCTATGAAACGGCGCTTTCATATTCAGAGGAACATCCTGATAATACAGCGGCGAAGTATATGATGATCTTTATAGCGAATCTTCATTCAGAGGGGACGGTAATTTTACCTACATTCAGGGTATTACATGGTAAGAAAGATTTTAATCAATTTGCATTCATTGCCGAACTTAAAAAAGTATTTTCTATTGAACTAATGGATTCCCGAGAAGAGGGAATGAAGCGTCTTATTGCTGATCCAAGTTCATTGACGCTAATTCAATTGCCTGAAGAACCGAAATTTGTACTTGTTAAAGATACAGCAGATTTATCGAAATCTTCTGCATTGGATAAACTTGCTGTCTATAGGCTCCATGAGAAGATATTAAAGCCGATAGCCGGACTTACACAATCAGAGATCGATAATAAAACAAATTTGCTTTATCCACATACACTTACGGAATTAGATTCTATGATAAGTGAGAATGATTATAATGCAGCCTTCATTCTTAATCCAACCAAGCCACAGGAAGTATTAGATGTTACTGCCTCCGGTCTATTCATGCCGCAGAAATCCACTTATTTCTATCCAAAGCTGCTCTCTGGCTTAGTATTTTATGAATTTGGCGAAAATAAACAGTAGAACAAGCAACTCTTGCTTGTTCTAGGGGTGATGGAGGACTAAGAGTCCGTCCCACTGGATTTGTTTATTCTATTGCTTAGGCGAACCATCCTACCCCTTTTGGGGTTTAATGTCTTCCGATTTTACGGATCAAAATTTTAAGGAAAAAGAAGGAATAATGCCGACAATTAACCAATTGGTGCGCTTGGGACGCGAAGAACTGACGTTCAAATCGAAGTCTCCTGCGCTAAAGAATTCGCCGCAACGCCGTGGTGTATGTACGCGTGTTTATACAACGACTCCGAAAAAGCCGAATTCGGCTATGCGCAAAGTTGCCCGCGTGAAACTTACGAGCGGTAATGAAGTTACGGCATATATTCCGGGTGAAGGTCATAACCTTCAGGAGCATTCGATCGTCATGATCCGCGGTGGAAGAGTAAAAGATCTTCCCGGAGTGCGTTATCATATCATTCGGGGTACGCTTGATACGCAAGGGGTTCAGAATCGCAAGCAGGCACGTTCGAAATACGGCGCAAAGAAGCCGAAATAATTTTTAGTGGCTCCGACTTTCAGTCGGAGCGAGCCGACTGAAAGTCGGCTCCACTAATAGTAAAGATTTTATTTGGAGTCCGTTCTTTTTAGAATGGATGGTGGCTGGAGGGCATTCGCAGGCTTTAATCCTGCGGCTACCAAAAGTAGCAAACCGATTCAGCTCTTGTTAAACGCATTCAGAATACTCATCAATGAGAAAACATACTTCGCAAAAACGGGTACGCACGCCCGATCCTAAGTTCGGCGATACACTCGTCACCCAATTTGTTAATTCTTTAATGCTCGATGGTAAGAAGGGCGTA
>Ga0206906_1122_pt2 | contig 12914 bp, 11 predicted proteins | sample Alteio_BWOrgHeat_79_FD_152935 | JGI IMG/M metagenome (GOLD analysis project Ga0206906, IMG submission 152935) | Enriched cells from forest soil in Barre Woods Harvard Forest LTER site, Petersham, Massachusetts, United States -... | ecosystem: Environmental > Terrestrial > Soil > Temperate forest >...
TATCGGTATTGATTATGCAATGTCGCATGGATGCGACCATGTACTGCTATTAAATAACGATACGATCGTTACTCCATCCTATCTCTCACCTGTTTTTGCCGATGACAGCCTCCGAAAAAATCTTGCTCCGAAAGATTCGTGTTATATTCGGTTAGTAAATGGTTTACAGGATTATCCACAGCCATTTGCGACCGTCAACATGCATATAGATGATATTCATAGTGCCGCCCTTTTCAAGAATAATGTCAGCTACAAAGAGGTTGGAAATTATATCCTGATACCGGCAGGGAATCATCAATTTTTTATCCGAAGCGAGACAGATATTACACAATCATATCCTTTCACACAGCAATTTATTGCAGGACAATTCTATACTATCCGTTTAACAGGGAAACATGCCGATCAGACCGATCAGCTTTCGGTCGATGCAGAATAAACGTTAATTCTTGACATAACCTCGTTCGATTAATCCCTTTTTTCCTCTGTAGCCTTTAAAGTAATCAATGATGCCATAGATTATTGCTTTCGCGCCGCGAAAGTTCTTGAACCACAATAGCGAAATAAAATAATAAAAGATATAGATCGGATAGAACAGGTGGTGCCGTACTTTTAGCCATCCGTGGAAATGTCTGTGCGCAAAAATGAAGGAGTTGCGCATCTGCATATACATATAGAATGGCGTTTCGCCTCTGCCGAAGGGAGCGCTGCGGAAGTTATGGTCGATCACACTTTTCGGCTCGTACCAGCACTCGTAGCCTAATTCTTTAGCACGCAGACACCAATCAGATTCTTCCCAATAAATGAAGAATTCCATACCAAGCCCGTCGATCTTTTTTATTATCTCTCCATTCATGAGCATCAGGCAGCCGGAAGCATAGATCACTTTCTTTGCAATGTCGTATTTACCGGTATCGACTTCCTGCACACCGATATGATGATAACCTGTATGCCATTTTTGATAGACACCAGCATACCAGATGATTTTTTTTCTTCCGCCGACACGTTCGGGATAATAATAAATTTTTCCGCTTACTGCAGCAACATTTTTTTCAGAAAGAAGACGCTCGACAAGAGGTTCGAGATAGGATGGAGTAACGATCGTATCGTTATTTAATAGCAGTACATGGTCGCATCCATGCGACATTGCATAATCAATACCGATATTATTCCCGCCGCTGAAGCCATCGTTCACATCTGAACGGATATGGGTTGCTTCCGGGAATTCATTTCGTAAACGCTCGCCTGAATTATCCTTTGAGCCGTTATCAACAACGATAACTTCTGCATTGGGGTAGGTCATCGTCCGAAGAGAACGAAGACACAGGGAAGTATCATCATAGGAATTAAGATTGACGAGGATAATACCGACGCGGGGGTATTCTGTCATTATCCGAGCCTTTCTAAAATGTCAACAGCCATCTGATACTTTTTAAAAGGCGGCATCAGATAGACTCCATCGACAAGTGATTTCGCGTCACGCAAAAATTCGACGCAAATATCGACTCCTTCGGCGCTCTGTTCATCGGTTGTGTTTCGTTTCGCAAGCCTGTCATGTATTGTTTGCGGGATGTTCATACCAGGCACCTCATAATGCAGGAATTCTGCATGACGAACACTTCTGAGTGGCATAATACCAAGCATCAATTTAGAATTTTTTCTGAATGGCTTCAGCAATTTTATCCATCGCTCCAACACCGGCATTTCAAAAATTGGCTGAGTGAACATCACGTCGCACCCCTCTTCGATCTTCTGCTGAGTGCGCCGCACCTCGCGCTCCATATCATCCGCAACCGGATTTGATGCACAGGCAATTAAGAAATGAGTTGCAAGTGCGGCTCCATCCGTGATCAAATTTCCCATAAGATCACGACCGTTGTTCATTGAATGAAGTGCACGAATGAGCCCAATGGCATCGATATCATAGACGCTCGTCGCATATGGATAATCACCTATTTGTGCCGGATCGCCGGTCACGGCGAGAATATTTCTTACGCCCATCAGTTCAGCGCCTAATAGCTCGGATTGTAATCCGACCATATTTCTATCGCGGCAGGCAAGATGTGCCATGACTTCGATGCCGCAGGAATCCTGAACGTGTTTGGCCAGAGTCAATGAACTTACACGAAGCCTGGCGCGAGCGCCATCGGTAATATTCACGGCATCTATTCCATGTTGCGCAAGAAAGGAGGCTCCTTCGGTAACGCTGGACATATCGAGACCCCGTGGGATGTCAAGTTCTACTGTTGACAAAAATTTCTTGCCAAGATTTTTCTTGAAATTGGAAAATTTCTCTTCATCCTGACCGCCTATAAATTTCTCATCTTTTATTTTAATTTGAGGGATCTTTATCTCGCCAGGTTTTACGCCTCGCACATGCTCAGCGATCTGCCTGATATGTTCAGGCGTTGCTCCGCCGGAAGCTCCTATAATACCAACGCCAGCTTTAACAAGATCTTTTGCACTTTCTCCGACATACTCCGGTGTTGCATTGTAAAATGCTTTGCCATCGACAAGCGTAGGGATACCAATATCCGGCTGCGCTGAAAGTGGAATTCCCGGAAGGGCGAAAGATTTTAATATCGTTATCATCCGGTTCGGCCCAACTGTCCCATTTGTGCCGATCACATCGACGCCAAGTTCGCGAAGGCGCTCGGAGATCTTCCGGACATAATCGCTTGCAAGCAGAGCTCCATCTTCAGGAAAAGTTTTTTGAGCAATGATTGCAAGATGCGGAGCGGCATTTTTTGCAGCTTGGATTGCAAGTTCAAGTTCGGCAAGCTCGATAAAACTTTTTAAAATAAGCAGGTCGGGATTGCCCTCAGCAAGCGCGGCTATCTGCTCTTCGAAAGATTTCAGAACGGCATCAGGCTTCGATGGACCCAGCGGAGCAAGGTATTTTCCAACCGGTCCTACTGCGGCAGCTACAAATATTTCTTTCTCACCCGCAACGCTTCTGGCAAGCCAAACCCCTTTACGATTAATCTCCAGCGCTTTATCTCGCAACCCAAATCGTGCTAATGAAAGCGGGCTTGCATGCTCGGTATTTGTTTGGATCAATTCTGCTCCGGCATTAGCGAACTCATGATGCACATGCTCGACCGATGCAGGCTGAGTAAGATTATAATTTTCGATCGGATGATCGTGAAAGCCAAGCTGCGCAAGGACAACTTCCATTGACCCATCAGTAACGATAGGTTTATCCCTCAGAGTTTTAAGCCGTTCGTGGAATCGTGTCAAATAGTTTGGGGATAATTAGATTTTTGTTGCAGCATCAATAATTGAAATAAATGCTTTCGCATCGAGTGCCGCGCCGCCGATAAGCCCACCATCTATATCCGGTTGAGCCAATAGCTCTGCCGCATTCGCTGCGTTCATGCTGCCTCCATATTGAATAGTAATTTGCGATGCAATGGTTTCATCATAGAGTTTTGCAATCTCAGAACGAATATAGGAATGTGCATTCTGCGCAATATCAGGCGTCGCCGTTCTACCTGTTCCGATTGCCCAAACTGGCTCGTATGCAATCGTCATCATTTTCATTTTCGCAGGCTCTACTCCACGCAGCCCTTCAGTTAATTGATGGAGAAGGACTTCGTAAGTCTGCGCAAGTTCTCGCTCTTCATGACTTTCTCCAATACACAGAATAGGTTTTAATCCGACTGAGAGAGCAGCTTTAATTTTTTTATTAATAAAATCATTGCTCTCATTAAATATTGTACGCCGTTCAGAATGCCCGATGATAACATATGTGCACCCTGTCTCAGCAAGCATCCGTGTAGATATCTCGCCGGTAAAAGCCCCTTTCGTCTCTGAGTGACAATTTTGTGCTCCGACAGCAATTTGCACGCCACGTCCGCTTAATTTATCGAGAGCAAGACCGATCGAAGTAAACGGTGGACATACAGCAACTTCGACTTTCTTGAATGCATCATCCCATAATCCAACAATACCGCCAAGAAGCGCGCTCGTTTCTTCAAGCGTTCCGTTCATCTTCCAGTTGCCGCAAATAAATTTTCGTCTCATACTTTTTCTAATTCTTCTTTGACTACTTCATTTAAAAGCGTCGGATTTGCTTTGCCGGCCATTGCCTTCATTGATTGTCCGACAAAAAATCCGAAGAGATTGATCTTCCCGGATTTATATTTTGCGACATTATCCGGATTATTTGCCAAAATATTTTTTACGGCTTCGCGTAATGCGCCTTCATCCGATACCTGAGACATACCACGCTCGGCAACGATTTCATTCGGAGATTTTTTCGAATTTATCAACCCAGGCAGCAAGTCTTTCGCGATCTTATTCGAAATTGTTTTATCAGCAACAAGAGAAACAAGATCTGCCAAATGCTTAGGCTGAATCCCGAGTTTATCGATGCTGACTTTTTTCTCTGAAAGCATTCGCATAATATCGCCCATGAGGTAATTTGAAATGCTTTTGATCAGATCGTTCGATCGTGTGCCGAGATTCGCAATTACCTCCTCAAAATAATCAGCGATCACTCTATCCACAGTCAGAACATCAGCGTCATATTTTGGAAGACCGAAATCTATAATGAATCTATCTCTTCTGGCACGCTGCATTTCAGGAAGTTCTTTGCGAACATTCTTCAGATATTCTTGTGTCACAGTAACCGGAAGAAGATCAGGTTCAGGGAAGTACCTATAATCATGTGCTTCCTCTTTAGAGCGCATCGGTCGGGTAATGCTTTTATTTGCATCAAAGAGCATTGTCTGATGCAATACAGGTTGACCGGCTTCGATCAAGCCTATTTGACGTTCAATTTCTGCTTCAATAGCAAGTTTTACATTTCGGAAGGAGTTCAGATTTTTAACTTCCGTTTTCTGTCCGAATTTTTCTGCGCCTCTCAAGCGAACAGAAACATTGGCATCGCAGCGAAGCGAGCCCTCTTCCATATTGCCATCGCAGATTCCAAGATAGGTGACAATTGATTTGATTGTCATTAAATAAGCATATCCTTCTTCACTCGAGCGCATATCCGGTTCGCTGACGATCTCTATCAGCGGCACTCCGGCACGATTGAGATCGACAAGCGTATCGACTCCAAAATCATGGATGGATTTCCCGGAATCCTCTTCCATGTGAACGCGGGTGATCCCAATGCGCTTTTGTGAGCCATCGCTTAATTCCGCGTCTATCCATCCATCATGGCAGATGGGAGTTTCATATTGCGAGATCTGATAGCCTTTCGGTAGATCAGGATAGAAATAATTTTTACGGGCAAATATTGAGCGATCACGGATTTTACAATTTGTTGCAAGACCCATGCGGACGATATAGCGAACAAGATTTTCATTCAGCATCGGCAATGTGCCGGGATGGGCAAGGCAGATCGGGCATGTCCGTGAATTCGGCGGCGCGCCGAATTCGGTCGAGCACGTGCAAAATGCCTTCGACTTCGTCAGCATCTGTGCATGGACTTCCAGCCCGATAACGGGTTCGTATTTTGCGAGTAATTCAGGATTCATAATAAGGGTAGGACAACAGTTGCGGAAGGACGTACGTTTCTGTATCTACCCTATTCTGCCTTACATTCCGAAGTAAAGGTAAAGGCATAAGCGCCGAACGAAGGATTATCGCTCGATAGTCGCAACGTAAAATGTCCAAACTTTGAATTATTAATAATATTATACATCCGCGCTTCTTTTACAAGTAAGAATGTTTTTCCATTCTCTTCCATAATGTCTGCCCCGCGATCATCTTTTGCTATTGGCTTTTTATCTTGGTCTACTTCAACTTTAAATCCTGATTCTGCCTGTGGGTGAATAACAAGATTCACTTCTTTCGCCTGATAATCAATAAACAAACTTGAAATGCCTGTCCCGGAAGGAACGGCAAACTCTCTGGCAACTTTCCACTGGCCATTGAAATATAGCTGATCCCCTTTCAGTTTTTCGGGAGCTTTGAAGTTGATAACTTTATTCGGTGTTTCTTCTTCGGTATTGCCGATATGATTTCGTTCAAAACCTATATAGGTCTCAGGAGTTGGACGATAACAAACAGAGCCGGGCTTATCGGAAGCTCTGACAACATCTGTTAGTGCCGGAAGAGTAATTGTGCTATCGCGCTCAAGCAAAATCTTTTGTAGGAATGCTTCAAATTCCTGATATTCGCCTTCGCCGAAATGGGTTGTCCGCAATATTCCATTAGCATCGAACAAATATTTCGCAGGCCAATATTTATTTGCCAGTGAATTCCAAATCTCATATTCATTATCAGCAATCACGGGATAGGTAAGCTGGAATTTTTGAATCGCCGCTTTCAGATTCTCCGGAGCTTTTTCAAAATCAAATTCGGGCGAATGAATTCCGATAACGATAAGGCCTTTATCTTTATATTTCTCAGCCCAGGATTTAATATAGGGCAACGTGCGAATACAATTCACACAGGTATAATCCCAAATATCAAGAAGAACGACCTTGCCTTTCAGCGAAGAAGGGGATAGGTCAGAAGGTATTGCGTTATAATACCTATCAGCAGAATAATTTTGAGGAATGGCTGGCATATGGATATGCTCCTTACCCTGATCATCCATTTCAGTTGCCAGTTTTGCAATATCAGGGGCAAGCCCATGTTTTACAGAATCCATAGTATGAGATTTCCCGCAGGCGGAAAAAACAAAGAGAAAGATTAATGAAAGTAAATTAACTGATTTCATATTTATAACAATTTTATACGTGTCACTGCGAGGAGGACTTTAGTCCGACGAAGCAATCTCCTTAAGGATTTGTACCCATTTACATTCTACCATTATTCAAGAGATTGCTTCGTCGTCGCTTCGCGACTCCTCGCAATGACGCCCTTAAGAGGGTTTTCCCTTCGAAACGAAGGGGTTTTCCATAATAAAAAAACGCCATTCTTTTTCTACTCCGACAGTTATTCCTACCCGCGTGGTTACTCCGATTTTCTCATCTTTTCGCAGGGAGCCTCGTGTCAGAAATAATTCGTCAGAAGTAATAAGATCAGTTCCACTCTGCTCTTTTCCAACTGCAAATGCTTCGCAAATTTTTGCTGGTCCGGAAAGCAGATCGGTCTCTTTTCGGGCTTTCTTCCTACGCTTGAACATTTCCTTTGTTCCGCTTATTGGTTCGAGAGCTCGAAAGAGTATGGCTTCTCCCGTGCCTGGAAAGCCTGTCACAATATTCATGCAATAATGCATACCATAGGTAAAATATACGTAGGAAAATCCTGCTTCGCCGAACATGATTTTTGTACGCTCAGTTATGCCACGAAAAGAATGGCTGGCAGGGTCTGATTGATGGTAGGCTTCGGTTTCTACAATGCGGCCGATAAACTCGACATCACCAACTATACGATGTATATAAGAGCCAAGAAGATCGCGAGCAACACGCTGAACACTTCGCTCAAAGAATGACCTGTCGAATCTCTTCTCAAAAATCTTACTCACTCTTCCAGCGTGTTTTCTCCAAAAGTTTCTTTAATCCCTCGACATCGGTTATCGGAAGCTCGCAAGTTTGATTCGTACAGAGATAGACAGTAAGTTTTCCATCTTTCATAGGTAATTTCTTCGAGAAATCACTCGCCGCATTTGTCTTTGAAGCTACCATTACTTTTCGCGGTGCGTAATATTTTGCGATTTCGCTTCGCATTTCTTTATAGGTACTGCCTTCGGTGTTACCCGAAAAAACTATTTCAGTCGGAGCGTAATGAAACCAGTCGATCCCAACCAGCATCTCCGGCATCGTATAAGGATATTTTGCGACCTTACCCGCAAAGAATAATAGGGTGCGTTCGGCTTTATTTTTGTAACTCGTATCAGAAGTAATTGCATGTAATGCTAATAAATTTAAGACACTTGTTGAATTTCCACTTGGCTCGGCTCCATCATAATCATTCTTTGTTCGCACGATTACATCATTTGCTTCGCGGCTGGTGAAATACCCGCCTTGTTTTTCGTCATAAAGATATTTATCTTGCTCAGACTGTAAAACAATTGCACGGTCAAGCCATGAGCTATCGAACGTTGCTTCATATAGTTCTAAATATCCCTTAGTAAGAAAAGCATAGGTATCCAGCGTTGCATCGAACCGGGCTTCGGCATCGCGCCAGCGATGAAGGAGCTTGTTCCCCGGCTCTATATAGAGTTTTTGCCAAATAAATCCGGCAGCTCGAAGAGCTGCGTCGGAATATTTCTTTTCGCCTAGTACATCACTTGCTCGCGCCATTGCTCCGATCATTAAGCCATTCCAGGATGCTAATATTTTATCATCGAGATGCGGACGAACTCGTTTCGACCGTGCCTCGAAAAGAACCTGTTTGGACTCATTTAAAATCTTCTGCATCTCGGTTTTTTCCTTATCGAAATGCGACGCAGTTTCATCAAGAGAATGCTTTATTGCAATGACATTTTTTCCATGCTCCCAATTTCCATCTTCTTCGGTATTAAAGCGATAGAAAAACATTTTTGCTCGCTCTTCACCGAGTAAAGTTTTTATTTCATTATAGGTCCAGACATAATATGTACCTTCTTCTCCATCGGAATCAGCATCCAGTGCGCTATAGAATCCGCCTTCAGGATGTGTCATCTCCCTCAAGACAAAATCGCAGGTAGAGCGGACGACGGATGCGTAGAAAGTATCTTTCGTTATTTGATAGGCATCAAGGTAGCTTTCAATAAGCTGTGCCTGATCGTAAAGCATTTTTTCAAAATGCGAAACGAGCCAGTACTTATCGACAGAATACCGATGAAATCCTCCGCCGAGATGATCATTAATTCCACCAAGAGCCATTCGCTTCAGCGTTGTAAGTGCCATCTCTTTTGCACGTTCGCTGCCACTAATAGAGTAATGATTGAGAAGAAAATCAAATTGTACGGGACGCGGAAATTTCGGGGCAGCGCCAAAGCCGCCGTACTTCGAATCGTATGAGCGGTCAAAATAATAAAAACCTGATTCACTTGTTGTCGGCGATAACAATTTCGTGCCGGCAGTTTCATTTTTCTGATCGCCGAGCAATGCTTTTGTCAGCTCTTTACTTGAATCGATAAGCTCTTCGCGTTTTGTCTGCCAAAGTTCAGTAATATGCTCGAGTAATTGACAAAATCCCGGTTTCCCATAAGCCGGCTTCGGAGGAAAATATGTGCCGCAAAAAAATGGTTTGCGATCAGGAGTCATGATGATCGTCATGGGCCAGCCGCCTGCACCTGTCATTGCCATTGTCGCAGACATATAGATCGCGTCTATATCAGGACGTTCTTCGCGATCGAGTTTTATAGAAATAAAATGTTCATTTAGATATGCGGCAGTCGAATCATTCTCAAAACTTTCGCGCTCCATGACATGACACCAATGGCAAGTGGAATATCCGATCGAAAGAAAAACAGGCTTGTTTTCTTCGCGTGCTTTTTGGAATGCCTCATCGCCCCATGGATACCAATCGACTGGATTATAAGCATGTTGCAAAAGATAGGGAGATTTCTCATGAATAAGCCGGTTCGGCTTGCGCTCATTGTCGTGCATAAATGGAATAATTGACAGCGCAAAAAAAATAAGCGCGTGTTGAAATAGCGGAATCATGATCTGTTAACGCGAGCGAAGCGCCACTAATTTCCCGGGAATATCGGTGACCACCGCTTTTGCACCTTTACGTAATGCTTCATCGAATGCCTCGCTTGTTGTAATAGTATAGACGGAAAGAAAAATTTTATTATCCTTTATATCCTTATGTGATTTTTCATTGATCTCCTCCAGCATACAGGCGAAACTTGTTGCATGTGCAAAGCGCATGATCTCCGAAGGCAAAAGATTTTCAATCGGATTCTGCATTAATACCGGTGACAAAGAACGAGAATTGAAATATTCAATGATATTGCTTGTTGGTCGGATCACTACCGATAGAGAATCCCAAGGCAATGCCTGAATGAAATCGATTCGAAACGAAGAATAGAGAGAATATTCATGCATTCCAAATTTCTTTACCAAAGTAACGAGCGGATGAACGAAGCGGCTTGGATGAAATCCGGAATAATCTTTCATCTCAATGTTTAGATATACCTTGCCGGATGCGTGGCGAAGAATCTCTTCAAATTTCGGCAATGCATCGACATTCGACTGAGCAAGAAGATCAGCATAGACACTTTTCCATATAGGCTTCTTATCATAAGGAAAAAGAAACTCATCATGGTGACAAATAAACACTCCATCTGTAGTCATTTGGACATCGACTTCAATCATCTCTGCTCCGCTTTCAATAGCGGTATCGATAGCGCTTATGCTATTTTCTATTGCGCCATGCGAAGTGTCACCGCGATGGGCGCAGATCATCGGCTTTTCATCGAATGGATATTCTCTCAGGGGTACTAATGGCATGTTTAATCAAATATATTTCTTGCGCCTCGTAAAAAGTCCTCAGCACTCATGCGTTTTTTGTTTTCACGCTGCACTTCTAACAATTCTATTGGTTCTGTTGTCGTTCCAACGACCAACCGTTTATTTTCTGTTGAGACAATAAACACACCCGGCTTTGGCTTTCCAATAAAATTCTTTAAGATTATGCAGGAGTATACTTTCATACGCTCTCCATTCGGCAAAATGGCAACTGCCGTTGGGAATGGTGAAAGTCCTCGAATCTTATTATGCACTTGCTCTGCCGACAGAGAAAAATCCAAGATGCAATCTTGGGGAAATATCTTCGGTGCCGGAGACGCTTCACTATTCAATTGTGGAAAAGGCGACAGAGACTTATTCGAAAGTCCGTGTATTGTTTCGAGAGCTAATCTGGAGCCAAGATGCATTAGTTTATCATGAAGATCGCCAACAGTTTCATTATTACCTATTGCCACAGCTTCTTGTAAGAGAATATTGCCTGTATCAACTTTCTCATCCAATAAGAAAGTTGTGACACCGGTTTCTTTTTCTCCTTTGATAATCGCCCAATTCATCGGCGCTGCTCCGCGGTATTTCGGGAGAAGGGAAGTATGAATATTGAATGCTCCAAGTCTTGGGATAGTGAAAACTTCACGAGGTAAGATCTTATAAGCAACTACACAAAAAATACCCGCATTAAAGGCTCGAAGATCTTCAAGAAATTTCTCATCACGGAGTTTTTCGGGAGCAAGGATGGGAATCCCAAGCTCCTGCGCTTTTTCCTGCATGATAGAAGGTCTTGTTTTTAAGCCTCGACCTTGCTCTTTTTCAGGAGTCGTTACAACAGCAACAATATTCTCACCTGCTTTTTCGAGATATTCGAGGATATACGCGGCAAAATACGGGGTGCCGAAAAAAACGATGCGTGAGCCTGATGAAGCAGAATCGCTCACACTAATTTTGCTTTAAGAGTTTGAATGACAGGCACCGGACTTGGATCGACCCCTTCAAGAAGGGCAAGGTAATAACTTGTCCAATCAGCAAGTGAGATAAGGCTAAACATTCTCGCAAGTTTAGTATTTCCTTGCGCAGTAAATTCTTTAACGTCAACTCCTTTACTGAGGAGAACATCATGTAAAATACCAAAGCGTTTTGTTACTTGTGAATGCTCGTCCTGAGGCGAACGAAGGAAGATCACCTGAAATTTATCCTGCATGTTATGAGGAAAATCCCAACCGTTAATTTCATTATGATTCATTTCCGGAAGAACATTCCCAAATGCTACATGCTTTCCATTTTCCTGTATTTGTCCTCGCCAGCGAATATTAACAGAATCAAATAGATCGCTTGCGGAATAGATGACCGGAATTTTTGACTGAAGAGTATGGGCAAGCATGTGCGCTGCATTCGATTCATTCATATTAGCACTGCCGTATTCTTTCGAAAGTTTAGCAAGCATATCGGCAACATCATTGATATTCTCCGATTCTCCGGAGGTAAAACCAATTTTTTCTAACGTCAGGAGTACCGGCACGAATGAATATGCAAGCGCAGCACGTGGCTGAAAACCGGTTGGTAATATAATGAGAGGTAAATTATTCTGCGTGGCAAGATCATTGAGCTTTCCACCGGTAGTAATACAAATTATTTTTGCTCCTCGCTTCTGTGCATCGGAAAACATCGAGAGTGATTCTTCGGTAGAGCCGGAATAACTCGATGCAATGACGAGCGATTTTTCATTCACAAATCCCGGAAGATTATAGGTTCGATTGATAGTAAAAGGAACGTCATCATGAGCCAGTATGTATGACCGAACCAGGTCGCCTCCAATTGCTGAGCCGCCAAGACCGGCGAGAACAATATTTGCAATTTCATTTTTTTTCGGAAGCGAAAAAGAATCAAGCGCTTGTTTCGAGCGAATTGCAGCATCCCGAAGATGGCTGCCCATTCCGGCAATGGCGTCACCCATTTTTCCGGGGTCAAGTGAGTGAATTGTCTCTTTGGTAATCTGCGATGTAAAGCTCATGCGTATATTTGAATAATGATTATGAACATGATGTGTTATGACTCGCGTTCAGTTAAGAATTACATGCGGTGTGGGATCAATTATTTTCCGAGAGATTTCCTTAGTGCTTCTAATTGCCCAAAACGTTGATTGGTCAATTCTCCGGTCTCTTTATCTCGTCCATGAAGTTTTTCTATATCCACATTCATATCCGGTTTGAGAGTTAAGGCAAGGTCAAGGAATTTTTTCGCCTCTTCAATTTGCCCGTGCGAGGCAAGGTATTTTGCACGATCCATCATCGGCAGCACTTGAAACCATCGCGCATTATCAGTATAATAACTGCGCCCTCGATAATCTTTATCATGCCATTCGATAATAGGAAGAGGAACGTCGAACGTCGAATCGTGCTCTAAAAGTCTGTATGCAAGTCCTGATGGAAATGGTTTGAAAGTGGGAGCAAAGAGCGGATCACGTTGAATGAGCACTTCTGGCGAAAGAAATATCGGATGATCTGAATTTCGCGATACAAAAGCCTCAGTGAATGCCTGATAAGTCCGGGCAATTGC
>Ga0206906_1126_pt1 | contig 12893 bp, 9 predicted proteins | sample Alteio_BWOrgHeat_79_FD_152935 | JGI IMG/M metagenome (GOLD analysis project Ga0206906, IMG submission 152935) | Enriched cells from forest soil in Barre Woods Harvard Forest LTER site, Petersham, Massachusetts, United States -... | ecosystem: Environmental > Terrestrial > Soil > Temperate forest > O...
GGAGTGGCAGCATTATGTGGATATGGTGCGCAGGATTAAAGAAAATTTCCCACTCATCGATGTCAAAGCATTTACCGCTGTAGAGATTGATTTTTTTTCAAAGAAATTCAAGAAGACCCACGAAGAAGTACTTCGCGAATTAAAAGCTGTTGGGCTTCGCACAATGCCCGGCGGCGGCGCAGAAGTTTTTTCCGAGCGTGTCCGCAAACTTATTTTTAATCAGAAGATCGGCGCAAAAACGTGGTTCGAAGTTCATAGGACTGCGCATCGGATGGGCATTCAATCGAATGTGACAATGCTTTATGGGCATATTGAAACATACGAAGAGCGCATTGTCCACATGATTAAAATGCGTGAAGTTCAGGATGAAACGGGTGGATTTCTTTCCTTTATTCCTCTCGCCTTTCAGCCCGGAGATACTGGAATTAAGACACGAAATAATTTCACGAGCGCGATCGATGATTTAAAAACAATCGCCATCTCGCGTTTAATGCTCGATAACATTCCGCATATCAAGGCATACTGGGTAATGCTAACGGCTGAAGTTGCGGCAGTAGCTCTCAATTTCGGTGCAGACGATATGGATGGCATTGTCGGACATGAGCGCATTGCCCATGATGCAGGTGCAACAAGTCCGATGCAACTTGCCAAAGAAAAAATTATTTCTATTATTCATGAAGCTGGTAAAGTACCGGTGGAGCGCGATGTCTGGTATAATCCGCTTCATATATATCCCGCTGAAGGAACGGCCATTGTAAGCAAGATGCCGTACCTCAACTCTGTTCCGTTCTATTCAAATTATGAAACCAGTCTTGCCGAGTTAAAACTATTGCCTCTTGTGCCGCGTGTCTTCGGGGAGTTTGCGAAAGAAGGGAAAATTGATGCCGGTCCGATGTCATTGATGGATTTTATTGAGAATCAGGATAATTTCGAAATACTTGATTATGGAGTTGCCGTTAGCGGCAAAGCATATTCGGTTTTATTGTATTCACATTTCGATTGGAAAAATCTTTCCGGCAAAAAGATCGGCATCACTGCCGAAAGCTCGACGAGCGTCGAACTTCTGCGAGTATTACTTGAGAAAAAATATGGAGTAGATAATGTAACATTCGAACGTCTGCATTTAACGAGTGGTCAAAATGATTACACAAAATTCGACGCTGTACTTCTTATCGGGGATGAAGCATTGCGCCGCTGGAAGATAGGACTTGCTTCGTTCTTGAACGTGTACGATTTGGCGGAAGAATGGTACGAGTGGAAAAAGCTTCCCTTCGTTTTCGCCGTCTGGGCAGTACGAAGCTCAATTCCTGATTCTCATAAAAAAGAGATTGTCACTGCTCTTGAAAAATCTCTAAGTAGGAGCAAAGGTCATTATGGTGAACTCGGCCGCGAACACGCAAAAAAACTTGGATTAACCAAAGAAGATCTGTTGACGTATTTGAATGCATTCACGTATAAACTTGGTGAGTCGGAAAAATCAGCGATGGAAGAATTTTTGAAAGAGCAGGCTATTTTACAATATTAATATGCTTTCAGCAATTAAACAAAAAGTTTTTGGTAACGAACGCTTGAGCCGCGAAGAAGGCTTGTGGCTATTAAAAAACGGCTCATTGCTTGATCTTGCCGAGATGGCAGAGCACCGCCGTTATCAACATAACCCGAATCCGAAAGTTACATTCGTTATCGATTCGAATCCAAACTATACAAATATTTGCAATGTCGATTGCATTTTCTGTGCCTTTTATCGGCACGAGGGCGATGCAGATGCTTATACCTATTCCGTCGATGAAATGATCGAACGCTTTAAGAAAGCCGAAGCACGGGGTGTGCGGACAGTCCTTTTGCAAGGCGGGGTGAATCCTGCACTGCCACTCGAATATTATACGGAAATGGTTCGCCGTACACGCGCCGAGGTACCAAAAATTCATCCTCATTTTTTTTCAACGAGTGAGATCATTGGTATGTCGGATGTGTCAGGGTTATCTATTCCGGAAGTTTTAGAAAAATTAAAAGAAGCCGGACTGAATTCTATTCCCGGAGGTGGTGCAGAAATTCTTTCGGATAAAGTCAAGAAAAAAATCTCGAGTAAAAAAGGGACGAGCGAAGACTGGCTGAATGTGATGCGGGAAGCACATAAGCTTGGTTTCAAGACAACTTCAACAATGATGTACGGGCATCTCGAATCCGATGAGGATATTGTCGAGCATCTCGAAGTAACTCGCGCACTGCAGGATGAATATCAGGGCTTTACGGCATTTATTCCATGGAGTTTTAAGCCCGGCAATACTCCGCTCGAAAAAATTATCGAAACCTATGCTTCAAGCACCAGGTATTTGCAAATGATTGCCTTTGCAAGAATTTATCTTGACAATTTCCCGCATATTCAGGCAAGCTGGTTCTCAGAGGGAAAAAAGACGGGGCAAATGGCTCTGCATTTCGGCGCCGATGATTTCGGCGGAACACTTGAGGAGGAGAATGTCCATGCTTCGGCAAACTTCGTGCATACGACATCGGTAAAAGAGATGGTGGATCTTATCCGCGATGCAGGGTTTACTCCTGTCGAGCGCGATACATTATATAATACCTACGGAGAATTCGGCGCAGGAGAATATCCGACTTCAGTAATTAACTCTGAGAGATTACACATACCGGTAAACGCTAATGTGATTATGCCGACTATACCAAATATGGTGCCACTTTCCGCGATAGGAAACGGATAAATCGTTGAAACCTTCTCCGCTCAAATCCGTTATGCAGTGGCTGTGCTGTAAGCAATTTTTTATCTTTCGTTTTTCATGAAAAAAATAACGGTATTTCTTTTCCTCGCATTCAGTTGCGTCTCATCATTAAGCGCGCAAACAACTAAACCCGGTACGCAAGTAATTAAGCCTGTAATCTTCGAAGAGTACGATCTTCCGAACGGATTGCATGTCATCCTCTATCCCGAACATTCGGCTCCGGTCGTTTCCGTTCGTGTCTACTATCATGTCGGCTCGAAGAATGAGACGCCTGATCGTACCGGCTTCGCACATTTTTTCGAGCATCTAATGTTCGAGTCGACCGATGATATCAAGCGCGGCGAGTACGGCAAAAATATTGAAACTGTCGGCGGCGAACTGAACGCCCATACGTCGCTCGATAGGACATTCTATAATGAAGATGTTCCTTCCAATAATATGCGTCTTGCGCTTTGGAGCGAATCCGAGCGGATGCATACACTTCATGTTGATACCATTGGCGTCGAAACCCAACGCCAAGTAGTGAAAGAAGAAAAGCGCAACCGGTATGATAACCAACCGTATGGCACGTTCTTTATTAAAATGATGGAGTCTGTTTTCAAGACTTCACAATATAACTGGACTCCGATAGGGCAGGCACAATATATCGATCAGGCGACGATCAAGGAATTCCAGGATTTTTATCATACGTATTATATACCGAATAATGCCTGTCTTGTCGTTGCAGGCGATTTCGAAACTGCTCAGGCGAAGAAAGATGTACAAGAATATTTTGGATGGATTCCCAAAGGCGCAGAAATCGTAAGAACGTATACTCCCGAGCAGCCGCAAACATCCGAGCGCTATACCGAAGTTGAAGAGAAGATCACACCGCTTCCTGCAGTTGCATACGCATGGCGCACAGTGCCGGAGGGTGATAAAGATCAGTATGCTCTCGATCTCTTGACAAATGTTCTAGCCCAAGGCAACAGTTCGCGATTAGTAAAACGATTAAAAGATAAGGACCAACTCGTAGTTAAGATCGATCCTATTGTTGAGAACTTAGAGAAAGATGGCGTCTTCGGAATACTTGCTGTAGCGAATAAAGGAGTAGAAGTAGCAAAGATCCGTACGGCATTGGATGAGGAAATTGCAAAAATTCAGAAAGAAGGAGTCAGCGAGGAAGAGTATCAGAAAGTACGCAACCAGATAACGAAAGATATTGTGGAGCAAATGGCAAGTACCGGAAGTGTTGCATTCCAGCTTTCGCATCAGTGGACGCTCTTCCATGATACAAAGCGCGTGAATACCGAGTATGACCGGTATATGGCGGTAAAAAAAGAAGATATTCAGCGCGTCGCAAAAAAATATCTGACCGTGAATGCCAGATCGGTTATTGTTTATACAGTTCCAAAAAGCTAAAAATTTTCAGTATGTCCTACACGGCTTACAAGACTATTACTACCTATTATAATATGAAAAAACTTTCTCTCGTTTTATTTGCAATTTTCTTTCTTGCTACGAGCAGTTTCGCACAAACCGATCACACAAAGAAGCCTACACCGGGACCTGTTCCGAAATCCGCGTTTCCTGCCTTCAGTGATACAACACTAAAAAACGGGCTTCGTGTCGTGATCGTAGAAAATCATAAACAGCCACTCGTCTATTTTCGCACACTGATACTAAGCGGCAATGCTCAAGATCATGACGCTATCGGTGCAGCTTCTGCCGTTTCGTCATTGCTTGAAAAAGGTACTAAAACGCGCAGCGCAGACGACATTGCAAAAAAGCTTGATTTTTACGGAGCTACACTCGGTGCCGGCTCGAGCGTGGATGATATTAATGTCTCAATTAGCTGCATGAAAAAGGATCTGGGAGAAGTCCTCCCTGTTTATTCCGACGTTATCCGGAATCCATTATTCCCAAAATCCGAATTCGATAAATATGCAGCGCGGATGATTTCAAATCTGATCAGAGCGAAGCAAAATCCAGGCGACCTTGCCCGGAAAATGGGACGCAAACTTACCTACGGTATCCATCCTTACGGAGAGATCGAGACAGAGGAAACCGTTCACAAACTAAATACCGATGTCATTAAGGATTGGCACGTTAAGAACTTCTGTGCCCAGAATGCTATTATCGCCGTCGTTGGTGATGTAACGCCAAAGGAAATTGTGCCAATGCTTGAAAAATATTTTGGTGATTGGCAGAAAGGCGCGCGCGTCGAACCTGTTTATACTCCCCTGGAGAATACCCACGGTATGACGATCTCGCTGATCAATCGTCCATCCTCCGTTCAATCGACTATCCGTTTACAGAAACTCGGTCTTCAGGCAACCGATCCTGATTTTGATAAAGCAAGTTTGCTGATGTCCATTTTCGCAGGAAACGGAACGATAGGTTTTCAAAACCGTCTCTTCCAAAATATCCGCGAGAAGCATGGGTATACCTATACACCTGGCGGATCGCTCACAACATCGCTCGATCGTGGCGTCATGGTTGCCATTGCTGAAGTCCGCAATAATGTAACTGATTCAGCTCTTAATCAAATGCTGCTTGAATATCGCAGACTTTCTTCGGAAGAAGTCCCTGCTCCCGAACTTGATTTTGCAAAAGGATTGATCACTGGAAAATATCTAATGGATCTTGCTAATCCGCAACTTACGAGCGCAAAGGCGCTTTCGATTTTGGAATACGGTTTACCAAAAGATTATTATTCAACGTATGCAACACGTATTTCAGATTTCACCGCTGATGAACTGCAAAAAACCGGACAACGTGTTTATTCACCGAATGATGTGAATATCATCGTTGTCGGCGATGCTTCGCAAGTTAAAGCCAAACTCGAGCGATTCGGGAAAGTTAATGTGTATGATCTCGATCTCAATCCGGTAAAATTTACTGAAGAAAAATTGCAGCCGGCAGAAATGTCGCTCGATCAAGTATTAGAATTGATGTATAAAGGATTGAATAAGCCCGCTCTCGAAAAAATTACATCACGTGAAATGATCGGTGAACAGGGTATAAACGTCACTGGCGATATGAATAAAGGCGAGAAAATGGTTATTGAAGCTGCGCCGAATAAACGATATGAAAAATTCAGTCTTGGTCCATTAGTGATGGAAAAAAAGTGTGACGGTCAGCATATTTTTGTTTTCTACCGCGGTCAAGAGGGCGGCGCTCCCGATCCGGAAGAAAAATTCGATCTTGCCGAAACGATCTTCAATGACGCCCTGCACTTGCACGATCCGAATAACAGCGTCAAACTTCTTGGTGTCGGACAATCTCCTGCAGGGGAGGCGTATGTGCTCGATGTGATGAAAAACGGACTTGCGCATGAGAAATGGTATATCAGCAAAGAGAACGGCTACATTGTACGTAAAGTATTTTTAAGTGCTGATGAACTCACCACTGATTACAGCGACTTCCGCATGGTTGATGGAATTCCGTATCCCTTTCATGAAGAATCTCACGGCGCAGCAGAGCTAAATTTGCAGCTTTCTTCAATCAAACATAATGTGCCGGTTGATGAGAAGATGTTTACGAGGAAATAAGATAAGAATAGAGATCGTAAGATACAAGAAAGCAGGCACTTGCCTGCTTTCTTCTTTACTGTACGAATTACGGGTCACCTATTCTCCATTTCAGTCAATAAAAAAGCCCCGGATGGTGAGAGACCAAGTTTCCGGAGCTCCTTTGAGTTGTGTTGTGTCTTAATGTTGGGAGTGTTTGTTCCCTATGAAAACATATCTTATAAACGGGATTCGGGCACAGATGTTACAGCACACTTCAAAAAAATATTATGAATAATTCTTCATTTTAGCGCAAAAATAGGGCATGATTTCGTGCCCTAATACCTTTGCTTTCGGAACTGATTTATAGGTGCCTCTTTGTTAGCAAGTCTTAAGATCACCACCAAAACCACCAAATTTATGAATAACGGTTTAACAGTTGAGAAATCCATTTTAATCAATGCAAGCCCTACGAAAGTCTGGGAAGCGCTGACAAATCCCGAAATGGTCAAGCAATATCTTTTTGGAACTGAGATGAGCGCTGATTGGAGAGTTGGCGGTAGAGTTACCTATCGCGGCGAGTGGGAAGGAAAAAAATACGAAGATGGCGGGATAATATTAGAAATCGAGCCGGAGAAGATTTTAAAATCTACCTATTGGAGTTCGATGTCCGGTACCGAAGATAAACTGGAAAATTATGTTGTCGTTACCTATACCTTAGAAAAAAAAGAAAACGGGACTCAACTCACTATAACGCAGGATAACAATAAAACCGAAGAAGGAAAAGAGCATTCCGGCGGCAATTGGCAATGGGTTTTGGGGAAAATGAAAACACTGATCGAAGGAGGGGATCCGGGTAAGTAACTTAATTCACCAACATCCAATACTAAACTTTTTACGTTAATCTTTTCGTTAATTGAATGCTCTTTCTACCTATAGAAAAACTGAGTAAATGCGGCTTTCTCTTTATAATACGCCGAATCTTGCAGCCCGTGTGATCGTCGAAGATCATTTGGCGAAGCTTGGTATGGAGTACTCCTTCGAAAATTCCGGAGAACTTTCCGTAAGAAATCTTACAGAAGACCAGCGAACTGAGCTCAATGCTGAGATTGCCAGGTATGGAATCGAATTAATCGAAACAGAGCCGAACGATCTCTCCGAACAAATCAAGCGCGCTATCATCGAAATGATCAATAGCGGCGAAAATATTCCGATTAATATTTCCGATTACTTAAGCAAGAAGCTTAATTATAGTTATGGCCACCTGACGGCAATATTTTCGGAATCAACGTATACTTCAATCGCCCATTTCACTATCCTCCAAAAAATCGAACGAATTAAAATGTTGTTGCTCGAAAATAATCTTAATCTCACGGAAATATCCTATCGGCTCAATTATAGCAGTGTTGCCTATCTTTCGAATCAATTTAAAATGGTGACCGGCCTCACCCCAACCCGTTTCAAAGAGATCATGATGAAACGACGGAAAGCCGCAAGTGAGATGGCTGTAATAGAGGGTGAATAGACAGAGGTACAGGTTTATTCAGTGAAAACGTAAATCCAGAGGGGATCTTCGTCCTTGATTCCCACTTTCGTGGGAATGACAAAACAGTGAATATCGAGGTGAACTCATTCCTCCTCATACAGGTTAATAAAACTCGCAATATTATTATTTCTATTGCTTCACACACACGTAGTATTATTGTTATTCCTAGTATTCCCCCGCAATCTGATTGATAAACATGGATATAAATGCGCTCCATATTGTGCTCGCTGAAGATGATGAAGATGACCGTGCTTTTTTCCGGGAAGTAATGGAAGAAGTTAAAATTAAAACGAAGGTCGATACTGTCAATGACGGTCAGCAGCTGATGGAATATCTCGCTAAAGCGGATGGACATTTACCCGATGTTATTTTTCTTGATCTGAACATGCCGCGCAAAAGCGGTATCGAATGCCTCGAGGAAATACGCGCAAATAAAAAATTAAAGGATATTTCCATCGTTATTTATTCGACATCCTCAGCCGAGGAAGATATTGAGCAGACGTTCCTCAAAGGTGCGAATATCTATATTCGAAAGCCAAATGATTTTGGAAAGCTCAAAGAAGCTATTGCCCATGTCCTCAGCATTAACTGGCAATATCATACTTCCCGGTTAAATAAAGATAATTTTATTCTGGTTATATAAAATAGAATACCCTGCTTTTCAAGCAGGGTATTACTACCTTAGTTCATTATTGATGAGGATACCTGTTTAAAAAAAACAAACCACCGCAATATTCGCTCCGATCTCCCTCCCCAGAAAAGAACGGTTACGAAATACAACGGTGGTATTACACTTCCATAAAATCTGAAAATAGCTAAAAACTTACTTCTGATTTCCCAGTCTCTGTAAAACCCCTTTGGCCTAAAAAAGCTTGCCAATGGGGTCTTATAGAAAAACTGCTCCCCATATTTACAAAAATACAAACATTGCCTTTAAAAAGCATTACGGATTTTACAGGATTTCGTTGTAATATCTTCGGATTCAGTCAATTTGGCTCCCTTCTGCTTAAATAGAAAACCCTTGCTCGCGCAAGCGAACAAGGGTATCCTACCTTAGTTCATTATATTGTCAAAGAGGATTCAAATCGTTGAGGGAAATTCAGCAGTAAATGCTTTCCAGTTTTGTAAGACTTCGCCGGATTTTTCCTTATCCCTTGTGCAGAGATCCATTGGTCTGCGACTGCGGGTGATTGCTCCCCATTCAATCATCTGCCTTCGCTTCGCAAATTTATTCCGGATCAAACCGGCAGAAGTCTTACAATAACTATCTCCCCATGGATACAAAAATACAACATTCTCAAATCAAATGTGTTACGGGATTTTCGGGATTTTATTGTAAGATTTTAGGGAGGTAAAAAAGGCTTAGCGAGCCACGATAATCTGCGAAAAAAAATGCTGCCCTTCGGATTCTAACCTACAAAAATAAACGCCCTCAGGCATATCTGAAGCATTCCACTCGAAATTATGAGGACCTTCAGCATAGACATCATCTGCAACAGTGGCAATTTTTGCGCCCAAGACATTAAAGACGCTGATAGTGACGTGGCGCCGTTGGGCTAGAAAAATCTGAAGCGTAGTTTTTGACGATACAGGATTAGGGTAGGTCCGAATATCCGTTGCAACTTCATTGCTTGACGGGCGAATACCACTGAAGCCGCCATCCTGCGTCCAGAGAATAGTACCACTATCGCCGCAAATATATACATGAAACGGGTCAACTAAGGCAACGCCCCTAAGATTGTGCTTGGTCGGAGGATATTCCCTCGACCAATTATATCCTCCATCGTTCGACATAAGTATCACCCCGCTATCGCCAGCAATATATCCATACAAGCTATCGGGAGCGAAACGAACGGCGTTAAGATTCACTGTAGTCCCGCTTAGGATCAAATCCCAGGTCAATCCATGATTTTTCGAATGAAGTATGACTCCGTTACTTCCGACTAAAATCCAGGTTTTTAAATCACACCCAAAAAAAGTTGCGCCAATTACAGAACCGAGTCCCTGAGCGTCAGTAGTGTTAACGAGCCAGTCATCCCCTTGATTTGTCGTCAGCATATATTGGGATGTATTTGAAGAAAGTGCCAACGGAGTACCTGAGGCAAGAACATTACCTTTACACAGAGAAACGCATCTCAAATTCGAGACATCCGAACCTGGCTGCATAATCGGTAGTCTTTCTTCCCAATACGTGCCGGAATCTTCGGAAAAAATAGCTTCTCTACCATCGCCCACAGCAACGGCAAGCCCGCTTGAGCTATCAAAATCGATAGATGTTAAACGGGAAATATTATCTATTGTCCAACATTCTCCTCGTACTTTAGAGCGAATGGCTGCCCAGGTAACTCCTCGATCAATGGAGCGATAGACAGTATCCCTGCCACCCACAGCAAGCAAAATCCTGGCTGAGATCGAAGTCACACCGAATAATCTCGACTTTGTGATATTTTGCTGACCGTTCCAAGACGGTCTTCCTTCATTGCCCGTCGTTGTAACGGTCCCTTTGTCACCAATGGCAACGGCATTGATGCCATCGAAGGTTGAGATGCTATTGAGATTATTTGTCGTCCTGCTATTTTGGAGAATCCATCCTAATTGGGCAATGCTTTCGGAAAAAGCGAGCAGCGTAAAAATTACGACGATGATCGTACGCATAAAAATTTTGTTCATCTTTCGTACTTTGCTATTCATCCGTCGTAATCCGTATGATATTACCATGTGACCCTACCACTGTGCCTGCTTGTGTTGTTCCGAACGAAACGCCGAAGAGATTATCATTCGAATGACTATCCTGTTGCACCCAGGTATTGCCGCCATCGGTTGTATGAATAATAAATCCGGTCGGTTCTTTCCCCGGATAATAAATACCGACAGCCGTTCCGTGCAACTCATCGGCAAAAAAAATGCCCTGAAGAAATTTATTAAACTCGCTATTTGTCCAATTTTTCCCACTGTCATGCGATGTCATTACGCCGCCATATGATACTAGCAAACCGGGTATAACCGGATCGAAAATAATTTGGCAAGGTAAATAGGAAAAACTTACTACATCTGCCGAAGGCGCAGTGATTCCTGTGCAACGAATATAATAGGTATTATCATCGGGTTCAGCCCATGTTGCGCCTGCATCGGTAGTGATATACACTCCATGCTCGCAGCACATATATCCATGAAGGGAATCGGGAAATGAGACGCCGGTGAAAAATCTTTTTTTACTAAATGGATGAGTGGTCCATGAGGCGCCGCCATTTGTCGTAGAAATTACAATACCCGAATCACCTACTGTCCAGCCAAAATCTGGAGTTGGGAAACTGACGCTTTTCAAGTATTTTGATGTGCCACTTCCTGTGATTTGCCAAGTAAGTCCTGCATCGAACGATCTGAGTATAATGCCATTCTGACCGACGACACATAACTCCGTAGGACTTTGGAATGCTACTCCATTCAGATCATTTCCTCTAATGGCAGGCAAAAGATCCCAGTACGCACCACCGTTTGTTGTGCGCATGATCGCTCCCCCAACGCCTACGGCAATTCCAAGGGATGTATCTCCTTTCGGAAATGCAATACCATTGAACTGCGGAGTTATTTGTTTTGATGGAAGAAATGTCCAGGATATGCCGCCATCAAAAGTACGGAGAATGATTCCTCCTTTGCCGACTGCCGTTGCATTGAATTTATCGGAAAAAGAAATTGCAAGTAATGAATCGAAAATCCCGGTATTTACTTTGCTCCAAAGATTGCCGCCATTGGTCGTATTGAAGATGACTCCATAATCCCCCACTGCGGCATAAACATTTCCAGAAGGATCTTTCCCGTCGATGCCATTGAGTGTTGCGGCGCTGATAGGTTCTACCGATTCATTTGTCCATGTTGTACCGCCATCAGTGGTTTTGAATATTCCACCGGTTTCGCCGACTACCAGAGCAGTATTATCATTAGTAAATACCTGCCCGTTAATATCATTTCCTATTAAGGATGTATCGGCAATGATGGTAATCCGTCGCCAGGTCGATCCTGAATCGTTTGATTTATAGATTACCCCTTGGCGGGCAGTAATAGTTATAAAATCGGGACGGAGCATTCTAATACTCTTGAATTCTCCAAAACCTTCGAAAGCCTCGCGAACCCAATTTTTCCCGCCATCGATTGTTTTCAGGATCGTGCCGCTGCGCCCGACGGCTATTGCAAGACTTTTATCTACGACACAAATACCTCTCAGCGTCACGGTCGTGACGGTAATAATTTTACTCCAGGAAATTCCTCCATCGGTTGTCTTGAAAATTAGCCCGCCATCGCCGCACATCATGCCATAAGCCGAGTCGAGGAAATTCAGTGCATATAGGTTCAATGAATCAAATAACAGCAGCGATGTCGCATCCCAGGTGATTCCACTATCGGTGGTTTTAATAAATGTGCCTCTGTCGCCACAGGCAACTGTCGTTTTCATATTGAACATCTGTATGGCGTTCAGTGTATTATCCTGTACCAAAGGATTCTGCCTGTGCCATACATTAAGCTGCCCGAAAGCGCTCTGCGAAATGATGACGATTATGACAAACGGCAAAAAATGCCTCATTGCGAATTAGAAGATAATATTATCTATTATAAACTTCTATGAGGACAGATTTGTCACACCAATAGTCAGATTATTAACGGAGAAAGCCCCGGCACAATGCCGGAGCTTTCTTTAATTTCTTGTTAATGCTTTTAGCGGCAGCCTTCGACTACCTTAACAGAAATTCTTCTGTTCAGGATACGGGCAGCTTCGAGTTGGGCTGGCGTAGAATCCGTGGGTTCATGGACTGCATCATCGCTGACGCCCAAACCGACCGTACCGACGATTTTATCACGATCTACTCCCTGATCGATCAGCCAATTTTTGATCTTCCTTGCGCGCATATCCGATAGCTCCTGATTTCGTGCCGCAGGTCCTTCATGGCTTGCATGTCCCTGAATCTCGACTTTCAACTCGGGGCACTGATTGACGAGTGTCTTAATATTATGCAGATTTTGCAAATTGCCAGGCATCGCCGTATTGAATTCATCAGTATTTACGATAAACAGCGTGCCCGGGAAATTATAGATCGTCCCTTTGAGAATTTTGGTCGAATAGAC
>Ga0206906_1131_pt1 | contig 12614 bp, 11 predicted proteins | sample Alteio_BWOrgHeat_79_FD_152935 | JGI IMG/M metagenome (GOLD analysis project Ga0206906, IMG submission 152935) | Enriched cells from forest soil in Barre Woods Harvard Forest LTER site, Petersham, Massachusetts, United States -... | ecosystem: Environmental > Terrestrial > Soil > Temperate forest >...
GGAACGTCGATCGATCATCCGAATATTAACAACGCTATGGGCAAGTTCGATACAAAGATCGGTATTTCGACCTTCATGACAGGCGGCGCAGGATTACTCTATCAGCATGATGAAAATGGTAAAGCATTTTATAGTCCGTACGGAACGTCATCTCTGCGCCTGACAAGCGGTATTCTCTTAGGCGGCGAATATTATTACGGATCGGGTTACCGGACTTCGATGAACGTCTCGGGTCCTATTGGATTCTCGATGGATATGGAATACGACCATCCTCTCACAGGAGATTCGGCAGGTTTTGCCGGACAGACTATTACCGATCAGCGAAAGATTCAGTTAAATACTCCGCTGCCGTTTGTTAACGGATCGCTACGCTTAAGCGCCGTCGATGTTCCGATGAATGTCGATACGGGAATCGTATCGCTAACAGCTCAGACACTGGTAAGTTTTTTCGGGGCCTCGCTCGATCTCTCTGCCAGTTACGGATTACTCCGGGATAGGTTCAAATTCCATCAAAACGGTTCTACTGCAACGGGCAGCGCCGGATTAACTTTTTCGATGTTGAACGGATTTATGGTCCATTCCTCGGTAAATATAGATTACTCGTCGCCGTCGGTTACCGATATGCAGATCATGATGTCCAAAGCTCTTGGTTCATTTGCTACATTCAGTGTAACAGCAGGGTATAGTTTTGCTACACATGCTAAACAACTGCAGGCTGATATACGGATGAATCTTCCGTTCGCTCAGATCGGGGCATCGGGCACGGGCGGAACGGGGCAACCGTATCAGGGAACGGGTACGATTCAAGGCTCGCTCGGATTCGATCCGAATACGACGTCGTTTGTTCCTTCGAACCGACCGGAAGTCCGGCGCGGTGGAATCGTTCTCGAACCGTTTCTCGATCTCAATAATGATGGTAAGCGTGAAGCAAATGAGCCGCTTGTCAAGCATTTTGGTTTTGAGCAGGCGCCGGGGAAAGTAATCGAAGAATCGGATGGAATGCTCAGAGTGATGGATATGGAGCCGTATAGAAAATACGTATTAAAAACTTCGTGCACGGATATAGAAAATATTGCCTGGGTTCCGAAATTTTCGAGTTTCGAGATCACGCCCCCTGCTAATGGTTATACCCTTGTCCAAGTACCAATAACCGTTGCCGGGCAGATTGAGGGATATGTCTATTCCAAAGGAACAGGGAGAGATGAACCTCTTGGCGGCGCGCGCATTAAGATCCGTCACAGAGACCCCGACGATTCATCGGAAGTACAAATTAAAGAAGATCTTCTATCTTATTCGAACGGAGAGTTTTATTATATGGGCATTGCCCCGGGAAAATACCGCGCCTACATCGATCCGAAGCAGCTAAATCTTCTGCATTATTCGAGCGATCCTCCGTATAAGGATTTTGAATTGTCGAATAAAGAAGAAGGCGATTCTATCGAGGGTCTGAATTTTACGTTAAAAGGTGGCGCGTCTCCGCCACCTCCGGGTCCGGCAATGCCTGGCGACGGCACAAATCATGCGTTAAAGTAGATCTGTAATTGTTTTTATTCGAGTACGTGAAACAATGAAGCTTTGCTTGCAACGAGGATTCCAAGTGCCCAGGCAAAATCTTTTTCGCTTTTATAGATAAGGCGTTGTACAGGCATATCATCTTTGTAGACTTCATAGAGTGTGTCGTCGCCTTTTATCTGGGCAAGGATTGCAGCCTCGCGTCTATCGGCTTCAGCTTCATCGCCAATGACCCTATAGGCGGCTATTTCCGCGCCTGCAAGCCAGCTCCATTCCATCATGCCGTGGTAATCGGAAAGATTGATAAGAAAAAAAGGTAGAAATACGTCCTTACCTCTCGGTTTCCAAAAACCAGCGGGCGGTGCGATCGTTTTGCGATTAGCAATGTACTTCAGAATTTGTAGTGACTGCTCTTTGGACGCAATGCCCCAAAGTATTGCGAGTAGGTTTCCGCCGGACATACAGGAAGAATTTTCACCGTCGGAAAAATACTCTCCATTCCACCACTTTTGTATTTCAGATTTCGTATGTTCAGCTCGCTTTAGATAGACAGGATTATCAAGCAGTTCTGCAGTTGCAAGCAATGCCCGGTAATGACAGACATTCGTCGCTAATCTCGGACCGGTATGCTTTAGGGAATCTTCCCAGCTTGCATATTTTCCTTCGTAGAGCAAACCATTTTTATCATGAGTATCGAGCCAATGAATTACTTCGCGAATTTTCGCGCGATCAAGAGTTTTTCCCGAAAGCTTTTCATATTTTTCCGCTATAATGAGGAGCAAACTATTGCCGTCAACCGTGTCGTTGTTTCCTTTATCCTGACGGTGAAAAATACCATGGCCTGTGGGTAGTCCCAGATATCGGAGGATTTGATTCTTCGTACCGATGCGCATCGCAACGTGCCCGTCCTTTCGCAGGTTATTTAGGAAATTATCCACGGTTAGCCGGACTTGTTCGTAATCTCCCAAACTGAGCGCGCCGAAGGAAGCGAACATGCTGTCGCGGCACCAATAATCATGGAAATGCGAACTTCCGGCATAAATGCCATGCTTGCCGTATTGGCGCCGGAGGAGGTCTTCGAGTAATAGCATCAACGGGAAAGTTAATTGATGGCGGCTGAAACTTGCTTACTTCTTTTTTCCTTTTTTTGCGGGTTTTTTCTTTGCTTTCGGTTTCGGCTTTGATTTTGGCACGGCTTTTTTCTTCACGACTTTCGCAGCTTTTTTTGCAGCTGGTTTGCTTTTGATCTTTGTTTTTGTCGTTTTTTTCACTGCGCCATTTTTCTTGGCTTTGCCATTCGAGGTTTTTTTGCCGTTCGGTTTATCGCCGAGTTTACGGAGTTCCTTTTCGGATTCGGCAAGTTCTTTTTTCGATAGTCGTTTCTTGCCACCGAAAATTTCCATCTCTTCGCGGGCGTCGCGTTCTTCCGGCGTTTCGGTTTTTAATGACTCGAGAATTTCCAGATCTTCGGGAGTCTCATCGGTGGGAAGGCGCTTTTGAATCGTGCGCGGTACCAGCGGTTCGACAACTATTTTCGTTACGGTTGTCAGAAGTTTTGCTCCGGGCATTGCCGCATGGGGATCGATAATGAGATCGATAAAGCGTTTGCGTGGAATTGGTTTTAAAAGCTGAACGCCCTTCTTGCTGAATTCGATCATGAATTGATCTTCAGCGCCATCACTCTTGGCAAATGATGCCATGTAGGTACCATAAGGAAGATGCGGCACTTTCAGAACCGATTTCGCCGTGCCATAGGAAGGCATCATCATGCGTGTTGCCGTCATGCCAAGTACGCGGAAGATGATCATGCCGGGTTCGAGTTTATACCGGACCGCAATTTCATAACGGAAACTGGAAAACTCCTTCGCTGTTTCAAAACTGAAGGTTGTATATTCCATTCCCGAAATTTCATCGAATACTTTGTTGATCACACAACGATACTCGACTTCTTTTACTGGTGGCAACGGCTCCATAGTATATATAATTAATTAAATCCTACTTGTGGTAATTCATAATGAACACCCACCTTCAAAATTACGGATTTTTCAGACGATTTGCAAGATTTTCCTGTGAAATTCTTTCCTGAGCACCGGTATCCATCATCTTCAAGGTGATTTCCCCGGCTGCAAGTTCATCGCTTCCGAGCAGTAAAACAAAGCGAGTTCCCGATTTATCGGCTTCGCGCATCTGCGCTTTCATAGATCGGTCTAAAAGGTCGTAAATAACGCTAAAACCGGCATTCCGAAGCTCCGAAGCAATTTGGATTCCCACTTCTTGCCCTTCTTTATCGGCGATTACCAAATAGGCGTCTGGCTTAGGTCTGGCAATTTCCCCGCCACGAAGCTTCGAGAGGACTAATACTAACCGTTCGACCCCCGCAGCAAACCCAACAGCAGGTGTCGGTGGTCCGCCAAGTTTTTCGATGAGCGTATCATATCTGCCGCCACCACATAATGCATCCTGCGAGCCAAGATCGGTTGACGTTAATTCGAAAACCGTGCGGCTATAATAATCAAGTCCGCGTACGAGATGCGGATCGATGGAATATGAAATTTTTGCCGAGCGAAGCAGTGATTGTAATTCGTCGAAATGTTCGGCATCAGCTTCGTCGAGATAATCGGTGATCTCCGGTGCGCCTTGAACGATGGCTTGATCTATCGGATTTTTCGAATCGAGAATGCGGAGTGGATTTGTTTCTAATCTACGTTTGCTATCTTCGGAAAGGGTATCGAGATTGAACTGTAAATATTTTACCAATTCTTCACGCCACCTTTCGCGTGAACTTTGGGAGCCGAGAGTATTCAGCTTCAAATGAAAATTCGAGAAACCAAGCTTTTGATAAACGGCAAGAGAAAATGCGATCACTTGCAGATCGGCAAGCGGTGATACTGCACCAAGAATTTCGATGCCGAATTGATGAAACTGGCGCTGCCTTCCCATCTGCGGACGCTCATAACGGAACATCGGAGCACTGTTATAATAGAGGCGCGAACAGGAAATTTGTTTGGTAACGATATTATGTTCAATTGCGGCACGGACGACGGAAGCGGTAAGCTCAGGTCGCAGCGCCATTTCTTCACCGCCTTTATCGGTAAAGAGATACATTTCTTTCGAAACAATATCGGTCTCTTCTCCGACCGATCTTTTAAATAGCGCTGCTTGCTCGAAGATCGGAGTACGGATTTCATCGTATCCAAAAAGCAAAGCTACTTCATCCACAACGCGCTCGATCTCTTTCCAAAGATAGGACTCAGGAGGTAAAATATCTTTTGTGCCCCGCGGCGCTCTCAGATCCATTCCCATTTAGTCGCCAATCCTCTCTTCTTCCGCCATAAAAATCGAAAGTATTTCTGCAGGTGTTTTCGCATCAATAAGAGATTTCCGCGCCGAATCGGAATTCATTACTTTCGATGCACGCGATAATAGTTTCAGGCGGCTGCCTACATCGCTATCGCGGCTGACGAGCAATAATACAAGATTGACAGGTTCATTGTCCATCGCCGCATAATCAACGGGCTCTGCAGTCGTTGCAAAGGCGAGAACAATATCATTTACGGCATCGGTCTTGCCGTGCGGAATAGCAAAGCCTTTGCCGACTCCGGTGGACATAATGCGTTCGCGATCTAAAATTGCGGTCCGGACTTTATCCTTATCGAGGACATGGGGGTTCTTCGTCGCAAGATCGACCATCTTTGTCAGCAGTTCTTCTTTTGAAGCGGCAGTCATGCCGACTGCGATGTATTCAGGTTTGAGATAATTTACGAGCTTCATGCTTATTTAACTTTAAAGTGCAAAATTACGAAAAGGGAATGCCCTGCCGTTGATTTACGGGATTTATAGTCCATATAAGTCCCATACGACTTATAAAGTTCGTAAATTTGTAAAATGATCATACTCGGAGTCGATCCCGGAACGCTGGTAACAGGCTATGGCGTGATAGAAACAAGTGGCAAGGGGCAATCTTCGTTCCGTGCAATCGAATTCGGCACGATCGAATCCAAGAAAATTTCTTCGATGCCAAAACGATTGGGAACAATTTTTACACGGATCGGAGCAGTCATCAAGAGAAATTCGCCGGATGAATTTGCAATCGAGACGGCATTCTATGATAAGAACGCACAGTCGGCAATGAAACTCGGACAGGCGCGCGGTGTTGCTCTTGTAGCGGCGCAGCTCGCTGAGATCGAAATCGCAGAGTATGCTCCGCGCGTAATAAAAAAAGCTGTGACTGGAAACGGCAATGCCGATAAAAGCCAGGTAGAATTTATGGTAAGACGATTGCTGAATTTAGCAGAACATGATCGCAAACTTGCCGATGCATACGATGCTCTTGCCATTGCGATCACCCATGCACTACGCCGCGGCACCGGATCGAAAAGTTCGAAGAGTTGGAAAGATTTTGTTGCGAATAATCCGGAGAGAATAAAAAAATGAGAAGTAATAAGCGTGTCATTGCGAGGAGGGCTTTAGCCCGACGAAGCAATCTCCATACCTGTCATTCCGAACGGAGATTTTTCTTGCGAAGCAAGAAAAACGATGTGAGGAATCTCCTTACAGATTGTAGCGCTTTAGAGTTTGCCATTTCTCCGGAGATTCCTCACATCGTTTTTTGCACTACGTGTAAAAAATCTACGTTCGGAATGACAGGCAAAAATAAGGGGATTGCTTCGTCGTCCGCAAGTGGACTCCTCGCAATGACTTTCGTTTTCCTATTTTTTCTGGGCTCATCACTCAACGCCCAAATGCGTCCGCAGGATTTATCGCGTGATTATCTTGTGAAGCTTGTGATGAGAGATTCATCGTCGTTCTACGGGCTTGTCCTTGCCAAACCTCTTCCCGATAGAATCCTTTTCCAGACACGAAACGGCAGATTGGAAATACCGCTCCGCGATATTTATTATGCTGTCGATTACCGGTTTAATTTTGTGATGAATGACGATCTGAAAAAAGTTGCACTTTCTAACCGGGTTGACATCGAGAAATATCATCTTTCACAATTGCTCTCAAATCCAAAGTTGGAAACGCAATCGGTCGTTCATACGTCGAGTCTCGATGTCTATAGGGGATATCGGTATCTCTTCGATGATACAGCACATGTGATTCTTTCTACCGATTGGGGAGAATTGTATTTTACTTATCCTGAGATCCATTTGATCGAAAATTATTCCGGCACGAATGATATTCGAAAGGATTTTTTCACTACAACATATCTCAGCGTCAAAGATCCGATGGCATCGCAGGGATTTATTACTCCGAACGGTTTCGCATTTGGCGAAGGAAATAATTTTCTCTCGGACTATTTGCTCGGAGGTTTGCAAATTAATTATGGCGCAACTGATTGGCTTTCGATGAATTTGGGCGGCGTGTTTCTGCCTCTAAAAAATAATATAATTGTCGCAACCGGCGGTGCTAAGTTTACGCCTCTTTCGACGGAATTCTGGCATTTCTCTGCGGGATTGCAGGGAATGTATTCGCAGGTAGTGAAGACGACGCACCTTGGTTTAGGGTATGGTGCAATAACGTATGGTTCATGGGAATCGCAGCTTACGTTCTTTGCGGGCTATACGATAGACCATACGGATTCTTTAGGAATTCCGGTTAATACGAAGAATGACGAGTTATTTATTATTCAGGCTGCGCAGCGCGTCGGGGAAAATCTGAAGCTCGGCGTTGAATTTTTCTTCATATCGAATTTTGACATCGTCCCTGTGCTGATATCCATGCGTTATTTTGATAACAATTTAACTGTTGATATTGGCGTTGCTTTTTCACTTTATAAAGCAGGCGCAGTGCAAAATACTCCGACACTCGGCGAATATGTGTTCAATGTGCCGAACTTTCCGATTGTGCCGGCAGTAAGTTTGAGCTATCATTTTTAAGTAGTGTATGATTGATAAGAAGAAATTTTTGATCATCCGCCTCTCAATTTTTCCCGCCCTGTTATTCTTAAACGTTGATTCGACCTATGCTCAGTTACAACCCCAAGAGTTATCCAGGGGGGATCTTGTCAGGTTACTCATGAGGGATTCCTCACATTTTTATGGCATCGTAGTATCGACACCTATTCCCGGAAGAATCGTTTTTCAGACTCGAAACGGCAAACTTGAGATACCGTTAGACGATATTATTACAGTTGTTGATTTACGCGACAATACCGATATTTTCAAAGAAATTATAAATGATGGTGCTAGTACCGAAGGTCAGATAAAAAGAAATAATTTACGAACGTTTCTTGCTTATCCAAAACTGAGTTGTCAGACATCTGTACGAACTATCAACTACGATGTATATAGAGGAAACAGGTATAGCTTTGATGACTCGGCGCATGTCATTCTTGCTACCGATTGGGGCGAATTATTTTTTAATTATATAGATATTTCCTTCATCAATAATTATTCGTGTAGAGATGATGTGAGAGATGATTTTTTATCTGCGAAGTATCACCATGATATAGATCCGACCGCATCGCAAGGATTTATTCTTCCTACAGCCTATGCATTTGGCGAGGGGAATAATTTTTTCTCTGATTATTTATTGGGTGGGTTGCAAATAAATTACGGTGCAACGAACTGGCTATCTCTGAATGAGGGCGGTGTTTTTCTCCCTGTGAAGAACACCGTTATCATTACATCCGGCGGTGCAAAATTGACACCCTATTCTTCCGCGCTATTGAATGTGTCGCTAGGATTTCAAGGTTTGTATTCCCGGATCATTAAGACAACTGACCTGTTGTTAGGTTATGGAGCTATTACATTCGGAACATGGGAATCGAATCTCACATTATTCGGCGGATATGATATCGACCACACGGATTCCCTTGGTTATAAAAATACGAAGAATGACCGGATCATTGCTATCGAAGGAACACAGCGATTAGAGAAAGACCTGAAGCTCACGTTCGAGATATACTTTATTTCGAACTTTGACGTTATTCCATTACTTGTTTCACTCAGATATTTTCACTATCCGTTTACGGTCGATGTAGGTTTTGTATTTTCTTTATTTAAATCCGAAGCAACTGCGGAGACAAAAACGATCGGCGAAGATATTTTTAACGTTCAGAATTTTCCGATTCTTCCTGTATTGAGTATGACCTATCATTTTTAAAGGAACACTAATAACTCAACTTCTTTTTAATAACCGTCTGTTCCAGAACAGGGACAATAGGGACGCTATCTATTTCACTTGCCGTTTTAATATCATCTTTATAGCCGATGGAGACCAGATATTTCCCATGCTCGCTTTCGAGGAGTGTGCCGAGGATGTCATTGCCATATTCTTTATAGACCGAAAGAACAGTTCTCGCGCTATCGGTGAGTTCGATAGCCGTGATTTTTTCCGAAAGTTTTGTCAGCATCAGCCCAGCGCAAACAGCATCTTCGAGCGAGAAATCATCTTCTCTGCCGCTGCAAATAATAACGAGTCCTGTTTCTTCGAGATCGGATAATTCGGAAAGGGCATGAACTACTGCCGAGACATTCACGAAACTGCCAATAAAACAATGTCGGGCATGTTTTGCTTTCGTCAGAGCAACGGCGCCATTTGTTGTTGTCAGGATCAGCGACTTCCCCTCGACAACTTCTTTTGTATATTCAGCAGGTGAGTTGCCGAGTTTAAAACCTTCGATGCGCTTGCCACCCCGTTCGCCGCAGAGAATCGTCGAAGTTGAAAATAAATTGCCGACGATCTTCATTGCCTGATCGACCGATGCAACTGGGATCACTTCGCGCGCTCCTGCATTCATTGCATAGGTGATCGTCGTCGAGGCACGCAGCACATCGATGACGACGATCGTCGTATCGCGAAGATCGATCTCGTCTAAGGTGTTCGGACTAAAATATACGCGTACTTTCACGGGAAAAATAATTATGAGGGGAGTAGAACCGATTTTATCAAAGAAAGTTCGAAAATGGTGTAATTTTGTATAAATATTTGAAAGGACAGCATTATGAAACTAAGACTTCTTGCTTTAATTTTTTCGCTTGCATCTTTTGGTGGAAACGTTTATTCTCAAAATACCGGCGATTATTGCTCATAATCTCGGACCCAAAATTAATTCGAAAGCAAATGATTTTGGAGCGTATGTTGTCAGGAATGGTTTGACGATGTACTTTACAAGCAGTCGTTCTTCAAAAAAGGAGCATCTCTACATTATGAAGAGAAAAGCGTTGGATTCTGCTTGGAGTGAGCCGGAATATTTTAAACTGTTCTTTAATCAGGATGGGGCTGGGGGTATTACCTTCGATGATAGAGGAGGAATGTATTGCTCTACCGATAAAAACACACCTAACAAAGGAAATATGAATATTTGGAGCGGCAGCGCCTTGGATACTACTTTTACGATGAAAGAATTACCCGGACCGGTTAATTCTCCAAGATGGGAATCCCATCCTTCCATAACATCGGATGGTAAAGATCTGTACTTTGCCTCTAATAGAGATGCGCCTATCTAGGGAGTACAAACAATCTGTATTTATGTTGCTCATCAAAATCAGGATGGAAGCTGGACTGAGCCGCAAAGTCTCGGTCCCGGAATTAATATGGGAATATATAACGCAACTCCGTTCATTTCGCCCGATGGGCGTTTCTTATTTTTCTCATCGAAGCAAAAAAAAGGATTGGATATACGAACAAAGCTATATATGGCAGAACGCACGGGTCCGAAATATACCGATTGGTCAATGCCTGTGCTTCTTCCGCCGGGAATAAATTCTACTTTCGATGAATTGTTTCCGATGGTAGCGAGCGACGGGAAGACGATCTATTTTTCATCGAACAGAGATGCAAATGGCTTTGATATTTATGAAGCAACGCTTCCCTACGATATTCAAAGTAAAATTTTTCACTCTTTCCCTGGGTACTAAATACTACCAATCTTCGGCGGCAGCAAAGCGACTAAGTGGCCCCGCATCCTCGTTGCATCGAGGCGCGTGATCTCAAATTTCGCCAGCGCGGCTTTTTTCATTTCGATGATGGGAGCTAGGCTTCCGAGCACGGCGCTGCCAAATTCGGAAAGATGCGGCTCATGACCGACGAGCATGATGCGTGAATAGTCCTTTGCCTTCATTGCCACCAGCGACATCGTCACCATGACGTCTGCCATAGATTTCAGGGCGTCGGAAATTTCAAACTTTGCCTCTTTCGCAAATGACTCTATTGCGATCTCTGAGGTTTGCCTTGCGCGGATGAGCGGACTCGAAATCACTAATTCCGGTGGGAAAAGCTTCATCTTCTTTGCCGCGCTCATCGCCGCGCGAGTTTTCTCGCGCCCTTCATCGGTAAGCTCGCGCTCCTCATCGCTACCGCGCGAGCCATGATCCTCGGCTATGCCGTGACGGAGAAGGTAGAGAAGCATTACGGGTTATTCTTTACCGTCGATGGTGCCCCCGGTTTAGGTTTTACTCCAGAGCCGCGAACAACCCAAACTGGAATAGCAACGCATGGACGTTGGCGAACAAACTCGACATTATCAAACCTGTCAATTCGAGCCATCAATTCAGGTTGAGCCCATAACAAGGTAATAGGTTGTTCATCATAAAAAATCTTACAGAATTGAGTCATTAATTCATGTCGTTTCGTCTTATCGAATTCAAGACGGTTAGCTTCAAGAAGTTTATCTGCATCTGCATTGATGAAAGAAAAAGTATTCGAGCCTCTATTTTTTGCCTGAGAGGAATGATAAAGCTGATACGGATCATCCTCTCCTGCATTCCCAGTAATTGCAGAATACGCCGCATCGAAATCATGTCCGTGGAGATTCTGTAAAAAAACCGACCACTCAAGCGGCTGAACTTCAGCGACGATTCCAACTTTTCGTAACTGCTCAGCTACGATCAAAAGAATTTGTTTGCGGACTTCATTGCCTGCATTGACACTAAAAGTAAATTTAAATGGTACTCTCTTTCCATCGATCATTTTGTCGAGAACACCATCTCCATCGGAATCTTCCCACCCAGCCTCTTTTAACAGGGCTTTAGCCGTATCGATATTATACTTTACTTCCGGCATCGGGACGTAATTTGGCTGTGTAAAAATAATCGGACTAGCAACTTTTTGGCAAAGTCCTTTCATCACGGTATTAATAATTTGATCGCGGTCAACTAAATGAGATAATGCCCAGCGTACGCGCTTATCACTAAACAACGGACGTTCTGCATTCCATTCAAGGTAAGCAAATACATTCCAATAAAATGTATCTTTTCTAATAAACGGCTGATTTATCGCAAGCCAATTCGATGGCGGGATGACATTATCAATATAATCAACTTCCTTAGCTTTGATCGCGGTTATCGCGGCATTTGGATCAGTGATAGTCTTGAAAATGATTTCATCCACATAGGCTTCGCCCCAAGGTATATCCTTGGCCCAATAATTTGAATCGCGTTTAATCGTAACCCTATCGTTTGTAACCCATCCTTTAAATAAATATGGACCGGAGCCAATGTAATATTTTCCGCTGCGATCTTTTCCGATTTCGTCAAACTTATCAGCGTATTCTTTGATGGGTCCCGATTTTGCCATTCCTTTTTTTAATGCCGGCCAAGTAATTTTATCCGTAATATTTCCCGGATCAAAAATATGTTTAGGAAGAATGAGTACATACCCGCCTCCAAGGACTCGATCCATCATAAAATACGGCTCATTGAGATAGAAAGCAACTTTATATTTATCACCGGCAACAAACCCTATGCTATCAACGGCGTTTACATAATTACGCAGCGATGTTGCATCAAGGATATTAGCATTCATGACTGTTTTGAAAGAATATATAACATCTTCGCCGGTGAGGGGTTGACCATCGCTGAACTTTACGTTCTTGTTGATAGTGTACGCATAAATTTTGTGATCCGCGCTAATTTCCGGTAAACTGGCAATCCAAGGCAGCAACTCCTGAGTATGTGGATCGGAGCTATTAAGTGGTTCCCAGATAGACTGGAAAACATAGGGAGCACTTGCATCATGGGCAATATAAGGAATGAGTGTTGTAATATCGGAGAGTTGCCACCATACGACATTATTTTTCGTCGAAAGCCCGTATTTATTTTCAACGGTCGCTTCTTTTTTTCCGCAAGCTGCGAAGGTAGCGCAGATGATGATCGTCA
>Ga0206906_1132_pt1 | contig 12610 bp, 11 predicted proteins | sample Alteio_BWOrgHeat_79_FD_152935 | JGI IMG/M metagenome (GOLD analysis project Ga0206906, IMG submission 152935) | Enriched cells from forest soil in Barre Woods Harvard Forest LTER site, Petersham, Massachusetts, United States -... | ecosystem: Environmental > Terrestrial > Soil > Temperate forest >...
GCGGTGGCGGGGTTGTTTTCGCTGGTGCTGGTGATGGCGCGAACGCCGTCGCTGTCGAGTATTCCGTTGTTCGATGCGATGTTTCATAAATCGCTTGCTGTGCATGTCGATCTGTCGGTGCTGGTATGGTTTCTGGCGATTGCGTGCATGATGTGGAGTTTACTCGCGGAAGGCTCGCGCACGGTATTCCCGCTTCTGGAAGAAGCGGCGCTGGTTTCGTTCGGGCTTGGCACGTTTTGCATCGCCATATCGCCACTAGGCGGTAACAATCAGGCGCTGATGAGCAATTACATTCCGGTCATTACGAGCCCTCTATTTTTCCTGGGATTGGCGCTACTGTTTTGCGGTGTGGGGTTGATGTTGGTGAAGGCATTGACGGCGAAATGGTCGGAACGTTTTTCGCCATCGCTGCGTTATGGAATATTCGTCGGCGCGTTGATTGCGGTTATCGCGTTGCTGGCTTTTGTGTGGTCGTACCGCCAGCTTGCGCATGATTTCGAGCCGCAGCTTTATTATGAAATGCTATTCTGGGGCGGCGGCCATTTGTTGCAATTTTTGCATGTGCAGATGGTGATGGTGTGCTGGCTGCTTTTGAGCGCATCGGCCGCACCGCGTAAGGACAAATTATATTATGTTCTCTTCACACTCGGTCTGCTGGCGGCGTTGGCGGCGCCGTATGTGTATATCATGTATAATGTCGCGTCCGATGAGCACCGCGTTTTCTTTACGCACAGCATGATTATGGTGGCGGGCATTGCGCCGACGGTGCTGGCGCTGGTGCTTGCGCCGTCGATTTGGCGCACGCGGGCGAAAAATGCGCTGTGGGCGTGCTTCGCCATGTCGGTGCTGCTGTTTTTATATGGCGGGGTCCTTGGCGGTATGATCGAGGGACAGAATGTCGTTATTCCCGCGCATTATCACGGCTCCATCGTCGGCGTGACGCTGGCGTTTATGGGCGTGGCGTATTTATTGTTGCCGGAGTTTGGTTATCGCGACGTGTCGAAATGGAAGATGGCCTTCTGGCAGCCGATCGTCTATGGCGGCGGGCAGGCGCTGCATATTTCCGGCCTTGCCTGGTCGGGCGGCTATGGCGTCTTGCGCAAAACTCCCGGCGGGCTCGACGCACTTCCCACAAGCGTCAAAGCCGCGATGGGACTGATGGGACTCGGTGGCACGATTGCCATCATCGGCGGATTCATGTTTGTGATCGTGGTGTGGAGAGCGATTCGTCATCCTCGCAAGGCTTAGCCGAAGCGGGGATCTTGTGCAATTGACGGAGATCCCGACGGCACTATGTGCCGCCGAGGATGATGATGTTACGCGCGTGCAATAGCCGGATCGTTGCGCACGACTTGCGCCCATTGTTTTCCGTCGGCGCGGCAGTTACCTTCATGTTCGTGCTCGGTAGTCATGCACATGTTGTTTTCTTTAAGCGCATTCACCAAATTTTTTGCCGTGGCTTTAGCATTAAAATCTGTGATATCGAATCCGGCACTTTGGTAGATGTGTGAACCGTAATAATTCGCAGCCACAGCAGTAATGGTTGCTACAGCAGCAACGGCTAAGAAACTCAGGCCAACTGGATTTGAAAATGCCGCTAAGACAGCAGGAAAGGTAGGGCCTGCAGCTCCCACTGCTACTTTCATTGCAGTTCCTATAATAGCCATACCTGAAGCAAGCAGAATGCCGGCGAGAAATTTGGCGGTGTCGCTTATACCATTCAAAAAATTGCTACGTTTATCTCTTGCCATCAAATTCTGCTTGAGGACAATCGTTTCCGGGTCTGTAATTAAGCCATCGGAAGGTGCTTGATTATTATTTATTGTTACTTGAACCATATCCAAGATTACTGCTTTATAATAGTTGTACTGTATTAATTTTAGTATGCCTATCTCCCTGTTACAACGAAATAAATATGACAATTGCGTGACGATTTTAAGAAAATAATTGGATTTTACGGTGTGTTACCATATTCGTCATCCCCGCCCTGTGCGGAGATCTAGGGACATTTTCTCCGTCAATGCTTTCGGCTCTAGATCCCCGCAGAAGGCGGCGATGACAAAAGAAAAATTACGCATTTGTAACCTGCTATCCACCTCTTCGTAGTTGCTAATAAAGTAAGTTTGTGGAATATATGGGCGTCCTCATATATCGCTGCCTGCCGCAACCGGTGTGCAGCGCAACAACCGAATGTAAGTCCAACACAAATAAGGATTCACTATTATGCAATGTTCAAAACTGACCGCATTACTTGTCACCGTCGCGATGCTTACCGGCTGCCAGCAGGGTGGGCCTCCAGGATCTGGCATCATGAACGGCGGCGATCTCAATAAGCAAGATGTCGGCACCGGCATCGGTGCTATCGGCGGCGGCGTTCTCGGCAGCACCATGGGCCGTGGCGCCGGCAGAGTTGCCACTACTATCGGCGGCGCGCTCTTAGGCGGTATTCTCGGTAACCAGATCGGCAGGTCGCTCGATAACGCTGACCGCGCGGCTTACGATGCGGCGTCGCAACATGCGCTTGAAACCGCTCAGCCCGGCCAGAGCCTGCCGTGGCGCAATCCGCAGAGCGGCAATTCCGGCACTATTACGCCAAGCAACTATTATCAGAACCCGCAAGGCCAATATTGCCGCGAATACAGCCAGACGATCATCGTCGGCGGACAGCAGCAGAGCGGTTACGGCAAAGCTTGCCGGCAGCCCGATGGCACATGGCAGATCGTGCAGTAAAAGGACCAGCGTAGTTTGATGAAAGAAGATAATATGGAAGGGCCCAGCGTACCGAAAGGTACGCTGATGGCCGGCAAACGCGGCCTGATTATGGGCGTTGCCAACGATAAATCCCTGGCGTGGGGCATTGCGAAATATCTTTCCGCGCATGGCGCTGAAATCGCTTTTACCTATCAGGGCGAAGCGCTGGAAAAGCGCGTGAGGCCTCTCGCCGCGTCGGTGAATTCGCCGCTGATTCTGCCTTGCGATGTTACCGACATGGCCAGTGTCGATGCGCTGTTTGCCGAGATTCAGAAAGCCTGGGGAACCATCGATTTCGTAGTTCACGCGATTGCGTTTTCGGATAAGAACGAACTCAAAGGGCGCTACGTCGACACTTCGCTCGATAATTTCCTGCTTACCATGAACGTGTCGTGTTACTCGTTTGCCGCCGTGTGCAAACGAGCCGCTGCGATTATGCCAAAAGGCGGCAGCCTGCTTACGCTTACGTATCTCGGTGCGGAACGCGTAATTCCGCATTACAATGTCATGGGTGTCGCCAAGGCGGCGCTGGAAACCAGCGTGCAATATCTCGCCGCCGATCTCGGGGTCGATAAAATTCGCGTCAATGCCATTTCCGCGGGACCGGTCAAAACCCTGGCTGCCAACGGTATCAGTGATTTCCGCTATATACTGCGATGGAACGAGTTGAATTCGCCATTGCAACGCAATACCACTATCGAAGATGTCGGTGGTGCAGGACTATATCTGTTATCGGATTTAGGGCAGGGAACCACCGGTGAAATTCTGCATGTCGATTCCGGCTACCACGTCGTCGGCATGAAACGCCCGGATGCACCGGATATTTCTACCGTATGATGCGCGTGATTAGTGCCTTGTGATGTGTGCCTTGTGAAGGGAAGGGATGCTGATGATTAAAAGCTACAAGGACCTCAACGTATGGCAAAAAGCTATGGAGCTTGCTGACCGGATATATGAAGCAACAGAGAATTTTCCTAAACGCGAGTGGTACGGTCTTGCAAATCAATTAAGACGGGCTGCTGTCTCTATTGCTTCGAATATCGCCGAGGGCAGTACGCGCGGCAGCAAGGAGTTTATCCATTTTATAGCGATTGCCCGAGGATCGGTCGCTGAGGTGGAAACACAAATCCTTATTTCTGCGAAAAGAAAGTATATATCGGCTGTTGCGCAAACGGAATTGGAAAAAATCGCCGACGATATTAGCCGCATGGCAATGGGGCTTTCGCGTGCCATCACGCAATCTTCTTCTAACAAGGCACAAGGCACAAAACACAAGGCACTCACATGACCTTCAACACTTTCGGCCACATGTTTAGATTCACGACATGGGGCGAGAGCCACGGTGAGGCGATTGGTTGTGTGGTTGACGGCGTGCCGTCGCTTATACCGCTTTCGGAAGCCGATATTCAGCCTTATCTCGATAAGCGAAAACCGGCGCAATCGCGTTACACAACGCAGCGCAAAGAGGGCGATAAGGTCAAAATTCTTTCCGGCGTTTTCGAGGGTAAAACCACCGGCGCACCGATCAGCCTGATTATTTTCAATGAAGATCAGAAATCGAAAGATTACGCCGAAATTAAAGATAAATTCCGGCCCGGCCATGCCGATTATACTTATATGGAAAAATACGGCATCCGCGACTATCGCGGCGGTGGGCGCTCATCCGCGCGCGAAACCGCCATGCGCGTGGCGGCGGGTGCGATTGCGCGTAAAGTGCTTGGTAAAAGCATTTCTATACGCGGTGCAATGGTGCAAATGGGTGACGATGCCATCGATCGCAAGAAATGGGATTGGAAAACACTCGACAAAAATCCCTTCTGGTGCCCGGATGCGAAAACGGCGCTTCGCTGGGCGCAGCAGCTTGATGCTATCCGCAAAGACGGATCATCCCTCGGTGCGGTGATTGAAGTCGTTGCCGAAGGTGTGCCTGCCGGGTTTGGTGCACCCGTGTATAAAAAACTCGATGCCGATATTGCAAGCGCCATGATGAGCATCAACGCAGTGAAAGGCGTGGAAATCGGCGACGGCTTTGCTGCCGCTGCCCTGCGCGGCGAAGTCAATGCCGACCGCATGCGCGCCAAAGGCAAAAAGGTAGAATTTTTATCCAATCACGCTGGGGGAATACTCGGCGGGATTTCAACGGGCCAACCGATTGTCGTGCGTTTTGCCGTTAAGCCCACCAGTTCAATTTTAACGCCGGTGGAAACCGTCGACGTGCAGCACCGCAATACTACTATCGTCACTAAGGGACGGCACGATCCATGTGTCGGCATCCGTGCCGTGCCGGTAGGCGAGGCGATGCTTGCCTGCGTGTTGGCCGACCATTTACTGATGCATCGCGCGAATCAGGGAAAATAGCCTGAAAATTATTATCCGGGCGTTATTGCGTAATCTGCATGGGTGGCGCGTCGCGCGTGATGGTGGCGGCGGGCAGGCCTTTGGGCGCTGAAACAGAATTAAAATCCGCGCTTCCGGCAAGGCTAACATTGGCAGGCGCTTTAAAGTCCGCCAGCAGGTGCGCATAAGGATTTGAGGGCTTTTGTTCGCGCTCTTCCGCCGGTTTCATTTCTTCTTGAGCGTGTTTTCTGCCTTCGTCTATGGTGTCAGCGCCGCTTTTGAGGCCGTCAATAATATCAGCTGGCGTGGTTTCGGAATTGAGTTTGCCATCGACTGCTTTTTCGGCCGCCGTATCCAATGCGCTGTTATTGATAAAGCCGTGGCCGATGCTCGGATCTTGCAAGATGGCCATTTTAACGGCGTTGATCGCATCGCGCCTTGTCGGTTCATCGCCTTTAGATTCGGATTCTATCTCATTTCCTACCACTGATTCCGCGACGACAGGCGCTGCGGGAGCCATGCCATCTATCGTCTGGACGGGCGCGCCGGAGCCGGCTTGCACAGAATGTTCACTATTTTCTTCCGCGCCATGGCCGCCATCATGGCCGATCCGATCGGATAATCCTTCGCTTTGTACAGCCCCCATGGCAATGCGACGTTCATAATCAGTTTCAGCGATGATGCCGTGATTCGTGTTGCTGCTACTGTCGCTGCCGTCACCGGAACTCCCGCGTAGTTTCGCAAATAGCGCGCCGCCGGCAATGCCTCCAGTGAGGACCCGTTGGGTTTCCTTGGCTTCTTCATCCTGCTTGCGCTTGATTTCATCCTGCATCTCGGCAAGTTGCGCTTGTTCCGCCGGAGATAATTCCATGCCCTGCAACTTCGCGGCGCTGGCTTGCAGCCTCGCCAGATCTTCCGAACTGAGCGATTTAATGTTTTTGGGTTCGCCGAGCGCCGACGCATCGGCCAGCGCGGCTTTCTTTTCTTCCTCGGTCATCGTTTTATCTTCGGTGATTTTAAGCTTATGCTCTAACTCGACCAGAATAAAATGCGGGTCGGGCTGGCCTTCGAGATAATAACCTTCTGCATTTTGCAGATCGCTTTTCGAGCCCGGCGGGCCACTGTTATTAAGGGCGAAATCTTTCACCACCTCGGCGGCATGTTTTTCTGGATCAATCAACGTTCCCGGCATAGTCGCTCCTGCTGGATTTTTACACTCCCATGATAGCCGCAAGCGCGGGTGTTGTGTGTGAATATTCTATGACAATGGCGATTGGCCAATGTTACAAGCAGAAGGCGTTATTTTATCCGATTGAAAAAACAGGTCTTTTCGCCGGTATGGCACGCCGGGCCGACCTGATCGACTTTGAGTAAAATCGTATCGCCGTCGCAATCGATATAAAATTCCTTGAGATGCTGGAAATGCCCCGACGTCTCACCTTTGCGCCAAAGTGAATTGCGGGAGCGCGACCAGTAGTGCACTTCGCCGCTGGAAAGCGTCTTTTCCACCGCTTCCTTATTCATCCACGCCATCATGAGCACTTCGCCGGTTTGGTAGTGTTGCGCAACAGCGGGCACGAGGCCGGATTCGTTGAAGGTAATGAGGTTTAATGTATCGGCAATGTTCATATTATCACTCTTTATTGTCATCCCGGCGCAGGCCGGGATCCATCTCTCTGCTTACGCCCGTTAAAAGATGGATACCGGCTTTCGCCGGTATGACAAGCTTATTTTTTACAGCGCAATATCCATCATCACCGGCACGTGGTCGGACGGGCTTTCCCAGTCGCGGGCGTCGGTGTGTATATGGAAGGTTTTGAGGGCGGGGGTGAGTTGTTTGGTGATCCAGATGTGGTCCAGCCGCCGTCCGCGATTAGATTTGCGCCAGTCGCGGTTTCGATAGCTCCACCAGCTATAGAGTTTTTCGTCGGGTTTTACGAATTCGCGGCCGACATCGCACCAGCCGAGCGACGATTTGAGCGCGTCGAGCCGTTCAATTTCGGGGGCGGTGTGGCTCACGACGTTGACGAGTTGCTTGTGCGACCAGACGTCGTGCTCAAGTGGGGCGATGTTGAAATCGCCGAGGATGATGAGTTTTTGGCCGGTGGGTTTATGCGAAAGCGCCCAGCGCGTCATATGCTCGACGAAGCGGAGCTTGAAACCGTAAGCGGGGTTGAGTTCGGCGTCGGGGATGTCGCCGCCGGCGGGGACGTAGAAATTATGCAGCTCAGTGCCATCCGGCAGCGTCGCGCAGATATGGCGCTTGTCGGCGGAATCGGCCATGGTCATGCATTGCTTGTTGGAGAGCGGAATTTTGGAGAGAATAGCAACGCCGTTATAGCTTTTCTGGCCGGTGAAATACACATGAGGGAAACCAAGCGATTGCAGGGCTTCCAGCGGGAAATCCCCATCAACTACCTTGGTTTCCTGCAGGCAGAGAATATCCGGCGAGCATTCTTGCACCAGGCGTTTTACCAAGGGAATGCGGATGCGGACGGAATTGATATTCCAGGTGGCGATGCGGAGGGTCATAATGTTTTCTTTGTCATCCTCGGGCTTATCTATTTCCTCATTAAGCGTAACGGGATCCTCGGGTCAAGCCCGAGGATGACAAATTAAGAGGAATAAAAAAACGGGGCTGAGAAAAAATCCCAGCCCCGACAAGTTGCAGGACGTTTACAAAGACGTAATTAAAAAACCACGTCTAAACGTATAATGTAATTACAAGAAGCGTGCCAAAGCGGAGGACTAGGGTTTCTGCGGATTACAGAAGCTATTTGTTTGCAGACTGCATAAAAATTATGCATAAGCACAAAATAGCTGATTAAAATTTAGGCATTTGTCATTGCGAGCGTAGCGAAGCAATCCCGCCGATCAACATATTCGAATGAATGGTTGGGCTGGATTGCTTCGTCGCTTGCGCTTCTCGCAATGACGGTTAGCGTTTTTCCAGCGGAACAAACGCGCGCGGTGCCGAACCCGTAAACAGCTGCCTTGGGCGGCCGATTTTGTTTTTGGGGTCTTCCATCATTTCTTTCCACTGCGCGATCCAGCCGGCGGTGCGGGCGACGGCGAAGAGTACGGTGAACATTTTGGATGGGATGCCCATGGCGCGGTAGATGATGCCGGAATAGAAATCGACGTTGGGGTAGAGTTTGCGTTCGACGAAATATTCGTCCGACAGCGTGATACGTTCGAGCTCGATGGCGATTTTGAGCAGCGGTTCATCGATCTTGCCGAGTTCGCCGAGCACTTCTTCCAGCGTGGTGCGAAGCACTTTGGCGCGTGGGTCGTAGTTCTTATACACGCGGTGGCCAAAGCCCATGAGCTTGATGCCGGATTGTTTGTCTTTTACTTTTTTGATGAAGTCGGGGATGTTTTTCACGTCACCGATTTCACGCAGCATGTTGATCACCGCTTCGTTGGCACCACCATGCGCAGGTCCCCAGAGCGAGGCGATACCTGCGCTCATGCAGGCGAACGGGTTGGCGCCGGATGATCCGGCCATGCGCACCGTTGACGTGGAAGCATTTTGTTCGTGGTCGGCGTGCAGGATTAAAATTTTGTCCATGGCGCGGGCGAGCACGGGATTTACTTTGTATTTTTCGCAAGGCGTTGAGAACATCATGTGCAGGAAGTTTTCGGCGAAGCCAAGCTCGTTATTGGGATAAATGAACGGCTGGCCGACGGAATATTTATACGCCATGGCGGCGAGTGTCGGCATTTTGGCAATTAGGCGGTGCGCGGCGAGTTCGCGCTGTTCGGGTACGTTGATGTCGAGCGAATCGTGATAGAACGCGGAAAGCGAAGATGCTGCGCCGGCCATAACCGCCATCGGGTGCGAGGCGCGCGGGAAGCCGCGATAGAGAAAGTGGAGTTGTTCATGCACCATGGTGTGCAGTGTCATTTTGCGCACGAAGCCGGGTTTTTCTTTTGCGGTCGGCAGTTCGCCGTAAAGCAGCAAATGGGCGACTTCGAGGAAATCGCTTTTTTCGGCGAGCGCGTCGATGTCATAGCCGCGGTAGCGCAGGATGCCCTGGTCGCCGTCGATATAGGTGATTTTGGATTCGCAGGACGCGGTGGACATGAAGCCCGGATCGAAAGTGAAATGGCCGGTTTCGGCGTAGAGCTTACTGATGTCCATCACGCTTGCGCCTTCGACGGCGTCGTATATCGGGAAGGAAACGGTTTTACCATCAACGTTAAGAGTGGCTGTGCGCGCGGCGGCGGAAGATTTCTTTTCAGCAGCAGTCATAACAAACTCCTTACAATATATAAAATCAGGCTATCTATGACAGATATTGGTAAACAAAGGATTTACATTTCGCCATGCCGCGAAGGCTGGCATGACAGCGAAAAACCTGCTATCCACACCCCATGGGGCTACTCTTTATTAAAGATTTTTTCAAGACGGAAGTGGCGGGCAGTGCCGTACTGATACTGGCGGCTCTGTTAGCTATGGTTGCGGCCAATTCGCCCTTGCTACCCTATTATGCTCTGTTGCATGAACATACCCCTACGCTGGCCATTAATGACGGATTGATGGCGTTTTTCTTTCTCGTTATCGGCATGGAAATACGCCATGAAATGCATGGGGGAAGTCTGTCGAACCGGCGGCAGGTGGCGTTACCGTTCATGGCGGCGCTGGGCGGAATAGTTCTTCCGGCGTTGATATTCACCTGCTTTAACTGGGAAACGCCCGCGCAAAATGGATGGGCTATTCCGTCGGCTACCGATATTGCGTTTTCGCTTGGGATATTGGCATTTTTTGGCCGGTCGGTGCCGGCGCCACTACGGATGTTTTTAATGATGGTGGCGATTATCGACGACATCGCCGCCGTGCTGATTATCGCATTTTTCTATAGTGAGAATGTATATCCGGAGGCGTTGGCGATGGCGGGTTTTTGCGTCTTGCTGCTCTATGCCTATAACCGCAATGTTAACAGGGCGCTGCCCTTCGTTTTTATCGGCGCGGCGTTGTGGGTTGCCATGCTGGCCAGCGGCGTGCACGCGTCGCTCGCGGGGGTAATCGTTGGCTTGCTCCTGCCTTTAGATATTAGCAAAAAATTTCTGCCAAAACTGCATCCATGGGTAGCGTTTGGCGTCGTGCCCATATTCGCGTTTGCCAATGCGGGCGTTCCGCTTGACGGCCTCGGTTGGCAGGATATCACGCATGTGTTACCGCTTGGCATTGCGATCGGATTATTTATTGGCAAGCAGCTTGGAGTCTTTTTAACCTCCTGGATAATGATACGTTGCCGTTTTGCCGATCTGCCGGGAAATGGCTGGTTGCAATTTTACGGTGTGTGCGTGCTTGCAGGCATCGGATTTACCATGAGTTTATTTATCGGCGCTCTGGCTTTCCCATTTGGGGATATGTTGATATTGCATGTCAGGATCGGCGTTATTATCGGTTCCCTTGCATCGGCGATTATCGGCGCTATATTGCTTGCATTGGTAAATGCTCATCGAAAGGGTGTGGTATGATGTCGCGCCTGGCCGTTCCAACCGTTATGTCGATTATATTATTCTCCGCCTGCGCGCCCAATAACGGCGATGTATGGGAAGATATCGATTATGCCAAAATCGCCCACGATAATTATGTTAGTGAAAATGATGTGACTTACATCGCGCCACCGTCGGTGGTTGGGTGCGTGGATGACGATTTGTATAATTGTAAGAGGTGATTATTCCCTCCCCCCTCAAGGGGGCGGAGAATGTTCTACCTCAACAAATCTTCCCCCAGCTTCAATTTCGGTGAGTCCTCATCGGAGGTGATGTGTCTGAACACCTGTAGATTCTCCAACACGCGCTGGACATAATTGCGCGTCTCGCGGAAGGGAATTTTTTCGATCCAGTTGACGGCGGTATCGAGGTTGTTATTGGGCGTGCCAAAGGTTTGCACCCAGTCATGGATGTTACCCGGCCCGGCGTTATAAGCGGCTATGGCCATGATGTAGGAACCGTCATAACTGCCGATGAGGCGCGCCAGATACAGGCTGCCAAGACGCATGTTATAATCGGGATCGGTGAGTTTGCCCGGTGCGTAGGGCAGATCGTGCTTTTTGGCGATTTCTTTAGCCGTGCCTGGCAACAACTGCATCATACCGATGGCGCCGGACGCGCTTGCCGCCTGGCGGTTGAATTCACTTTCCTGGCGCGTAATGGCAAGTGTCAGGGCGGGTTCGATGGGTTTATCATCCGGAGTGGCCGGTGTTGGATACCCGGCCTCAATCAGCACGACATTCTGCTGCATCGCTTTTTTCGCGGCATGCACGCTTAGATGCGGGTGGCCGGCTTTGGTCCCTAGTTCGGAAAGCATGGCGATTTCCGGTTCGTTGTCACTGTTTTCGATGAGCATCGAAATCAGGTGCTCGGCAAAATCCAACTCCTGCATGTCGATGCAGAGCTTGATGGCCTGCACGATGTCCTTTTTCTCAAAATTATGTCTGGCCTCGCTACTGATAGCAGGCGGATCAGGGATGTGCAGTGTCGCCGGTTCTTTTTCCTTGAGCGCCCCGAGCTGGCCGTAAAAAGCGGTGGGATAGGCGCTGGCTTTTTTGTACCACTCAGCGGCGTTTTTCGCATCGCCCGATTTTTCGGCGGCGCGGCCCGCCCAGTAAGCGGCACGGGCTTTACTCACCGGATAATGCACGGTGTCGTACATGGAGATGAAATTAGCGTAACCGCCTTTAGGGTCATTCATGAATTCGGTTTTAAGCCAGCCTTCAAGCCATATGGCATCGGCAAGGCCTTGCCCTTCCGTCTGGCCGTGATTGGCGAGCAGTTTTTTGGCGAGCGCGTATTTGTTTTCGTCAATAGCTTTGCGCACCTGGAATTCGCGGTGCCGCCACCATTTTTCCGGATAAGGCGGGTTCGCCGGTGCGATCAACAGCATCTCGCGCACACCGCTATCGTCATCACGCCGCGCGCGGTACATCATGCGGTCGTAAATCAGGCCGGGATCGTTTTTGAGCATCACCGGAATGCGGGCGACAGCCAATATCGCAAAGCGTTTATCCTCCTGCAGCGCGATTCTCGCTTTCACCAGCGATTGATAAATGGGCGGCGCATAGCGCAGCGCATGTTTAGCGGCAGTAGTGCGTTCTTCCCACAGCAGCCGGTCGATGCGGGCGACATGATCATCCTTGGTCAGCAACGCTCCGTAAGAATCGAGTATTTTTTGCTCCTGGGCTTCATCGAAATCGCCGTTTTTCCATGCATCGCGGATGAGCGCATTGATTTTGCCCGTCGGCGCTTTTTTACTGCGTACGAGCGCCTCGGCCAGGGCGATTTTACCAACGCCGGAAACAGGCGTCGTATCGCCGAACCATTCGATAATATCCTTATCGGGCACGCTGTCATCCTTAAGCGCCATTTCGGCGCGCAAGTGCAGTTTTTTCTGCTCCGGCCATGAGGGGTTTTCGTCGATGAATTGGGTGATGTCGTCGAACGACGCGCCGGAATCGGGATCGAGCGCATATTCCCAGGTGATGAGCTTGAGCAACACCGGATCGGACGC